>OOAY01000011.1_pt1 | contig 200936 bp, 179 predicted proteins | sample 1670961 | NCBI WGS metagenome assembly OOAY01 (sample SAMN06348108, study PRJEB24527) | human gut metagenome | biome: human gut; feature: ankylosing spondylitis patient; material: feces | host: Homo sapiens | place: China | collected 2015-10
AGTTTTCTGCAAGAGCCGGAACGCCTGACAGATGATGATGTCATGCTGTTGTTGACACTCATTTTTCACAGGCAGGACACGCAGGAACTATTGAAGAAACTGCTGGAACGTGAGAAGCCGGAAACCCCTTAGTTTACTAAGGGCGCAATTATACACCACCCAAAGGTTGGTGCATTGCGTTCTCCGAAGGCTCCTTGCCGGAGGGCTGTGATTTTTCGCAGTCATGGTCTGCTCCAAATCATACAGGGGACGCTACGCTTCCCCTGCGCTGGCTGCCGCCAGCTACCCTTTTGTGGACTTGCCATCTGGGGACACCTTGCGTTGCAAGCTGTTCCCAGCCGACAAGTTTCATAAAATATGCTATCTTTTCGATAGGCAATAAAGTATAATAAAGTCAGCAATAAATCGGAATTTTACGGTCAGTAAGGAATGCGTAAAGTTATATGATTGTATTATAAGCGATTTGTTAAATTTTTATAACCACTTGTATTTGCCTGCGATTTATGGTATAATATTTTGAAATTTAGAAAGAGGTGGGAAGATGATTAACTTTTCTTGCAAATAAAATCAAAATATGCGGTAGTGCTATACTTTGGCATTATTGTGTCTATTGCAAGAAAGTTATATGTCTATCTTACTCAATATAGTGCTGTTGCCACTTTTGCTTAGTGGTGTTATTTTATGCTATGACGAGCTGCAAGGATAAACTTTCTTGTGGCTCTTATTTTGTTTTGGAGGTGCTTTATGAATAGTGCAGAACAGATAGTTACACATGATTCACTCCGTATAGTGTCGGTTCCTTTTGGTGAAATCTATACGTAGTAAACATTCACCGAACCGACTTTGTATCGTATGACATGCAAAGGAGGATAATATTTATGTCAATGATTAAAATTGAAAACCTTACGTTTTCATATCCGACAAGTTATGATAATGTTTTTGAAAATGTCAGTTTCCAGGTTGATACCGATTGGAAGCTTGGTTTTGTGGGCAGAAACGGACGAGGTAAAACAACCTTTCTGAATCTTCTGCTTGGGAAATATGAGTATAGTGGAAAAATCCTATCATCCGTACAGTTTGATTATTTTCCTTATCCCGTTTCAGATAAGAATCGTATTACAGAGGATATATTGCAGGAGATTTGCCCACTTGCGGAAGAATGGGAACTTATGCGAGAACTTTCTTATCTTGATGTTGATGTCGATGTGCTTTGGCGACCTTTTGAAACACTTTCCAACGGAGAGCAGACAAAGGTTTTGATTGCCGCTCTTTTTCTTAATGAAGGGCATTTCCTACTGATTGATGAACCTACCAACCATTTGGATGCCAAAGCGAGAAAAAGTGTGGCGGCATATCTGAAAAAGAAAAAGGGATTCATCTTAGTTTCTCACGATCGTCGCTTTCTTGACGATTGTGTTGACTATATTCTATCGATTAACCGAGCGAATATCGAAGTGCAAAGAGGAAACTTTTCATCATGGATGTCAAATTTTGAGCGACAGCAAGAATTTGAACTGGCTCAGAACGAACGTTTGCAAAAGGACATCAGACGATTACAGCAGTCGGCAAAACGCGCTGCAGTATGGTCTGAACGTGTAGAAGCTTCCAAAATTGGGGCAGCAGATAAAGGTTATGTCGGTCATAAAGCCGCCAAAATGATGAAGCGTTCAAAATCTATAGAAGCGAGACAACAACAGACAATCGAACAAAAATCAGCATTGCTGAAAAATATGGAAACCGCAGAAGCCCTCAAGATACAACCGCTTAATTACCATACAGATTTGCTTGCATCATTATCGAATGTAGTAGTTTATTATGATGGCATTTCAGTTTGTGAACCCGTTTCGTTTGAAATAAGACAGGGAGAACGCATTGTGCTTGATGGAAAGAACGGCAGTGGCAAAAGTAGCCTGTTAAAGTTGGTAGTCGGGCAGTCCATAGATTATACGGGTACAGTAACACTTGGCTCTGGGCTTGTAATTTCTTATGTGCCACAGGATACATCGTATTTATGTGGAACCCTTTCCGAGTTTGCAGAAGAAAACAACCTTGATGAAAGTTTGTTCAAGGCAATTCTTAGGAAAATGGACTTTGAGCGTGTACAGTTTGAAAAGGATATTAAAGACTTTTCTGGCGGGCAAAAGAAGAAAGTCCTAATTGCGAAAAGCCTTTGTGAAAAGGCACACTTGTATGTATGGGATGAACCGCTCAACTTTATTGATGTGTACTCACGTATGCAGATTGAACAACTCATAACGGAGTTTGCCCCGACCATGCTCCTGGTAGAACATGACAGTGTTTTTCGAGATACTGTGGCAAGTAAAATTGTGAATATCTAAATTGGTTCTTCCGCAATTTTACGTTTTTCGCTTTAATAAAAATGGAGAATGCTGATTTACACTGGCATTCCAGTATTGAAAAATTACAAAATACGGATAATTGCGTAAGAACCTCTAAATTAAAATAATTGTATGGGTTAATTCCAGCTTTACAGAGACTCAAATTCCAGTTTGTAGAATTAAGAAAATCGTAATTTGTGGAGGTAAAATATAGATGAATCAAGGTAGAATTATTGTAATCACAGGTGCGCCGGGGACAGGAAAAACTACAACGGCATCTGCTGTTGCAAAAGAATCAGATTTGGAAAAGTCTGTGCATATGCACACAGATGACTTTTATCATTATTTGAGTAAAGGGGCAATACCACCGCATTTGCCAGAATCAAATGAGCAAAATTTGATTGTCATTGAAGCGTTTTTAGAAGCTGCGAAGCGATATGCTCGTGGTGGATATGATGTAATTGTTGACGGTATTATCGGACCGTGGTTTTTAAAGCCGTGGCAAAGTCTTGTTCGGGAACATTATGAGGTGCATTATATTATTTTAAGGGCAAGTAAGGAAGAAACCTTGAAGCGAGCTGTTGAACGCTCAAAGTTAGACCGAAAGACAAATATCGAATTGGTAGAAACCATGTGGGAGCAATTTTGCAATCTGGGAATATATGAATCGAATGTTATAGATACGACCACTTATTCCATTCAAGAAACTGTTTCCGCAGTACAAGAAAAAATCGCAAGTAGGGCAGCGTTGTTGTCTTAGATTGTTTTGGTGCAATTCCAGTTTGTTAGCTTTACATCGGGTCAACTTGTCCCGAACTTTTACAACTAAATACCCGCCGCTCACACAGTGGCACACCGAGCAGGAAATCTGAAAAAGGTCTCCTGCTTTTTTTCTGCCCAAAATGAGGTGGTAAAACGCCACCCCATCCACCAATTAGCGAAAGGAGGGACACGAAATGCCTTGTCCACACAACGAAATCACGATTGTTCAGCGCAGCCAGCGGCAGTCTGCGGTTGCCGCCGCTGCTTACCAAAGCGGCGAAAAGCTGTTCTGTGAATACGACCAGCAAGTAAAGCACTACCCGGAAAAGCGTGGTATCGTCCACAATGAAATCCTGCTCCCGGCAAATGCTCCACAGGAATATGCAGACCGCAATACTTTATGGAATGCCGCCGAAGCGGTGGAAAAGCAATGGAACTCCCAGCTTGCAAGGCGGTGGGTGCTTACCATTCCCAGAGAGATACCGCCCGACCAGTACGCTGTCCTTGTACGGGAGTTTTGTGAACAGCAGTTTGTTTCCAAAGGCATGATTGCTGACTTTGCCATCCATGACCCCCATCCGCCGGGACACAACCCCCACGCCCATGTCCTGCTGACCATGCGGGCAATGGACGAACATGGGAAATGGCTTCCCAAGAGCCGCAAGGTTTATGACCTTGACGAAAACGGGGAACGGATAAAGCTGCCATCCGGCAGGTGGAAAAGCCACAAGGAGGATACGGTTGACTGGAACGACCAGAAATATTGTGAAATCTGGCGGCATGAATGGGAGGTCATCCAGAACCGCTATCTGGAAGCCAATGACCGCCCGGAGCGTGTGGACTTGCGTTCCTATGCCAGACAGGGGCTTGATATAGTCCCCACTGTCCATGAGGGGACTGCTGTCCGGCAGATGGAAAAGCGAGGTATCCAGACGAATATCGGCAACCTGAACCGGGAAATCAGAGCCGCCAACCGCCTGATGAAGTCCATCCGGCAGCTTATCCAAAACCTCAAAGGCTGGATTACCGAGCTGGGAGAAAAACGGAAGGAGCTGCTTGCACAAAAGGCGGCGGAGGAAGCGACACTTCTTCCCAATCTGCTGATGAAGTATATGGAGATACGAAAGGAAGAACGGAAGGACTGGACAAGGGCTGGACAGAACCGGGGGACTTCACAGGACTTAAAGGCAGTCAGCGAAGCCCTGTCCTATCTCCGGCAAAAGGGGCTTTCCACTGTGGAGGACTTAGAAGCGTTTCTGGAATCTTCCGGGAAATCAGCCGCAGATTACCGCAATCAGATGAAGCCAAAGGAAGCCCGGAGCAAAGTGATTGACGGGATTCTTGCCAGCCGGACAGACTGCAAGGAATGTAAGGCTGTCTATGAGAAGTACCAGAAGATATTTTTTAAGAAAATAAAGGGGAAATTCAAACAGGAACACCCGGAGGTTGCCCGGTATGAGAAAGCCGCTGACTACCTTGCCAAGCACCCGGACGATAAGGATAAAACGAAAAATGAGTTGCAACAGGAGCAGGAAACGCTTCTCAGCGAAATCGCAGAGCTGAAAGTACCACTGACCGAGGTACAGGAGGATTTGAAGAAGCTGCGGGACATCCGCTACTGGGTACGGAAAGCCACACCCGGCACAGAGGAAAGCAAAGAGCCGCCCAAGAAGCAGCCCATCAAAGAAGTCTTGCAGGATAAGGCGGACGAGAAAAAAGCACAAAGAACTGCCCCGGTGCAGACAAAACACAAACAACAGGATATGGAACTTTAACAGGCACTTGCCATTTTCAGATTGAGAATGTCAGGTGCTTTTCTTATTTTCAAGGAGGGATAGATTTGAATGTATTTGAAGCTGTGAAGCAGTCCGTCACAACAAGACAGGCTGCGGAGCATTATGGAATCCATGTAGGTCGGAACGGGATGGCTTGCTGCCCGTTCCATAACGATAAAACCCCAAGCATGAAGCTGGATCGGCGTTACCATTGCTTCGGCTGCGGTGCGGATGGGGATGTGATTGATTTTGCCGCCGCCCTGTATGGGCTGGGAAAGAAAGAAGCCGCCATACAACTGGCACAGGACTTCGGGCTTTCCTATGAGGACTGGAAACCGCCGGGAAAGGCAAAAAAGCCCAAGCCCCGGCAGAAATCCCCTGAGGAACAGTTTCAGGAAGTAAAGAACCGCTGCTTTTGTATTCTTGCCGATTATCTCCACCTGCTCCGGGCATGGAGAACGGACTACGCCCCGCACTCCCCGGAGGAAGCCTTTCATCCCCGGTTTGTGGAAGCCTTACAGAAGCAAGCCCAAGTGGAATATCTGCTGGATGTGCTGCTGTTCGGGGAAACAGAGGAAAAAGCGGATTTGATTACGGACTACGGAAAGGATGTGATACAGCTTGAACAGCGAATGGCAGAACTTGCAGCCGCAGACGCAGCAAGAACTAAAAAACACTATGAACGCCATGCAGCCGCCCCAGAGCGTTGAGGAAATCAAGGCGGGGCTGGAAACCACCGAGAAAGGCGGTGTCCGTCAGAGCATACGGAACTGCCTGACCGTATTCCAACGTGACCCTCTGCTTTCAGGGGCTATCGCATACAACATCCTGACTGACCGCAAGGACATCATAAAGCCCATCGGTTTTCACAGAGAAAGCACCGCCCTGAACGATACGGACATGAAGTATCTGCTTCTTTATCTGGAAGAAACCTACGGGCTTACCAATGAGAAAAAGATTGATAACGCCATCGGGATTGTGGCGAATGAAAACAAGTACCATCCCATCCGGGACTATCTCAATACCCTTGTGTGGGACGGGACAGAGCGAATCCGCTTCTGCCTGCGGCACTTTCTGGGGGCTGACGCAGACGATTACACCTATGAAGCGTTGAAGCTGTTCCTGCTGGGTGCAATCTCACGAGCCTTTCAGCCGGGGTGCAAGTTTGAAATCATGCTCTGTCTGGTAGGCGGTCAGGGGGCTGGAAAGTCCACCTTCTTCCGGCTGCTGGCAGTCCGGGACGAGTGGTTCTCCGATGATTTGCGGAAGCTGGACGATGACAATGTGTACCGCAAGCTGCAAGGTCACTGGATTATTGAAATGTCGGAAATGATGGCAACCGCCAACGCCAAGAGCATTGAGGAAATCAAGTCATTTTTAAGCCGGCAGAAAGAGGTCTACAAGATACCTTATGAAACCCACCCGGCAGACCGCCCCCGTCAGTGCGTGTTTGGCGGCACTTCCAATGCCCTTGACTTCCTGCCCCTTGACCGTTCCGGCAACCGCCGCTTTATCCCGGTCATGGTGTACCCGGAGCAGGCGGAAGTTCACATTTTGGAGGATGAAGCCGCTTCCAGAGCCTATATCGGGCAGATGTGGGCGGAAGCGATGGAGATTTATAAAAGCGGCAGGTTCAAGCTGGCTTTCAGCCCCGCCATGCAGCGGTATCTCAAAGAACACCAGCGGGATTTTATGCCGGAGGACACCAAAGCCGGGATGATACAGGCGTATCTTGATAAATACACCGGGAGCATGGTCTGCTCCAAGCAGCTCTATAAGGAAGCCTTGAACCATGCTTTTGACGAGCCGAAGCAATGGGAAATCCGGGAAATCAACGAGATTATGAACCAGTGCATTTCCAGCTGGCGGTACTTCCCAAACCCAAGAATGTTTTCCGAATATGGCAGACAAAAGGGCTGGGAGCGTGAAAACCCGGCAACGGACTCCGGCAACCCGTCTGAAAAAACGATGGACGGTTTTGTGGAGGTCACAGAACAGATGGAGCTTCCATTCTGAAAAGGACAGCCCGTTGCACCCCCTGTTGTTATCCCGTTGCCGAGCCGGTTGCCGGGAAAAACCCCTTATTTCCGGGCTTTTCTCCCTTATAACAACCAAAACAACAAAAAAATAAAAGAAAAGTATAAATAGTAACCATCGCCAGATTGAGATTGTTTGCAAGGTCTTTTGAAGTCCGTTGCCGGACTTCGTTGCCGACACCCTCTGTCTGGCTATTTTCATGTATGGAGGATAACTGCCTATGGCAAAAAACAAAACAGAGATTCATGTGACCACTGTATTTGACGGGGAGCTTGACGCCACTGATGTGTTCGTCAGCCTGATTTCCCAGAAATACGGAAAGACAAATGCAAAAGAATATCTTGCTAAAAAGAAAGATATAGGCTATAATGAAGATGAGGTTCAAAAGAGCCAGATACCGTCTGGATTGTGTGGGTAAATGGCTATGATGAACGAAATGGAATACAGAACAATCGGTTCGGCACTTGCCGGGGGTTATCGTGCGGCGGTCTATTGCAGGCTGTCAAAGGACGATGACCTGCAAGGCGAAAGTGCCAGTATCGCAAACCAGCGTGATATGCTGGAAAAATACTGCGAAAAGCAGGGATGGGAGGTTGTGGCAGTCTATCAGGACGATGGCTTCACAGGTCTTAACATGGAGCGTCCTGACCTACAGAGAATGTTGAGAGCCATTGAGCGCAGGCAGATCAACCTTGTCATCACGAAAGACCTCAGCCGACTGGGGCGTAATTATCTGCAAACCGGGCATTTGATTGAGGACTTTTTCCCAAGAAACGGTGTCCGCTATATCGCCATGAATGACGGCATCGACACCCTGCGGGATAACAACGACATTGCCCCGTTCAAGAATATCCTGAACGAGATGTACAGCAAGGATATTTCCAAGAAAGTCCATTCCTCTTATCTTCTGAAAGCGCAGAAAGGACAGTTTACCGGGTGTCTTGCCCCGTTTGGGTATCGGAAAGACCCGGAGGACAAAAACCATCTGCTCATTGACGAGGAAACCGCCCCGATTGTGCGGCTGATTTTCGGATATGCCCTGAACGGTCATGGTCCGAACTATATCCGCAGACGGCTGGAGAAAGAAAAAATCCCCTGCCCTACATGGTGGAACCGGGAACGGGGGCTTCGCAATACCCGCACCAAATGGGAAAAGAAAGACCCAGAAAACGGGCGGTATATGTGGGACTTCTCCGTTATCAAAGACCTTTTGATGAATCCCGTCTACACCGGGGCGATTGCTTCCCAGAAAAAGGACTACCGCTTCAAAATCGGCACGATTGGGGAAAAGAAGCCGGAGGACTGGATTGTGGTGGAGGGACAGCATGAACCGCTGATTGACAGCATGAGCTTTGACATTGTGCAGAACAAGCTGAAATCCCGCCAGCGTCCGGGGCAGACCAATGAAATCAGCCTGTTTGCCGGACTGTTAAAATGCGGCGAGTGTGGGAAGTCGCTGACGGTACGCTACACAAACGCTAAACATCCCCAGCGGATTTACTCCTGCAAGACCTACAATGCCTTTGGAAAGAACCACTGCACCCAGCACCGGATTGATTATGACACCCTTTACAGCCATGTGCTGCGGAAAATCCGGGAATGTGCCAGAGCTGCCCTGATGGACGGGGAAGCGGTTGCCGACCGCCTGACCAATACCTGTGAAGCCGAGCAGCGGGAACAGCGGGAAGCAATGGAACGCTCCCTTACAAGGGACGAGGAACGGATTGAGGTTCTGGACAAAATGGTCATGCGGCTTTATGAGGATATGATTGCAGGGCGTATCAGTGAGCAGAATTTCAACACCATGCTGGAAAAGACACAGACCGAGCAGACGGAGCTTAAAACAAAAGTGTCCGAGGGCAGAAAGCGGCTGTCCGATGAAGTCCAGCTTGCCAATGATGCAAAACAATGGGTGGAAGCCATTCAGGAATACGCCAACATCACAGAGCTGGACGCAGCCACCCTCAACCGCTTAATCAAAGAAATCGTTGTGCATGAGCGCATTGACGAAGATAAAACAAGACACATTTCTATCGAAATTCATTTTAATCTCAAACCCATCCCGGAGGTGGAACAGGTCACTGCCTGACCTGTCCCGCCGGGACGGTTCTCTTAACAACACCATATAGATTTTTTGTACGCCGCCGCCCGCCATCGAGCAGAGTTTTTACACCTAATTGGGGATGAAACAGCTCATGGCGGGCGGCGGCGTTGCCCTTATCGGCACTATCCTTGTACCTCTGCTTTCCGGCTTGTTCGGTTAAGCGCGGGTAGCTGCCTATGCAGAGCATACTTGACGCGATTAACGAATGGATAAAGGAAATCCTTATCGGAGCGATAAACGGTAATCTGTCAACTATGTTCGGGGACGTAAACGAAAAAGTCGGGACTATCGCAAACGAGGTAGGACAGACCCCGCAGGGTTGGAACGCAAACATTTTCAGTATGATACAGACCCTTTCTGAAAATGTAATCGTCCCGATTGCGGGGCTTGTCATTACCTATGTCCTATGCTACGAGCTTATCAGCATGGTAACGGAAAAGAACAATATGCACGACATAGAAACATTCATGTTCTTTAAGTGGATATTCAAAGCCTTTGTTGCGGTGTTTATCGTAACCAACACGTTCAACATCACAATGGCGGTCTTTGATATGGCGCAGCATATCGTTTCCGGCGCAGCGGGGGTTATCGGCGGCGATACGAATATCGACGTTGCCGAAGCCCTTGCCGCCATGCAGGAGGGGCTTGAAGATATGGAAATCCCCGAACTGCTCTTACTTGTGCTTGAAACAAGCCTTGTGAGCCTTTGCATGAAAATCATGTCCGTACTGATAACCGTTATCCTCTACGGCAGAATGATAGAGATTTACCTTTACTGTTCGGTATCGCCTATTCCATTTGCAACCATGACCAACAGAGAATGGGGACAGATTGGAAACAACTACCTAAAAGGGCTGTTCGCTCTTGGTTTTCAAGGCTTCCTCATTATGATATGTGTCGGTATTTACGCCGTACTGGTAAACGACATGATAATTGCAGACAATCTGCACAGCGCGGTATTTTCCCTTGCCGCCTATACGGTTATCCTCTGTTTTTCCCTGTTCAAATCCGGCACACTGGCAAAATCCATATTCAACGCCCACTAAGGGCAGAAAGGAGGTTTTTTCTTGGCGTATGTACCTGTACCCAAAGACCTTTCCAAAGTCAAAACAAAAGTCGCTTTCAATCTGACAAAGCGGCAAATCGTTTGTTTTGCGGCGGCTCTCTTAATCGGACTGCCGCTGTTTTTTTTACTCAAAGGCAGCACAGGGACGAACCTTGCGGCTATGGCGATGATTGTCGTCATGCTCCCCTGCTTCCTGCTTGCCATGTATGAAAAGCATGGACAGCCCCTTGAAGTGGTGGTAAGAAACGTCATTCAGACAAAGTTTACCCGCCCAAAGGAGCGACCTTACAGAACCGAAAACCTATACGCTGTCTTGGAAAAGCAACGAAACTTAGAAAAGGAGGTATCAGCGATTGTCAAAAGGACAAACAAAAAAGACGCGGGAAGCCGCAGGAAACAGGCGTAAGCTGACCCGCGCCGAAAAGAAACAGATTGCCGAAGCTATCCGAAAGGCTAAAGGCGACGGCAAAGCCCGCACCGCACAGCAGACCATTCCCTACCTTGCCATGTACCCGGACGGTATCTGCAAGGTTACGGAAAAGAGATATTCAAAGTGCGTCATGTTCGAGGACATCAATTATCAGCTTGCACAGGCTGACGATAAGACCGCCATTTTTGAAAACTGGTGCGATTTCCTCAATTACTTTGACGCGAGCGTGAGCGTGCAGCTTTCTTTCATCAATCAAGGGACACAGCGGGAACAGGCAGAAAAAGCAATCTCTATCCCCGCACAGGAGGACGCTTTTAACTCTATCCGCACCGAGTATTCGGATATGCTGAAAAATCAGCTTAGTAAAGGCAACAACGGGCTTGTGAAGCACAAATACATTACCTTTACCGTTGAAGCCGATAACAAGGCGGCTGCAAAGTCAAGGCTTTCCCGTATCGAAACCGACGTGCTTAACAATTTCAAGGTGCTTGGCGTAACTGCCCGCCCCTTATCCGGCTATGAACGCTTAAAGGTGCTGCATGGGGTATTCCACCCGGAGGGCGAGCCGTTCTCCTTTTCCTTTGACTGGCTTACCCCGTCGGGGCTGTCTACAAAGGATTTTATCGCCCCGTCCTCTTTCCGTTTTGGCGAGGGCAGATATTTCCGCATGGGGAAGAAAATCGGTGCAGCGAGCTTCCTTGAAATCCTTACGCCGGAACTCAACGACCGTATGCTTGCCGACATACTGGACTTGGAAACAGGTGTAATCGTCAACTTACATATCCGCAGTATCGACCAGTCGGAAGCAATCAAGACCATTAAGCGCAAAATCACAGACCTTGACAAGATGAAGATTGAGGAACAGAAAAAAGCGGTTAGAAGCGGCTATGACATGGATATAATCCCGTCCGACCTTGCCACCTTTGGCAGCGAAGCAAAGAACTTGTTGCAGGACTTACAGAGCCGCAACGAGCGAATGTTTCTCCTTACGTTCCTTGTGGTAAACATGGCAGACACGAAGCGGAAACTGGAAAATGACATTTTCGCTGCGGCGGGTATCGCACAGAAATACAACTGCCGCCTGACACGCCTTGACTATCAGCAGGAAGCGGGGCTTTTATCCAGTGTGCCGATTGGGGAAAACCTTATCCCTATTCAGAGAGGTTTGACAACGAGCAGCACCGCTATTTTCATTCCCTTTATCACGCAGGAGCTTTTTCAGACGGGGCAAGCCCTGTACTATGGCTTGAACGCCCTTTCTAATAACATGATACTCTGCGACCGCAAGCAGCTCAAAACCCCAAACGGGCTTATCTTGGGAACGCCGGGAAGCGGTAAGAGTTTCGCTGCCAAAAGAGAAATGACAAACGCTTTTCTCATTACCGACGACGATATTATCATTTGCGACCCGGAAGCCGAGTATTTTTCCCTTGTGCAGCGTCTTAATGGGCAAGTAATACGCCTTTCCCCTACGGGCAGGGGCATTGACGGCAAGCCCCAGTATGTAAACCCTATGGATATAAACCTTAACTATTCCGAGGACGACAACCCGTTAGCCTTAAAATCTGATTTTATCCTTTCCCTTTGCGAGCTTGTTATCGGCGGCAAGGAGGGGTTGCAGCCTGTTGATAAGACCGTCATTGACAGGGCTGTAAGAAATGTGTACCGCCCGTTCCTTGCAGACCCCGACCCGGCAAAAATGCCTATCTTGGGCGACCTTTACGACGAGCTGTTAAGGCAGCCGGAGCCGGAAGCTGCCCGTATCGCAGCGGCATTGGAGCTGTATGTTTCCGGCAGCCTTAACGTATTCAACCACAGAACCAACGTGGAGCTTTCTAACCGCCTTGTCTGCTTTGATATAAAGCAGCTTGGGAAGCAGCTTAAAAAGTTAGGTATGCTCATTGTGCAAGACCAGACATGGAACAGGGTAACGATAAACCGGGCAGAAAAGAAATCCACCCGCTACTATATGGACGAGTTTCACTTGCTCTTAAAAGAGGAACAGACCGCCGCTTACAGCGTGGAGATTTGGAAGCGTTTTCGTAAATGGGGCGGTATCCCCACAGCCATTACGCAGAACGTCAAAGACCTTTTGGCAAGCCGCGAGGTGGAAAATATCTTTGAGAACAGCGATTTTGTCCTCATGCTCAATCAAGCGCAGGGCGACCGTACTATCCTTGCAAAGCAGCTTAATATTTCCCCGCAACAGATGAAGTATGTTACCCACACCGAAGCGGGCGAGGGGCTTATCTTCTATGGAAATGTGGTGCTGCCTTTTGTAGACCGCTTCCCGAAAGATACCGAGCTTTACCGAGTAATGACGACGAAGCCGGAGGAAGTGAGCAGCCTATGAAAAGATTAACGCATTTCAGCCTGTTTACCGGGATTGGCGGAATTGACCTTGCCGCAGAAGCGGCAGGGTTTTCTACCGTCTGCCAGTGTGAATGGGCAGAATACCCCAACAAAGTGCTTGAAAGGCACTGGCCGTATGTGCCGCGCTTTCAAGATATTACAACCGTAACAAAGGAGGCTTTTATTGAAAAAACAGGACAGGAAACAATCACTCTTATCTCCGGGGGGTTTCCCTGCCAGCCGTTCTCCGCAATCGGCCCGAAACAGGGATTTTCCGACCCCCGTTATCTCTGGCCGGAAATGTGCCGCGTCATTAAAGAACTGCGCCCCCGTTGGGTGCTTGGCGAAAATGTTGCTAACTTCATCAATATGGGGCTCCACAAAACGCTCTTTGACTTGGAACAGGCGGGATATGCAGTTTGGACATTCGTACTTCCTGCTTGCGCCGTCGGCGCGTGGCATGAACGCAAGCGAACTTTTATCGTGGGGGCTGATGTTTCCCACGCCCCTTGCTTCCGACACAGGCTCAAAGGCAAATGTGGAACGGATAAGTATAACGCAGGCAGGAGCATTTCGCAGACAGAAAAAGGACGGGACATACTGGACACCCAAACTGTCGGAAACCATTTATTTTCTCACACCGACCCCGGATTTGACTTTACGCTTCAACCCGGAATGGGTGGAATGGCTGATGGGCTTCCCACAGGGGTGGACGGAAATCTCCTATGGGGCATAGAGCCGGCAGATATTCCCCGCCTTGCCCCGGACAAAAAAGACAGAGCAAAGCGACTGAAAACACTAGGTAATGCCGTTGTTCCGGCACAGGTATATCCGATACTTAGGTATATCGCAGACATAGAGCTTGGACGCTGCCGGGAATGGTGCGTATTTTCAGAGAATGGAGGTGCAGGACTATCAAGCAATTAAAACCACGCGATAAAATCACACAAAAAATGACCCGCGACGGCGTGGTGGAAGTCAACGAAACACAGCAGACCGCCGAGCGTATCAGCAGCCGGGAAGCAGACAGCGACTTTTCACAGCCGGACAGTGCCGCAGCGGAACGCGTCATAGAACATCTTGACGCAGCACATACCCGAAAGGCAAACAAAAAGGCAGTCAAAAAAGAGCAGGAAGCTACTGCTTTGCGTACTTCCACTTCCCGCTTGCAATTTACCGACGAGGAACGGGCAACGCTGGAACTGGAACGCTATATTGAAAAATCAAACAAAGCCGCTGACCGACTGGACGCGGCAAAGGCAGCTATCCCGAAGCAAAAGAAACTGGTTAATGAGCGCACCTTTGATGAAGCCACAGGAAAAGCAAAGACCCGCTTACGCTTTGAAGAACAGGAAAAACCGATACCCGGCAGCAAAAAGGGAAACCCGCTGTCCCGCCCCGCACAGGAAGCGGGGATTTTCGTCCATAACAAGATACATTCGGTTGAAAAGGACAATTCCGGCGTTGAGGGGGCGCATAAATCGGAGGAACTTGCCGAGCGCGGCGCGAAATACGGGGCGCGGAAGTTAAAACAGGGCTACCGCAGCCATAAGCTGAAACCTTACCGGGAAGCAGCAAAGGCAGAAAAGGCAGCATTTAAGGCAAACGTCAACTTCCAGTATCACAAGACCCTGCACGACAACCCGCAGCTTACTTCTAACCCTCTTTCCCGTTTCATGCAGAAACAGCAGATAAAACGCCAGTATGCAAAGGCGGCAAAGAAAGGCGGGGCAAAAGCCGCAGCGGAAGCCACAAGAAAGACGGCAAAGAAAACCGCCGAGGAAACGAGGAAAGCCGCCGCATTTGCGGCAAGACACCCGGCGGGTGTTTTGATTGCAGTTGCCGCGCTGCTTCTCTTTATTATGATTTCCGCAGGGCTGTCCTCTTGCGGGGCTATGTTTTCCGGCTTGACTAATGGCGTGCTTGGCACTTCCTACACGTCCGAGGACAGCGACCTTGTGGCAGTTGAAAACAACTATGCTGCATTGGAAAACGGGCTGCAAAGTGAGATTGACAATATCGAAAGCACCCACCCCGGCTATGATGAATACCGCTACGACCTTGACAGTATCGGGCATAACCCCCACGAATTAGCGTCGTACTTGACCGCCCTCTTGCAGAGCTACACCCCGCAAAGCGCACAGGCAGAGCTTGAACGTATCTTTTCCATGCAGTACACCTTGACATTGACCGAGGAAGTGGAAATACGCTACCGCACCGAAACAAGCACCGACCCGGAAACAGGGGAAACCACCACCGAGGAAGTCCCTTATGAGTATTACATCTTGAATGTGAAACTGACAAACAAGCCGATTTCCTCTTTTGTATCGGAGCTTTTAACGCCACAGCAGCTTGAAATGTTCCATGTCTACTTGGAAACAAGCGGCAACAAACCGCTGATTTTTGGCGGTGGTTCTCCCGACGGAAGCCCATCCGAGGATTTAAGCGGCGTGGAGTTTGTAAACGGTACGCGCCCCGGAAATCAAGAGCTTATGGAGCTTGCAAAGCAGCAAGTCGGAAATGTGGGCGGCTACCCTTACTGGTCTTGGTACGGCTTTAACAGCCGCGTGGAATGGTGCGCCTGTTTTGTATCATGGTGCTACAATCAAGCCGGAAAAAGCGAACCGCGCTTTGCGGGCTGCGAATGGCAGGGTGTCCCTTGGTTTCAGTCAAGGGGACAATGGGGCGCACGCGGCTATGAGAATATCGCACCGGGCGACGCTATCTTTTTCGATTGGGATTTAGACGGCGTTGCCGACCATGTGGGGCTTGTGCTTGGCAGGGACGAAAGCCGCGTCTATACCGTTGAGGGCAATTCCGGCGACGCCTGCAAGATAAAGAGCTATGACCTTAACTATCAATGTATCAAAGGCTACGGGCTGATGAACTGGTAAAGCAGCCCCAAAAAGAAAGGAGAAATGACCTATGGCAAACAATAAAATCGACCGTATCAATAAGGAAATCGCAAAGACCCGCGAGAAAATCACAGAGTATCAGAACAAGTTAAAAGGACTGGAAGCGCAGAAAACCGAAGCGGAAAACCTTGAAATCGTGCAGCTTGTACGAGCTATGCGTCTGACCCCGCAGGAACTTAACGCTATGCTGTCCGGCGGTGGTATTCCCGGCATGACTGCCGCACCCGCAGAAGAAAACGAACAGGAGGAAAATGCAGATGAAGAATAAACTGAAAAAGACCATGACTGCCCTTTGTGCCGCCCTTATCCTTATGGGCGGTTTTTCTGTCCCTGCCTATGCACAGGGCGCAGCCACAGAGCCGCCCGCCGGGGACGCGACTAATGACAGCGGCGTGATTGTGGAGGAAAAAGAGGAAACGCCGCCCCTTACCCCAAAGGGAAACGCAACACTGGTTGACGATTACGGCGGCAATAAGCAGCTTATCACTGTTACCACCAAAGGCGGCAACTATTTCTATATCCTCATTGACCGCGCCGCCGAGGGCGAACAGACCGTACATTTCCTAAATCAAGTAGACGAAGCCGACCTTATGGCACTGACCGAAAACGGCGAAGCTGCCAAAAAGCCGGAAATCTGTAACTGTACGGAAAAATGCGAAGCCGGAAAGGTAAACACGTCCTGCCCGGTATGTGTTACCAGTATGACAGGCTGCACAGGCAAAGAACCCACCCCAACACCAACAGAGCAGTCGGAAGAACCGAAAGAAAAAGGCGGCAATCCCGGTGTGGTGCTTGCCTTAGTCCTCTTTGCCCTGCTTGGTGGCGGCGCAGCGTTCTACTACTTTAAGTTTCTAAAACCGAAGCAGAACGTGAAAGGGAACACTGACCTTGAAGATTTTGAATTTGAGGATTACGACGAGGACGAGCCGGAAACAGATACCGGGGAAACTCCCGAAGATGAAGAAACGGAGGAAGAAACCCTATGACCCTGTTTACCGACAATCCCTTTGAAAAGATGATGATACAGAAACCGGACGGGCGGCGTGATAATGCGCCGCCTGTTCCTTATCCCCCGGCTTGCGCTTCCTGCCCTTACAAGGGACAGTCCACTTGTGTGGGGTACTGTCTGAAACAGGTACAGAAGAAAAAAGAAGCCGAGCCGGAACGCTGAAAGGAGGATTTATCATTGATTTTAGTTATCGCAGAAAAGCCCAGTGTGGCGCAGACAATCGCTGCCGTACTTGGGGCAAAGAAAAAGAAAGACGGATTTCTCACAGGAAGCGGCTATATCGTTTCTTGGTGCGTGGGACATTTGGTAGGGCTTGCGGAAGCTGCCGCCTACGGGGAACAATATAAAAAGTGGAGCTATGACAGCTTACCGATTTTGCCGCAGGAATGGAAATACACCGTTTCCGCTGACAAGGAAAAGCAATTCAAAACCTTAAAGGAGCTTATGCACCGGGCAGACGTTTCCGAAGTCGTCAATGCCTGCGACGCAGGGCGCGAGGGAGAACTCATTTTCCGTTTTGTCTATGAAATGGCAGGCTGCAAGAAACCTATGCGCCGCCTTTGGATTTCTTCTATGGAGGACAGTGCAATCAAAGAGGGCTTTTCCCGTCTGAAGAACGGCGAGGAATATGACGCGCTCTTTGCTTCCGCATTATGCAGGGCAAAGGCTGACTGGTTAATTGGTATCAATGCCACCCGCCTTTTCTCTGTCCTTTACAATCATACCTTGAACGTGGGGCGCGTACAGACCCCGACCTTAAAAATGCTTGTTGACCGGGACGCAGCGATTACCACATTTAAGAAAGAAAAATACTACCATGTACGCCTTGTCTTATCCGACGTGGAAGCTGCAAGTGAAAAACTGTCTGACCGTTCCGAAGCTGACAGGCTGAAAGCTGCTTGCGAAGCGTCGCGGGCAGCCTGCACTTCCCTTGTGAAAGAGAAAAAGACCGCAGCCCCGCCGAAGCTCTTTGACCTTACTTCTTTACAGAGGGAAGCAAACCGCCTGTTCGGTTATACTGCAAAGCAGACCCTTGACCTTGCACAAGCCCTGTATGAAAAAAGACTTCTTACTTATCCGAGAACAGACAGCAGCTATCTGACTGACGACATGGGCAACACAGCGGCGGGCATTATCAAGCTGCTTTGTGGGAAATTTCCTTTTATGGCGGGAAAAGACTTCACGCCGGAGCTTGGAAAGGTGCTGAACAGTAAAAAGGTATCAGACCACCATGCTATTATCCCGACTATGGAGCTTGCAAAGACCGACCTTGCCGCGCTGCCAGAAAGCGAAAGGAATATCCTTACCCTTGCCGGGGCGCGTCTACTCATGGCGACCGCAGCACCGCATACCTTTGAAGCAGTTACGGCAGTTTTTGAGTGTGCCGGACAGTCCTTTACCGCAAGGGGAAAAACTGTATTGTCCGACGGGTGGAAAGAGATTGACCGAAAATACAGGACAGCCTTAAAGAACAAGCCCGAAACGGACGACGCAGACAGCGACACAGAAAAGACCCTACCGCCGTTTACCGAGGGACAGACCTTTGAAAATCCAGCGGCAACGGTAACGGAGCATGACACAACACCGCCAAAACCTCACAACGAAGCGTCGCTGCTCTCTGCTATGGAGCGCGCCGGAAGTGAGGACACCGACCCGGACGCAGAACGCAAAGGGCTTGGAACTCCCGCCACCCGCGCCGCCGTCATTGAAAAACTGGTAAAGGGCGGCTTTGTGGAGCGAAAAGGCAAGCAGCTACTTCCCACAAAGGACGGTATCAACCTTGTGTGCGTCCTGCCGGACACCTTGACAAGCCCGCAGCTTACCGCAGAATGGGAAAACAATCTGACGCAGATTGCAAAAGACAAGGCAGACCCCGCCGCATTTATGGAGGGTATCGAGGATATGGCGCGGGAACTGGTAAAGACCTATCCGTTTCTTTCTGATGATAAAGCGCAGATGTTCAAGCCGGAACGGGAAGCGTTGGGAAGCTGCCCCCGCTGCGGTTCTCCTGTCTATGAGGGAAAGAAAAACTACTATTGCAGCAATAAAGAATGTATCTTTACCATGTGGAAAAATGACCGTTTCTTTGAAGAACGAAAAGTAACCTTTACCCCCAAAATTGCCGCTGCACTCTTACAATCCGGCAAGGTAAATGTGAAAAAGCTCTATTCCCCAAAGACGGGCAAAACCTACGACGGAACTATCGTATTGGCTGATACGGGCGGGAAATATGTCAACTACCGGGTGGAACTTCCAAAGAAAAAATAACTGAATAGCAAGCATAGGAAGCGGGTACCCACTTCCGTAAATCCCCGTTACGACGCTGACGCGCCGGACGGGGATTTTGCTTGTTGGGAAGTTTCCCAAACCCTCTTTTGCGGAGGGCTTCACCCTCTGAAAATCTTCAAAAAACTTTGGCAGAAATGCGGGTGTGCCGTAGTAGGCTATGCAGCCAAAAAATGCAGCTTATGACGCTGCCCCAGAGAAAGGAGGTTTTTCAACTATGGCAAGTTTACGGGACACCGTAAAGGACTATCAGGACGAGCTTAGGGACGGTATCGCATGGGTGGCGTTCTGGAAACAGGGGCGTTCATGGAACGCGGAATATTTTCATCTTGATATGGACGATACGCTCTACCCGGAGGACAGGAGCCGGTTAGAGGAAATCAAAAGCACCGACCCCGCCGCCGTTATCCTTAACGGCTACTATTGCGGGCATTTAGGCGAGGATATGAGCCTTGACGAGCTGACCGCCGGAGTGCGCTACCACTACGAAAACAGCATGAACGATATTGACGGTTTTATCGGGGCGCATGACGACAGGCTTCCCCCGGAGGTTATCGAGGAAGCAAGAGCCACCGCCCATGAAGCGGGGCTTCCCTTTTCCGAAAACCCCTACCGGGACGGGGAGGATTTTAACCCCTATGTATTTGACGGGAGCATGAGCATTGAAGATTTTGAGCTTATGCACCGCATGATGGAACAGGAAAGGAGAGAAAAAATGAGCGAGCAGTTTTCGATTTTGATTGACAGCCGCACCCGCTTTGAAACAGGCGAACCGGGCGGCGTGTGGCTTCCCATGCCGACTACAACGCAGCAGCTTCACGCGGCTATGGAAAGCGTCGGCATTACCGCAGACAACCCACAGGATTTTTTCATCAATGGATTTGCCAACACCGAGCAGCAGCCCTTTGACGTGCCGCTTGCCGTTATCCAGAGCGCGGGGATTGACGAGCTGAACTATCTGGGGAAGCTCTTGGAAATGCAGAGCGACGAGGACAGGGACAAGTTTACGGCGGCGGTGACGCTTGGGGAACGCGCCGGGAACATCAAAGACCTTATCAACCTTGCACAGAACCTTGATTGTTACTGGCTCTATCCTACCGTACAGAGCGAGGAAGATTACGGCTATTACCTTATCGACGAGCTGGACGAATTGGAGCTTCCCGAAGAAGCGAAAAAGTATTTCATGTATGAGGAATACGGGCGGGACGCAGCTATCAATGACGGGGGACGCTTTACCGACCAGGGCTATATCTACAACAACAAGAACACCTTTACGGAGTGGTACAACGGGCGCGAAAGCGATATTCCCAAAGAGTATAAAGTAATGAGCTTCCCACAGGCAGAACGCCCCGACCCGTCAAAGGTAGAAATGGACGCAGCCGCGCCGGGGCAGAGAACGGCACAGTCCGCAGAGCAGCCACAGGAGCCGCGCCCGGTTATCCCTATCGTGCTGACGAGCGAGAAGCCCGCCGAAAAGCTCAAAGAGATTACCGACCGTCTGGAACAGGGCATTACGGAACTCTTTGACAGCGAGCGTTACAAGGAATATCTGCGCGTCATGTCAAAATTCCATAATTACAGCTTCAACAATACGCTGCTTATCGCCATGCAGAAGCCGGACGCTTCCCTTGTGGCGGGCTTTTCCGCTTGGAAGAATAATTTCGGGCGCAACGTGATGAAAGGGCAAAAGGGGATTAAAATCATTGCCCCGTCGCCGTTCAAAATCAGACAGGAAGTGGAGAAGATAGACCCGCACACACAAAAGCCCATTATCGGCAAGGACGGAAAGCCCGTCACCGAGGAAAAGGAAATCAAGATACCCGCCTACAAGGTAGTGTCTGTTTTCGACGTTTCCCAGACCGAGGGAAAGGAGCTGCCGGACATTGCGGTGGACGAGCTGACGGGCGACGTTGACCGCTACAAGGATTTTTTCGCAGCCCTTGAAAAGACTTCCCCCGTCCCTATCGCCTTTGAGAATATCGAGGGCGGCTCTCATGGCTACTACCACTTGGAGGACAAGCGCATTGCTATCAACGAGGGCATGAGCGAATTGCAGACCTTAAAGACCACCATTCACGAAATCGCCCATGCGAAGCTGCACGACATTGACCTCAACGCGCCCAAAGATGAACAGCAGCCCCGCGTTGACCGCCGCACCCGCGAAGTCGAAGCGGAAAGCGTCGCCTATACCGTCTGCCAACATTACGGGCTTGACACGTCGGACTACTCTTTCGGCTACGTCGCCGGGTGGAGCAGCGGGCGGGAGCTGTCCGAACTGAAAAGCTCCCTTGAAACGATACGCAGCGCAGCCGCCGAGATTATCAATTCCATAGACGAAAATCTTGCGGAACTGCAAAAGGCACAGGACAAGGAGCAAACCGCCGGACAGGAGCAGCCCACCAGAGAGGAACAGGCAGCCGCGCCGGAGCAGCCGCAGCCGGAAGCCCCGGAAAAGGCAGATACAGCCGGGAAAGAGAAGCCGGAGCCGGAAGCAGACGCACCGGGGAAATCCGGCGCACAGGAAAAAGCGGACGCAGCCCCGAAAGAAGCCTTTACCCCGGAAACGATTTACAGAGTGCGCCGGAACCCTTACGGCGACAGCCGGGAAAACAGCTACCTCTTGCAAGCCTATGTGACACAGGAGAACGGGCGGGCGAAAATGGGCGACGTTCTTTTCGCCGGAACGCCGGAGAAATGCCGCGAGCTTATGGGGCAGCTCAAAAGCGGGGAGCTGACCGAGGGCGACGTAAAGCAGCTCTACGCAAAGGCACAGGAAACGGCAAAGACCGCCGAGCCGGACAAGGACACCTTTTCCATTTACCAGATAAAAGGCGGGGACGAAACAAGGGACTTGCGCTTTGAGCCTTACGACCGCCTGCAGGCGGCGGGGAATGTGGTTGACAGGGCGAACTATGAGCTTGTCTATTCCGCGCCCCTTGCGCCGGGGACTTCCCTTGAAGATATTTATACCCGTTTCAATATCGACCACCCCAAAGACTTTAAGGGACACAGCCTTTCCGTTTCCGACGTGGTAGTGCTTCATCAGGACGGACAGGACGCGGCGCACTATGTTGACAGCGCGGGTTTCCGGCAAGTGCCGGAGTTTTTACAGGAGCAGAAACAGCTTACCCCGGACGACTTGGAAACGGGCGAAACTGTCAAAACATCGAGAGGGACTTTCCATGTAACCGCCATGAGCCGGGAGCAGATAGAAGCCGCCGGATATGGCTTTCATCATCAATCCGACGACGGAAAGTATCTGATTATGGGGAACGGGACGCGGGCGTTTGCCGTTGCCGCAGAGCAGCCGGAAAAGGCAAACCCTTTGAAGCACGTCGAGGACACCGTAGAGCAGAACGACAACAACTTTGACGGTATCATCAACAACACCCCTACCGTTGACGAACTGGAAGCAAAGGTCAAGGCGGGAGAAACGATTTCCCTTGTTGACCTGGCTAATGCGGTCAAAGCCGACAAGGAGCGCGTCAAGGGAGCGAAGCCGGAAAAGAAGCCCTCTATCCGGGCGCAGCTTAGAGCCGACAAGGAAAAGGCGCAGAAGAAAAACGCAAAGCAGAAGTCACAGGACTTGGAAAGGAGCTGACCCATGCCGGAACAGAGCAGATTTGAAAACGTGGATTTGTTCGCTTCCCTTGAAGCGATTATGAAGCAGAATACAGGCTTTTACCAGAGCGACTTGGAGATTGACAAGGAGATTATCGCAAAGGCGGCGGCAAGCCCCCACAGGGAGGACAAGACCCTTTTGTGGTTCTGCCGCCCGTCCGGGACGCATTGCTTTAGGGAGCGCGACGTTTTCCTAAAGGACACCGCGCCCCACAATACATGGCGTTTCTACATGGAGCAGACAAGCGACCGCGTACTTGCCTATGCAATCGAGCTGACGGGAAAGGAGCGCGGGAAAATCAAGGGCAATCTGTATGAGCTTGACTATTCCCGCCATTATGAGCGCGTCAAGGAAAAGGAGCTGCCCGCCGATACGGTGAAGCTGTTTTATGAGCGTGGGGAAAGGGTACAGAAAGCCGGGAGATATTTTGACGGAACCCCAGACCCGCAGCTTGGGAAGTTTGAACGCTTTGAAGCCGTACCCAACGACCCGGACGCGCTGCAATCGCTCTTACAGGAAGAACGGCGCAGCCGGGAGCAGCTTCCGCCGGGAGATTTCAAGGCGCATATCGCCGCATTGCGGGACGGGCTGATTGAAACGGAAGCGCGGCGCATTGTGTGGGAAATGAAGCGGCACGACACGCCGAACAGCCCAAACAAGACCCATTTCATGGTAGAGCTTTCCCCGGCGTTCATGCAGCTTGCGGCTACAAAGGACACTGACCGTCTTTTCTCCATGCTGCCCTACAAGACCCTTTCCTTTTCCAAAATCGAGGGCAGACATGGGACGTATGCGCTGATTGACAAGAGGGAGAACCGGGACAGGGAGATACGGAAGCCCCGCCCCTCTATCCGGGCGCAGCTTAAAACAGACAAGGCAAAGACCGCCCCGAAAAAGGCGGCGGCAAAGAATAAAAATCACGATTTGGAGGTGTGAACATGACAAAACTGACCGTAGAAGAAACAAACCTTTTGAGCATTTACAAGACCGGGAGCCGACAGGGGCTTATCGTCGCCATGAACGCCGCGCTGCCCTTTATGGACGGGGAAATGCGGGGCTTTGCTGCCCGTACCCTCTCCAAAGTGGAAGCCATGACCGAAGCGGAGTTTGCGGGGCTTCCCATTTACGCCGCTGATGAAGTATGAGCGAGGTCAAGCGGCTGACGCCGCCCCAGAGCCGGAAAGTCAACGCCCTTGTGCGCCGGACGTGCTGCAACTGCGATAATGGAAACTGTATCTTACTGGACGACGGGGACGAGTGCGTATGTCCGCAGCTCATTTCCTATTCGCTTCTCTGCAAGTGGTTTAAGGTTGCGGTGCTTCCCGCTGATAAGCTGCTCTATGCGGAGCTTTACCAAACCGGGGACAGGAAGAAATGTACCGAGTGCGGCACGTCCTTTGCGTCAAGCTCTAACAGCGTCAAATACTGCCCCGACTGCCGGAAGCGTATCACCCGCAGACAGGCCGCCGAGCGCATGAGGAAAAGACGCGCCCCTGTTACGCAGTAGGCGCGGAAAATCCCTTGATTTGCAAGGCTTTCCGGGCGGGAAAATCGGATAGGCGATACTTTATACCTTTTCCCCCGAAAATGGCGTTCTATTGCGTAACATTTACCACAACAGCACCCACAAAAAGACAGGGCGCGGAAGTCATATACTGACTTTCCGCGCCCTGTTCTTTTTATTTCTTTGGCAAACATTTGTATGTATTTGTAATCCAATCATCAAATTTTTGACCCTTTTCAAATTCCATTACATCATACATTTCTGCCGCGATTGTTTTGAACGCTTCCTTGAATAATTGTAAATCTAATTCTTCCATTGATTTTTCACGTTTGATACGTAGAAAAACTTTAGTAAAGTCTTTTGTCTTAAAACCAATATCTTTACGTCCTAAGCGAATAGGATTTCCGCGGTAAGTAATCCCCATAGCTTGTGCTGCTCTAAATGCTTCCTCTTTAACTTTATAAACTTTGTCATGGAGAGCAAGACGAGTAATAACATCTCTTGATTGTTGACAATCATATTGTTTTAGTTCATTCAACGCAGCAAGCCTAATTTTCCATGATGATTTATTGTTTGCGTCTTTGACAAGCTGACTAATATTAGCTGGTGTTCCTTTTGTCATGTACTATCAAATCCTTTCAAAAGTTGTAGATAATTTTATTATACCACATACCGCTTTCTGTTTCTATACGAAAATCATTTTTTGCTTAATCAGTGTTCCATTCCCTTTTCCCGTTCCGGCTGTCTGTCTGCCTGTAAAATGTTGTCAATGTTCTGCTTGATAATGTCATATTCCCGGACTTTCTTTTTCAGCTTCCCATAGTCGGCGTAAAGGGCTTCTTTCTGCACTTGAAGGGCTTCATACTCCGATTGCAGCGCGGCGAGGTTCGGGAGCTTTGCAATGCCCGTTGCTTTCAATGACCTTGCAGCGGCTTCATGTAAGATAATCGCCTGTTCCTGTCCGGCGCGGTATTTCTCCCTGTTCCTTGCCTTGCGGTATGCGTCATAGACGGGCTTTGTCTTTTGGTAGGTGGAAACATTCTTGATAAGCACCGCCATGTCCGCAAGCCGCTTTTCGGCGTTCTTCAATGCGTCTGCCGCCTGTCCGCTTTCCGCTGCCATTTCCTCAATCCGGCTAACTAAATCCGCGTACTGTTCAATCTTGTTTTCGGTGAGAAAGTTCATAGTCTTTGCCGCCTGTTTCAGATTGTGGATTTTCGCCCACTGTTCATAGCCCTTACTCTGCGCCGCCTTGATACTGTTCTCAATGTCGATAAGCAGCGAAACGCCGCGCTGCTCTCTGGGGGCTTTCGCCGCCTTTGTCCGTCTGCCCGCTATCCGTTCCCTTATGGCTTCCTCTGTATAGTCTGCGCCGAGGGTTTTTAGGCGGGTGAAGCGTTCCTGTCCGGGGGCGCGGCATGATACATATTTCCCCGGCTTTATCTCATAGCCCGCCGCCTGTAACCGCGTTAGCAATTCCTCAAAACTGGAAACTTGGGGGATAAGTGCGTCAACGGCGGTTTTCAGTTTGCCTTTCCAACTTGTACCCGTCTTTTCTGCCTGGTACTCTGCATAGCTCTTTCCCTTGCTGCCCTTGCCGGGGACGACGACGGACAAGCCATTTTCCCGGCACAGCTTGTCGCTCATGTTCCGTATACCGTAATAGCTCCTTTTGTTGGAATTGTACTTATGGTAGTCAACAAAATTGACCGCGCAAAAAATGATGTGGTTATGGATATGCCCCTTGTCAATGTGCGTCGTCACAACATACTCATGTTGCCCCTTTGTTACCGCGTCGGCAAGCTGCTTTCCGATTTCATGGGCTTTCTGATAATCCACTTCCCCCGGCTCAAAGGACTGTATCAGATGAAAGGCTAAATTGTTCCCCTTTTGGAGTGCTTGGGACAATGTATATTCAAACTCAATATCTGCCGTTTCATAGGAGCAGCCGAAAGAGGACACAAGCATTTTTCCGTCCGTCTTGTCCGGGTTTTCGATATAGTCAAGGGCTTTGCTTAGAGTGCTTTTAATAGGCTTAATCTTTGTAACCGCCATATCTCCGCAAGCACCCCCTTTATTTCCTCTATGTCCTCTTGGTATGCGTTCCCCGTCGCGTTTACGCGGCGTGCTATCTGGTTGACGTTGACACCGATTTTTTGTATCTCTGCGGTCATAGCCTTTATGTCGGCGTGGTCTATCTGAATGATATATCCGTCAATGGCAATCTTCCGCAGATACGCCGCCATGTTCCGGGTGGGTACGAGCTTCATTTTTTCCAGTATTAAATCCCGTTCCGCTTCCGTCACTCTGAATTTGATTTGTACCGTCCTTTTGCGTCCGTCCATGTATTCGCTCCTTTCCTTTCCGTTCCGAGGGTTTGGGACACTTCCCAACAAGCAATTTTCAACCGACGCGCCGCAGCGCGGGAGGGGGAAAATACGGAAGTGGGTACCCGCTTCCTATGCTTGCTACGAATGTTTTTATCCTTTAGGCTCTTATCCCCTACTACGGAGAAAAAGCGATTTTGCCAAACTTCCGCAAAAGAAAAACGCTGCAATCTCAAAAAAGATTACAACGCTCTCTAAATCCTGTTCAGTTTTAAGCCGGACATTCCTATTCGCCCTCTTTTTCGACTTCGGAAATCTCTTTTGCCGTTGCGGTCACAATCCGTATGCCTGTATCGCTCATACCGTCAAGGAGCGCGTCAAGCTGCCGCCGCTTTGTGTCCTTTGCAGCGGGCGTGTCTAACAGGAATTGGTCTACGGATATATGGTAACGCTGTATCAGCTCAAAGAATATCTGTAAACTTGGGTGCTGCCCCTTGTTCTCAATGTTCGCAAGGTAGCGCGGCGAGATAAACATTTCGTCGCCTACTTTCTTGCGGCTTTCCTTGCGTCCTTCACGCGCTGCCTTTATCGCTGCCCCAAAAGCCTTGAAGTCGTATTTTGGTACTGGTCTTTTTGCCATAGTTATTCATCCTCTTACATTTTACTGTTCCCCTTTCTTCTTGGATATGTCTACATAGTTCTATCAGTTAGCCAAAATAATTCATATATATATGTTGACAACAAGCTGCTTTTGTATATAATATTATATAAAAGGGGGGGAATGTTTATGTTACATAGCATGCGTATTCGATAAGCATTGAAATCAAAAAAGATTTTTCCCATTTTCAATATGGGCTTTTTTGTCATGCTTATTTTGCGTATGCTATACAACAAAACTAACGACGTATAGACATAGTATAAAAACTATGCCTTAATTTTGTTGTAGTATTATATGTATAAATGCAGGTCAATGCTCATGTTGAGAATTGACCTGCATTTTTTTGCGCAAAAGGAGAAATATTATGCTTGAAAAATATTGGATAAAATGTCCAATTTGTAACGGAAAGACGAGGGTTCAAGTATTTTATAATACGGTATTAAGAAATTTTCCTCTTTTCTGCCCTAAATGTAAATTAACGCATATCGTTGATGTTGAAAAACTAGAAATCATAATCAAAAACTCTGAAAAACAAACTTTTTAATTTTGAAAAGGAAGGATATTTAAATGAAACACTTACCTAAAAGTACACCTACGGAAATATTGAATGACCCATACGGATTTACTTACAAAGAAATGTCGGAAGTAATTGGAGAGGATAAAGCAAGAGCCTTATATACGGAATTGTATAAACAGCCATTTCACAAAGAAAATCTATCAATATCAACAAAAAAAGTCTATAAAAGTAGCGATACTGAAAAGTATGTTTATGAATTGAAAGATAACAGGTATATTGAAACGGTTTTTATTAAACGGCGAGATGGTGGGACTGTTTGCGTAAGTACGCAAGTTGGTTGTTCTGTTGGCTGTATTTTTTGTGAGTCCGGACGCAATGGTTTTGTTCGTAATCTAACACCGTCTGAAATTGTGCAGCAGGTTGTATTGATACGTCAAAAAGTAAATCGTATCGTTTTTATGGGAATGGGAGAACCTTTATTCAATTACGACAACTTGATTGCAGCAATCCATATTCTTCGAGATAGAAATGGACTTAACTTTCCAACCGACGGCATTACCGTATCAACAGTTGGTCCAGTTAATCAATTAAAAAAATTGCGCGAAGAACATCTAAAAATTCAGTTGACAATATCTTTACATGCAGCAACACAGGCTGCGAGAAACTGTATCATTCCTCATATGCACATGTACGCTATTGAAGATGTTGTTAAGCAAGCATTGTCCTATTCTCAAAGGCATAATCGAAAAGTGGTATTTGCGTATTTGCTTTTACCAGGTATAAATGACCGTTCCTCAGATATAAGGCAACTTGCAAAATGGTTTAAGGGCAAAAATGTTATGATTAACGTGCTGCAATACAACCCGACGAGTAATTCAAAAATTAGAGCACCACAAAAACAAGAAATGGTTGCGTTCAAACATCAATTAGAGCAAACAGGACTTGAAGTTACCATGAGAGTTTCTCATGGTAGAGAGATTAAAGCAGCTTGTGGACAGTTAGCTAATACATATAATAAAGCCAAAAAACAACAGAAATAATTTAATTAAAAGAGCCAGACGCACAGACGCAGAGCCGATAATATGCAGTTTGAAATACTGCTGTTATCGGCTCTTTTTTGATTTTAATTTGTGCCCCTAATAACCATATTGGAGCAAAATCAGAACTGTTGCTTGTCGTTCTTTGATTTCCGCAGCAGCTTTGAAAAATCAAAGCCGCCGTTTCTTTTTATCTTCTAATGAAATGACGCGGTATCACTGTTAAAAGCGGCGGCTAAAGGAGGTAGCCGCCATGAAGCACATACCCTATCGACAAAATCCGACGGTCATTGACATATCAAAAAAAGCCCGACCACCGCCGGGAACCTCTCTACCCTTGACTATGAACTGTCTAATCATCTAAATACTGCTTACAATACCTATACGCCTGTCCGGGCTTTTCGGACAGGCGTATTTTGCTGCTCGAAAAATTTTTTGAAAAAATTTCAAAAAATCTTCGGCGTTTTTCAAAAACGCCGTATTGCCCCGCGAAAAGGGGGAAGCACCACCAACTTTCCAACGAGAAAGGAGGTGAGAATGTGGAACCTAATAGCAGGGAGTTTTACAAACAATGTGCTTTTCAGAAGTTTTGTAATACGGTGCTGCACAATGAAGCGTGTGACGCTCACAGGGAGCTGCACAGGCATAAGGCAAGGGAAGTCACCTTTTCCGATTTGCCCTTAGACGAAGCGCGGCAGCTTCATACCTTTGATGAATATTTCAAACGGGAAACCGCCGAAACCGTCTTTGAGAAAGCCGGGAAGAAAATCACGCCGAAGCTGCTTCTTGAAGCAATCCGTACTTTGCCGGAAGAAAAGCGCAAAGCCGTACTCCTGTACTATTTCGAGGGAATGAACGACACCGAGATTGCGAAGTTGTTCAATACATCGAGAAGCACGATACAGTACAGGCGGACAAGCTCTTTTGAGAAATTAAGAAAATATCTGGAGGAAAATGCTGATGAATGGGACGAATGGTAACGAACCCGGCTACCCGGAAAATGCCCTTGTTCCCTATCCTGTCATTGTGGCAGCGACAAAGGGTGACCCGGACGCCATGAAGATTGTCTTGCAGCATTTTAGCGGCTACATAGCCCGCCTCTCCATGCGGAAGCTGTACGACGAGCGCGGGAACGTCTATTTCGGCGTAGACCACGACATTCGGGAACGGCTGCAAGCAAAACTGATGATGGCTGTCCTCACCTTTAGGACAGAGGAATAACCGCAACGGCGGCGGGACGCTTTCTCTCACCCCCTTTTCCGTTCCGCTGTTGACGCGGGTAGCACAGCCATTTTGAACCTTGAAAAAGAAAGCGGCGCAAGATAACGGCGGCGCAGCATAGGGCAAATCGGATACGTTCCTTTTGCGTCGAGCCATACGGCGGGTGCGCCATGACGCTATCCGGGCGAGGTTATCACCGCCCGGACAGCCGAGCGACCAACACCGCGCCGGAAAGCAAGTGTAGCGGTTTGCGGGCAACGACACGCAGAATATACAATGATACTTCCTTACAGCCACAGTCCGAGCGTTAAGAGCGTCGCAGGCAATGGGTAGGGCTGCATGAGAACCATGCCGGGGTGAAATTCCCATGAGGTTATGCTAATAACCGTCCGATTAAAGCCTTTGTTTTATTGAATAGTGGACTTGCTGCTATTCATAGACTGTATTATATGTTTGCGAAAGAAAGGGGGATTTTCTTTGACGCAAAACCAAACGCCCGTTACCACAACGGAGCATAAAATCGGAAAAGTTACTTACCTTGTATGTTCGTCTGCAAGTGAACGCGCAACGGACACACTGGATAAAAAGATAAAAAAGCTCATTCGCAAAGACATGGAGCTGAACCCCGCAAACGCCCGAAAATAGGGCGTTTCTTCACATTTTATACATGACACAGGCAGCGGTATGTGGTATAATATAGACAGTACAAATACCATGCTTGTCTGTCGTCGGAAAGGAGGACAAAATGTTACAGACAGACAAGATTACCGCTTTATATTGCAGATTGAGCCAGGAAGATATGCAGGCCGGGGAAAGCGAGAGCATACAGAACCAAAAGCTGATTTTACAAAAGTACGCTGACGAACACCACTTTTTCAATACGCGCTTTTTTGTAGACGACGGATTTTCCGGCGTGAGTTTCGAGCGTGAGGGGCTTCAAGCCATGCTGCATGAGGTTGAAGCCGGGAACGTGGCGACCGTCATAACAAAAGACCTTTCCCGTCTGGGACGCAATTATCTGAAAACCGGCGAACTGATAGAGATTGTTTTCCCCGAATATGAAGTGCGCTACATTGCCATTAACGACGGTGTAGACACAGCGAGGGAAGATAACGAGTTTACCCCTCTGCGGAACTGGTTCAACGAGTTTTACGCCCGCGACACCTCAAAGAAAATCCGGGCTGTTAAACAGGCAAAGGCACAGAAAGGCGAGCGTGTCAACGGCGAAGTGCCGTATGGTTACATAGCCGACCCAAACGACCGCAATCATCTATTGCCCGACCCGGAAACGGCGCACATTGTAAAACAGATTTTCGCTATGTATGTGCGCGGCGACCGTATCTGCGAAATCCAGAACTGGCTACGGGAACATGAGGTACTTACTGTTTCAGAACTGCGCTACCGTCGTTCCGGCAGTTGCCGCCACCCGCGCCCGCACCCGACCTGTATTTATAACTGGCCGGATAAGACACTGTATGATATTCTTGGACGCAAAGAATATTTGGGGCATACCATTACGGGCAAGAGCTATAAGGTATCTTACAAATCGAAAAAGACGAAAAAGAACCCGGAGGAAAAGCAATACTTTTTCCCCAACACGCACGAACCTTTGATTGACGAAGAAACCTTTGACCTTGCACAGAAACGGATTGCTACCAAACACCGCCCTACAAAGGTTGATGAAATTGACATTTTTTCGGGACTTCTCTTTTGTGGGGATTGCGGCTATAAAATGTATCTGCAACAGGGAGCCGGGACACTGGAACGCAAACACGCCTACACTTGCGGAAAGTACCGAAACAGGATAAGGACTGGCGAGCTTTGCACTACCCATTATATCCGAAAGAGCGTCCTTAAAGAACTTGTCCTTGCTGATTTACAGAGGGTGCTGTCCTATGTGAAAGAGCATGAACAGGAGTTTATCGAAACCGCCAACGAGTGCAGCGCAAAGGCAGTACAAAAGACGCTGACACAGCAGCGGAAAGAGCTTGACAAGGCGCAGAGCCGCATTAGCGAGCTGAACATCTTATTCCGCAAGCTCTACGAGGACAACGCTTTAGGGAAACTTTCTGATGAACAGTTTGCTTTTCTGACTTCCGGCTATGATGAAGAAAAAAAGACGCTGACCCGGAGGATTGCGGAGCTGTCACAGGAAATCGACAACGCCACCGAGCGCAGCGCGGACGTGAAAAGGTTTGTCGCACTGGTACGCAGATACACCGCCATTACCGAACTGACCTACGAAAACGTCCATGAATTTATTGACCGTATTCTTATTCACGAACTGGATAAGGAAACGAACACCCGCAAAATCGAAATCTTTTATAGCTTTGTCGGCAGAGTTGATACGGGCGACAAGCCTACCGAAAGTATCTCCTATTTCAGACAGATAGGAGCCGACGTAAAGAGTTATGCTATCTAACATACATCAAAAAGAGGTAAGATAACGCCCTCTGCAAAAAAGGTTACGTTATCTTACCTCAACAAAATTTGTTCCGGTTTTTCCCAAATCAGAATATATGTCATATACAGCAATCTCATACTCTCTGTCTGGATTTTCATTGTGCTTCTGAATGAATTCTTTTATCAGCGTAACCTGTGTTTCAATAGATTCTGACTTTTTTTCATCACTGTCTACGGATAATCTGGCATAAATTGCAGCCATACATACCGGGATCCCAAGAACTTTCTTCTCTGTGTTTTTCTTATATCTTTTTGCTGTCCTTGCCATTTATCCCACCTCTTTCCTGCACTCTGTCCGGTGTTCTGCATAAAACCGTCTTATAACTTTCATTTTCTCAATCATATCCTGATAACGGATGTGAATTTTAATTTGCTTATTTTCATAAATATAGATTTTATCTACGGTCAGTGCCAACAATGTGCGATCCAGTTCTTTGATTTCCAGTGATTTCTTCCAGTCCTCCAACTGAACAGTTGCAGACACTCCACCCTCAAACATTTGCTTTATCAGCTTTTTCTGATTTTCAATCATCTGCTCCAGTTCTTCACATTTTCTTCCGTAACTTTCCCGAAAATCATCAAACTCCTCTTTGCTGATCAGTCCCTCTTTCAAGTCATCACCCAAAGATGCTTTCAGACTGTAATAGCGGTTATATTCTTCCTGTAACTTACTAATCTGTGTATCATAACCAATTACCTGATCGTAACTGACTTGCATCTCACAAAGTTCTTCCATAATCATCTGATAGTCTATAAAAAGTGCCGTATATGCCTGAATCTCTTTCAATACAATTCTTTTCAGCACCTCTTCCGGAATACTATGTCTGGTGCAATCTCCACCTTTATTTTTTGTCTGGCAAATATAAAAGGCTTTTTTCTTCCCCTTATATTGATTTACCCTGCGTATCATCGGTGTATGGCAATCTCCGCAAAACACAAATCCCGAAAAAAAGTTTGCACTGTCTGATGTTTTCGATGCCCTGCCATCATATTGAAGCAGCTTCTGAACCACATCAAAATCATTCTGCCTGATAATTGCCGGATGTGTATTTTCTACTTTCACCCACTCTGATTCTGGCTTATCTAGGCGTTGCTTTACTTTATAGCTGATTCGTTCCTGCTTGCCCTGTACCATGTTTCCAATGTAAACCTCGTTGGTCAGAATCCTTTTGATCTGCACTGCCGACCATTTTGGTGTATCTGAACTATGGAATCCGGAATTGTAATTTTCACCATTTGCCTTTTTATATTCTTTTGGCGACTGCACATGACGTACATTCAGTTTTTCTGCGATTGCTCCAAGACTGAACCCATCAATTTTCCATGAAAATATTTTTCTTACAATATCCGCTGCATAAGAATCAATCACCAGACAGTTCTTATTCTCCGGATCTTTGCAGTAACCATACGGTGCAAATGCTCCAATAAATTCACCTTTCTCACGTTTGATTTTCTGATGACTTCGCACTTTACCGGAAATGTCTCGGCAATAACTTTCATTTACAAAATTTTTGATTGGAACTACAAATGACTTCTCTGAAAAATCTGCTGTTTTACTGTCAAACTGGTCTGTAACTGAAATAAAACGCACATTTAAAGCCGGGTAGGTCTTTTCGATCCATCGCCCGGCTTCTATATATTCTCTTCCGAATCTGGATAAGTCTTTTACAATCACACAGTTTACTTTTCCAGCTTCTATATCAGTTGTCATTCGTTTAAACTCAGGTCGGTCAAAATTTCCTCCTGAGTATCCGTCATCCACATATATATCAAAGATCTGAATATCCGGCTGGCTTTTTACAAAGCTCCGAAGTAACTCTCTCTGATTTGCAATGCTGTTGCTCTCTGACTTCGCACCGCCCTCTTCCATATCATCTTTCGATAATCGAAGATACAATGCAGCATCGTATATATCTGGCATATTCATTTGCATCTGTTCCATTTTACATCGCTCCCAACTTACTTATTCCATTGAATTTGAAGTCAGAAACCATGTATCACGTTCATTTTCCCTGACCTCACATTAACATAACATCTGTAGCTTCGCAAGATATTTTTTCAAGACTTGCATCTAATACATCAACTCCGTTCTTTTTCTAAGATAATCACTAATGGCATCTGTGGCATCCATTTCTCCGGTCATTTCCACGACCACCACATACCCTTCATTCATGTGAGCATACGGTTGATCGCCGGATTTATCCAGAAAAGTTTCCACTTTCTCAGAAATAGCTTTATCCATATCAGGAATTAAATCTTCAATGTCCTTTAACTGCTCCAGATCAACACTGGAATCTATTACTGACTGATTCACCATGATGCTCACCTCTTTTCCAACATATTCTTTTTATAAGTCGTCCTATACCTACAATTTTCTCAACCGCATCACCTTAACTTTCTTCCTCTTTTCTCCAGTTATCCAGATATCTATAGCATTTTGTATTCTGTTCAGCGTATTGGCTTCCATTCGTATAATCTGTTGTCAGCGTTACGTCCAACCTCTATCAGAATATTTCTGAATGCTGGCAGCTTCTTCGCAAACTTACCAGCCGTTTCCGGAGTATCTTCGACGCTCGCCCGTAAAATCATTTACAGGGTTATGGCATCTGTGGAATCAGATTATACAGCTCATGTAATTTTCAAGGTACAAAAGAGATTTTTTTGAATATCCTTTCACTTATTACAGCCTGGAAACACCAAAATGTTGTTCTCTTCAAAAAAATCCTCTCACTAATAAAGCCTGACAGAAGGATTTTACCAACCTCATTTTGCAATAATTTACAAAAAAATATTTATCCTTATCTGTACATTCGCTTTCATGCGAACCTTTATTGTACTGTCATTTCAATTCGCTTTTATGCGAATGTCAAGTATTTTGTTCGCTTCAATGCGAATCTTTCTGTTTACATTCCTTGTTTTTGGTAGTAAAATGGCTTTATCAAAAAGAAAGTTGGAAATCTGATATGACAATCGGTGATAAAATAAAAAAAATCCGGACATTCCGGAATATGACACAGGCAGAACTTGGTGCTGCCCTCGGCTGGGGCGATAAAGGTGCAAACCGCCTTGCCCAATACGAAACGAATTACCGGGTTCCCCGCAAAGATCTGGTAAGTGAAATGGCTAAGATTCTGGACGTAAACCCACTGACACTACATGAGCCAACCACGATGGACGCCTCTGAACTGATGGAAATTCTGTTCTGGATTGATGAATTTAACCCAGTAGCTATCAATCTCTTTCAATTAGAAACTTATCCGGGTGAAAAATGCAATTCTAATGAGGATACTGCTGTCCGTTATCATGATTCTGATAGCTGGCCAGCTCACCCACCTGTCGGCATGTGGTTTAATTATGGGGTTCTGAATGAATTTATGAAAGAATGGGTTCTCAGAAAAGAAGAACTGAGATCTGGTGAGATTACCAGAGATGAATATTTTGAATGGAAAATCAACTGGCCACAGACCTGTGACGGGTGTGGGAAATATGAACCTAAGAAAAAATGGCGAATATAGCAAATACAATGCTCTCCAAAACTGGAAAATATTCCAATAATGGGGAGCTATTCTTTTTTTAATCTAATGCTCTTCTACTATATGTATTCTTCTTTCAGACAATCATTAAGCACCTCTTCACAAACAGCATATTCCCGTCTATTTGGATATTCTTTAGCAACTACTTCACTGCCAATCTGAATATATGATAAGCGCTTAATTTTTAGGTATGATAGAAAAAATCCCCGACTACTTTTCAGCAGCCAGAGCCCCTTGACAATTCACATATGATTGATTTGATTCGTTTGCACGACGTTCGATTTCAGCTTTGACAATTTCGTTCCATGGAGCCAGAAGTTCTAATTCATCATCGCTCATCCTATCATTATCGTGCTGATTTGCACAAAGAAATAACCTTATTATGCCGGTTGACAGGTTGGATTGCGCTGATTTTTTGAAAACTTTATATTGTATATTTTAATGAATTGTAGGATTACTTTATTGACATTTCTGACACTATCATATACACTGTACATATCGTACAAGTACGCATATATCAGAAGGTGGTGAGAGGAAGTTAGAATGGAAATTATCATAAGTAATAGTAGTGATAAGCCTATTTATGAACAAATTTCTATGCAGATCAAGAGTTTAATCATGGATGGTACCCTATCTGCCGGAGAAGCCCTGCCTTCCATGCGTGCACTGGCAAAAGACCTGCATATAAGTGTTATTACTGTTCAACGAGCTTACGAAGATTTAACTCGAGATGGGTTTATCGAAACCGTATCGGGAAAAGGTAGTTTTGTTGCATCACCAAATAAAGAATTTATTCAAGAAGAACAACTACGAATAGCGGAAGAATTTTTAGAAAAGGTTGCTATAATCGGTCGTACTCATGGTATCAGCTATGAGCAAATGGCTAATATTCTAAAACTATTTTTTGAAGAATGAGAGGTGAAATTATGGAACAGAACAGTATTGTTGTAAAAAATGTGACTAAAAAATTTGATGATTTTATGTTAGATCATATTTCATTTACAGTTCCTACAGGACGTATTGTGGGTTTCATAGGAGAAAATGGTGCTGGAAAAAGTACAACTATCAATTTAATTTTAGACCAGTTGAAGTTGGATGCGGGTGAAATAAGAATATTGGGTAAACAAAATCATTCTTATTTGCATAAAGAAAACATTGGTGTTGTTTTTGACGAATGTAAATTCCATTCCGTCTTAAATGCAAAAGATATTGCCCAAATCCTTTCGGGATCTTATAAAACATGGGATATGAATTTGTTTGAAGAATATATGAAACGCCTTGATGTTCCATTAAATAAATCAATAGGGCAACTTTCAAAAGGTATGAAGATGAAATTGTCAATTATTTGTGCACTATCGCATAGACCCCAGATTCTGATTTTAGACGAAGCAACAACAGGGTTAGATCCTGTTGTACGAGATGAAATTTTGGATATTTTTTTAGAATTTATTCAAGATGAAGAACACTCTATTTTGTTCTCTACACATATAACCTCTGACATACAAAAGGTTGCTGACTATGTAATTCTGATTCATAATGGAAAAATTATTTTTGAGGAAAAGAAAGATGACCTCATTTATAATTATGGAATTATACGCTGTAAAAAATCAGAATTTAATACTGTTTCGCCAGATGACTATGTATGTTGTCGAGAAACAAATCTTAGCGTGGAATGCTTAATACATGACAAAGTAGCTGCAAAAAAAAGATACCAAAATCTAATTATTGATGACGCTTCTATTGAGGACATTATGCTGTTCTATATCAAAGGAGGTGTCAAATGAAAGGATTGGTTTTTAAGGATTTATTGCTTATGAAGAAAATGAATAAAAAAGTCATTCTTGTAATGTATTTTTTTGTAATAGCAATTTCATTCTTCGGAGAGAATGAAGTTTACTCAATTATGTCATCGGCTTTTTTTTCACTTTTTATCGGTATGCACTTAATGATGACCATGACCTATGATGGATTGACTTCATGGAAACAATATGAATTAACCTTGCCGATGAGTAAGTACCAAATCATTTTCAGTAAGTATTTGACTAGCTTGCTTCTTGTTCCGATTAGTATAATGGGTACAGTTATCATTTATATCATTCGTTATGTGGTTTATCATAATTTTACACTTAGCCAGTTTGGTTTTTCTATCGCCATTGCAATAGCATTACCTGTTTTATGGTGTTCTATATGTTTAGCAATAGCACAGTGGTTTGGCTATATGAGCGTTCAGTATGTGAGAATGATTTGCACACTTCTCGTTATCTTTTTCGTAAGTAAAATATCAAAAGATATGGACTACGTTACTCAAAATTTGGTAAAAAATCCTATGTTGATTGCTATTTTTGTTTTGGGTATAGTAGTTGCATCGTATTTTGTTAGTGTTATAGGATACTCAAGGAAAAAATAAAAGTAGAGGTGCAAATAAAAGTAAGTGTCGAGTGGGTGCGTTGCCTTGTCTGCGGAAATAAAACACGTGACAAAATCCGAGAAGATACTGTCTATTAAAAAACTTTCCCACTCTTTTGTTCGAAGTGCAAAAGCAAATGCCTAATCAACATTGCACAATTCCATATGACTGCTATTAAAACGCCAGACGCACAGCCGCAGAGCCGATAAAACACAGTTCTTTGAACTATGGTTATCGGCTTTTGTATTTTCCTAATCATAGTGATTATCAGCATACAGGCTTTTTTCTTCAAACTTCTTCTGAAAATACATTTTAAGCAGCATGATTCCCACATTGATAAATCCAAATGTCAAAATCAAATTCACTGGCAGATATTCTCTAATTACATCTCCAAGCACTGCTATCCCCGAAAGACTTCCGATTAAAAACATCTGTGAAATTTTATCCCACATTTTTTTGTATATCTTTATTATTTCCATAATTATCGCCATTATAATTACCACTATGAGAAGGACCGCTACGATTGCCAGAATTCTGATAACCCATGCTTCTCCACATGTATATGCTATTTTCTGGTTAAATCCGTTATCATAGGTTGGATGTGCCAACCATTCACAAAATTGAAAATACCACATGAATGGAGTCCTGAAAAAATCTATGAAATCATTCTGAAAAGCACCGTTCTGTATAATTACAAACAGGATTACCGTAATGTATCCCATTCCCCAAAAATATTCCGTATCCCTCATTTTTTCGGTTCTGGCTTTTACTTCTTTTTTCGCTTTACGGATTTCCAGCTCTGCCCGTTTCTTTTCGTTACGGGCCTTTGTTTCTGCCTGTTCCATCTTTTTCTCTGCTTCTTTCTGTTTCTTCTGTGCTTCATCTACTGCTTCAACAGATGATTTATTCACCTGTATCTGCAGTTTAGAGTTCTGGTTCCGAACGTCTCTTATTTCTTCTTCGAGCTGCTCTTGCTCGCTCCTGCTCTTCAAACCATTCCTGTTCCTCAGATCGTCGTTGCTCTGCTGAAGCGATTGATTCAGCTTCTGCGTTTCGGACAATTCGATTGTCAGACGCTGAATTTCTACGGTTGATTTCCGAACTTCTTCTCGCAATCTCTGCCTGTCGGATAAGATCTTCAGTTTCTCTTCTTCCAGTGTCTGTATCTGCTTTTTCTGTGTTCGCATGAACTCTTTCGCTCTCTCGAAACTCTGTACGAGAATATCCCTCTCCACTTTGAGCTTGATCGGTGATTCCTCTGGCATCTGCAATGGCTGCGTCAAGCTCTCTGTAATAGTTTCTGAGTTCTTCGTCTGCTCTGCTGTCTCTGTCGAATGCAACTCTGGATTTTTCCCTATTTCCATTAAATTCATTCTCCAATCCCTCCTTACTGATATCCAGATGAAATGTTTTTGACAGATTGCTGTCTCGCACTTTCTTTCCATCCTGATTCTGAAAAGTAATGTGCTTCCGTTTCTCTGTCCAGTTTACATTCCATCCAAACTGTTTCATTTTTTCTATAAACTTTTCTTTGCTGATACAATTTTCCAGTGCCTTTAATACCGCCATTGCACAGTCCGCTACAAAACTGTCCTTTACCTGTTGACGGAACAGATTATATTTGTCTTTGCTCCATACAATGACTTCCCCTTTTTCAATCTGGTTTCCATCAAAGTGCTTTCCTTTCTCGGCAACTGTCAGTCCACGTTCCCGGCACATCTGGTTGGTAAGCTGTTTCATACGTTCCAAATCTTTTCTGGTATTATGCAGCTTTCTCCCATCTTCATAACTCACTGAATTGGTAACTAGATGGCAGTGAATATGCTCTTTATCCTTATGCACAGCCACTAACGTCTGGAATCCACTAAACCATTTTTCTGCAAACTCTTTTCCAAATTCAAACGCCTGCTCCAGAGTAATCTGCTCGTCCTTATGCCAGGAAATAATGTTGTGAGCATACATTCTCCCAGAATCTTTATTCCACATCTTCTTTTCTTCTAAAAAGGTTCTATACACCAGATCATAGTTAATCTCATCATGGCAGTACGGGCCTGTTACATAGGTAAGCAGTTCGCCGGTCTTGTCTTGTCGTAAAACATATTCGATACAATTTCTCATTGCTCCATGTGTATTTGTCCGCTTATTAATCGTCTTATTAATAGCCATATCTTTTCACTCTCCTTCCTGTATTTGAGAATATTTTTGTTGAGATAATACAGAATATCTTCCCTTGGCATAAAACCATCCGTATTCATTTTTCTTGCAATCTGATTCAAATTCGTAGCTGCACCACGAAGCTGACTAAGTATCTCTGCAAGAATCTGATTCAGCGTTTTCAGTTCTTCCACTTCCTCTGCGGAAGCAATTTTTAAACCTGCTATTGCATGAATTACAACCGCCTGCTGAGTCTGTCCAGACTCCTTTACTTTATTTTGGAGCAGATCATACTCTGCTTTATTCATTCGTATCGTTACTGTATAATTTAGTTTTCGCATAAATCTTTGTCTCCTTTCTCCACTCTATCTTTTTTATAAATCATTCATAACCTTTCCGGCTGGTAGATTAGCAGGGGATATATAAGGGAGTGCAACGCTCCCTTATATAGGTGCAGGACAGCATCCTAGTCAATCAGTAAGTGTTCCGTAGGAATGTCCGGTGGATATTTCGCAGGGATACTTACGCCATTGACGTGCCGGGGTTCCAAGGGGCAGAGCCTTCTGGCAAGTTTAGGAACAGCCCAAAGGCTGGCTCCGGTGCAGAGTGGCTTGCCACTTTGCGAAACTTGCCTGTCATCTCCCCACCACTGAATTAGCACCAGTCAAGTAACATTTCTCCTCTGCGTTATCCAACCTAAATAGAGATGACGGTGGTTTTGTGGTGCAGGAACTGACTGTGGAAGAAAGAGAAAAGCTCCCCTTTCGATAGATTTTCTCTTTCTGAAACAGGCTGTTCGTGCATCACTCCGATGCGAAGTATCGGACAATCATGTGCCGTATCCGGCACTCTATTCTTTTCTTCACCTTGCTTGTTCAATCCACCCATCTGCCAACGCTTTTCTGTTATATTTTCCTGTTATTTCTGTCTTTCTTTTTCTGGATCTCTTTCCAGCTCTGCTAAAAGACATAAAAATAGCAGTCATAAACATTTCTCCAATTCATAATGTCTGAAATGTCGCCACTGCCATTGTCTTTTTCTGCTATTCTGTTTTTGTAAAGCTGTTCCTTACTGTCAATCTTATTCTCTGTTACTGTTATTCTGCAGCCAACTAAAAACAATCTGCAAAATCCAGTGCAGCATCCATATCAGCTTCTTTCTCCCAGTCCAGATTATCTTCTGCGATCTCTCCATCCGTTTTCTCCATTGTTAGTGTTCTGTCCGACAGATTAATTTCTCCTACCGATTCTTTTACAAACGGTACAAGCATTTCCATCAGATTCTTCGCTATAGCCATCGGGGCAGATTCTTTCACTCCATCCCGGACAGCTGTTTCCACTCTTTCCAGAAAAGCATCTTCCTTTTCTCTGGTTTCCAGATACGGATCTGCTTCATTCCTGTACTCTCTGGAAAAATAATCGTTTAAAGCAACTACAACTGCTCTGGTGTACGATTTATATTTTTCCCTGTCCATCGTCTGCAAATATTCCCATGCCTGCCTGTCCTGTTCATCACAAAGATTCAAACGGATATTTGTATTGATGATTTTTCGTTCTTTTCTCATACAAGCATCCCTCCGTTTCTCTGGATCTTCCTTACAGTCATTGCTTCATAGCCTTTCGCTGTAGCACAGATGTCCCGTACAATCGTCACCCGGCTCTTGTCATATTCCCCAAAATTCTGGATCGTACAACCGCCACCACCGACCACATACAGACGCATCAGTTCTGGATTATATTCCCGTTCTCTCAGCTTATGGAAGATTTCTTTCGTATAATCTCCGGCAGCTTTACGAATGACTGACAGATATTTCTCACCAATATCTGCTGTCCCGGTACGGATCACCTGCTCAATCACCAGATCGTCCACCACTGTTCCCAGTTCTTTCAACAGGGATTCCCTTACAGCAAGCACACACTGATGCGTTCCATATTTCTCTGTAAAGCATTTCTTCTCTAATGGACGGGAATTGTTGATATACATGATGTTCATAGTTCCGTTTCCAATATCCACAAGCATGTTGATTCCTTTGAAATCCTGTAAGCGGTAAAAGGCTGCTGCAAACCCCTGTGGGTAAATATCAGCTCCTGCAAACTCTACATGGTAGTCTTTGTTACGGAATGTAAAATCCACACTTTCATTCTGAAGAAGATATTTCTGAAAGTCTTCTTTCTGTGTAGCTACCCAGGTAAGAGGAAGTCCGGCTGCGATATGTACCGTTGCCCGGTTCATACCTTTCCCATCAAGTTCTCTTGCGATAGCCGCCAGTGTCAGCACATAATAGTCCTCATCCTGCGTTTTCTCTGCACAGAACTCCTTGTGTTCCTCTCCGATCTGGTAATACATGCCATTGTAAACAAGAAGATTATTCTGAAAGATTGGCTCATTGTCATATCTGGCGACTCCGGATGGAAAGCATCTGGTGGCTGTTTTCATGTTTCCATACCCATGATCAATCCCGATCACTGTAACTGTCTCATTATTGTTGTTTTTCATCATTCTCATAATCATACCTCACACTTTCTTAATTCTTATTTTTTTACTTTTTCCCCAATTCGGGAAAAACCTATATTTGTATCAGCTAAAACGTTGATACATGAAAAAGGGCAGTCAGTGTAAAAAAAGCAAAATATTATGTACTCTGGCAGCTATCTTTGTTATTTCTCCTGCTCCGGTAACATTTCTTTTTGCTTATTTTGCCCTAAATGCCCTTAATTCCCTGATTCATATTTAATTGTAACTGTTTATAATCTATATCTGTTTCTTCAAAAGGTATTCTTTCTTCTGGATCTACAGGACAAAAATCTTCTTCCTTAACTGCAATATCCTGATAATAAAACTCACCATTGTACTGCTTCAGAAGGAAACCTTTATCTGTCATATTCCTGAAAAAGTTGGATTTACCATGCCCCTGTCTGCCATTCTCTTTGCAGTATTCCTCATACATATGGAACACTTCACTTCGTTTCAGACGTTTTCCTTTGATACGCACCAATGACTCATCAATAAAAGCACAGATACTGTCAGATGACCGCTGTACCTCTCTTACACATTCTTTGCTGTGTTCGCTCTCCGTGAACTTTCCCTGTTCGTACAGATTTTTCAATGCAATCATCGCCATATGAATTGCATAATCGGATTCTGCCTGTACCTTTTCCTTTAAGTGCAGATCTTTTTCACCACTTTTTACTACCCGGTTCATATCAAGAATCAGTAGTCTACGGTAAAAAGCATCTGACTTATCCTCAAGATTCTGCGGCATTTCATTGGTAGAAAAAAGCAGCTTCGCATAAGAGTGGAAATGAATTGCATCCTGTCCTTTTTTCTCATAAATCAGTGTGTCCTCACCGACTGCTTTCTTTAATACATCTGTGTTCTCCATTGCTTTGCATGGAATATCCGCACAGGCATTTAACAGCTTTCCATACATTCCAGTCGCATAGAATCGTTTATTTAAATCCTGTAAAGAAATACTGGACATATTGGTGATTCCAACTACATGCTGGATCAGCGATACTGCCACAGACTTTCCGGTTCCACCATTTCCTTTCAGTGTAAGAAATTTCTGAAACTGCGTATCCTGTGTCATGCAGTATCCAAAATACTCCCAGAATGTCTGCTGTTCTTCTTTGTTAGGAAGAGACGATGCCAGATACTTTTTTATATTTTCTCCACCTTGTAACACCTGCTCACAATCTTCTGGATAATAGGGAAATGGTATCTGATTGATTGTCAGATAATCTGGATTGTGTTCCAACATTTCGCCTGTAAACGGATCATAATATCCATTTTTGAAATTGATCCACCGCACAGGCTGTTTATTTAGTTCATATGCCTCTCGGTGAACTTTCGGCTGTGTGATCAGCAGATTATAGATTCTTTTAATCACGCCACTCTGTACCTGGTCACGATAGATTAACTTCTGAATACGGTATTTCATTCTTACTCCATCATGGTCTTCCAGGAAAACGCCATGTTCATAATAATAAGGTGTGATTCCTACCACAAAAAACTGAACATTCTCCACCAGATAATCTACAATCTCCATGTCCCGGACGCCTTTCACATTCCCTTTTGCATCAAATAAATGAAATCGGCTCAGTTCCGGTTGTTCTTTCGGATCTCGTTCAAACCGAAGAATATACTGTTCCAGTAGTTTCTCAACTTCTTTCTGATTATCCAGTTTGCCAAGGTACTCCTTTTCTTTGAACAACTGCCAGCCTGCTTTTCCATCAAGACCAGCGTCTTTGAAAAATGTCTGTAACTTATCATTCATCCACTTCACCGCACAGGCAGACACATAATGATAGGCACTCTGACAGCTTCCAGTAAACTGAATAGACCTCATTTCCTCTATAAAGGAATCTGCACTGAAATAATACCCGTCATCTTCCTGCACCAGACAAAGTGCCTGATAACCTGACATCACAATATTCAACGCTATATCCTGATTGTCCACCAGAAAGATATAGGTCTGTGCTGTCCCTTCCGGATTGGTTTCCATATAATGCTTCAAAAACTTCTTGTTCAAACTTATCACTTCCTTTCAGGCAAAGAAAAAGACGCAAGCCATATCTTATGACTCACGCCTTACTTCGCTCACAATATTCTATTTTTATCAGTTACCTGCCAGATTAGTTACTGACAATCCTTATACATAAATCAATTCTTTCAGGATAATCTCTTCTGCAATCGCTCTGTGCTGATTCGCAGCTCTTACCCATGCCATCTGGTCTTTTTCTTTATCCGGCAGTGGTTCTTTTTCTTCCAACTGTTTCAGAATCACTTCTTCCCGTTCCCTGGCTGCCTTGTCCACTTCCAGAAGATGCTCTCCAATGGTATCCTGTAAAAGCATCACCTGATACGTTGAATTTCGATGGTTCTTCAGATAATCTCTGCGTAAGAATCCATATTTGCCAAGCTGCACCATCTGCTCACCAGATTTATAGGTGAGGTTCGGAATCAGGTATCCATTTACATTTGTATAAGTCAGTTTCATATTCATAAGACCTCTCTTTCGTTTAAACTTTTATCTGTAACAGAACCAGATGTTCATGTTACGTCATTGCTACAAATCTTTCTTTCCATATTATTTTGAATCCAACCCGGGCAGATTTTCTTCAAAATCATGGTAAAAGTGCTTCATTTCTGTGTTGGGAAAATGAACGGAAACACTTGATTTTACTGACTTTCTTCAATGTAACCTTATTATAACGTCCTCCCCCCACCCGACTTCTTCATTCGGATACGTTTCATACCCCGACAGTGGTCTGGCGCCTCTTCGGAGATAGGCTTTTACTTTTTCCCCATAGAGGTAGGGATCGTTTCCATTTACAATCCCCCATTGCATTAACAATGCTGCGGATCCGCTGACAAAGGGTGCTGCAAAGGAAGTCCCTGTTACTGTTCTGTAACCACCACCAGGTACAGGAGCAACTATGTTCACTCCAGGTGCCACCAGATCCGGTTTCAGATATGGCAGCATCCTGCTGCCCCTTCCGGAAAAGTCCGCATAGGAGTCAACCAGCGAATCATATGCTCCAACTGCAATAATCCGCCGGGCTGTAGCGGGTATGGTCAAAGTCCCATATGCCCTTGGTTCATAAAACCCAGTTCCTCTGTTCAGGGTATTTCCACCTGGCAGCCACAGGTAATATTCCCCGCCTCTGACCTTTTTTCCACTTAGAATGATTTTCCAGTCTCCACTGTCCACATAAGTTTCCACAGGAAGGAAATCTATGTAGATTTCCTGCGTCAGATGATAAGGACCAGGTTTGCCATAATAGATTAAAAGCTCTGTATTTCCCAGTCTGTACCTCTGAGGGCCAAGATTTTCATCTAAGGGACCGATCCGGTTTCCGGATGGATTTTCAATATAAATGCTCATCTCGTCCTCATAGGATTTCCATAACTGCACATTTAATGTTGGTTCCCTGCTGCTCACAGATAATTCTATCTGTCTGGTCTGTCCCTGTCTCAGGGTTCCTCCCTCATGCAGAGGCTGATTGCCATTGTTCCCTGTACCTGTACAGATAACCAGACGTCCTGCGGAAGAAACCATATCTATATATGTTTCAAGAAGGGAATCTCCCTTGTGTGAACCATAGTTATTTCCAAAACTGATATTGATAACCATCGGCCGCCCCAAAGACAATGACTGACGCACCAAATAATCAATTCCCTGTATCAGTTCGGTTGTTCTTGGGAAAGAATTTTCTCTGGGAATCCCCATTTTTACCACTATCAGGTCACTCTCATAAGCTACTCCCTGATTGACTCCATCGGAAGCTCTCCCGTTTCCTGCCGCGATTCCCAGCACTGAGGTTCCATGTCCACTGTAATCCACAGATGGAACAAGGCGCCTGCCCTGGTTTTCTCCAAGTGCAAGCGCCTCATCGATCTGCTCTTTCGTATATTCAGTTCCTGTCACATATCCCTGGGGTGGATTTCCCTGTATGCTCTGATCCCATAAACGTAAAATTCTGCTGTTTCCGTCTACATTTCGAAAATCAGGGTGAAAATAATCCACTCCTGAATCCACAATTCCTGTCAGGATTCCTTTTCCTGTCAGTCCATTCCTGCCGGTCTGCACTGTGCGGATGCAGCTCGCTCCCTTTGCCTGAAACAATTCAAAATATAACCGTTTTGGCTTCTCCATAAATTCCACCTGCGCTCTGTGGGAATACTTATCAATCTCACTTTCCGGCAAAGTTACCACTGCATAGCCGCCTAACAGTGGCACTACCTGAATTCCATTTCCAGCCAGACCACTTTCCGGTCCGCTATACTTTATGATCACATCCCATAACCTGGTTGCAGGATCATATCCTACATTAAGATTTCCCGACTTTCTGCGCTCCTGTGGTGTTGCATCCATCGCAAGATTTAAAAGGTTATCTATTTTCTGGTCCGGCATAAATGATTCCTTTTCATTGTACACTTACTTATATTATATGTATTCTATGAGAATTGCTAATGCAGATAAATGCTCTGAGTGCATCAAACGGAATACAGCTTTTTACAACCTATAAATAAAAATGCCATCAGTTACAAACTTGTTCCGCAACTGACAGCATTTCAGCTTACAAATATTTCTGCATATCATCCCGCAGATTCTCTTCCATTCCAATAAGCTTCTTTGCAATGGAAATACTTTCGGACGACGCATCTTTGCATTGGTGCATGGCTTCTGTGATAGACTGGGTTCCCATGTTGCAGCCATTCATGATGATCTTAACCGCCTGTTTATTCTCATCTTCTCCGGTCATCATTTTTACACCTGTCGTCATCCACGAAAATGTGGATACCATAACACCCGGTTCTTTCTCCGGCTGGCCTGCGCGAAGAAGTATTTTGGAAATTTCCTCTTCCAGTTCCTTGTGTTTTGAACAGGATTTTTCAATCGTTGCTGCGATTTTGGTATTTGTCACATGATGCTGTACCTGTTCCATGCTCTCAATTCCCATCTTGCATCCGACACTGCATTCTTCTAATAGTTTCTTTGTGCTGTTGTCCATGTCTGTCCTCCTGTATAAAAATTTACTTTCTACATGGAAGATAGTATACGTACTTTTTGGCTATTTATGTATCTTTCCCGTTACTGGGTACGAAGTGTATAGTGGTTCAGTTGTCAAGACAAAAATCTAAGCTTTTTATAATGAACTGATATATGTAACTGAGTAGGGAAGAAAATCCCCCCTTAGACCGCATGATTAATATCTCCTTACAATACTGTTTTTTCTGCACGATTATACAGGTATAGAAACCTTAGTTTTTTTGCCTTTCAACCAATTCAGAAAAGAAACCTCCTGCTTTACTCAAAGACTGGTAGGTGCCATCTTCAATAATGTGCCCTTTATCCAAAACGATAATCCGATCACATTCTTTGATTGTGGACAATCGATGTGCAATCACAATTCTTGTACTTTTTAAGTTTTTCAAAGAATCAGAAACATGTTTCTGTGTAATGTTATCAAGTGCAGAGGTTGCCTCGTCAAACAAAAGCACTTTCGGTTTTGTAACAATTGCACGCGCAATCATCAAACGTTGTCTCTGCCCTCCCGATATTCCACCGGAACCTTCACTTAATATCGTATGCATCCCCATCGGCATATTGCGTATATCATCTGCTACACCAGCCATCTCCGCTGCCTCCCAAGCCTCCTTTAATCCAAGCTGCGGTGCTGAAATCGTAATATTAGAAAAAATATCACCATTAAAGAGTTTTCCGTTTTGCATCACAACACCAATCTGCTGACGCAAAGATTTTTGATCTAACTTCTGAATATCCTTCCCATCATAATATACAGCTCCGGATTTCGGTGTTTCAAATCCCATCATTAATCGCATTAACGTTGTTTTTCCACAGCCGGTTGTCCCGACTATCGCAAGATACTGACCTCTGGGAATTTTAAGATTCAAATGGTCAATGATCCACGGTCCATCATCAGTATAGCGGAAAGATATATTATTTAACTCAATGCTTCCTTTAACCTTTTTTACAATTTGACGCTCTTCACATACTTCCGGCTTTGCTTTCAGTATCGGTTCTGCAAGATCCATGATCGGACGAAGAGCTGATATCATAGCTGCTACTGAAGTCAATTCCAAAATTGCTCCGCTCACCATTCCAAAAGATGTATTAAATGCCGCGTACTGAGGAACACTTAATGATTTGTTCGCCGCAACAGCGAATAACAACATGCTTCCTAATATCGTGACAACCGGTGACAATGCATTTTGAACTTTGAACGCAAACGGCGGATTATACCTGGCCTTAGCCTCCATCTGATATTTTTCTGCCCATTTTGCAAATGCACGCTCCTCACATCCTGCAAGTTTGATTTTCTGAATTCCCGAAAAGATCTCATATACAATACCCTGTACTTTTGTGGATGCTTCAAGTTCCATTGTCATTACAGTCAACCGCCCATAAACACTGACTCCCGCAATAAGAAGCTGAACGAAAAGAACTGCCAGAGCCGGCAAAAACATAACAGGAGCAATACTTAAAATCTGTATAAGATATACCGAGGAAAACAATGCCGTCATACCAAATCCCAATAATATTTCGCCAAAAATGGTACACAATTCTGTGAGAGCCATCACCCTCTCAGACAATTCACCTGCTGAATACTCTTTAAAAAACTGAACCGGTAAATTCAGGATTCTTGCAAACACAGCACTTTGGAGCTCAACTTTCATTTTCTGCTCTACACGTCCCCTCATCATCTCTTTTACAACAGAAAAAAGAAATTTTGAAACAGCAGTTCCCGCTAAAAGGACGGCAATAGAACCAACCATAATCGCCTGACCTGATGGCAGTATATTCTCCAGCAGAAAAGTAGTCGCCATTGGAACGATCAGACCTAACAGCATAATTGCTAATCCCGTAACTATCATATAAACTTTATCCTGACTTGTGAACGATTTCAGTATAAATTTAAACAGGTCTTTTTGTGTCAATTCCCTTTGCGGAAGCGGACGGTAAAAACAAACCGCTTCTTCGCAGAGCTCTTTTGCTGTCTGCGAATCAACACGATTCTTTGATTTTCCTTTTATATCCTGATAATAATAATGATCTCCTTTTCCCTGAAGGAGGGCTATCATCTGTCCATCTTTTCTTTCTGCCAGGATTGGTCCATAACAATCTTTCCACCATTCGCCTGCCAATTTAATACGTCTTCTCATGATCCCGCTTGGACGAAACAGATATTCCATCTGTTCTTCCAAATCCACAATATTGTCCGGCACAGTATTAACTTCAAGATGGAAATAACGACAAATCTGCGTCAATGCATTCTGATTTCCAGTGCTCCGGGTGTCTGCAAAGGTCTCATTGGTCTCCTTCATAACAACTGATGCCAGATTCCAGTATGCCTTTTGAAGCTGTTGTTTATTATTTGAAATTCTTTCTCTAATTTGACTGTCAAACCACCCCATATTAAACCTCTTATTCCATTGTAACCAATTGGGAATACATTCCGCCCAGCTTATATAATTCCTCGTGAGTGCCTCTCTCTTTTATCTGACCATGCTCTAACACAATAATTTCATTACAGTCCCTGATCGTAGAAAGACGATGTGCAACTACTATCGTAGTAATTCCACGGTTTTTGATCGCCTTGGTGACTTCATATTCTGTTTTAGCATCCAGGGCTGACGTTGCCTCATCTAAGATCACGATTGTAGGGTCTCCTGCCAAAACTCTTGCAATCTCAAAACGCTGGCGCTGTCCACCACTAAAATTGCGGCCTCCTGCATCAATCTTGTGTTCATACCCTCCCGGACGCGCCATAATATCCTGATAGATCTGGGCATCCCGAGACGCAAGGATCACTTCGTAATCCGTAATGCTCTTATCCCACATTTTGATATTTTCCGAAATACTATCCTCAAATAATGTGATCTCCTGATCAACAACAGATAGCGAACCTAAAAACGACTCTCTTGGTATCTCAGTTATCTTTTTTCCATCGTAAAGGATTTCTCCCTCCCACGGTTCATAGAGCCCCGAAATCAGCTTTGCAATCGTAGACTTTCCGCAGCCAGATGGTCCTACAAAAGCAACTTTATCTCCGGGATGAATGATCAGATTAAAGTCTTTCAGAAGCGGCTCCTCCAATTTCGAGTATCCAAAAGTCACATGCCGAAGTTCTATTGTTCCTTTCAGCTTCTCAAATTCAGTAATATCATCCTCTGAAAACGTCTTTACATAACTGTTGTCAGAAGCATATTTCATAACATCCTGTACACGTTCCATAGAAGTACGTGTTTCCTGAATACTTTGTCCAATATCAAGCAGGCTTTCCACAGGCATCATAAATTGCTGAAGCAAACTCTGAAATGCCACAAGCATACCAACACTAAATTTTCCTTTCATGATCAGCCACACACCAATGGTAAGAATTACCGCATTCGACAATTCCTGAAGCAAAACCGGAATGCTCAGAAAGAAGCTATCATTTCTTAACTGCTTTACTGTCTGGATATTTGCTGAAGCCTGAAATCCAGCCCATCTTTCAAAGAACCCATTTTCTGCACCTGAGCTTTTAATACTCTCTATCATATCAATTCCTGACATAGTTGCAGAATCCACTTTACTTTCATCCCTCATACGAACTCTGGTAGTTTCCACCCGCATATGTGATGCGATCTGAGACGCAAGCAGATTTAACACAATCGCAATACAACCTACAAAAGTCAAAACCACACTGTAACGTATCATGATTATAAAATAGAAAAACAACAGTATAATCTGGATAAATACCGGAGCTATTTTTGCGATCAAAGTCTCTGCAATCTGATCATTCAGTTTTTGTCTGCCAGCAAGGTCTCCCACCATTCGTTGTGCATAAAAATCCATGGGCAGATGAAGCATATGCCACATAAATGAGGCATTTGATACAATAGCAAGCTTTCCTTTAATTCTGTAAAGATATATCTCATTAAGAAAACCAACAATCATTCGGAATATAGCAGTGAAAAGCATTGCCACCAGAAGCATTTCAAGCCAATGCATATTATGTCCGGGCAAAATCTGATCCGTAAATATTCTGGCAAACACGGGAGTAACCAAGCCTACAAAAGCAACAAGGACAGCCGTAATCATTACAAAAATCACAGAAGCCGTTGTATTGGCCAGTCTATCCTTCAAAAACTTAAATACACTTTCCGGCTTTCCACCCTTCTCAAAGTTTTCTCCTGGTGTGAACTCAATACATACTCCTGTAAAAGAATGATCAAATTCTTCCATTGTTACCTTGATCGTTCCACGTGCAGGATCATTAATTACAGCTGCATTTTTGGTAAAACCGCATAACACAACAAAATGATTAAAGTTCCAATGGATAATTGCAGGATAAGTAACATTCTCTTTTACTTCGTCTACCCCATATCGATGCGCTTTTACCTCTAGCCCATAACTTCTTCCAGCTTTTGCAATATTGGAAGCTTTGCTTCCATCTCTTGATACTCCACAATCACTACGAACTTGTTCAAGCGGTAACCACTTGCCGTGATACGCAAGAATCATAGCAAGGCTTGCTGCACCACATTCCAGGGTTTCCATCTGCATAATAACCGGAACTGTGATTCTTTTTTTTCTCTTTTTCATAGCACTCTCCTAGAGCGTGTTTGAAAAATGCTTTTCGCAAGATGTGCGTCACAATTTATGGGAGATTTTGTCCGGATGAGGGCGTCGTAGCGGGCTACGGCAACCGAATTTGGACAAAATATACCGCAAAGTGGGGCGTGCAGATTGCGGGAATGATTTTTCAAACACGCTCTAATTCAAAATAAATTGAATTGGTTTCATTTCGGCTGTTGTAATGATAACTGTTGCCAGCATATTTGAGGGAATGTCTTCTTCAGCTATAACCCGAACTTCATAAGAATAGTTTCCATCAAGCACATTATCCGCAAGCCAGTCTTCTGATATTTCAGCACGAATTTCTTCCTGTGAATAAGGATTCTGACTCACTGCTTCCACTTTGCCACTGATGTTTCTTCCATCAGGCAGTGTAATATTTGCCTTACATCCTATCAGGTTTGTGTTGGCATTTTCTACACATTCATAGCAGTTAATCACATTACCTCCAACAGTAACTCCTTTCACTGTCATCGTCTGTGGAAGACTTCCTACAACGCTCCATACAATCACAGATATTACTGCCACCAGAAGTGCCGCCATAATTAACCAAACCTTCGGATGAGACACCTTAATATATGCATCTAATTGTTCCGGAGATTCAACACGATCAAGACTTTCCCTTCTAAATATACTCTGTTTATCCACTTTTTCATCCTCCAGTATGCAATTTGTTTATCATATCATCTGACTGATGCTGTATTTTTATCATTTGTTTATTGTATCTGGTCTCTGACGCTTTGCATCAAAGATCTCCAGATAAAAATAATTTTTTCTTCATATAATGTGACAAATTCTCTTCTGATGTTTATAAACAGATAGGAAGCATTCGAATTCTTACAGGAAAGGAGAACTATTATGAGCGAAATCAAACAGAACATTACAAACGAATTATCTGAAGAAGAATTAGAAAATGTTGCCGGTGGTTTTGGCCGTCCTACTATGGATGATCCCAGATATAGGGAGCAGATGAGGATAAACAATATGTTAAAACGAGGCATGAATATGGAGGAAATTCAAAAAGCGTTGAAGCGTTGAAGTTCTATTCGTAAATAACTATATCAATCCTTCCGGGCAGCCTTAGGGCTGCCCCTGTTTTTCTCTGGTCACCTTATCACTTCCACGATTAGTCAGAGTTCCTGCCAGTACCACCGTTCCTGGCACCAGCACCATGATATATATGATTCCAAGCCCAAATCTGAGGAACTTGCCAAGGCTTCGGCTTATTTCTTCTATTATGTATGGGCACCCTGTATTTATCCACCAGTACAAAGGAATTAATGCAAAAATACTGATAAACAACCTTAGCTTTTGCGAAATTCTGTCAAAATCTAATTGTCTTTTTTCCAGTATCCTGCAGATGACAAAGGATGCAATAAATCCGACTCCTTCATATGCATCTCCCCGCATTTTAGCAGGATCAACCAGAAGTGATCCATCCGGCAGATAATCAAGTGGATATGGTTTGTATTCATAGTACAGCACAGCAGCAATACAGATCAAAAGCCCTGCCACAAGAATCATGAGGTCTCTTTTTTTTTCTTTTTCACTCCACAATTCCAACCACCCGGTCAGATACATCATAACTGCTGTTGATATAAATCCCACCAGAACATCCTGCGGAGTATGTACTCCCAGATAATTTCGTGAAAACATAGTCAGGAATACCAGCACAAACAACAGACCTGCAACGACACTGTGCTTTTTTTCCATGAACCAAAGTCCACTTCCACCGAACATAGCCGTTGCCCGCGTTGTATGCCCACTTGGAAATGAATATCCGGTAGCTGCTGTTTTAGAATCACCATAGGGTAAAATCCGTGTATCCCGTATCCATGGGCGATAGACACAGAAAGTAAGCTTTAAAAATCCGTTGATAAACAGACCGCCCCCAAGTCCTGCCAGGATTTTTCGTCCCGCCTTCCGGTCAAATGCCCAGTAAATCATACACATCATTGCAATAGGTAAAAATCCTGCGGACAGCTTTGTTACTGCATTCATGAGCGGTGTCAGAATACTGCCAACCGTTTCGCGAAATTGTTGCAGGTACAATAAATACTCAATATCCATAGCTTTCCTCTTTCTGCTGTTCTTTCAGGCGAAAATAAAGCTGTGACTGTGTTAAATACTGATATGGTCCGGCAAAGAATATATTAACCAACCCGAATGTTATAATTCCCAGAAGGCTCCATCCTATAAAAGACAGATCTAATACAAATGCAGCCCACTTATTTCCCTTCATCATCTGACGGCTCTTTTCAAAAGCTTCTTTTCGATTCATCTGTGGATTCTCTGCCAACAAAAACGGAATCATCATATACTCATACTGTTTTATAATTCCCGGAATTATAAACAAAAGACTCCATAAGCTTACAAACAATGTCCGCACAAACATAATCCAGCCAACATTCTTTCCATCTCTCCTGTTGATCACCGACCAGATACATCTCGTCTCCGCTGTTCCGTATTCACATTGAATAAACAGCTTTTTACATCCCACCTCCAGAGGATTCCAAATCAAAATCGTCATAATAAAGTTAACAAGCAACGCAACTGCCACAATTCCAAGTGCAATTCCTAAAACAAGGCCAAAATCATCAGTTTCTACTGCGCCTATCACTTCATCAAAACTTCCGGAAGAAGACCTTTCTACTACCGAGACCACTCCTGAACCTCCAATCAGGGATAATATAACTCCTGCCAGAACTGCTTTCCAATAATTTATCTTTAAAAGCTGTTTGGCACACTCTTTCAATTCTCTCCTTGTCCACATATACAATTCCCTCCTCTTCAAACTACCCATATGCAAATATCTCATATCTGAAATATGTCATCCGGCTTTCATAATCTATTACAATGCATTATCCCCAGTCAGTTCAGGCAGAGTCTCTGTAGCCTGAACGCCTATTCCCTCTGTTTTTCCATAATCATTCGCAACTTCTCCAGAGCACGTTTCTGTATCATCCTTACATTTCCCGGTGATAAATTCATCTGCCTGCCAAGCTCTGTGGAACTTTTCTGATAATAAAATCTTCCCAGAAGAATTTCCTGTTCTCTGTCAGAAAGCTGCTCCAGACTTTTTCTTAATGTCTCTTCTCTCATAATCTTTGCCACAATCTCTTCCGGCATTTTTTCCCGGGGAATTGTCTGCTGCTTCAGGATTTCCAGAGAATAATGAGTCTTTTTATCCCTATAATAGTTTTTCAGGCGGTTTGCTGTGATTGCATACAACCAGGTAGCTATACTACCTTTTTCTTCATCATAACTGTCCATATTTCTGTAAAAAGACAGAAATACATCTCCAGTCAGTTCTTCCGCTTCATACAGATCAGGAACTCTTTTATGTATAAATGTCAAAATTTTCAGATAATATTCCTGATAAATACGCTCAAACTCCTCATACTTCATCCTCCGCCTCTTCATAAGACTCAATCTCTGCATAGAGATGTTTATCTTCTTTCACATCTTCCTCTGGCTCGTACAGTTCTTTACACTCCTTATCTGTATACATAATGTAATAAGAATTATCGTCATGAAGCATGATCCATACATGATTATCTGCTGGAACCGTGATTGCATAATCCTTTTCCTGCTCTGTACCAGGAGCTGCAGTAACTGTCACATTACGTACATCACCTTCTGCTTTTTCTGCTTCTTCGTACTTTTCACAGAGATCTGCTACATCCTCAGGTCTGTCCACGCCGTAGGAGAATTCCATCTTCGAAGCTTCTTCTGAAGTGCCGTCCTTATGATTCAGAATCTGAGTATGTTTCAGTGGTCTGTAATCATCCGAAGCAACCACATATTCCATAGAAATCCAGTCTCCCTCTGTATAAGATTCTCCATCGCCCTGAGAATTCAGTGTGCTCTGCGTAAGTTCTTCAGGTACTTTTGTCTGTATAATGATCGTATCACCATCGTCCTTCAGATCCGTCACTTCTTCCTCCATGGTTTCATCTGTATAAAAGCTTATAAGATCATCTGCATTTCCATCTGCTTCATCAATATACAGACAGGAGAGATACTCATCTCCTTCTTTTCCGTATTTTAATTCGCCATCCTTATAGAGCATCTGGGTAGTACCATACATATCTACATACATCACTTCAGAATCTTCATAATCATATACCTTTGTATTCTGCAGTATATATTCACAGGTAGCTTCATAGCTTTTATGATTGCTTACAAGACTGTCTGTTTCTCCTGCTTTCATCATCTGTTCCAGTGCATTGTCTTTTGTCAGTTCAGGTAACGTATCCGATGCCTGGACACTCACACATCCTGCTCCCAGAGTTCCCATAATCAGTGCCGTCACAATAATCATTCTTTTCTTCATTTTTTAGTCTCCTTTCTTTTGAATGTTTTTGTGGCTATATTATTTATATTTTTATATTATTTGAATTTAATTCCCTTGTCCATATTTTTGCGTGAATAGTCAAAATATAGCGTAAAAAGGCCTTCATATGATTTGATTTTGCCTTCTGCCAATGGTATACTTATTTTTAATAGGTAACCTGACCATTATCTATCTTTATGACAGGAGGGTTTTATGATAGCATTGCGTTATTTCTGCGGATTTTCTCTTCAGATTTTTCCTTATGCATTTTTCTGTTTGTATCCATTTCGGGATCGTTTCCGCTTAAGCACAAAAAAGACAATGCTCATGGCACTGTCCATTTTTATTGTAATGGTCATTCCGTTTTCTCTTATCGCACAGTTCAACATTGGCGGTGATTACAAAGAGCTAATCTGGAATGTTATTTTTTATATTGCCCTGCTACTGTTCGGAGTGTTGTATTGTTTTATCATCCAGGCAAAAATAGCAGAAAAACTATTTGTATTTTTTGTTGTAATGAGCTACGGATTCTTTGTTACAAGCACCGTTACCTTTTTGCACCGTACTTTCCGGTTTCCATCCGATTATTTTATGTATCCGCCCTTTGCACTGGCTCTCACACTTATCATAAATCTGGTTCTTGCGAAACCATTTCTCATACTGATGGAGCGAATCCGTACTATGATCAATGCAGATCTGGAATCACGGATCTGGAAGATTCTCTGCTCCCTCCCTGCTTTGTTTATTCTGATTGCCAGCATTGCACAGTTCTCAAGCATAATAAATCTTTCCAATAATATAGTTGTCCATGTTATGTTTGTACTGTTTGCAGTATTTGCTTTCATGGTGTATGCCGTATTCTTCAGTGTCATGGGATACATCCGCAGCAAACAGGAAGAACAGCGGATTTCCGAGCGCATGCTGGAAAGCTACCGGAATCAGGCAGAAAACAACGAACATATTCTGGAAATACACCATGAGATCCGGCATCATATGAATGCCCTGTCCTCCTATCTTAAACAGGAGGACTATGCAGGTGCCAGACAGTATATACAGAAATTTACTGAAGAAGCCGAACAGCTTCCTTTTGTCACCTACACAGCCAATGCTCTGGTTAATTCCATCCTTTCAGAATTTGCAGAACGTGCCAGCCGTTATAAAGCCATAGTGGAGTACAGTATTATCATTGGCAGAAGACTCAACATGGAAGACATTGATTTGTGCCGGATGTTGACAAATATATTGGAAAATGCAGTAGAAGGGTGTCAGAAGGTTTCTGAAGGACAGCGGATCATCCGGCTGAATCTCCATTCAAAGGGAAATTTTCTGTTTATTAAATGTGAAAACTCCTGCAATGAGGATAACTTGAGAATCACGAATGGAAAATATAAATCCAGTAAAAAGAACAGTGACAGACACGGTTACGGTCTTAAGATCATCAATGGAATCGCCGAAAAATACAATGGTATACTGAGCGTACAGGTACGTGGTGGTTTTTTTGCTGTAACAACAACGCTTTGTCTTGACGAAAATAACGAATAATAGGAGGCTTTCACTATGTACCATATTGCCATCTGTGATGATGAACCGATTTTTTTAACACAGATATCAGAAATGATCATCGATATTTTAGCATCCATGGGAGAATCCTGCGAGATTCGAAAATATACTTCTATTTCAGAATTAAAAAATACATTGCAGAATACTCCCAAAAGCTGTGACATTCTGATTCTTGATATTATGCTGGGTGAAAACAATGGGATCAGCTTTGCAGAATGTCTCCGTGACACTGAAAACCAAATTCCCGTTATCTTCATTTCCAGCAGTGAGAAATTTGTATTCGATGCATATTCTGCTGAACCTGTAGGTTATATCCTCAAGCCGGTCAGCCGTCAAAAACTTGCAGAAGCACTAACCCGTGCGATCCGACATCTGATCCCGAAATCCATTATAATCGACACTCCGTCCAGAACTGTATCCTTTCATATCAGGGATATTACCTATATTGAAATAATCAATAAAGAACTGCAGATTCACCTTCAGGACGGTACTGTCACGAAGATATATAAATCCCTTTCTGCAGTCCGTGAAACTCTGCCGAAAGATATCTTCGTGCAATGTCACAGATGCTACATTGTTTCTCTGTATGCTGTCCGTTCAATCAGACGCTTTGAAATCACACTGAATAATCATGAAATAATCCCGGTCAGCAAATACAGCTACCGGAATGTCCAGGAACAATTACAGCAATACGCTGCAAAATGGTTTTAATTTCTGCAAACAGCAGAAAACGGCGGTCTTATCGACCGCCGTTTTCTCATTGATATTTTGCAACAAGCTCTCCGGCATTTGCTTTCACATCATCGGAAACAAGCCCCGGGAATTCCTCTTCCAGTTCATTCAGAATATTCAGAATATCTTCTTTTTCCTGACCGGTACTGATAACAACCTCGCAATAGTTGATCTTCTCCATACCTGCCACTGAGGTTTCCAGCTGCATAATATAATCCACATGCGGATTCCCATATAATCGGATCAGATCCTCCTGCGACTTTGCTTTCATCTTAAAGTTCAATGCATATTTCAGGTTCCGTTTCATACTATAATTTTTGTCAGTTCCGAGTATGCTGTCCACAAAAATAGATAGTGGATTTCTTCCTTCCATGGCAGCCGTTGTTGTTGTCATTCCGGACCATCTTGGATTAATTTCGATAATATACCATTCTCCTGCCCGGTAAACCAGATCGACTTGCACTGTTCCTTCAAATTTCAAACTCTGTGCCATATTAAGCAGTTCTTCCTGTACCTTTTCAAAATGATAGGAAGGATCCGTCACCGGACCAAATTTTACAGAGCTTAACGGATCTGTAATGCCCTCTTTTGTTACAGAAAAGGCAATCGGCGGAAGGACACTGTAACGTCCCTCTACACCATGAATTTCCGTTCCGAACTGTTCTCCCTGGATCAGTTCTTCCACCATTATATCTGAATTGTTCCGATCGGAATTAAGAAAGCTCTCTACTTCCTCATAGGAGTTCATGACTTCCACTCCGATTGACCCTGCACCTAATGTATCCTTCACAATGACCGGAAAGTTCATTTCCTTAATCCGATAAAAAACATATTCCTTATATACATTTATACTGACACCCGGATTCTTCTTCTCCGCAAGAAACAGCTCATGGTGAATATAGATTCCCTTTGCCGCTTTGACAAAGCTGCGGAACATGATATTACTACGCCACTTATCAAATGCTGCCACTGACACCAGCGTATTATTGGCAATGGTTGCAATTCCTCTTTTCTGTAATTCCTCAGCAATGAGAGCGGTCTTGATCGGTACCCAGTCAAAGGGAACGGCTCCCGATGCAATTGCTACAGCAATATCCGGCTTCTGCTGTGCAATCAGCTCTGCCGTATCCTCCGCACTCATTCCACTCTCCAAAAGCACGTATTTCACCTTCTCAGGTTTTTTGCAGATTTCCCCATCTGCCACGTCAAAAATGTAAGAACCATTCAGGGGTCCTGCTACAACAAATTCGCAGTCCGGATAAAGCCGGTCCATTTCATCCCAGGTATCTGCCCGGAACGGCTGGTAGGTTGTTTTTGTTGATGAATTGGAATGTGCTGATGTTGACGCACTATAAAATACAATACGCATAATCTCTTCCTCCGCCTATTTTCTATTATTCAAACTGTGCCTGATATAATCTGGCATAGGCTCCGTTTTGTGCTAATAGCTCTTTGTGGCTGCCCTGCTCCACGATATGTCCGTTCTCCATAACCAGGATCACGTCTGCATTGCGAATTGTGGACAGACGGTGGGCAATGACAAAGCTTGTCCGTCCCTCCCGCAGCTTATCAAGTGCCTGATCAATCATGGCTTCGGTTCTGGTATCTACAGAACTTGTTGCCTCATCCAAAATGAGAATATTCGGTTTCACAAGAAATGCCCTGCAGATCGTCAACAACTGCTTTTCTCCGGCAGAAAGGCTTGACATTTCATTGGAAATTACAGTCTGATAACCATCAGGCAGTGTACTTACAAACTGATCCACGAAGGTCTCCCGGCATGCATTCCGGAATTCTTCTTCCGTGATTTCCCGTTTCAAACCATATTTCAGATTGTCTCCGATCGTTCCTTTATACACCCAGGTGTCCTGCAGAACCATTGCAATGTTCTCCCGCAGGCATGCTCTTGTAAGGTCGTGAATTTCTACTTTGTCATCAAAAATAATTTCTCCAATGTTTACTTCATAAAATCGTTCGATCAGATTTACAAGTGTTGTCTTGCCGGCACCAGTTCCTCCAACAATAGCGACCATCTGGCCCGGTTCTACAACAAGGTTCATATGTTCGATCAGCTTCCTCTCAGGTACATAAGAAAAGCTCACATCCCGGAAATCGATCTTTCCCTGCAACCGGTAGCTCTCTCTGGCTTCCGGTTTTTCTTCAGCCTGATCTTCACTGTCTAACAGCTCATAGATCCGGTCAAGAGACGCTATTCCGGACTGCAGTGAAGAATACGCCTGGGACAGCTTGGAAAAGGGTGTCTGAAACTGTCTGGTATACTGAATAAATGCCTGCACATCTCCGACCGTCATCTGTCCGGATATTACCCGTAAAGCACCTCCCAATGCCACAATCACATAATTCAGATTCGTAAAGAACCGGGACAATGGCTGAATCAAGTTCGATACGGCCATAGCTTTGAAAGAAGATTCATACAGCAGACGATTCTGCTTCCTGAAAGCTTCCACGAACTTCTCTTCCTGACCATAAAGCTTCACAATATTGTGTCCGTTCACACTCTCTTCCACATTACTGTTAATCATTCCGGTATAATACCACTGCTTCTGATATTCCTTACGCACAAACCTGGAAATCAGGGTCACAATCCAGCCCGAGACCGGAATAATGATCACAGTGATCAATGCCAGCCTCCAGTTAATTGCAGTCATCATGACAATCATCCCGACCAGCTGGAAAATACTGTAAATCGTATCTGCACCTGAAGAATTCAGAGTCGTGACCACATTATCAATATCATTTGTGGTCCGGCTCATGATATCTCCGTGACTGTTTGTATCAAAATAATTTAATGGCAGCGACCATAGCTTTGTCTCTACCTGACTGCGCAATTCTTTCGCCGTATCAGAGATGATCCGTGTGGAAAACCATGCGGATAGCCATTTCGATACGAACTGGATCAGAAAAATCACACTCGATATCCCTGCCCAGAAGAAAAAACGGTCCCAGTGAATGTTACTGCTTACCGGGTTTGACATATCCTGTACAATGGAATCCGTTGCATACCCCAGATACTGCGGTCCCAGCGCTGTAGCAACCGCTGAAATAATAATACTGAACAGCATAAGAGCGGTCAGCATCTTATTTTTAAAGAAGAAGAGCTTTAACAGCCGCTTGAAAGACCCCTTTTGTATGGTCTTTTTCTGCTTTGTACTCATGATGCCACCTCCTTATCTGTGGGCTGGGAAGCCACAATTTCCTGATAAGTCCGGCTGCTTTGCATGAGTTCTTCATGTGTTCCAACCGCTTCAATACGTCCCTGATTCATCACAAGGATCTGGTCAGCATCCTTAATGGTACTGATTCTCTGTGCAACAATAATCACAGCCGCATTCTGTGTAACCGGCTTCAGTGCTCTTCGCAGCTCCTGGTCTGTCCGGTAATCCAGTGCAGAGAACGAATCATCAAACAAATAGATGGAGGGTCTGCGGACAATTGCTCTTGCGATTGCAAGCCGCTGCCGCTGCCCGCCCGAAAAGTTTGTTCCCCCTTCGGAAACCTTCATCTTAAGACCACGTTCGTTTTTCTCCACGAACTCCTTTGCCTGCGCAATCGAAAGAGCCTCCCAGAGTTCTTCCTGTGTTGCATCCGGTTTTCCATCCCGCAGATTGTCCTCCAGTGTCCCCGAAAACAGGAAAGCCTTCTGCGGAACCATGCCGATTGCCTGATCAAGCTCATGCCTTAACAGCTTCCGGACATCCATGCCATCTACGAAGACCGTCCCCTCTGTCACATCTGCAAGACGTGGAATCATATCAAGCAAGGTAGTCTTACCACATCCGGTAGATCCGATAATCGCCGTCGTTTTACCCGGCTGTGCGCAGAAGGAAATGTCCTTCAATACAGGCTCCACCTGCTCATTATCCGGTGCATAGGAATACGTCACATGTTCAAAACATATTTCTCCCCGGAACTGCTCTGGCAAAAAAGCATCCTCTCTGTCCTGAATTTCACTTTCACTGTTTAAAATCTCTTCAATACGTGTAACCGATACCTCGGCTCTTGGTAGCATAATAAAAATCATGGAAGCCATCAGGGTTGCTGTCAGAATAAAGGATATGTAGGTTACGAAGCCGATCACCTGTCCAATCTGTACCTGACCGTTTCCCGCCATACGGCCGCCAAGCCAGATCAGCGAAATATTGGCAAAGCTCATTGTCAGGGTAAAGATTGGCTGCATCAGCCCTGTAATCTTACCGATGCTGGTATTAATCCTTGAAAGATCTCCGTTAATCCGTTCAAAGCGTTCCTTCTCGCCTTGTTCCTTCGTAAAGGCCTTTACCACACGGACACCGGAAATCTGATCCCTGAGTACGGTATTCATCTCATCTATTTTCGTCTGCTGTTCTCTATAATAAGGAAGGATCAGCTTTAAAAATACCACAGAAACCCCAAGCAACAGGGGTATCGTCACAAGCAATACCACCGAAAGCTTCACGCTTTGGGACAAGGCAAGCACAAGACCTCCGATAAACATCATCGGTGCTGCAATAATCGCGGTAAATAAGAACGTAATAAACTGGGTTACCTGCTGTACATCGTTTGTTGCCCTGGTAATCAGCGTAGGAGCTCCCATGCTTCCGATCATCCTGCGTGAAAAATGCATCAGCTTCTCATAAACCTGCTCCCTCAAATCCCGTCCGGTCATCAGTGCCACCTTTGCTCCGAAAATACCAGCCAAGGTTGATAGCAGAAACTGGATAAAGGCTATTCCCAGCATGAGAATTCCCTGATGCATGATATATGCAGCATCCGCATTCGCCACACCATAATCGATCACTCTGGAATTGATTGTTGGCAGATACATGGTTAAAAAGGACTGACCAAGCTGCAGTAAAATGACCAGTATCAAAAGTCCCCTGTATGGGCTTAATACTCTTCGCAAAAATCCGGTCATGCCTGTCCCTCCATAAAATCATCAATAACGGAAGCATATGCATCCATCATCTTACGCCCCGGCATACCCGGAAATGCATTTACCTCTGCCAGCACATACTCTCCATCACCAATCATAAGATCCAGTCCGATAATCGGAAGATTAAATATGGACGCCACCTTTTCACAGAATACCTTTTCTTCTTCGGTAAGAGTCTTCTCCTGTGTAGTTCCACCCACATGTACATTCGAACGGAATTCATCAGGATTCGATGCATGGCGCTCCATCGAAAAATAATATCTGCCATGGAGAACAACAACACGGATGTCTCTTCCTTTGGAAGTAGCAATATATTCCTGTGCCACATAAGCCTGTCCATAGGAAAGAGTTGCAAAGTAATCCTTAAGCTCCTGGCCGTTATGGATCAGTTCTACACCAATCCCGCCAAATCCACTGTCCGGCTTCACAACAAATGGATAACCAAAACGACCAGACAGTGTTTCGGGATCAGAATCTTTGAAAAACACCATCGTATCAGGCACCCGTATTCCATTCTGTGCAAGTCTCTGATAAGTTGCAATCTTACTTCTTGCGACCTGAAGCTCACGCAGATTTAAAATAGATGGAATTCCCGCATCCTGAAGCATATTCTCCAGAATAAATCCATCCGTGGATCCAAGCAGTGGCCAGAAATAATCCGGCTTTTCCATTTTTTCGCCCAGACAGGTGATCGCAAGCTCCCCGTTCCTGCAAATTTCAATCGTGGAATATTCGCAGAAAAGTACTTCCTTATCTTTACCTATCAGTGCCTGCATCTGCCTTCTTCCATTTGTCTTAACATCTTCCACAGTACTGTCCTGGCTTGCTACTAAAGCTAAAATTTTCATAGACTCCTCCTTTTACTTATTTTACAAGCTCCACCCCGTATTCTGTCTGACTGAAAAAAAATTTCCGCTGCAGTTCATTCCGGATGATGTGCACAGGCTTCAGCTGTGCCGGCGCAATTCCCTTCATTATCATCAGATCACGATATAAGCTATATGTCTCCGGCTCTAAGATATTTAACTTAGTTGGCGCACAGATTCCTTTTGCCACCTTATCTCCCATGGACGGATTGGCCTTAGCAAGATTCCTCTCCAGAAAAAAGCGGATTTCCTTTGCTTTCATCCCCTCCGGAAGGCTTTCGATTTCCATAAAATAAGTATAACGTGGAGGAACATGTTCAACATCCGGATATACTGTAAAATCAATCATGTCAAAGCCAAGCTGCTTTGCTGTATCCTCTGCGGCAGTCCTGAGTGCCACTTCTGTTGTCTTCTCCCCCATAATACTGACTGTCTGATCAATACGTCCGATGAATTCCAGAATCGGCAGATTCTTATATTTTCCTGCAATCTTTACCGCATCACGCATACGATACCGGTAAAAACCGGAAAGATTCGTAACAATCACTTCATATTCTCTACCTGTCTCAAGCTGATCTATCGTTACTATTTTGGAGAAATCATCATCTGCGTCTGTCGGCAGAAATTCATAGAACATACTGTCCGGAACCGGCACGCTCTTCTCATCATTTAACCGGTACGGGACACTGATCATGCCTTCAGATGCATTAATTCCGGTAAAATAACGGGCTATTTTTTCTCCCATATATTTCTCTTTGATCTTATCAGCATAAACCTTAAATCCACCGGAACCGACACCGGTAAGGAACTGTGCATGAGGCCACAGCTTCGGTACAATCGGTTCCTCAAACCCCTGCATGAAAATTCCCCTCAGTTCCTGCGCTCTCTCCGGCATGGGCTGAATTTTCTTTAAGAGACTGGAACGGACTTCCTCTGACATTTTAATACCCAAATCAATCGTTCCCTGTTCAATATCATTAACCAGAAGCTCCCAATTCTGTTCCATATAACGCAATACTTCCAGTAAAAATCCAAGAAAGTTCGCTGCCATATTCGTAAGATCCTGGTCCATCAGTCCGAAACGTGCATGCAGATATCTGGTGTTGGTTTCCGATTCCGGATAAATTGCTTCATCGGGAGATGTAAAACTCATTCCGAGGTAAGGGCGGAATTCACCGATCATTTTTACTGACAAAGCTCCATAAGTAACACCGCTTTTCACGTGCTGGATCTCTGCAATGGATTCCGCAATGGACATATTCCGTCCGTTGATCCAGTCTTCTCCGAGTTCTTTTGCGACCAGCCCCATACGGTAGGGACCATTATACTTCTGAAAAACCTGAAAAGCCTCTTCCGTCAACGGTATACGCTTGGGATTTCCAACCGTTCCTGAAGACTTGTTATAATGTACAACCTTACCGGAGGTAATCAGATTCTCCTCCCCATCCTCACTCATTCTTAAAATATAGCCTGCATAATCATCGTATACACTGACCGGAACCTTCTTCTGGTATTCTTCTATGGAATGAATATCCGCAAAGCCATATTTCCTTCCATATTCCGTATCCTTATTCTGTTCCAGAATCCTTAAAAGCAGCTTTTCATTTTCCCCCATGGGATCCTCTGCCATCCGATTCAATGCTTCCACTACCGGTATTCCCAATTTGATCTGTTGCAGATTTCCCTGTCCGGCAGGTGTTAATTTTCTCTCTTCAATTGCCATATTCTTTTCCCCATTTTCATCCGTCTTTTATTGTTCGACTGTCAAAATACTGTCAAATCCGGTCGCTTCAAATACTTCCATAATAATTTCATTGACATGCTTTACAACCATACTTCCCTTTGCTGCATTCATTTTCTTCTGACAGGATAAAAGCACTCTTAATCCGGCACTGGAAAGATATGCAAGATCGGTAAAGTCCAGAACAAGCTCGGTAACTCCATCAAGCTTTTGGAAAATCTCCTTCTCAAATTCCGGTGCTGTTGCAGAGTCCATTCTTCCTTCCAAAGCAACCTCCATTTTCTTTCCCTGTGTTTTAACATCAAATTTCATTGATTTAACCCCCTCCATTATCCTTTTATACCATCATAGCCTGAGAACTTTTTACTATATCTGGTAAAAACTTTCTCTATTTTTCTTCCTTCTTTTAACTGTTTTTATATCTATATTATATATATTATTTGAATTCAGTTTCTCCGTCTATATTTTTGCGTGAATAGTCAAAATATAGCGCAAAAAGACATCCATCTGATTTGATTTTGCCGTTTGCAAAGTTCTTCTTTTGATAAAAGATTAACTTCCTGATTTTCTATATTCCGTATTACTGAATTTTGATTTTCACAATTCTTAGGCAGCTCATTCTGCTGGAAATACCCATCCCGGCGGCGATAATGGCGGGCGGTACATTTCCAATGAAGAAATTGAAATCCAAGGGACGTTCGCATTTCCGAAATAAAAAAGTTTCTTTTTAAAATAGAACCAGCATTCGTCAATAGGCTTATTTAAATGCGGTCATTTTTATAAATCTTCTGGTTTCCAACAAAACAGCAACTGTTTTCTGTCATAAACCGATTTATTTTGTAGTTTGCATTGGAGGATATTCACTAATATGCCCTTAAGTTGACGCTAGGTTGACCACATTGAGGTTGTACCTTTTTGAAACTGATTGCTGACGGATTCTTTAAAAGCTTCTTTATATCCATTGATCAGTGAGAAATAACCGATTTTAAGCAACATCCTTCTGGCATATTCTTTGTCAGTAATTATCAGATCTTTCTTTCCTTCCAGAAAAGTAATCTGTTCATCATATGTTGAAAATTGCTTTTTCTCCAAGTTTTTCACCACCTCTCACCAGTTTTAATATTTTGTTCGTATAAATAACGAAAGGCCCCCGAAGGAGCCTTCCGGACTATGGGCTTCTCAAGTTTCCATAGTGCGATCACTAGGTACATCATAGCCTTTCCAAACAGATTTGCCAAGGAGAACATACCCGTTTTAGTTTATGTTCGTCCATGCCAAATAATGCATTTAAGACAGTTCAGCAGAGTGCGAAAGACGCGGTCATAAAAACCATTCCATCTTCTCCCTCACATCCGCATGCTTCAGATAAATAACATTAAATTCTCTGACTATGGGCTCACCCTTCAGTGTAAAGATTCCAAGCTCCGGGTCGCTTTTGGCAAGTATTTCATATACAAATGAGATTCCATACCCGGACTTGATCAGGTCGATGATCATCTTAAAGCTGGAAATACATATATGCCGATGAAAACGCTCCAAAGATTCATTATGCTCAAGAAGCTTTTCCTCCAGGATAGCCAGCGTTCCGGAGCCTTTTTCGCGATGGATCAGAGTTTCTTTCAGAATCTCCTCTACAGATACTTCACGGCCTGCAAAGGGATGATCCTTCGGGCAAATCCCCACAAAAGGTTCCCGTCGATATAACTGGCTTCCGAATCTGTTTTTGTCAAAAAATCCTTCTATGATAGCATAGTCCAGAGTATTTTGTTCCAATAGATGCAAAAGATGCTTTGTATTATCCACGATCAGAGTCAGTGCCGTATCCGGCTGATTTAAAAAATCGTGAATCCTGTCTGTGATCACATAGTCACCAATGGTCTTGGTTGCACCGATACGCAGTTCCCGGAGACCATTGTTTTTTATCTTTTCCCTGAGAAAATTTTCACGCTGCTGAACCGATCGCAGGTAATCCTCCAGCATCTGCGCTGCAGGGGTCTTGATCAGTTTTCTGTTTTCATAAAGAAAAAGACGGCAGCCATATTCCTTTTCCAAAAACTGGATATGCTGGGTAACTGCCGGCTGGGTAATATGTAACAGCTCTGCCGCCTCCCTGTAATTCATAACATTGCATACTGCCATAAAGGTTTCCGTTCTGTGATCTAACATAATATCCTCCTTGAACTCTTCCACTCTATTGATATCAGATATTTTTTTCTGTGCACCAAGAAAAAATTCTGCCCTGAAGGCTTTTTTATAAAGGTTTCTGTTTTTCAGTTTCACAGTTGCATTATTCCATAAATATTACTTATCGTATAATAAAAACTCATAAATTGATTTTATCATTCATGAAGCCTATAATCAACAAAAGAAACGCCGTATATATCAGAGAAAAGCAACAGCTACATAAAGGAGATACTTAAACATGAATGAGGAAAAAATAACAACCTTCGCCAACAAAAAACTGAGTCCCGAGGAAATCAAGCGGGTAAAGGGTCTGGGATGTCTTCAGGACAAACGATATGATGACATCTTTAATATTCGGGTCATCACAGGAAATGGACATATTACCACAGATGAACATCGTGCTATTGCAGATGCAGCAGACAAATTTGGAAACGGACAGATTACTATGACAACCCGTTTGAGTATGGAAATCCAGGGAGTTCCTTATGATAATATTGAAAAAACCATTGCTTTCCTTGGAGAACACGGCCTGATGACAGGCGGAACCGGAGCCAAAGTGCGTCCTGTTGTCTCATGTAAGGGAACAACCTGCCAGTATGGTCTGATTGATACCTTTTCACTCAGCAAGAAGATCCATGAGCATTTTTATGTAGGTTATCACGATGTAGTGCTCCCGCACAAATTCAAGATTGCAGTTGGCGGATGTCCTAATAACTGTGTAAAGCCTAATCTGAATGATATGGGAATTATAGGTCAGAGGATCCCAAAACCGGATGTTGCGAAATGCCGGGGATGTAAGAAATGTCAGATTGAAAAAAGTTGTCCTGTCCATGTCCCGAAATTAGTTGACGGTAAACTTTACATTGATCCTGAAGAATGTATCCATTGCGGACGCTGCAAGGGAAAATGTCCTTTCGGCGCAGTACCGGAATATCAGAATGGTTATAAGATCTATATCGGAGGCCGTTGGGGTAAAAGAATCTCACACGGTCAGGCTCTTACAAGAATTTTCACAGAGGAAGAAGAGGTAATGGCCGTCATAGAAAAAGCAATCCTTCTCTTCAAAGATGAAGGCATTGCAGGAGAACGATTTGCTGATACTGTGAAACGTCTCGGATTTGAGTATGTAAATGAGAAATTGATTGGCTGAGTATCAACAGATCTGCCTTGTCCTTTCTCCGTCCTCTGTGTATAATAGAAATATTATTATCCTCTGAAATATCTATAATAATCAAGATTCAGGAGTACACTATGAAAAAAATTCTACTTATCGCTACCGGCGGTACAATTGCTTCAAAATATACCCAGGAAGGACTTTCCCCGCAGATTTCCGCTGAAGAACTGCTGAAATATATCCCTGCTGCCAGAGAGTTCTGCACGATCGACACAGTGCAGCCTTTTTCTCTGGACAGTACCAATGTGCGTGCTGCCCACTGGCTACAGCTGGCACAGCTCATTGAAAAAAAATACGAATTCTACGACGGGTTCGTGATCTGTCACGGCACTGATACCATGGCTTACACCGCAGCTGCCCTATCATATCTGATCCAGAATAACCGCCGTCCTATAGTGATCACTGGAGCCCAGAAGCCAATTGATCTGGCTATCACAGATGCTCGCTCCAATCTGCTGGACAGTCTGCGTTTTGCCTCCCACGACAGAGCTCACGGTGTTTCCATTGTATTTGGCGGCAAAGTAATCGCCGGTACCAGAGCCAAAAAGGAATTCTCAAAAAGCTACAATGCTTTCTCCAGCATTAATTATCCTGATATTGCCTCAATTCACGATAACAAGATCATCTTTTATATTGATGACAAGGATCACAACACGCATCCACTGGTATTCTATCATCAGATGAATACCAACATCTTTCTTATGAAACTGATTCCCGGAACAGATGGCCGGATTCTGGACACTCTGGCTGCTTCCTATGACGGGCTGATCATTGAGTCCTTCGGAGTAGGCGGTCTTCCAAACTATGGAAATGACAGTTTTCTGAATGCACTTTCTGACTGGATCAGTGCCGGTAAGCTTGTATGTATGGCTACTCAGGTAACTCACGAGGGCAGCGACATGGAGGTCTATCAGGTAGGAAAAGTGATTAAGGAGAAATTCCCGGTTCTGGAATCCTATGATATGACTCTTGAGGCTTCCGTCACCAAAATGATGTGGGTTCTTGGACAGACACAGGACATCGAAGAATGCAGAAAACTATTTTACAAGACTATCAACCACGATATGCTGTTTGTATAATATGATTTCTCAAACACGCTCTGGCTACCTCTGACTTAATATCTCAGAAAAAGAAATTTTACAGAGATTTTTCATTAGTGCGCATGTGTATTTTACAAACTGTTTCTATAATAAAAACCAAAGAATAGAAATAGAAAAGAGGAATCATTATGTATAAGACATTATGGAATTCTATTAATAAACAGGTAAAAGACTCACATGCTTCCGCAGCTTTTCTGGCTGTTTCACTTATGGGCTGGACAACGATCGGTCTTCTGGCAGGATTTTTAATCTGCATGATTGGCGGTATGTCCTTTGTTACAAAGGTAACTGTTGTCCTTTGCAGTGGCGGATATACAGGACTGATTTTGGGATTCTTTGGCGGCATTTTATATCTGTACAGATCAGAACCCCGCCATTTGACTGACTCTACCACCTCACAGTTTTCCACTACTGTTTCTAAAATATCTCTCAACGCCAAGACAGCTGCCCGGTAATAAACCGGACAGCTTTTTTTATCCGAGAGCTACATCCAGAATCATCATCAGAGAGAATCCTACTGCGAAGAAAAGAGTTCCGATGTTGGAATGTTCTCCGGCAGACATTTCGGGTATGAGCTCTTCTACCACTACATAGAGCATAGCTCCGGCAGCGAAGCTTAAAAGATATGGAAGTGCCGGGACAATGAGGCCGGCAGCCAGGATTGTGAGAACTGCACCGATAGGTTCTACAATCCCGGACAAGACTCCACCTGCAAAGGCTTTGGTTTTTCCCATTCCCTCAGAACGCAGGGGCATGGAGATAATGGCTCCCTCGGGGAAGTTCTGGATGGCAATCCCTATAGAGAGTGCCATTGCTCCCATTATAGTGATCTGAGCGTGACCTGTTAAATAGCCTGCGTATACGACTCCTACTGCCATTCCCTCTGGAATATTATGCAGAGTTACTGCAAGAACCAACATGGTAGTTCTCTGAAGTTTGCTCTTCGGACCTTCTGCCTTGTCACTGTTCTGGTGAAGATGCGGGATCATGTGATCCAGCAAGAGCAAAAAAAGCACCCCTATCCAAAATCCCACTGCTGCCGGTACAAATGAAAACTTCCCCAATCCGGAAGACTGTTCAATTGCCGGGATCAGCAGACTCCATATGGAAGCCGCAACCATAACTCCTGCTGCAAAGCCGGTAAGTGCCCTTTGGATCTGTTCATTCAGATTCTTCTTCATGAAAAATACGCAGGCAGCTCCTGCAGAAGTTCCAAGAAAAGGAATCAGAATTCCATAGAATACATTTATATCCATTGATTTGTTCCTCCTGTTTCTATTTGTATGCAAATAAAAGAAATAGGTTCTTGTTATTTGTTTAGTTAGTTCATTCTAACTCCAATCAGTATATCAGATTTTTTGACAAATAAAAAGAGAATACAAAATTTTTTGCTATTTTGTATTCTCTGTATTTGTACAACAGAAATAAATATTCTCATGTAAACTGCATTTGGGATTAAATCCTGCATGGCAGTAAGGGCAGCTGCCTTTTTTGTATTCCTGAAGTGTAAGTTTCCTGCCGCAGTTTCCGCATAAAACAGGATAAGCTTCTTCCGGTGTTGTTGGGGCAAATGGATGATCTTCCAGTTCATCATGACAGGAATAGCATGCATAATATTTCCTGCATTTCGCACAGAGCAATGCGGCTATGTCAAGCTGTGTGTGATAATGTGTACACCGTCCTGCTTTATCAAGCCCGATTCCGTGAATCTTTATGTTTTCCTGCTTTTCCTGAGTATCTTTCAGCAAGCTATTTTTTAGCCTGTTACTGTTATCAGCGGTTTCCTGCATTGTTGATTCCTTTTCTGATGGGAATTGCGATGAGAACTGCAAGAACTGTGATCACAATGTCCTTTGGAATAAATGCTGTTAAGGAGTATACTGCAATTGCCGGGATACTCATGGAACCTCCCACAAAATGCCACTGTAAACCACCGATTGTCTCAACGATCAGAAGTCCGATCAGTGCAAATCCGATTGAGATTGCAAGGTTCTTTGTCTTGTTCTCTGTTTTCGGACGGATTCCGCAGAGCCAAGTCATGATCGGCCATGCCCAGATATATCCTCCGGTAACTCCTACGATGCTGCTGATTCCGCCTGAGAAGTTAGCAAAGATCGGAAGACCGATGGCTCCTAACAAAACGTAAACCAGTGTTGCTGTAGTTCCAAGTCTGGAACCAAGCACTGCTCCTACAAGTGCTACGCCAAATACCTGAATGGTGATCGGTACACCGGTAGGCATTGGCAGTGAAATCTGCGATATTACTGCAAGAACTGCTGCAAACATACCAACCAGTACCATTTCTCTGGTTGTGAACTTTCTCTCTGCAGCAGGGCTTTTTGCATATGACTGACTCATAATAATACTCTCCTCTTTCCCAGTTGATGATTAGTTTTGACTTTCTTTTTATATCATAAGCGGGGCAGATTGTCAACTTATTTTCTTGTGTTTGGTTTACATTTGTAATAAGTCATATATCCTGTTATTATTTCACTGTCTTCTCAATCATGCACTGATGCTCTTTATCCTTTTTCGAATAATTAATCTCTGCCAAAAGAATATTTCCATCATATTCCTCCAGACTTTTGCAATACTGTTTCTGTTTAATCTGAGAAATGGCTCCTTTGGCACTTTTATCCCATTTTAATTCCACTACCAGAGCAGGTTTATCAGGAAATTTTTTCCTCGGAATAAAAACCATATCCGCAAATCCCTTTCCTGTTGGCAGTTCACGATATACGCTATAATAGTTTCGAGCCGCATACAGGGCCAGCGAAATGGTATAACTTAATGCATTTTCATCATTATACTGAAGATGCGAGGTCTCAAAGTGTGCTCTTTGGATTCCCTGTGCAACCATCTGCTCATTCTGATTCCAGATTGCATTCAGGACATCTGCCGAATTTTTTAAAGCTTTTGACACTTCACCCCAGTCTGATACAGAAACAGCATTTGCATACTCATTCTGTATTTCATTATTAGGAATATACACACAATGTTCTGTAGAATCATATGCCAGATATCCCAGATGGATCAATAAGGTCAAAACATCATTCTCATCCCGGAATGTCGTCATATCATTTGTAAAATTCCCGGTATTAACAGGAATATTCTCTCCTGCCAGCATACGGAGAATATCATCCTTTAAGCCCTCAAAATTCATATCTATATAAGTCTGCAGTGCTTCAAAAGATTCTGTCATATTCCAGTAGTTTCTGATAGAACCAAAGAGCATACCGTTTACCACAGACCTTGGATTATAAACCGGCTCACAGTTTTCAAACCTGTACCCGTCATACCATTCTCTGATTTCCCTCATATCCATATGATATTTCTCACATAATTGTCTGACTTCTGTCTCTGTAAAACCCACAAACTTTGCCAGCGGTCCTGCATAAATCATGGAAAATTCATCAAACATATTCAGGGCAGAATGTGTTCCATATTTCTTTACCGGCAGGATTCCTGTCATATAGGCAAGATGAATATAAGATTTATCCTTAAGAAAATCCCGCAGAAAATCAAGATACTGCTCCTGTGCTTCTTTATCTGACTTGTATTCTCTGAAAATACAATCCCACTCATCTATAATAATCACAAACGGACATCCTGTCTGCTGATATACATCCTGCATACTTTCAGCAAGATCTTCTTCATCAAAATAGTCCACATCAGGATATTCCTGTTTCAGGTCACGCATCAGAATCCGGTTTAATCGCAGGACCATTTTCTCTACTGTCTTACGGCGGCTTAGGAATTCCTGCATATTTATAAAGAAAACATTGTATTTGTTCAGATATTTTGAAAAAGATGAATCTTCTTTTATCTTAAGTCCGTCAAATAATTTTTCAGACTGACATCCTCTGCTGTAATATGCAGCCAGCATATTTGCAGTCATAGACTTTCCGAAACGTCTTGGTCTGCTTACACAGACATTTTGCTGCATGGTGTTAAAAACACGATTGGTATATTGTATCAGTTCTGTTTTGTCCACATAAATCTCAGAATTGATTGCTTTATAAAATTTATCATTGCCGGGATTTAAATACACACCCATTTCACACACCTGCTTTCCTGACAGATATTTTACGTTTACCCTAACTATAAAAGTTCCAGTGCAGTAAAATCTTTTATGTTCTACAGCACATAATAATGCGGAATAATATCTTCATAATGTCCATCCGGCATTCTGAATCCCTGGGGAATCACGCCAAGTCTGGTAAAACCGATTCTTTCATATAAATGTAATGCATGGGTGTTACCATGAACAATCAGTTTTCTGTTTCTTTACACACATCCACCCATCCGTTTGCCTCCGCTACCTGTTCCAGTTCCAATGTTCCAGTTCCAAAATTGTGAGCTTTACCTGTGTCCCAGTTCCCAGAATGCCACTGCACTTGCCGCAGCTACATTCAACGAATCTACTCCGTGGGACATTGGTATCTTTACTGTATAATCGCAATCTGCGATGGTCTGTGATGCAAGGCCGTCACCTTCTGTTCCGAGAATGACTGCCAGTTTTTCTTCTGAACGGAGTGCTTTGTCATCGATTCCTACGGAATCATCACGCAGAGCCATTGCAGCTGTTTTGAATCCCAAATTTCGCAGAGTCTGCATTCCATCCTGTGGCCATACAGTTTTTTTATCAAAATATGTCCAGGGAATCTGAAATACGGTTCCCATGCTTACTCTGGCTGCACGTCGGTAAAGCGGATCACTGCATCCGCCAGTCAGAAGTACTGCATCCATATGGAGAGCTGCTGCTGACCGAAAAATAGCCCCGATGTTTGTAGGGTTTACAACATTCTCAAGAACTGCTATGCGGCTGGCATTTCTGCTGATTTCCTCTACGGATGGCAGTGGATTTCTGCGCATTGCGCAGAGCATTCCCCGAGTAAGAGCAAATCCGGTCAGCTTGACCAACAGTTCATATTCCGCAGTATAGACCGGCACATCCGGATATTGTTTCAGGATTTCCTGTGCCTCTCCTTCCAGATCTTTATGCTCCACCAGAAAAGAGATTGGCTGATATCCTGCTTTCAGGGCTCGCTCAATTACTTTCGGACTCTCCGCAATAAAAATTCCCGATTCCGGTTCATAGTATCTTAAAAGCTGCACTTCAGATGTTCTGGCATATACATCCAGTTCCGGCGCAGCGAAATCTTTTATTTCGTTAAACATAAAAATAAAACCTCCAAACTGAGTAATCTTATCTTACATCAGTTTTGAAGTTTATACAAGAATTCTTTCCACAGTTGAATCAGGTAACTTATTTGATTCGGTTAAAATCTCAAGACTTATAAACTGAGATTTTATTGCTTTTGTCATGCGAAAATTTTATAATGAATTATACCAAATAAGAAGCCAAGTGCTATCTATTATCACTTATTTTTCTATGAGGGTGAATATTATGATTTACAGAACTTATTATCTGTCTCCACTTGGAAGAATGCTGCTGGCAGCTGATGATATGGGGCTTGCAGGAGTCTGGTTTGAGGGACAGAAGTATTTTGGAGAATTTCCAGGACACATGGATTTTTCTTTTGAAGAAAATGAAAACCATATTTTAAAAGATGCTCTGCGTTGGCTGGATATTTATTTCAGCGGGCAAAAGCCAGATTTCCTGCCGAAGCTTCATCTGATCGGAACAGATTTTCAGAGAGAAGTGTGGGATATTTTACTGGAGATCCCTTATGGTCAGACAGTTACTTACGGCGAGATTGCCCGCAAAATAGCTGATAAACGTGGACTGAAAACCATGTCTGCCCAGGCAGTTGGCGGTGCAGTTGGACATAACCGGGTTTCTGTGATCGTCCCCTGCCACAGAGTTATTGGTTCAGATGGAAGTCTTACCGGTTATGCCGGAGGGATTGAGCGGAAAATCAGACTACTTGATATTGAACAGCCTGATTTTATCCGGACAATTCCTAAATTTTAACCAAATCCCGCTCTCTGCTTTACTTGTTATAAGTTCAGACAACTGCCATCCTTTTTCTTCTGTCTTTATATGCCAGAAACAGAATCGTCAGAAACGTAACTGTCTCCGCTGCAAGAAGAGAGATCCAGATTCCATTTAATCCAAATAATTTCGCAAGTATAACTGCGCAGATAACAATAGCAATAATTCCTCTCAGGAATGATCCCACAATCGCGATTTTCGGTTCATCTACTGCTGAGAAATATGCCACCAGTACAATATTGATTCCTGCCACTATAAATCCAAGGAAATACAGACGCAGTCCTGTATGTGCATAATTCAGCAGCTGAACATTGTTTTCACTGTTGAAAATGCTGATCAGCGTGTCAGTTGCAGTCCAGATAATCAATTGGATCAGTGCTTCTACTGCAAGGCATACGAGCAGGCTCCATTTCAGAAGTCTTTTTACCTGAGCGGGCTGACCTTTTCCGTAGCTTTCACTGATCAGGGGCTGTGCTCCCTGGGCAAGACCGTTGAAAATCGCAAATGCCACGATAGAAAGATTTGCCACAACTCCATAGGCTGCTACACCCATATTTCCCGCGATCCCCAGGATCAGGAAGTTAAATACAATAGCGATCACACCGGAAGACAGTTCACCGACAAATGCGGAAACTCCCAGCTGACAGCAGGAAATCAGGTGTCTGAATGACGGTTTTTTCCAATGGAATCCTACATGGTTTCTGCTACTTCTGTAGTGTATGGTACAGACGCTCATTGTTACGATCGGACAGATTGCAGTAGCCAGTCCTGCCCCGGAGAATCCCAGACCGACCGGGAACATGAATATATAATCAAATATAATGTTAAAGATACTTCCACTGATGGAACCGATCATTGCAATAGAAGGCGCCCCATCGTTTCTGGCAAATGCAGTAAATGTATAATTTGACATGAAGAATGGTGTTGCGATCAGAATAATTCTCACATAGTTTCGTCCAAGTCCAATCAGTCCGGCATCTGCACCCAGCAAAGCCAATGCTTTGTCCGGAATAAAGATTCCGATCAGCATAAATGGAACTGCAGCCAGTATGCTCCAAGTTACTGACTGTACGAAATAATGTTCTGTATTTTTTCCTTTTGCCCTGCTTATGGCATACCTGGTAGCGGAACCAATCCCGATCATAGCCCCAATCGCATAGATCAGTCCATAAACCGGCAGAATCAAATTGAGAACTGCCAGTCCGTCAGCACCGGAATATACAGATATAAAGAAAGTATCTGCCAGAACATAAACGGAAATCCCGATCATTCCAGCAACACTCTGGGTTACATATCTGGTGAATCTTTTCAGCATAATACTTCGCTCCTTCGTTATATTGTCAGCATTGTCTTCCTTTCATCTGCAGACTTATCTCACCATTATACCCATATAAAACAAAAATACAACCACAAAAACTCCAAACATAAAAATCTCCTTAAGCAGTTTTTTTAATGCTGCTCAAGGAGACTCTGTTGATATTCGCAATTCACTTCACGACACTCTTTATTTTACCCGGTTTTTTTTCAGGTCTTCTACAATTTCATTGTAACGTTTTTTATTCAGGCGATAGAAAAACAGTACAATTGCTGTCACTATCCATAAAACTCCCGGAATTGTAGTAAAGGAATGTCTCATAATACTGAGGACAGCCGGATTCTGTACCTGATTTGCCACATATCCATATTTTCCAAGAAGTGCTGCAAGAAGCGCAGTTCCTATTGCCATGCCAATTTTATTTCCCAGTGACACAAATGCATATTGAAAACCATCATTCCTTAAGCCCGTTTTCCACTCTCCGTATTCTACGCAGTCGGGAATGATCGCATAGATTGCAGTGTTAAATCCAGAGAAAAAGAACTGTGTAATTCCTGCAAGTGTATAGAACGCTGCCGGTGTTTCTTTTACATTAAAGAAGAACATACAGAGCATGGAAATTCCAGTGAGGAGAGCAAAAATGGATGCAGTTCTTCCTTTATTGTTCAGTTTGCGGAATACAGGCTGGAAACATGCAGCACCGATAATGGATGGAATGATGATGCACATGGAATATGTAGTATAGTAGGATGCATTTCCCTCTACATAAGTGAAATAGTATAAAACATCTGCATTTCTTCCATAAAGTGTAAATCCGAATAACACCTGTCCGATTAATGCCAGAATATATGGGCGGTTCTGCATCACTGCTCTTAACTGCACTTTTATGGATATTTTTTCTTTTTCCGGCATAATCACCTGCTCTTTTGTTTTTGCAAAACAGAAGAAATGGCAGGCTGCAAAAATACATCCGTATATGATTGCTACCAGCAGGTATCCGGTTTTAGCACTTTGACTGCCCAGTTTTCCAATCAGTGGAACTGTAATGATATTGATAATTCCAATTGCAACCATTGCAGATACTGAACGCGATGTATTAATCTTTGCACGTTCATCGATATCCTGTGTCATTGCTCCACAAAGGGTGCCATACGGGATATTTACACAGGTATATCCAAGTACCAGCAGACAGTATGTAATTACCATATAGATAACCTTTGATCTGTCCGACCAGTCCGGATGTGCCCAGAATGTCATAATCAGAAGCACGGCCGTGATCGGAGCTGCAATGAGAAGCCATGGACGATAACGTCCCCATTTCGTTTTGGTTTTATCTGTCAGTCCACCCACAATCGGATCATTGATCGCATCCCAAAATCTCGAAAACAGCATCAGGGCAGAGACTGCTGCCATACTGATTCCGAATACGTCTGTGTAAAAAATCATGAGAAAATTACTGACGAACATCCAGCTGAAATTACATCCTACATCGCCAAATCCATATGCGATTTTACTGATCAACGGAACTTTTACATTTTCGTTTTTACTCTCCATAATTCCTCCTGCCTGCTGCCATCCTCCGTCTTTCCGTTTACTCATGTCTTCTCTACAGCAGTCTTTTTTATTATATCTTTTTCTTACATAATGCTTATATGATCAGCAGGGTATTTTATTTTTCCTGCACATTGATAATCACTTTCATTGTAGTCTCACGGTTATCGTCAATGTACTGGTATGCTTTCAGATAATCTTTAAATGCAAATGTCTTAGAGATCAGCGGTCTTAAATGCACTTTTCCTTCATTCACCAGTCTGATTCCATCTACATAATCATCATGTCTGTACATCATTGTGCTCTTGATATCAAGCTCATGATCATTTGCAACTGCCAGATCGATCTCAGCCATTCCTGCAAAAACTGCAACCAGCACAATCACGCTTCCTTTTCTTGCATATTTGATCGCCTGTCCCATTGTAATATTATTTCCTGCACAATCATAGATAACATCTGCCTTATCCGGTCCAAAGGCTTCTACCATTGCTTCCCCGAAATTTTTATTCCTTGTGTTGACACATACGTCAATTCCACACTCTTTTGCTTTTTCCAGACGAAGATCACTGACATCTGTGATCATAACTTTAGCTGCTCCCATCCCTTTTGCAGACTGCGCTACCAGATTTCCGATCGGACCGGCTCCTATCACCACAATATTCATTCCTGTTACATCGCCCATCTGTTTAACACCATGAACAGCTACTGCCAGAGGCTCGATCATTGCGCCCTCTTCATAAGACATATCTTCCGGTATCGGTGTTACTTTTGATGCATCAACTGCAAAATACTCGGATGCAGTTCCTGTTGTCTGGAATCCCATTACTTTCAGCTCTTCGCAGAGATTGTATTTTCCGTGACGGCATGGATAACAATGTCCACAATATACCTGTGGCTCAATTGTTACTTTCTGTCCCACATGAAATTCTGTTACTGCATCACCTGTTTTTACCACTTCCCCTGATACTTCATGTCCCTGGGTTACCGGATATTTTGTAAAAGGATGTTTTCCGTGATATACATGGATATCAGAACCACAGATACCAATATTCATAATCTTAACCAAAACCTGATTGTCTTTAATCTCTGGTACGGGAACCTCTCTGAAAATAATTTCTCCTGGATTTGTCATAACCTGCTGTAACATAATATTTTCCTCCTTATTTGTTGAATGTACTTTGAATCTCTAGTTATTTATTATCTTTTATTAAATGTTTTATTAAAGCAATTACATTATTATTCAAATATATAACTTTGTCAATAAATATTTAAGAATATTTCTCATTTCTACCAGTTGCACAAAGTAAAGATTTTGTTTTTATGCAGATGTTACTATAACACTCCTCATAATTATCTGCTGAATTCCCGCACAATAACAAAATACCCTGATCACAACCTTTCTTTGTTGTAATCAGGGTATTTTTTATATTCAGATATTTGTTTAATATGGTATATCAGCAGATCATCAGTGATTCAAGAATGCCATCGGCTATATCTTTCCGATAAAATCCTGCAGAAAATGCTTTGCTGCACCTACAGCTGAGGCTTCTTTCTTATAAGAACAGTTTTTCAGATATCTCAGATCATGATCAAATCCATTATACTTCATTACTTTTTCCCCAAGAGGTATCATATAATCTGAGAGATATCCACCCATTTCACCTCCAAGAATGATATCCATATCATATGCCATGCGCAGATTTGAAATCAGAATTGCAAGATAATCAAGATACTCTTCCCATTTTTTCTCTGCCTTTTCATCATTGTTTTGAAGCAGCTGCATAAACTGTTCCACAGAATCCTTTGACTCACCAACAAGTGCGCCTGCAGCGCAATAAGCATCTGCACAACCTGATTTTCCACAATAACACTTGCGGCCCTGAGGTACAAGTATCATATGTCCAAATTCTCCGGCCTTCTGATTTTCTCCGGAAAACAATTTTCCCCCTATGCAGAATGCACCGCCAAGAGTCTGATTCAACGAAAGGTAAATTGCATTCTGATAGGTGTTCATATCTTCTGCCATCATTGCCGCATTGGCATCATTTGAAAAATAAACCGGGACAGAAAATGCCTGTTCCAGGAAACTGAGACTATAGTTTTCAAGTTTCAGTGCGTGGGATTTTATCACCAGTTTCTGCTCCTGATTAATGATTCCCGGAATAGAGATTCCAACACCCAGAAACTTTTCTTTCTGTTCTGCATCATTCATATTATCCAGAAATTCCACCGCAAAATCTGCCACCTGACTGCAATATGACATATCAGGTACAAATTTCAGACGGACCCGCTCTGATTTCACAATCTCATACTTCAGATTTACCAGCACCATTCCCAGATGATTTGCAGTGATCACAATTCCCATTGCATAACGATAGGATGGATTGATTCCAATACTTTTAGCCTTTCTTCCTCCTGTGGATTCATATTCTCCAGTTTCTATTATGATGCCTTTTTCCAATAAATCTTTTACATTAGACAGAACTGTTGGCATACTCAGATTCAGTTCTTTGGATATTTCCACTTTTGATGTGGATTCTCTATTTATAATATAATTTACGATTTTTGATTTCGTGGCAAATTTCTTTTCCAGTCCGCTCATTCTGTTTTACCTTCTTTTATGAATGTATTTATAAAAGAATGATACCTGTTATTGTCATATTTGTAAATAGCCATTGTCTCTGCAGAGTATGTTGCTTTTTGCAATTGAGGCAGGGGACTTAACTTATTCAGCTGATTCAGTTAATATATCTACAATAACAGATAAATTTATATCATCCTGATGAAATATTATATTTCATTTTTCACGTTAATGATATAAAATTATCGTAACTGTTCAGTACCTTCACAGTTACGAGCCAAAATGCATTAAAAATCACCTGCGGTGATGGCATTTTGGCTTGTATGTCTCGGGATTTTGGTACTTACGTGCCAAAACACCTCGCGGGATAGCAGACTACTGAATAGTTACAAATTATTAATGTAAATATCAGGGCATATTCGAATAATCATTTCTAAACTTTTTCAAATATGCTCCGGAAAGGAACTTTTATACTAATGAAAACCAAGATTCAGGATATGACCTCCGGTTCACCGGGACGGTTGATCATTCTTTTTGCAATTCCCCTGATGCTGGGAAATATCTGTCAGCAGCTTTATACAATGGTGGATACCATGGTTGTTGGGCAGGTTGCAGGTGTGGAGGCTCTTGCCGCACTGGGTGCTGTTGACTTTCTGATGTGGGTTGTCACAGGAATATCCACAGGACTCACTCAGGGATTTTCCATTCAGCTCTCCCAGTATTATGGGGCAAAAGATTTTGAAAATCTGCGTAAATCTCTGGCACACAGTTACCGGCTGACCGCATTTATTGCAGCCGGAGTATTCATTCTCAGCCAGTCCTTTGCTTCGCTGGTATTAACAGGGCTACATACACCTTCCAATATTATCGGAATGTCTCTGTTATATCTGCGCATCATTTTCTGTGGAATCCCGGCCACAGCAGCCTATAATATGTTTGCCTCTGCTCTAAGGGCTATGGGAAACAGTAAAACACCACTGACTGCAATGATCATCGCATCTGTGCTGAATGTCTCACTGGACCTCCTTTTTGTGGCAGGCTTCGGATGGGGTGTGGCAGGAGCAGCAATCGCAACTGTGATCGCACAGAGCTTCTCCGCTGTTTACTGTTTCCTGATTTTACGCAGAATTGATATCGTTCATCTGACCAGAGCAGATTTTATGCCTGCCTCCGGCATGAATGCCCGCCTGATGAAACTTGGTATTCCTGTTGTATTCCAGAATATCATCATCGGTGTGGGCGGTCTGGTAGTGCAGTATGTGATCAATGGCTACGGTTTCCTTTTTGTGGCAGGATTTACAGCTACAAACAAGCTTTATGGTCTGCTGGAAATGGCAGCTATTTCCTATGGATATGCCATCGTTACCTATGTGGGTCAGAATCTGGGAGCCGGAAAGATTGACAGGATCAGAAAAGGCGTCCGCAGCAGTATGCTGCTTTCCCTGCTTACCTCACTGATCATTTCTGCTGCCATGTTTTTATTTGGAAAAAATATTCTCTCACTTTTCATCTCAGGTGAACCGCAGCAGACACAGCAGGTACTGGCAATTGCTTTTAAATACCTTTCTATTATGGCTGCCATGCTCTGGGTTTTGTACTTTCTGTACGTGTACAGATCTGCACTTCAGGGGCTGGGAGATACCTTAATGCCTATGGTAAGTGGTATGGCTGAATTTGTCATGCGTATCAGTGCTGCACTGATCCTTCCCCATTTTATCGGACAGGACGGTATTTTCTTTGCAGAGATTGCAGCATGGAGCGGAGCCACTGTGATCTTATGTATCAGTTATTATGCACGGATGCATAAATATCATTAAGACAAAACAGGCACATAGTCCCGGATATCCGGTATATGTGCCTGTTTTTTAATCAGTCGATCCTGATACAGCGAATATTATGTAAGATTCTTAATCCATTTATATTTCTTATAATGTTTATAGACCACCGGCAGTTTAATAATCTCGTCCAGATTGAGTACAAAGTAGACAACCATAACCGGCAGTTTCAGGATAAATGCGCAGATGCATCCCAGAGGAACGGTGATGCACCACAAAGTTACGGAATCACACAGCATTCCAAATTTGGAGTCTCCACCTGCTGCAAAGATTCCGCCTATTGTCATACAGTTTACTGATTTTCCTGCGATATAATAGGAACAGATCAGCAGCATTTTTTGCAGATATCCGCGGGCTGTCGGGGTGAGATCTACCATTTTTGTGATAAATGGGGATAAGGCGATCAGGACAAGGCCTGATACAACTCCTGCAATAATCGCAGTTCTGGTAAGTGTCCCGCCTGCCTCTTTTGCTTCCTGCAGGCGGTCTGCACCAAGACGGTTTCCCACTATGATACTGCCTGCATTTCCAAGTCCGAGGCAGAAGCATACAACAAGATTTTTGGAAATATTCGCTATTCCATTGGCGGCAACGGCATCCGTTCCCAGATGTCCCATGATCACAGAATACATGGAAAAACCTATTCCCCATGCAAGATTATTGATCAGTAACGGAACGGCTTTCTGCCAGAAACGGCCAAATAACTTTTTTTCACAGCTTCTGAGACTGAATTTTACAGCTCTGATCCTGCACAATACATAACCAACACTCCACAGGAACTGCACAACTGTTGCAAGTACGGTTGCCAGTGCAGCACCTTTAATCCCCATCTTCGGAAAGCCGGACAGTCCGAAAATGAAAACAGCATTCAATACGATATTGAGAATTACCATAACCCCATTGATCAGGGTACTCATATTTACTGCACCACAGTTCTTCATGATTGCCAGGAAAGTCTGTGCAATTCCCGAAAACACATAGGAAATGCCAATCACCCTTAAATACTCACTTCCCAGAACGATCAGAGTTTCCTCATTTGTCAGGATTCTCATGAGTTGTTCCGGAAAGAAAAGGGCTCCTGCCAGAAATACTACTGCAATACATCCACAAATCTTCGTCACAAGGCTGAACACCTGGGAAATACCTGTGTAATCCCCTTTCCCATAATATTGTGCCACAAACATATTCTCGCCTGCCATAAATGCAAACATAAACAGATTAAATACAAAAGTAACCTGTGTGGCCAGTGATACGGCTGACATGGCATCCTGACTTAACTTTCCCAGCATGATCGCATCACATGCTCCGACCAGAGCTGTCATGAACTGCTGAAGTGCGATCGGAAGTGCCAGCCTGACTATTTCTTTTCGTAAACTTCGTTTACGCTCATCCATTATCTTTTTTGCTCCTGTATAAAATATTATTGATACTCATCAGTCAATTTTCAGAATCATATTCAGGATTCTTCTTGCGCTGAGACGGATTTCTGCTTGTTAAAGTTCTTCCGTTAAAAACGCAAAAGGTTCTTCATCCTGCAGGAAATGCATAAGCTGATATGCACACATGATCGCTACGTTTTCCTCTTTCAGGATTCTCTTTACTTCTTCTCTGTCAGCAAGCACAACTTCGATTTCTTCGGAATCCTCCTGTGCCGCTTTACTGATCTCGCCTTCTGCGTAACCGTAAACAGTTGCGCAGGATTCATCTGTCATTCCTACCGTTGTGAAATAAGGTTTCTCAAATGCAGGATCTACTTTCAGAGGTGTGAATTTCAGTCCTGTTTCCTCATGCATTTCTCTTACTGCACCTTCATGGAATTCTTCGTTCGGTTCTACCAGACCTGCCGGAAATTCATAGATGTATCCGCCAATTGCATATCTGTACTGCCGTACCAATACAACCCTGTCTTTTTTCTCTCCGTAAAGACTGTAAATGATCACGCCATCAGGAGTGTTTTTACCTGTTTTTATCTTTAATTCGTTAATACTCTTCGCACGTGATGCCACAAAATATGACACAGGAGTATTATGAATGCTTGTTGCATTTAAATGATACAAATTCAAAAATTTACAGTCTGTCAGTTTCTCAATATTGTGTATCTGTCCCATAATGGATACTTCCTTTCGCTTTCTATCCCTCTGTTGATTATCACAGCCAGTTTTCTTCTATCTCTGTTTTCAATTCACAAAACATCTGATAAAACTCTTCTTTTGCATCAGCTATAATTCCTAACGCAATTTTCTGGTTATAAGAATGTGTAACATTATTTCTTGCCTGCAATGCACGAAGCCACTGCTCCTCATCTCTTATCATCCCGGCTTTATAGGCAGTCTTCAGAATGATTTTCGGTGAACCTGTTGCTCCCTCTGCATATCCATGAATCTCCAGTATTTCTTTCATCATTTTCCAGGACTGCTCAAAACAAATTTCATATAATCCTACAAGTCCGGTAATAACTACATTATCATATGGTTCTTCATAATTATAAATATCTTTCATATTAGATAATGCATTGCAGAAATTTTCATACTTTCTCATACAAAACCCTCCCCTCTTTCTCTATAGATTCTCTTAACTCTTCCTGCATGTCACGATCAAGATTTACAATATCATACTCCAGGAGAGTACTTGTCTCTTCATCCACATCTAACGCAAACCTTGCAAAATCTCCTCCTGTGACTGCAATATCTATATCACTTGTTCTTCTGAAATCCCCTCTTGCTCTTGAACCAAAAAGAATCACTTTTTCAATATCATATTTTTGCGCAAGTTTTCGGATTTCTTCTATAACTTCCGGTCTGATTCCTGTATCATTCATTTTATAAACCTCACATTCAGGTGTTTATATTGTCTGCTTTATCTTACCATATTATCTTATCTTTTTTAAGTCTGTCTGACAATTTCCGTAATTATTTTTTGCGCATCAAAAAAAGAACAGCCGCAGACTTTTCATCATACGGCCGTTCTTCTTTTTTATTTATTGAGAATGTCAGTTTCCTCTGTATCTGTCAAATATAAGATCAATCTCCCTTAAGAACTACACGGATTCTCTTATAGATCAGGAATACGATCAGGGATGTCAGAGCATATTTGAATATGTTGAATGGGAAAATGATCATTGCTGCAAATGTAAGAAGATTATTTACAGAGCTGTGTACTGCGCTACCCATTTCAATAAATGCTTCTACCGGCATTCCAAAAGCCTTTCCGTATGCCGGAAGTAACACGAATGCATTAATAAAGCATGCAACTACTGCTGTAAGTACGGTTCCAGTTGCCATTCCGATCACTGCATGTTTTCTGCTCTTAACAGATTTGTAACGGTAGATCAGACCTGCCGGAACCGCAAATGTACATCCAAAGATGAAGTTTGCCACATCGCCTACACCTGCTGTCATAGACCCCTTTGTTACCAGATGCACAAGAATCTTCACCAGCTCGATCAGTACACCTGCGATCGGTCCCATTGCAAATGAGCCAACCAGTACCGGGATTTCTGAAAAGTCCAACTGATAAAAACTCGGTGCCAGGAAAGGAAGCGGAAACTCCAGATTCATTAAAATTCCTGCGATAGCGCCAAGCATGGCTATCTGTGTGATGGTTCTCGTCTTACTCCTTGCCATCACATTTCCATTTCTTAATACCTGTTCACTCATACTGTTTCTCTCCTTTGAAATTATTCTTTATGGATATGACTCATATCCTGTTAAAAGAAAATTCCACAAGCTTTTTATATAATGAAGATTTGCTTCAACATATAAAAACCCCGGATTATATATCCGGGGTAATGAGCACGTATGGTAAAATATCGCGTGTTCTTCTCTCATCCAGACTATACTGTCGGTTCTGGAATTTCACCAGATCAGCCGCCGAAGCGGGTCGCGGACTATAACCGCCGGTAGGGAATCTCAGCCGATGCTGATCACCACAACCCCGAAGAATTTTCTTTTATCTGCGTCTGATTATACTACATACAGGCATTTATTTCAATATCATTTGTGACTTTTTTCTGATTTTTCTTTCTGTTTAACCAACATTGTTAACCTTACAGCCCGCTAATACAACAACAAGAGTGTCCCCTCCATCGGTATTCTCAAATGAACTGGTTCCAAGCGGCAGACCGGTTACCTCTACTGTATCATCCTCGAAAACATCATCCAATTCTCCATTATAATAAACAGAATACTGCTGTTCTTCTCCATCTATCAGATTTAGCCATGTCAGATAATGTCCTTCTTCCATTTCCTGTTCCTGAACCTGTATTACGTATGCGTCCGAAATTCTCATCAGCTTATCACCATATCTGGATGGATTTTTGTTGATATGGCGAAAATCCAGTTCTGCATCTATCATTTCATCCGGTATTACCATTTCTGGTGAAGCAGGGAAAAAATCATCATGTTCTTCCAGAAAAGTTTCCGCCTTCTCCGTTAATGTATACTCTGTACTGCATTGATCCTGTATATATGTATACAAATCCAGTGCTGTATAGCTTGCACCTGTATTCTCTGAGGCATATGCATTTAAACTGTCCAGAGGTGTTACTCCCTGTAAAATAACCGCTGATAATGCTGCTATTGCAATCCTTTTCATAATTGTTTTTGCTGCCATAGTTATCCCCCTTTTCTTTTGTAACATTTACTGTTAATTATATCTTCGCTCTTTCTTTAATATCCTCTACAAATGCTGTAGCTATTTTCTTTCTTCTTGCATATACAATTGCTTTGTTTCCGCTTCTCAGACATATTGTTATTTTACGATTTGAGCCTGCCCATATAAACAGAAAAACAAATACAATCATTCCAGGATTGGAAAAACAGGAAATCACTGCCAGACAAATGAAAAATATATAATATCCCGGTATTTTGTAGTTCATAAGTATTGCCGTAATATCTTCATAATAGATCACAGGAATCATATTCTTCTTTACCGGCCTTATATCTATAGTCAGCTTTTCCTGATCAGCAAGAATTGTACTGTAAATCCTTCCCGTCAGCCACGATAAATAAATTCCTCTTGAAGAACTCATGGTATACTTCATATTCTGCTTTGTCACAGCATTTTCTTTTTCCTGTGTAGCCTGTGCTTGAGTTTCCAGTGCTTCCATATTACTTTTCCCCTCTTATTTCAGTTTTTGCCAATCAATGTCTGCAGCAGTGCAATGGGTATTGTCACAAATCCTGCAATCATACAGATAATAAAACGCGTCATGTAGAAGTATGTTGCATTGGAATAAACATACACTTTCTTAGACCACCATATCTTATTAGTCGCCCAGTATGCTGCCGCTATGTAAGCGATCATAAGTATTGCTGCCATAGTTTTCACCTCACTTATGTACAATCTTCAGTAATTCATTTAGAAGAGTGTTATAATTCACTCATCCTTTATTACACTCATTATACCCTTCTCTTATCAGCTTTTCATTCACTGGCAGTATATGTTTTACGCCACAGCAACAATAATTTTCTCACTTATAACCGAATATTATCCTTATGTCTTATACTCGATACTCTCAAAAAATTTACAATTTTCTTTGATAATTGACGAAATACTGAGAATATGCTTTAATGGATTTAACATAAACACTTCAAGAGAACAAACATAGTTCTCAACTACGCATCTACACCAACGATACATGTATCATATCTCACAAAAAGAAATGGAGGAACACAAATGGGGCTTATAGCTATCAGTAGTCTGATGCTCTTGGGCGGTATGTATCTGATGATTGCATTCGCATGGTGGCTTCTGCAGATCATTGCCAACTGGAGAATCTTTACCAAAGCAGGAGAGGCCGGATGGAAAAGTATTATTCCAATATATGGCGATTATATTTCTTATAAAATCGCATGGCAGCCAGCATATTTCTGGCTGACTCTCATCCTGGGAATCATATCTTCTTACCTGCAGGGAACTCTGGAAATAAGCGAAAGCTTAACGGTCTACATGCTTGTCATACTGATCAAAATCATACTTGTCGTCATCAGCATTATGTACAGCATTAAGCTTGCAAGAGCCTTCGGCAGAGGCACAGGATTCGCCATTGGACTTATCTTCTTACCGCCAATCTTCATGCTGATTCTTGGCTTCGGCGATGACAGATATTATGGGGCAGATAAATAGACAACCGCTTAAAGAAGTAAAATAAGCACTATAAAATAGCCTGAAATAAAATACCCTTTCGTCATGTCATACGACGAAAGGGTATTTTATTTCAGACTATTTTATTTTTTGTAAAGCACAAACGCCTCATATGGATTCAGGATGATTTTCCCGTCAAATACTTTTCTTCCCATGTTCGTAATCAGGCACTGAGCTCCTTCTGTGAATGTTTCCGGAAGTTCCATTTCCGCTTCCTGTGCACTGAAATTACATACTGTGAGCAGCTTCTCTGATTCAAGCTTTCTTATGTAAGCAAAGATCTGGTCATGATCACGGTACAGAGCCTCAAATTCTCCGTATACGATGATATCCATTTCTTTACGCAGACGGATCAGTTTCTGATAATAATGGAAAACAGAGTCCGGATCTTTTAACTGATCTGCCGCATTGATCTGCCGGTAATTTGGATTTACCTTGATCCATGGTTCCCCTGTAGTGAAACCTGCACCTGCGGAAGTATCCCACTGCATTGGTGTTCTGGCATTATCGCGGCTTCTGAGCATCAAACATTTCATCATATACTCCGGTGTCAGTCTGCCTGTCTCTGTCAGCTCAGTGAAATAATGAAGGCTCTCGATATCACGGTAGTCCTCCAGCTTATCAAAATAAACATTAGTCATTCCAAGCTCTTCACCCTGATAAACATAAGGGGTTCCCTGCATCATATGAAGGCAGGTCGCCAGCATCTTGGCTGAAATATCGCGGTAAGCAGGATTGTCATTTCCGAATCTGGATACACTTCTTGGCTGATCATGGTTTCCAAGGAAAAGGCTGTTCCATGCTTTTCCTGCCAGTTCTTCCTGCCATTTGATCATGATCTTCTTGAACTCTTTGAAATCATACCGTTCTGTGGTCCATTTGCCATAATCACCACCACCGATTTCTATATGCTCAAACTGGAATACCATATTCAGTTCTTCTCTGTCATCACCTGCGTATTTCTGTGCTTCCTCAATGGTAACTCCTGAGGTTTCCCCCACAGTCATCACATCATATTTGGAAAGAACTTCCTGATTCATTTCATGCAGGAATTCGTGGATTCTTGGACCATGAACACTATACGGACCGAAATCGCCATACAATCCGTTATTCATCTCTCCGTCAGGAAATTTCTGATCTTTGGAAATCATGCTGATAACGTCCATACGGAAACCATCGATTCCCTTTTCACACCAGAAGTTCATCATATCATAAACTTCCCGGCGAACCTTCTCGTTCTCCCAGTTCAGATCCGGCTGTTTCTTAGAGAACAGATGAAGATAGTACATATCTGTCTGTGCGTCATATTCCCAGGCTGAACCTCCGAATACTCCGCCCCAGTTATTTGGTTCCTTACCATTCACCGGATTTCTCCAGATATAATAGTCACGGTAAGGATTATCTTTGGATTTACGACTCTCGACGAACCAGGAATGCTCATCGGAAGTATGGTTTACAACCAGATCCATGAGAATCTTGATTCCTCTTTTGTGCGCTTCTGCAAGGAGAGTTTCATAATCCTCCATGGTTCCGTAATCTTTGTATATCTTTCTGTAATCAGAAATATCATAGCCGTTATCATCCTGAGGAGACTCCAGCATAGGAGAAATCCAGAGAACATTCACACCTAACTCTTTCAAATAGTCAAGCTTCTCAATAATTCCTCTGATATCTCCGATTCCGTCTCCATTACTGTCTTTAAAGCTTTTGGGGTAGATCTGGTAAACAACACTTTCTTTCCACCAGGTTTTCTTCATAAACGTAAGCCTCCTGTTTGCATTTCTCAAGTTTATTGATGTGTTACTTTACTGCACCGGCAACAACACCGTTCATGATCCATTTCTGACAGAAGATATATACGATCAGTACAGGTGCCAGTACGAGCAGATAAGAGGCAAATGCCAGATTATAGTCTACAGAGAACTGGCTCTTGAATACATACTGTGCAAGCTGTAAGGTCTGCTGGCTCTCATCACTTAAGAGTACCAGTGGCATACTGAAGTCGTTCCATGTCCACATAAAGGAAAGGATTGCTACTGTTGCTGTAGTTGGTTTTAATACCGGGAAAATGACCCGGCTGAAAATCTGGATGGGGTTGGCACCATCGATCATTGCTGCTTCATCCAGTGCTTCCGGTATCGCCTTGATCGCACCTGTATAAAGGAAAGTGTTCATAGGCAGACCGAAGATAATGTACAAAAAAGTAATACCGTAAATATTATCCAGATGGAAGGCATTCGCCTGTACAACCAATGGAAGCATGATTACCTGGAACGGGATAAACATAGCACTGATAAAGTAGTAATACATAACGGAAAAGAATTTGCTCTTTTTCCTGTTTCTGGTTATTGCATACGCTGCAAAGGAGTTTGTGATCAATGTAAAGAACAGATTGATCACTGTAATAAATGCAGTGTTAAAAAATTTCCGCGGAAAATCGGTCATCACCCAAGCATCTGCGAAGTTCTGCAGACGCAGCTTTCTGGGCAGTGCCAGTACGTTATTCATGTCAGACGGATCCTTAATTGCGATCATCAGTGCCATATACAGAGGCAAAAGAATGATCAGCACAATTCCTATGATAAGAAGAATCGTTACAGGCCAGTTGTAACGTTCTTTTACCTTCGCTACACCCTGTTTCATCCTAACTTCTCCTCTCTCTTCTCAAGTATACGCAGCTGGAATACAGAAATCAGCACAACTACGATGAAAAGCACAACTGCATTGGCTGACTGGTAGGCGAACTGTCCTCCGCCAAATCCTTTCTTATAAATCAGGACTGCAATGGAAGTAGTTGCTGTTCCAGGTCCACCATCTGTCATGGCCATGATCTGATCGTAAACCATCAGGTAACCTTTGGCAGAGAGCACCATATTAATGGTAAAGGACGGTGCCAGAAGAGGGAAAGTAATCTTGCTGAATCGCTTGAATCCTGTAGCTCCGTCCAGATCAGCAGCTTCATATACATCTGTATCAATAGACTGGAGTCCTGCAATATAGATCAGTGTATTGAATGCACATCCGATCCACAGAGATACTGCAATGATTCCCCACATCGCACTGTTGGTACCCAGAATATTCACACTGAGAGCCTCGATTCCCAGAGTTTTTCCAAGCTCCGGGATCAGGTTTGCAAAAATATAGTTGAAGATGAATCCCACGATCAGGCTTCCCAGCATATACGGCAGGAAATAAAATGCTTTAATCGTATTTTTGAATTTAATCTTTGCATTTAATGCACATGCGAGCACAAGACTGATCACATTAACCAGGATCGTAGTGATCACAGCAAATTTAAAGGTGAAAATGTAGGCATTTCCTGTATCTGCATCTACAAACATATGCAGGTAATTACGCAGCCCTACGAAATTCCAGTCTCCGTATCCTCTCCAGTCAGTAAAGCTGTAGAACACACCTTTCAGGAAAGGAATTGTATGGAAGATGAAAAATAATACTGCAAGAATGCCAACATAAATATAGTAAACTTTATTGACAGCAGGTCTTTTACGATTCGCTGCTTTCTTCATAGGCTCATCCCCTCACTTAATCTACATTCGCAACATCATATTTTTCGTCACACTGTTTCAGGAACTGTTCGATGTTTTCCTTATCATCCATTCCATTTGCACGATTTAAACTAAGTTCAGTAAGCAGTGCAGACATATCAAATCCTGATGGGTAATAGTGGTCTTCAAAGTTGGCAACTTTACCATTGCTGATATCTTCCTGTACACCTGATACTGCTTCATCACTCTGCTCTACACCCTTTAATGCGGAGAATGAGAACTGCTCATCAATATAAGTCTGTACATTTTCTTTTTCCATCATAAAGGAAACGAAATCTTTGGCTGCGTCTACATTAGAACTGCTCTTGCTTACGCCCAGAAGCACATCCACACCTGATGTAACCTTGTTCTGGGATTCATCATTGGAAGACGGCAGTGCAAACATGTTTATTTTTACATCCGGATTAGCATTACGGTACTGGCTGATCGCCCAGTTTCCGTTGATAATCATTACAGCGTCACCGTTGGCAAATTTCTTGTTTCCGTCATCATAGCTAAGTCCCATGAAATCATCCTGTGCATAATCAAGAAGTGTCAGATATTTCTCTGTAATCTCCTCATGAGTTCCCACAAATGTTGTCTCGCCTGCTTTGCGGTCATCTGCGAAGCTCTCCGGTGCAAGGTCTGCTGCTATGGAATTCCATGGTGCATTTGCTGTCCATGCATCTTTATAAGTCATCAGTAATGGCTGCTCGCCTGCATCTTTGATTTTCTGCAGAATGTCTATAAACTCATCCCAGGTCTTCGGAACTTCCAGTCCAAGCTCTTCGAATTTCTCTGTATTGTAGATAACACCGGAAGCATTTGTAGCAAAAGGAACACCATATATTGTCTCTTCTTTGTCCTTATTTACATCGTAAACCATGTCAATATAGGCTTCCTGTACATCCTTGATATAATCCTGATCACCCAGGTCAAGCAGCATACCTGCACCCTCAACCTCAGTGTAGTTATTATCTCCACCCATTGCTACGATGTCTGGCATATCATTCTTTGCCATTCTGGTCTTTAATACTGTTCCTGCATCCGGCGGAGCAGTAACCTTTACTGTCACATCGTCATGGCTTTCATTATATTTGTCTACCAGTTTCTGAATCGTATCCTTGTTCTCAGGTTTTGTGGAAAAAAGTTCCAGTTCTGTTTTACCTGAACTTTTCGCTGAAGATCCTGCGTCAGATGAACCGCCGCATCCTGTTAATGTGCCGGCAAGCAAAGTACCAATTACCAATGTGCTTATTATTTTTTTATACATTTTTTCTCCTCCATAATTTAATTTTCATTAACTACGAAGGCTGCGCAACCTCTGTTTTCCCTTGGTGACTTTATCATAACGCAGTCTGTCTGTAAAAATCAACAGGTTTCTCGGGAAACTTAAATTTCACACAAAATTCATTATCTGTTTTTATGCATATTGTATAATATTTGGTACACTTTTACACTATAAACCCAACCAGATAAGTTCTGTAAATTGCAAAAGAGAGCCTGCTATTCTTTCACAGACTCTCTTTTTATCAGCCGCACCGGGCTCTTGATATTCATTTCTTTTAAAGTTTCTCCCTCTATCATCCGGTGCAGACGGCGCAGGGAGATCACGCCCTTCTGGTGAATATCCTGATGAACTGTAGTCAGCCTGGGACGGACAAACTCCGCATAAATACTGTCATCATAACCTACTATGGAAATCTGATCCGGAACCTTGATCCCATGATCAAAGAAATAGTTCATAGCCTCAATCGCTCCGTAATCCGAAGAAAACGCCAATGCCTTTACTTCAAGGAAACGGGGAAGCAGTTCTTCATACCTGCTAAGGCGCTGTCTCTTCTCCCCCGGAACTACGATCAGACGAGATTTGCTGCAGAAACCGCCCTGCTTTTCCATTGCCTGTTTAAATCCGTTCCATCTGCGGGAATCACTGTCCTTATCTGTCTCTGCGATAAACAATGCCCTGTGATATCCACAGGAATACAGGTATTCTCCAACCTGATATCCACCGGAATAATCGTCAACTCCTACATTCTGGAAGGTGTATTCCCCTTCCGGATATGCATCGATCAATATCATCTTTTTGTTCAGTTTTCTGGACAGCTGTCTGTATCGTTCCTCATCATATCCCAGAATGATCAGACCCTCAACATTCCACCTGGAAGCCATGTCTACTACATCTTCAATTTTTTCCCCGCCGATAAGCATGACGAAATAACCTTTCCGCTCTGCTTCTGTCTGTATGGTTCCGATCAGTTCTCCCACAAAGGAATCCTGCAGAGACTGCATTCCATGGGCAGTGGCAAATCCAAGCACTACTCCGATGATTCTGGAGCCATGACCTGACAACATCACAGATCCCATATGTGGAACATAATTCTGTTCTTTCAGAATGCGGGTAATCTTATCTATGGTTTCCTGAGACACTCTCTTGGTATTTCCATTGATCACATTGGAAACCGTAGTCCGGCTCACCCCCGCCATATCTGCAATATCCTGAAGTCTGATCATTTAAACGCCTCCTGTTTTACGATATTTTATAGATTCATACAATCGTGTTAAAGATGCCCTTTTCTATAGTTTATACCATATATATGTTTTTAAGTAAACTTCCGTTTTTATATTATGATATAAGAATTGCGGGAGCTGCTTTGCAGCGGAGCAATTCGTAGATATCAATGACCCTAACTGAGGCTTTTATACCTGTGTAGTCGGATTCGCAGACAAGCGAATGGTATAGTTATTTCCCAGATTGAAACAAAATTGCGCGTCTGACTCTCATCATTGGAAAATAACGAGAATGCGACGCGCAGTTATTCAAAGGATGAACTGAATGATACTTTTATTCTTCATCCGCATGATAAATTCCCACATAGCCCTGCGGTTCTACTCTGACAATCTGCTCGACTTCCTCCGTTTTCTCCGGGAAGTCCGCTTCTGTATGAAATCTCACACAGGTTCCGCAGGAGGAGCTTAAATCTCTTGGGACCGGCATGACTTCTGCCCTCAGATTCATTGCCTGGCAGTTTCTTCGAAACTGGATAGCTCCATAATGGGAATAGAAGGTTGCTATATATGTGATCATTTTTTAAGTTTCAGCAGGATATCATCTCCCTGCTCTGTTGCCTGTACCTGATATCCCTGATGTGTTGCAAATCTGGATACATTCTCTTTTGCAACTACATTATCAACCAGGATCTCATATTCTTTGTCTCCGGATTCCATTGCATTCTTTGCACGGATCACTGGTTCCGGACAGGATAAACCTCTTGCATCTACTTTCTTCATTCGTCTCTCTCCTTTTAGAGTGTGTCTAAAAAAATACTTTCCGCAAAGTGAGCGTATTGATTGCGGAAATAATGTCTGCATTCCGACAATCAGGCTTCTTCTTTTCTCATGGAGTTCACTGCTGCGATTACTGCAACTACAACGATTCCAATAATAACTGCGATTTTTCCATTTGCTGTAGGACCTTCACCAGAAGATGCCAGTCCAAAGTTATGGGCAAAAGCAGCGCCTGCCATCAGACCGAGAACAGTCACAGCGGAGTCCGTATTTCCCTCGCCTGCAAGAATAAGCTGACGAAGCGGGCATCCACCAAGGAGAATACATCCAAAGCCTGCCAGATACATTCCCAGTGCGTTCCACAGTCCGTCTGTGTGTGCAATCGGCTGTCCCGCAAATCCCGGATTGAAATAGGATGTTCCTGTAACTGCACCGAGGATCAGATTCATTACCAATGCTGTCACAAGAATTGCAGCAAAGCCGAACAGTAATTTATATTCTTTGAAAAGTACCGCATCACGGATACCGCCGACCATACACAGACGTGTTCTCTGAGCCAGGATACCAACAATGATTCCTGCTGCCAGTGCAATAATGATTGCAGCATGTTTTGCTCCAGGTCCGCCTTCCGGCTCTGTGAAATGGATAAATGCAGGTGCAGCTACCAGTAAAAGAAGCATCACGATCTGGAATGCAGGATAAATACCGCCTTCCAGCTTCGGCATCTTATAAGAACGTTTCAATGTATAACCTTTCTTCAGGAAAACAGTTCCTGTAAGAATACCGGCTACAAATCCAACAAGGCCAAACAGAGCATTTCCGTCTCCGCCTGCCAGACGCAGAATCATACGGAATGGACATCCGAGGAACATCAGACATCCGATCATAACAAATGCACCAAGTGTAAATCTGGTCACAGGTGCGGAACCGCCTCTTGGACGGAATTCTTTCTTAGCAAGTGAAATGATACATGCTCCAAGCACCAGACCAATGATCTCCGGACGGATATACTGAACTGCTGCCGCTGAATGAAGTCCCAGCGCACCTGTGGTATCTCTCAGGAAGCAGGCAATACAAAATCCCATATTTGCCGGATTTCCAAAAAACACCAGAATTGCAGCGATCACACCGATCACGCCTCCTGCCAGAACTATGGTTCCCTTTTCGTTTTTCATTTATTTCTTTCCTCCTTTTGCATTATGTACTGTCAGAATCTTTTTGTGCTTGATTCTGACAGTACATCACTGACTTTGTTTGTTGTCAGCACAATTTCTTTGTATCTATTTTATCATTTTTATGCTGAAATCACTAATTCATTATAGCCGTATTTTATAGTTATTTATAGAAATCATTTATAAGTTGTGCTATACTATAATGATGTTAGGGACGAAAAATATTTTGCCCCTAACCTGATATCTACGAATTGCTCCGCATCAAAGCAGCTCCTGCAATTCTCATATAATCTTTAATTATGTAAAAATCGGGGGGATTTGTTACTATGAATAAAATATATCTGGATCAGGCAAGTACGTCTTTTCCCAAGGCACCATCTGTTGCACAGACAGTTTATGATTACCTGTCAGGCTCTCCTGTGAATGTTAACCGGGGAGGATACCGGGCAGCTTATTCTGTGGAGGAGCAGATTTTTGAGACAAGAGAACAGCTTCTGAAGCTCTTTCACTTTACTTCCGGAAAGGGCAAAAATGTTATTTTTACAGAAAATATCACCACCAGTCTGAACATCCTTCTGAAAGGACTTCTGAAACCCGGTGACCATGTACTTGTAACTGCCATGGAGCATAATGCAGTGATGCGTCCTCTTGTACAGTTGGAGAAACATGGAATTTCTTTTGACAGGATTCCATGCGCCTCTGACGGCAGTCTTCTGCTTGATAGGGCATCTGCACTTCTTCGTCCTGAGACTAAGCTTGTGGTCTGTCTTCATGCTTCCAATGTATGCGGAACTGTCATGCCTGCACAGGAAATCGGAAATTTCTGCAGGGAACATGGGCTTCTTTTTATTCTGGACACTGCACAGACAGCAGGAACCATTGATATTGATATGGAGAAATATCACATAGACGCACTGGCATTTACAGGTCACAAGGGACTCAGAGGACCACAGGGAACAGGTGGCTTTCTGATCCGCAATAAACTGGCAGCACAGATCGAGCCTCTTATCAGCGGTGGAACAGGAAGCGCCTCTCATTCTGAGGGAGTACCGGCATTTCTTCCGGATCGTTTCGAGCCCGGAACTCCCAATATACCTGGGATTCTGGGACTGCATGCCGCACTCTGTGATCTGGAGAAACAGTCCATGGAAGAAATCCGCCAACATGAATTAGTGCTGACACAATACTTTATAGATGGTATCCTGAATCTGGATCCTGAAGAAAAATTTCTGCATATTATCGGTAAAAAAAATACTGAAAACCGTTGTGCAGTTGTATCCGTCCAGACCTTACATATGGACATGGCTCAGGCCGCCTTTGAGCTGGACAGTACTTATGGAATTATGACAAGAGTCGGCCTTCACTGTGCACCAAACGCACATAAAACTCTTGGAACATACCCGGAGGGTACTCTCCGTTTTTCTTTCGGACCTGAGAATACAAAGCAGGAACTGGATATTGCTTTAGATGCATTATCCGCATTACTATAGCAATCCTAGTGTACCAACAAGTTGATTTCTTGAACAATCTTACGTCTAAATTTCTTATTTCCGCGTTGTCGTCGGTCGCCATAGCCACCGCTACGCCTCTCTCCTCCGCCTTGAAATAAGAAAATTTATCCTGCAAGATTGTTTCAATAATCAACTTGTCGGTACACTCGTACATCGTTTTCGTACATAAAAGGAGATTTTCACAATGGAATTTAAACAGTTAGAAGCATTCGTCTCTGTCGTGGATTACGGCAGCTTCTCAGAGGCGGCCCGCCGCCTCTATCTGACTCAGCCTACGATCAGTGCTCATATACGTTCTCTGGAAGATGAACTGCATATGAAACTGATCATCCGCACTACAAAGAAAACAACGATTACAGCCAAAGGCTACCAGCTTTATGACAGTGCAGTCCGTATGCTGGAGATCAGAAATAATCTGCTTGAGAATTTTACAGGTGCCCACAAACACATGATAGATCTGGCTGCATCTACCATCCCTTCTTCTTATCTTTTGCCGGAATTGCTTGCTGCTTTCGGAAAAACGCATCCTGATGTTTATTTTCACTCCATACAGTCAGACAGTTCAGAATCCATCAGCCGGGTACTGGACGGAACTGTAGATCTGGCTCTGGTAGGCCAGAATACACGTGATGAGAGCTGCGTGTTTATTCCTTTCTGCCATGATGAACTGGTCATTGCAACTCCTGTAACAGATCACTATCTTGCACTCAAGGACAGGGAAACACCCGCTGTTTTTCATGATTTCCTGAAAGATCCTATTATCCTCAGGGAAAAAGGCTCCGGCACAAAAAAAGAAATGGACCTTTTTCTGGATCGCATAGGCATCACAACAGGCAATCTGAATGTGATCGCCCGCATGAATGACCTGGAAAGCATCAAAAAGTCCATTGTTAATGGTCTGGGAATCTCTATTCTTTCATCACGCTCTGTCAATGACCTGCAGAGGACAAAGCAGATTCTTGTCTTTCCGCTGGAGGAAGCTGCCCATAAGCGCAGTTTCTATATAGTCTACAGCAAAAACAGGATTCTGAAACCCCATGTAAAGCAGTTTGTACAGTTTGTGCGAGACTATTATATGTAACTGTTATCTGCCGGCTGAAAAAAAGAGAAAAATTGATAATCTTCATGTTCTCACAAATACCACTGATACTTCTGAGTAGCAGTCAGGCGAATGTTGGTTATTGCACTTGATTTTGCGAATACATAAATAAGTCAAGGAGAAGCACAGGCTCCTCCTTGTCAGTCAGTTACAGATTTTTCTTCTTATAAATAAACCATGATGCTGCTACAGTAAACACCAGCAAATAAAGAAGCAGGATCCCAATACCAGTGTAATTCACCGCCTCACCTGATGAAATGCTTCTCATCAGATGGCTGGTCTGGGATAATGGCAAGGCTGATACAAACTTGCCTATAAATCCCGGAAGTTTCTCTGTTGAGAAAAAGGTGTTACACAAATATGCCATAGGCATAATGATATAATTGGAAAACCTCGGCACGTCTGCGTGATTTTTTGCCAGAAAGGAGACCACCACGCCGATGGCTGAGAATACTGCTCCGTTCAGGAACATCACCAGAAAGGACCATCCGTTGAAGATCAGTCCTGTCTCAATAGGTGCTGTAAGAAGCAGTATGATTCCTCCTGCATACAGACCGCGCAGACTTCCCCCGATGATCTGTCCGGCAATAAACTGCCATAATGGTGTGGGGGAGATCATCACCTGATCAAAAGCCTTCTCATACAGTCTCTGTACGTTTAGGTTCTGCGCAATGGCGTTGAAGCTTCCGTTCATAGTTGTCAGTGATACCACACCCGGAATCAGAAAATTCAGGTATGGCTGTCCATGAGAAGTGGTCTGGATTCCCATTCCGAATACGATCAGATACATTAGCGGTGCGATCATTGCCGCCAGCGTGATCTTATAGAAGTCCCGGCGGAATTCTACCCACTTCTCCCATAATATTGTTATAATTCCCATACATTTTTCTCCAGATTATTCTAACTTTTTTCGCAGCCTCCGCAGGGGACTTCCCTGATTCAGTTAATATCTGCTATTTTGAAATCAAATGTTTCCCGGCTCTTTCTACAAAGACGTCTTCCAGTGTTGTCTCACGAAGAGACGCCTGCCCTGTAAGCTCTTCCAGATACCGGATTGCTTCCTGGCGTGTATGGAAATAGTGATTCTGTGTTCCATCTGCTGTCATCTCGTCCACTGCATAAGCACCAAGACTCTCGATCAATGCTTGCGGAGTACTTACCTCCTCCAGCTTACCATGATCCATCAGTGCCACACGATTACAGAGACTCTGTGCTTCTTCCATATAATGAGTAGTCAGCAGGATCGTCAGGTTTTTCTCATTAAGCTTACGCAGAAGATTCCACATCTGTCTTCTGGAAAGAGCATCCATACCTGCTGTGGGTTCATCCAAAAGCAATATCTCCGGATCTGTCAGTAATGCCCGACAGACCATCAGCTTACGCTTCATTCCACCGGAAAGCTTACGGACTGTACGTTTGCGAAACTTCAGCAGGTCACAGAACTCCAGAAGTTCTTCTGTTCTTTCTTTTATCTGCTTTCGCGGCATAAAATAGAGCCGTCCCTGGTATTCCATAATCTCATCCATATTCATATCCTGACGCATGGAATATTCCTGGGTGATCACACTGATCTTTCTCTTCAAATCAGGACGTTTTCTTGTAAGCTGCTGACCGTCTATAAGGATTTCTCCCTTTGTGGGAAGAAGAAGGGTTGACAGCAGGCTGATGGTCGTTGTCTTGCCTGCTCCGTTCGGTCCAAGAAGGCCAAAAAATTCCCCTTTTTCAATTTTCAGGTTCAGGGAATCCACAGCTGTAAAATTGTCAAAGGTTTTTGTCAGATCTCTGGTCTCGATCATAATCCTCCATCCTGTTCCTTTGCAATGATCAGAGAATAATAGCCTGCATCATCCGGAATTTCTTCTACACTGTTGTAAATATGCTCATCCGGCATTCCACAGTTCTCCACCATACGGATATTGCGTCCGCTTTTTGCCAGAATTTCCTTTACCTGATTCATCTTTTTGCCGGATTTCATCAGCACATAGGTACCCGGCTGATCCAGTTCACTGTCAAGGCGGTGAACTGCAGGCTGTACATGAAGAGGCTGGTTCCACTCTGTAAGCGGGATATTCAGGCGTGCTGCTGTTGCACAGAAGGAAGTGATACCGCTTACCAGTCTTGTCTCATATCCATCCTCTTCTACTCTCTTCTGCACATATGAAAATGTTGAATAGATAGTCGGATCTCCAAGTGTCAGAAATACTACATTCTTACCTGTATCAAGTGCTGCTTCCAGCGCCTTGGCTCCTTTTTCATGGTTCAGTTCCAGTTCTGCCTTATCGTGTGTCATTGGCATATAGATTGGCAGGAGTTCTTTGTCTGCAAGCTCAGGTACTGCCTGTACTGCGATCTTATATGCAACTGTTTCACGCACCTCTGCGCCCGGTACTGCAATAATATCATTCTCTTTGATCAGGCGCACTGCCTTTAATGTCATAAGTTCCGGATCTCCGGGGCCAACTCCTACTCCGTATAAAATTCCTCTCATTACCATATCCTCCTGTGATTTGCATATACATTTTTATGATATCAGAATTGCAGGAGCTGCTTCGCAGCAAAGCAATTCACAGATATTCATTTATTGTGCTCACTGTTCACTACGTTCTCAATGATGTTGCGTGCGGACAGCACTTTTTATTATACTAAAACAGGATAACTTTTTCAACGAAGTATTGACAATTAATTTCAATTGTGGGATGATGAAAATTATCGAATTTAAGTGAGGAAAGAAATATGAGAAAGATTTTTGCAGTTCTGGCAGCTTTGATCTGCTGTCTGTCAGTATGGACTTCTGTTCCTGCTGCACAGGCTTTCACTCTTGATAAAGAAGATGGGGAGTATTCCATCCAGGTAGAGCTGGAAGGCGGAAGCGGCAAAGCCAGTGTCACTTCACCGACTTTGATCACTGTGAAAAACGGCGAAGTAACTGCCGATATCCGGTGGAGCAGTTCTAATTATGACTACATGATCGTTGACGGTAAAAAATATCTCCCTGTCAATGAGGAAGGAACGAATTCTGAATTCCAGATCCCGGTTACCATTATGGATGAGAGCATGCCGGTAATCGCAGACACTACCGCCATGGGTACCCCTCATGAGATCAATTATACCCTGACTTTCTATTCCGATTCCATCGGTTCCAAAAGCCAGATGCCGCAGGAAGCAGCGAAACGTGTTGTTGCTGTTGCACTTGTTATTATCGTAGGCGGTGGGATTCTGAATTATTTCGTAAATAAGAGAAACCGATGCTGAACCAGGCAGACACCTGCATCTCAGTTCGGTTAAGAAATACAAAAAAGCTGCCATACGGCAGCTTTTTTGTATTCTATATCTTTATTCAGCCATCTCCACTTCCAGCACATAGTCTACAGGATCCGGCAGTACAGGATCCGGGCCAAGGTCAACAAATGCGATATCCGGATAATCGCTGTGCACCCATAAAGTAGAGATCGGCACTTCATGTCCGTCATCCAGGGCACGTACTTTCACAATCTTATTCTTGTCAAATCCGATCAGCGGCAGTGGTCCTAATGTATTCTCATAAATATGGACATAATACTTGTTTCCATTTCTGGTGATACGTCCGTAATCCGGTTTCGGGATATCTGCTGCCGGAGCGCATCCATAGATACTGTCATGGTTCTTATCCATCCAGCGTCCGATTTCCGCCAGGATCGCGGAGGATTCTTTCGGGAATTTACCTTTCGCATCAGGTCCTACATTCAGGATCATATTTCCACCTTTGGAAACGCACTCTACCAGCTTCTTGATCAGCATGGAAGCAGGTTTGTAATAGTGGTCATTTGCACAGTAGCCCCAGTTATTGTTCATGGTGAAGCATGCTTCCCATACCATCGGATTCCCTTCTTTGTCGCAGATTCCTTCCGGCGGAATGATCTGTTCCGGGCTTACGAAATCGCCATGATATGGTGTCGGATTGCAGTCATACAGAGAACCTCTTCCCTCACCGCTGACTTCCAGACGGTTATCAATGATGATTCCCGGCTGTAATCTGCGGACCATATCTATCAGTCTTGTTGCTCCCCATTTCTCGCCCCGCATATCATCATATGAAAAGTCAAACCACATAATATCGATTTTTCCATAATTTGTGCAGACCTCTTCCACCTGATTGTACATATACTCTATATAACGAGAAAAATCTCTGTTTTCATTACTGCATTCCGGATGGTTTCTCATAGGATGGATGCGGTCTCCGTAATGAGGATAGTCCGGATGATGCCAGTCAAGTAAAGTGAAATACAGACCGACTTTCAGACCTTCTTCGCGAAGAGCTTCCACATATTCTTTGATCAGATCTCTTCCTGCAGGTGTATTGGTAACTTTATAATCTGTGTATTTACTGTCAAATAAACAGAAACCATCATGGTGTTTCGCAGTCAGAACCACATATTTCATACCTGCTGCCTTTGCCTCTTTTGCCCACTGTTTCGGGTTATAGTCTCTGGCATCAAATTCTTTCATAAACGGAAGGTATTCTTCCTCAGGCATCTCCTCTGTACTGCGTACCCATTCTCCTCTTGCAGGAATAGAATATAATCCCCAGTGGATAAACATTCCGAAACGGGCATCCTGATACCATTTCATACGTTCTTCATATTCTTTTCTGTTAAACTGATACATGATTTTTTATCTCCTTTATGTAAATGCAAATTCAATATCCAATCCTTTACATCTATACAATAATGTAATCCGGCAATACCAGAAGATGCTCACAGGTGTCATCTCCGGGCATCTTATTTATCGCTCTGTTACATTAATCTAAGCAGCATATCCCCGGTTCCTACATTGTAACCGCTGGTCGCATAAATCCCATTCAGACTTCCGTTTGTCACAATGATCAGCGGAAGTTTGTCCGGATCTACATACATGCGTCTTCCCAGAGTATTGATAATCTCTGAGAAATCATCATAATAAATCTGAATATTTTTTAACTTTGCAAGTGCTTTGGACAGCGTCGGTGTCTCCAGTGCTTCTTTACTTCTCACTACAAAAATAATCTGCTCTGCATATCCTGCGAAAGCCCCTTCCTGCTCCATCATTTCATTTAAGATATGCTCAGTAGGCTCTTTTTCTTCTTCCAGAAACATCAGGATATGTTTTCCGTCTGCTGTAAGGTCAGATGCTTTCACCTCTGTACCATCCTCAGTTTTCAGCATAAATTCCGGCATGGAAATATTCTCCAGCATATCCTCCAGATCTGCTTCCCTGAGTACCAGCTCGATCTCCTTTGTCTCTCCGGGCTGAATTTCAAAATGATATTCATTTGCAAACATATTTCCATTTGGAAGTCTGTTTGAAGTAAGGATCCTGTAGTTTCCGGATTCCAACGGCAGATTCAGGATCTGATCTTCGAAATTCTCTGCTCCAAGTTTCAGTGATGTATATCTTCCATTCTCCAGTTTTGCAATACTCCAGTTCTGGAAATATTTCCACTGTACAGTCTCTCCTGCTTTCAGGATCAGAGTACAGTTCTTCTCTGTTCTTGCAAGCACAGGAACGAATCTTCCGTTTTCCATATATTCCATAGAACGATCATGTGGATTCAGTCTTGCCGCTACTCCAAAGGTTCTCGCTATTGCAACAAACAGGATTTTCTTTGACAGGAAGCTTCCTGTACAGGTCCTTATGCATCCTGCCGGTGTTGTGATCACACTGGAACGCTCTTTCTCCGGTCTGGAAACAATTGCCTTCTCGATCAGATTCCAGATTCTGGAAGGATCATCTCTCAGCTCCTGTTTCTCATCTCTGGAAAAATGCTTCTTAATCTCTCTTCTGTATTTCTGAAGAACTTCATCATCTACTCTTGGATTTAACACATAAGATACAAAGGTATCCTTTTTCATCATACCATGATATGGAATTGCCAGCTCCAGGTGTTCCTCCAGAACGTCACTGATACAGTCAGTTCTGTCTTTCTCTGTGAGAACCCTCAGGAGATCTTCTCTGTATGAAGCAGCAATGGCTTCTTCTATCCTGTTTACCTTTTTTTCCAGGAAACGTTCACATTCCGGATTTGACCAGTTTCTTACTTTCTGCTCTCTGTGTTCATTGGCTGCTGCCAGACGCTTATTTCCCTTCGCCTTCTGTTCTAAAGTCGGCATGTCTGTGTTTACAGGTGCGTCATGAGGAGCAAATATATCTGCTGCTGTCCACTTTTCTGATTCGCCGTCATTTCTTTTATCCTGCGGTACCAGACAAAGTTCACAGTTATCTTCTTTCTCAGTGTTCATAACTGTTTCCGCATAGAACCACTCGCCGTCAGAACACATTCTTGCAGAAATATGCAGACTCCCAAGTCCTGTTGTCAGTCTGGCGGTTCCCTTACTGTCTGTTTTCTTCTCTGCGATCGGTGCATATTCAGAGTAATTCAGTACTTCAAAAGAAACCTCTGCGCCCTCAGCCGGAGCTCCCTGTTCATCCTTTACGGATACTGTAATCTCCTTTGTAATAGCATATCTCTTCAATTCATTCAGCATAGTAACCATGCCGTCTTTGCCGATCACTTCTCCGTTCGGAATTTTTGTGTCAAATACACGGGAGTGAATCATCATCGCTCTGGAAGAAGCATTCGTAAACCATCCTTTATTCAGGATTTCTTCCGGCTCACATGCTCCAAGGAAATACCATTCACCGTCACACCAGATTTCTACCCATGCATGATTGTCATCACAATGAGACCATTTCGGCGCATACACCTGGCGCGCCGGAACGCCCACACTTCGCAGGGCATTCACTGTAAATACAGACTCCTCACCACATCTTCCATTACCTCTCCGATATACGGAAACCGCAGATAAAGTACGGTCATCTGTACAGTGATAGGTTGCTTCTTCGGCGCACCAGTAGTTCACTTCCAGAGCTGCCTCTTTAAAATCCATTCCCTGCGTTCTGGTTCCAATCTCTGTGCGGAAGAAAGTTCTGCAAGGAGCAATTTCTTCTTCATTTACTCTGTGGAACAGCACATAATTCAGGAAAATCTCTTCCGGGAGAGCCGCCACCTGCGGATTCTCTTTCCAAAGCTGCACACCGTTTTCAGCATAATCCAGGAATACTTCAAATGGATAATTTCCTATATCGCTGTATGGCATAAATGCGTATAAATATTTACATGCAAGCGCCACTTCCTCTGTACATTCCTGCATTTTTTTATCTATAGCCGCAAAAACCCGGGGCAGGCTCTTCGCCTGCTCCAGGTAGCTCTTTTCAATTCGATCCCTGTTCTCTTTCAAAAAAATCTTCGGTTCTGCCATTATAATTCCTCCAGAACTTTCTTTGCGGCGCGGATATTATCTACATCCGTACGCCATATCTCATATTCACTAAGCATCGGGAGTCCCATATTCACTCCGTCTTTTCTGAACTGCATCTCACTGTCGATTACTCTCTTACCAGTCATGTGATATGCTTTTATTCCTGTCAGAGGATAAAGCTGTCGGATCACCGATGCACCGACACCGCTTCCTGCCTGGATTGTGATACGTCCACGACTCTTTTCCTCGAGTTCCCGCAAAAGATCAACCCCCTGCAGACATACATTGCGCTGGCCTGAAGTAAGGATCGTATTGATTCCCAGTGAGATTGCCTGTTCCATTGTTTCTATTGGATCCACGCATACATCAAAAGCTCTGTGAAGGGTCACCGACATATCCCCTGCCGCCTCCATCAGTTCTTTCATCTGTTCCATGTTTAATGTGCCATCCGGTTTCAGCACCCCAAATACAACACCTTCGGCACCCATTTTCCTGAAATCTTCTACTGCATGCTTTATCATGGAAAATTCTGCATCTGTATAGCAGAAATCTCCAAAACGCGGACGGATCAGGGCATGAATCCTGATATCCGAACGCTTTCTTATCTCATCAAAAAGCCACGGTCCCGGAGTGGTTCCGCCGATAATCAGATTGCCGCAGAGTTCCAGCCTGTCTGCGCCTCCCTCAACCGCTGCCATAGCGGATTCTACAGAATCTACACAGGCTTCCAAAATATATTCTTTCACGTACTTGCCTCCATCTTTTTCATTTAAGCCAGACAGATCATCCATTCTGCTGACTGATTTAACCAAATCAGATAAGTCCTCCGAAGACTTAGCTGTATCAGAACAATTTCACCCCTGCTCTCTCCAGTGTACTCACGATCGTATCATCTGGAAATTCATCCGTAACAATTCCACTGATATCATCAAAGTATGCATATTTATAAGAATCGTTGAAATAGAATTTATCCCTTTCCATAACAACATATTTATGTCTGCTGCTGTGCACGGCTGCTTTCTTTGTCAATCCGTCCTCTACCCCCAATGTAGTAATTGCACAATCAGTCATATCCACACCGCAGCTTCCTATAAATGCACGGTCAAAGCTATACTGCTTAATCACTTCTATCGTTGCAGCTCCCATAAATCCGTTTACTGTCTGATACATTGTTCCCCCTGTACCGATTGCAGTAATGGACGGATTTGTGGCAAGGATCTGCAGGATATCTATCATATTGCTCACCACTACCACACGCATATTTGACGTGGCAAGAAGCTTTGCCAGTTCAATATTTGTGGTAGAAATATCAAGGAAAATCGTTTCGTTATTCTTGATCAGTTTAAATGCTTTGGCTGCAATTGTTCTCTTTTTGTCAAGGTTAAACTGGCGTCTGTCTACTACGTCTCTCTTCAGCGGATAATCCTGTGAAAGGATTGCGCCGCCGTAGGTTCTCTTTAACTTACCGGCGTTTTCAAGAGTCTTAAGATCTTTTCGGATACAGTCTTCTGTGACCTGAAACATTTCACTCAATTCCTTAACCTTGACTTTTCCGTTTTCACGAAGACAATTCTCTATTGCGCTTTGTCTTTCCTCAGTAAACATAGCCCCTCTTTCCTCATCCATTCATAATGACCTGTATCTCTCAGTGAATCCTGTTTTCTTCACTGTTCATCTCCAGGTGTGATATTGTTATTTCGGAATTCCTATTCTGTAAGTTCCGGATAATGACATTTTACAATATGACCCGGTGCAATTTCAGCAGGTGTCGGCACCTGTGTCTTACATTTTTCTGTACAATGCGGACAACGTGTGTGGAACAGACAGCCACTCGGCGGATTACTCGGACTTGGAAGGTCACCTTTCAGAGTAATACGCTCTTTCTTCACTTCCGGATCCGGGATCGGAACTGCGGAAAGAAGTGCTCTTGTATATGGATGTCTCGGGTTTGCATACAGTTCTTTCTTCGGAGCTGTCTCTACGATCGTACCCAGATACATAACACCGATCCTGTCTGAAATCATCTCAACGACACTCAGGTCATGGGAAATGAACAGATAGGTAAGATTAAAGTCTTTCTGTAACTGCTGCAGAAGATTTAATACCTGCGCCTGGATAGAAACATCAAGAGCAGATACCGGTTCATCTGCGATGATCAGCTTTGGCTGCACTGTCAGCGCTCTGGCAATTCCGATACGCTGGCGCTGACCACCGGAGAATTCATGCGGGTAACGCTCTCCATGAGACGGGCTTAATCCTACAGTGCCGAGAAGTTCATGTACTTTCTTAAGGCGCTCTCCTGCGCTCATGTTTGTGTGGATCAGAAGTGGCTCACCGATAAGATCCTGAACTTTCATTCTCGGATTCAGGGAACCATACGGATCCTGGAAAACCATCTGAATATCAGAACGCAACGGACGCATTTCCTTCTCTGAAAGTCTGGAGATTTCTTTTCCTTCAAACCAGATTTCACCGGAGTCAGGTGTGATCAGATGATCGATCAGTTTACCTGTCGTGGATTTACCACAGCCGGACTCGCCTACCAGCGAAAAAGTTTCACCCGGATAAATATCAAAAGATACGTCATTTACCGCATGGACAAATTTCTTCTTGCTGAACATTCCTCCGTTTGCCTGGAATGTTTTCTTCATATTCTTTACTGATAATAACGGCTCGCTCACAGGTTACGCCTCCTTTCCGGTTTTGTTGAGCAGATGGCATCTGCATTTTCTGGTTCCTGCTTCGTTGATATCTGCAAGCTCCGGTTCCTGCTGATGACAGATATCCATTGCATATTTACATCTCGGTGCAAACTTACATCCTTTCGGCATTACGGACAGATCCGGTACGCTTCCCGGGATGGACGGAAGAGATTCCACACCGCTTCCAAGTTTCGGTACAGAACCGATCAGCCCCTGTGTATATGGATGTTTCGGATCTGCAAAAAGTTCCTGCACAGGTGCTTCTTCTACGATTCGACCTGCATACATAACAACAACTCTGGAACACATTTCTGCCACAACACCAAGGTCATGTGTGATCATCAGAATACCTGTGTTTTTCTTTGCCCTGATGTCCTCCATCAGTTCGAGAATCTGAGCCTGAATAGTAACGTCAAGCGCTGTCGTCGGCTCATCTGCGATCAGAAGCTCCGGCTCACAGGACATTGCCATAGCAATCATAACACGCTGGCACATACCGCCGGAAAGCTGGTGCGGATAACTCTTTAATGTCATATCCGGTTCAGGGATACCTACTGATTTCAGTACTTCGAATGCTCTGTTGTGCGCTTCTTCTTTTGAGAAATTGTTATGGAGCAGGATTGCTTCTGTCAACTGTTTCTCAATTCTCATACATGGGTTCAGAGAGTTCATCGGCTCCTGAAAGATCATGGCAACTTCACGTCCTCTGATCTTTCTCATGCCTTTTTTATCTTCTTTGAGAAGATCCTTGCCGTTAAGCAGGATCTCACCGTTGGAAATCTTACTGTTGCGTGCCAGAAGTTTCATAATGGAGAGGGAAGTTACGGATTTACCGCATCCGGACTCTCCTACCAGACCAAGAATCTCACCCGGCTGAATGGAGAAACTTACATTATTAACTGCTGTCACCCATGTTTTATCTCTTTTAAACTCCGTACGGAGGTTCTTTACTTCTAATAATTTTTCTGCCATGGTTTCTTCCTCCTAGTTCATCTTTGGATCCAGGGTATCTCTGAGACCGTCGCCCAGCAGGTTGAATGCCAGAACTGTAAGGAAGATCAGAATACCAGGGAACAGTACCATGTGAGGAGCTGTATTAAGATAGTTACGTCCTGTGGAAAGCATGGAACCCCAGTCAGGCTCTGTAACGTTTGCACCGAATCCCAGGAAGCTTAAGGATGATGCAGCAAGGATCGCAGTACCTACACGCATGGTAAAGTTAACGATCATGGACTGAATCGTACCAGGGAAAATATGTACAAACAGGATTCTTGTGTTTGAGCATCCCAGGGAACGGGCAACCTCTACATAAGGAGCCTGCTTTACGGAAATCGTCGCGCTTCGTATGATTCGTGCGAAGGACGGCACTGTAAATACCGCAACCGCGATCATAACATTTACCATTCCCTGTCCGATGATGGCAACGACTGCGATAGCCAGCAGGATATCAGGAAAAGCGAAAAGTACGTCACAGCATCTCATAATCAGGGAATCGATAATTCCGCCGTAGAAACCTGCGATCAGTCCGAGAACAACACCGATAGCCGTACCGATGATCGTCGCTGTCAGCGCGCATGTAAGAGAAAGTCTGGTACCAACCATCAGACGGGAGAAAACATCCTGTCCGTATTCATTGGTTCCCCAGATATGGGCTGCGCTTGGCCCCTGCATCATAGCTGTGTAATCCGGTGCCTGCGGATCATACGGAACTACATACGGTCCGATGATTGCCATTAAGATAATAAAAACTATAAATGCCAGAGAAATCACTGCTGTTTTTCTCTTCATGAATTTCTTGACAAATTCTTTGAACTTGCTCTGTGCCTTAGGGAGTTCTTCGGCAGCAGCAAGGTTAATGTTTGATGTTGTGTTCCTATCTGCCATCTTCTCTCCTCCTCTATTCATAACGTACTCTTGGGTTAATCACGCCATAAAGAACATCTACGATCAGATTGATCAGGATATATTCTGTAGCAAAGAACAGAAGTAATGCCTGAACAACTTTGTAATCTCTCATCTGGATGGAGTCTACCAGAAGACGTCCAAGTCCGGGTATGGAGAATACCGTCTCTGCCATAACAGATCCGGAAAGGAGACCACCGATCTGAAGTCCGGCTACTGTTACGATCTCGATCAGAGAGTTCTTAAATGCATGGCGCATAACAACCAGTGATTCAGAAAGACCTTTGGCACGTGCGGTACGCACATAGTCCTCACGCATAGTCTCAAGCATGGAAGATCTGGAGAATCTGGCAAGTACGGCCATGATTCCTGCTCCCATTGTAAGTGATGGAAGAATATAACTCTTCCAGGTTTCCAGTCCACTGGTTGGAAGCCATCCCAGGCTTACTGAAAAAAGCTGAATCAATTCCAGACCTAACCAGAAGCTTGGAACAGATATACCTGCGATTGCAATGATCATACCTACATAATCAAGAATTCTGCCATGAAATACGGCAGCGATGATACCGATTGCAATACCGATGATTGCAGCCCATATCATGGATGAGAATGTCAGCATGATAGTTGGTTTCAGTCTTGGTGCGATTGTCTCTACTACGGTTTTACCGTTTTTGATAGAGCTTCCCAGATCTCCTGTAAAAAGACCTTTCATATATTTACCATACTGTACAAGTAATGGCTCATCCAGTCCCAGCTGTTCACGTACAACTGCCACATCTTCCTTTGTTGCATCCTGACCGGCTACCAGTCTTGCCGGATCACCGGGAATCATATGGATAAACATAAATACTACAAATGAGATAACCAGAAGCAGCGGGATCGTACTTGCCAAACGTTTACCTAAATAACGTCCCATATTTTTCCTCCTTATTATTTTCTTACCTGTTGTTTATATTTGATGCTTTATAGTCAGAGAACTGCCATAGTAAATCTTATGGCAGTTCTCCGGTTCGAACATCTTTGTCCTGTATTCACACTGCCGTATCGGCAGTATTTTATGGAATTGCTGCAATTTCAGATCAGACAGCCAGATTTATGTTCTTCGCAGCCTGTTCTCAACCCCATTACTTACTGTGCTAAAGTTGCATTTGCGAAGTTAAATGCTCCGTCCGGAGATACATATACGCCAGACAGATAAGATTTTGTAGAATAGATGATCTGGTCATTGCCAAGGAATAACCATGGGCATGCTTCCCATGCGATCTTCTGAGCATCGCCATAGTATTTAGCCTGCTCTTCTTCGTTAGCTGTTGCAAGACCTTCGTCCATATCTTTATCAAAATCAGCGTCATTGAAGTATGCTGTGTTTGCACTTGTCGGAGGGCACATTGTGCTGTAAAGCAGGGAACGTAAAGAACCATCCATTGTGAAGTCAGATGCCGACCAGTTTACATACCACATATTGATCTCAGCATCTTCTTTGTCAACATAAATCTTGTCACTTACAGTTGCAGGCTCCATTGGCTGAACGTCAACTTCGATACCGATCTGAGCAAGCTGCTGGGAAATAAATGTCATACCTTTGATTTCCTGTGTTGTGTTATCGCCCCACAGAGTAAGTTTGAATCCGTCTTCGTATCCGGCTTCTTTCATAAGTTCTTTTGCTTTGTCTACATCATATGCGTAAGCTTCCTGCTCTTCATATCCACCGATGATAGATGGAACTACAGATGTAGCCGGTTTTCCGTATCCGGAATACATTAACTGGATGTATGCATCTTTGTCGATTGCATAGTTCATAGCCTGACGTACTTTTACATCAGAAAGCTGTTCCAGATCCATGTTCAGAGTTACATATCTCATGATGTTGGAGTCTGTTGTAAGGATGTTTACATCGTCTGTTCCTTTGATTGCTTCAATCTGGTCAGATGGTGTAGGATAGATGAAATCTGCTTCACCTGTCTGAAGCATAGCTGTACGTGCACCTGCTTCCGGAACTTCTTTGATTGTTACAGTGTCAACGCCCGGTTTGTCTCCCCAGTAATCATCATTACGCTCGAAGCTTGTGTGGTCGCCTTCTTCCCATTCTGTACATACATATGGACCGGTTCCGCATGGATGGTTCATGATATCATTGCCATACTCTTCAAGAGCTGCAGGGCTGATGATACAGAACTGTGTCAGACGGTTGATAAATGGTGCCCATGCCTGTGTCAGTTTGATAACCAGTGTGTAATCATCCGGTGTTTCAATGCTGTCTACACGAGGTGTTTCAGATCCGTCTTCGTTAGTTACGATAAATGTTCTTCTCTGACGAAGGTTGTTGTCTTTGTTAACTACACGATCGTAGTTTGCTTTAACTGCTGCTGCATTGAAGTCTGTTCCGTCCTGGAATTTAACACCCTGACGAAGTTTGAAAGTATAAGTAAGAGAGTCATCGGAAACTTCCCATGATTCAGCAAGTTTGCCTGTTAATTCCTGGTTCTCATCAAAAGAAACCAGTGTCTCGTATACACCACGTGTAGCGGAGATTGCGTTTGTATCCGGAATGTTTGCCGGGTCCATGGAGCTTACGCTTCCTTCGATTGCGATCACCAGATCATTGTCGGATGATTTGGAATCTTCATTTGTGGCTTTGAGAATATAGCCGTCATCATCTGCTGCAAATGCTGTAGCGGACATGGAAACTGTCATTACTCCTGCAAGAGCTGCTGCCATAACTTTTTTGTACATTTTCATAGTTTTCTCTCCTTTTCTTTCTGTACATTGTTACTTAGTTACAATCACGAAGTTAATTTTGGGTACAAAAAAAGTGTTTTTATATTTTTGCATCTTTGCAATGTATAAAAATCGTGCAGCAATCCATTTACTTACATGCGCCTTTGCATCTTCATAAAAACACTTAGTTGTTTAACTTGACTCCAGTATAGCAATCTGTTGTCCTATTGTCAATTATTTTGTCGTATTTTATATTATTTTCGTGGTATTATACCAATATCTGACAGTGAAATTGGTATAAATCACTATGGATCAAGGATTATTTATTCTTGTTTGGTATTATTTGGTTATTATCAGATCTGTTTCTTCACATGAACCTGTAGCTGATTGTACGGGATTTCAATTCCGTTTGCATCGAATGCTTCTTTGATCAGTTCATTAAGCCGCCACCTGACAGGCCAGTATTTCTCCGTAGCCACCCACACACGCAGGCCCATGAACACTGCGCTCTCTCCAAGCTCATCTACAAACACCACCATTCCCTGGTCGTCTTTCGTATCTTCATCATTATGAAGGATTTCTTCCAGGATTGCTTTTGCTTTCTTAATGTCTGAATCATAAGAAATTCCTACTTTGATCTCCAGCTTACGAAGATCTCTGGCAGTTACGTTTGTAATAATGCTGCCGGACAGCGTTCCATTTGGGATTACAATGTTTTTGTTATCTATGGAAATCAGAGTTGTATAACAGATTTCTATTTTGTATACAGTTCCTTCGCACCCATTCTGCTGTGCGATAATGATATAATCCCCCACCTGAAATGGTTTGAAGATCAGAAGCATGATCCCGCCTGCGATATTTGCAAGGCCGCCCTGCAATGCAAGACCTACCGTTACTCCTGCAGTACCAAGCAGTGCCGCAATAGAGGATTCCTTTACACCAAAATGAGTGGCAATACTAAATACCAGCAAAATGTAAAGTACAATTCTCAACAGCGACCCTGTAAACTGGATCACACCTTTGTCTACAGACGCACGCTCCATGGACTTCTTTATGAAAGAAACAAACCACTGGATCACTTTGCGTCCGCCCACAAATACCAGCAATGCCATTACTACTTTCAGCCCCAGTTTCGTCAAAGCCGGAAGATAGTCTGAAAAATACTGCTTATAGCTGTAATATAAACTTTTTGCCTCCTGAATTTCCTGTCCCAATATTTTTCACCTGCTCTCTTATATTTTTGTCATGTATTATTTTTCTGCCCTTCTTTCATTTAACAGGCAGCTTTTCATATAATATCAGGGTTAAAAGATGTCTTTCCCCTGACTTGATATCTACGAATTACTCCGCTGCTTTGCAGATCCCGCAATTCTCATATAAGAGTAGCATAACATACCTCATTCTCTGTAACAATCAATTTTATTCGGGCAAAAAAAGAAAGCGGACAATATATCCGCTTTACTGACACAGGATTTCACGCTCTGATGAGCTAAAATCAATATGCATTATTTATAAGGATTGCTATAAGCGCAGAATAATCCCCTCATTTCCCGAAAACAAAAAATAAATAATTAGTTGAATAATCAGTATCGCCGGAACTCCTGTCTTAAATTTCGGCTTTCTTGTTTTATGATGAAATACCTTCATACCGGCCAAAGCTCCCACCGACCCTCCGATCACCGCCAGAAATATCAGCTGCGCTTCCGGTATGCGCCACTGTCCGGCTTTTGCCCTGCTTTTATCCAAGCCATAGATAAAAAATGTGACTACATTAATAATAATCACATAAATATATAGAAGATTTGTAGATGTCATCTGCACCTGCGAATTCCTTTCTTTAATTTAACATGCCAGACCTGCGATCACTGATTCAAAATCCTCATCATAACCATCATATTTAAGTTCCAGAGGTTCTTCCACATCAAGGCTTAATACTCCGAGAATAGATTTGGCATCAATAAAAATTTTTCCTTTAGATACAATGTCAATATCAAATGGACATCTGACTGCCGCACAGACCAATTTCTTTGCTGCCTCTACGTCATTAATCTTAATTGTCTTATTTGCTGTTGTCATATTCGGTAATCTCCCTTTCCTTTTGGTCTCCGTCCTATTGTCAGGACTTTTATATTGATTTTTTGACCCAGTCGTATTATACTGATTCACACATTGATATACAAACGTTATTTTTCTATATCAGATATTCTATTTTTATATAGCATAAGGAGCCGACTGTATCATGATTCTTGATTATTATCGTATTTTTTACTATGTTGCCCAGTATAAGAGTTTTTCCAAAGCAGCCGACGTTATGGGAAACAATCAGCCTAACATTACCCGGTGTATGAATATTCTGGAGAATGAGCTGGGATGTAAACTTTTTATCCGTTCCAATCGCGGAGTACAGCTGACCATTGAAGGAGAAAGACTTTTTGAACATGTATCAATTGCAATAGAACAGCTTGTATCAGGAGAAAATGAACTTCTCAAAGATAAAGGTCTGGAAAGCGGACTTGTAAATATTGGTGCCAGTGAAATCGCACTGCGTTTATTCCTACTGAACGAACTGGAAGTCTTTCATCACCGTTATCCACATGTAAAGCTGAGGATTTCTAATCATTCCACACCACAGGCAGTTCAGGCACTGGAAAACGGTCTGGTAGACTTTGCAGTAGTTACCACACCTGTCGCTCTGAAAAAACCACTTCAGAGAATTCCCCTCTATTCTTTCCGCGAGATCCTTATAGGTGGAGAGGAATATGCGGAAACAGCTTCCAACAAACACTGTCTTCAGGATCTGCAGGATATCCCTCTGATCGGGATTGCTCCCGGAAGCAGTACAAGAGAATTATATACACAGTATTTTATGCGCCATAACCTTCCCTTCTCACCTGATATGGAAGTGGCAACTACTGACCAGATCTTCCCTATGGTGCAGCACAACCTGGGAATCGGATTCTTCCCTGAAGAGCTTGCTGCTGAACATATTGCTCAGGGGAAAATCGTCCAGATTCCCATTGAAGAGCCTCTTCCTGAACGAAAGATCTGTCTGATCCGCAATGTAAAAAGGCCACAGAGCATTGCAGCACGCAGCCTTGAAGAACACCTCACATCACACCGGGAAACAGAATAACTGTTACTGCAGACAGCAGTACCCCCAAAAACAGGGATCACTCCTGCAGATATCCGGTCTGCAGTGGTAATCCCTGTTTTATTGATGTTATTTATTTAATCCTTTCATGGATAAGCTGATACGTTTTTTCTTCATATCAACTCCGATTACTCTTACATCTACGATATCCCCTACACTCACCGCTTCCAGAGGATGTTTGATAAATCTCTCTGTCATCTCGGAAATGTGCACCAGACCGTCCTGATGTACACCGATATCTACAAATGCACCGAAATCAATAACATTACGGACAGTTCCCTTCAGCACCATTCCTTCTTTCAGATCTTTCATTTCAAGAACGTCTGAACGAAGGATCGGTTTCGGCATATCATCACGAGGGTCACGGGCCGGTTTCTCCAGTTCCTTTACAATATCACGAAGTGTGATCTCACCGATTCCCAGTTCTGCTGCCATCTTCTTATAGTCTTTTACCTGCAGGGAAAGTCCAAGGAGATTTCCTGCCACAACATCATTTGGCTTATATCCAAGTTTTGAAAGAAGTGCAGATGCTGCTTCATAGCTCTCAGGATGTACACTTGTTGCATCCAGAGGATTCTTTCCACCGGAAATACGCATGAAACCTGCACACTGTTCAAATGCCTTCGGTCCTAATTTCGCTACCTTGAGAAGTTCTTTTCTGTCTGTGAACTGCCCATTCTCTTCTCTGTAAGCTACGATATTTTTGGCAATTGCTTTGCTGATACCGGAAATATACTCAAGCAGAGATGCAGATGCTGTATTTAAATCTACACCAACTTTATTTACGCTGTCTTCTACAACGCCGCTTAATGCTTCATCCAGTTTCTTCTGGTTCATATCATGCTGGTACTGACCCACACCGATAGATTTCGGATCGATCTTAACCAGTTCTGCAAGCGGATCCTGTACACGTCTTGCAATGGAAGCCGCACTTCTCTGTCCTACATCAAAGTTCGGGAATTCCTCTGTAGCCAGTTTGCTTGCAGAATACACAGATGCTCCTGCCTCATTTGTGATAACATACTGCACCTTTTTTTCCGGGATTTCTTTGAGCATATCCACGATCACCTGCTCAGATTCGCGGCATGCTGTACCGTTTCCTACGGAAATAAGGGATACTCCGTATTTCTCGATCATTCCTTCTACAGTATCCTTGGCAGCACGGATCTTTTTCTCAGTAGTCGGAGCTGTGGGATAAACAACTGTTGTATCCAGAACTTTACCTGTTGCATCTACAACTGCTAGCTTACAGCCTGTACGGAACGCAGGGTCCCATCCAAGTACGACTTTGCCTGCGATTGGAGGCTGCATCAGAAGCTGTTCCAGATTCTTGCCGAATACATGGATCGCGCCGTCTTCTGCCTTATCAGTAAGGTCACTGCGGATCTCTCGTTCGATAGCCGGTCCGATCAGACGTTTGTAACTGTCTTCTACAACTGCTTTCAGAATCGGAGTTGTATTCGGGTTGTCTTTTTTGATCACTCTCTTATTTAAATAACGAAGGATGTCTTCCTCCGGTGCATTTACTTTAACAGTAATAAATTTCTCTTTCTCACCACGGTTTAACGCAAGAATACGGTGTCCTGCCAGTTTCCTGACCGGCTCCTCGAATTCATAATACATCTCATATACAGACTGAGTTTCCGCATTCTTTGCTGTGGAAGAAATACTTCCGTTCTTTGTTGTCAGGTTACGGATGTAGATACGATAGTCTGCTTCATCGGAAATGCGCTCTGCAATAATATCTTTGGCTCCGTTCAATGCTTCTGCAACATTCTTAACACCCTTTTCTTCGGAGACATATGCTCTGGCTTCCTCTTCTACCGGCTTGTCTGTCATCTGCAGAAGAATGATATCTGCCAGTGGTTCCAGCCCTTTCTCTTTGGCAATTGTCGCACGTGTACGGCGTTTCGGGCGGTATGGTCTGTATAAATCCTCTACTACTACCAGTGTCTGGGCATCCAGAATCTGTTTCTTCAGTTCCTCAGTCAGCTTGCCCTGATCTTCGATGCTCTTTAATACCTGATTCTTCTTATCTTCCAGATTTCTCAGATACGTCAGTCTCTCAAAGAGTGCACGAAGCTGCTCATCATTAAGGGAACCTGTTGCTTCTTTTCTGTATCGGGAAATGAATGGGATGGTGTTGCCTTCGTCAATTAATTTGACTGCAGCTTCTACCTGCCATTTCTCCACCTTCAATTCCTGTGTAATTACCTGAATAATATCCATTAATTTTTTATCTCCTCTTGTTGCTTTTCAGAATGCAGATGCGTGTAATTGACCCTTGCATCCACATTGTTTTTCTTCTATAGCATAAAAAACGCTCTTGTGATAGGGTATCAATCTGGCGTTCATTTGTCAAGTGTGGGATTGATTCTGCCAATATGATATATACTGCCGGAATAACATTAGCCAAAATATTCATCCAGCTGTCTGATAAACTCTTCCGGCACTTTCCGTTCAAACGGAAAAATTTCGATGTTTCCCAGTCTGTCTGCGATATATCCCAGTAAAATCGCGCTTCTCTCCAACGACCAGTCCGACAGCAGTGCAATGGTATCATGACGTGTATGCATGCCAAATCCATCCCTGTTTAATGTCATAGCCGGAATACCTTTCCATGCAAAGGTGTTAGAATCGCTTCCCCAGATCTGATTCTTTGTAGACATGCCGATTCCTGTCTCATGAGCCATATATGTGATCATATTGCAGATTGACGCATCACCTGTCACTCCTACAACTGTTCCGCCCACAAGCTGTCCCGCGAGGTCTACATTCATATTGAAACGATGAGCCTGCAATTCTGACTCATGTTCTTTAATATAGTTCTGACTTCCAAGCAGACCTTTCTCTTCTGCACCAAACCATACGAATTCCATTGTTCTGCGTGGCCTGTGTTCTTTGAAATATCTGCAAAGTTCCATGATGATCGCGGCACCAGACATGTTATCGTAAGCACCAGGACCCTCCGGTACAGAATCATAGTGTGCAGTAAGAGTCAGAATATCCTCTGCTTTATCTGTTCCTTCAATTCGTGCCACTACATTACGGGATGTACGTGTTACTGTCTCCTGTTCTACGGACAGGCAAGCCTTAGCTGCCCCTCTTGTCACTAATTCGACAGCATCTTTATAATGAATGCTTACACCCGGAATTCTGTTATCGTAATTTGCCGCTTCTATCCCGGCTGCTTTTTTCCCTTCACCTGGCAGATTCTTCGGTAAGCTGTATGCACGCGGTGTCAAATCTACGCCCTCGTCCAATGGGGAACCGGCAATACTGATAAAACCGGCTACACCTGCTTTCACCAGTTTCTGGTACAGTTCCTTTCTTACCGGATCATTTACCATGACGATTTTTCCTCTGGCATTTGCGAGGCTGATCTCATCCGCATTCTCCACATACAAAAAAGATGCATTCCGTCCATTCTCATCTGTATTGGCACATCTTCCATATCCGGTTACGATGTATTCTTTTGCATATGGTTCCGTTATCGTAAGCTTCGCCTTTTTTACCTGAAAAGTTTCAAAACAAAACTCTTCCAGATGATTCTCCACACCAAAACTATTCAATGTTTTCTGAATAATCGTTGCTGCTTTTTCCTCTCCTACAGTTCCTGCCTCTCTGATATAATCAAACTCCGCCAGAAACTCCATCTGACGCTTTCCACTGATTTCATTTGTGTTCATAATTGTAAAAGCCTTCCTTAATTAATATTTGTTATACTGGCAACATAAAAAGTTCTATCATTACTGAAAACAAAGTTAACAGTAACGTTCTACCCTCTTAATACTCTGCATTTCTTTTTATAACAGGCTATACCATATTTGTAAATTGTTTCCATTCCATCCTGTTCCAGCTGCGTTTCATATTGTTTCTTCTCTATCTGCTCTACAGCTCTTTTGCATGCAGAATCCAGACTGCCGTTTTCAGCATATTTAACTTCAATCACCAGCCCCGTTTTCTCCTGTGGAATCTCCACCACAATATCTGCATATCCTGTGCCTGATTCCAGATTAGAACGAACCTTCCCTTTTCCCTGACCACGTAAAAGTCCCAGCAGCAGCCCATGATAAAATCTTTCTTTTCTGTTTGAAGGAGCTCCTGTATCACGAATATTTATTGTTTCCATCAGATATTCATTGAACAGTTCCTGAAATTTATCTGCCTCTCCTATTTTAACTGCCTGACAGAAATTTAAAAGCCGGTCTGTATTTCCATAAATTACAGTTTCTGACATCCACTCACGTACCTGCATCACAAATATTGCCCGAATTTCTTTATTAGGTATCTCCAGATTATAATGTCTGCCATCTGATGAAGGAGTTTTGGAAGTCAGATATCCGGTCGTATATAAAATACTCCATAAATTTTCTTTCTTAGTATCCGCCTCTCCTTCCCGGGGATCGTCCAGATCTTTATAAGTCATTTCCATATGAATTTCTTTAGTGATACTTTTTCCTTCAATCAGCTGCTCGATTTCATCCCTCATCCCAGAATCTGCTCGTCTGATTAGTTTTTTCACTATTTCATTTCCACTTGTATTGATCCAGTAGAGCTTGGGCGGTACATTTCTGTCGCCTATATGTTCCCGTATATAATTCAATACATCCCAGGGGCAGTAAATTTCTTCTTTTCCAAACTGATAACCATCATACCATTCTTTCACAACAGGATACAGTTCTTCCATTTCATAGTATGACAATAATCCCCTTACTTCCTGATCTGTAAATCCAAAGTATTCCCCATAGTCACTATCAGAAACCGTATGAACTGTAAAATTATTGATTCCTGTAAAAATACTCTCCTTGGAAATTCTCAGACATCCGGTAATCACTGCAAACCGCAGATTTCTGTTAGTTTTTAGTACCTGACTAAACAGGGAACGGATCAGCTGGACCATTTGCTCATAATAACCATTTACATAGGCTTTATCTAAAGGGACATCATATTCATCGATCAATATAATTACCTCTGTCCCTGTGTGTTTATATAACAGAGCGGACAATGTTTTTAAACTGGCAGTAAGCTGCGAAGTTTTTTCAAATCTGCCTGTCAGCAAAGGCTCCAGCCTGGCTTTCTCATAAAGAGTAAGCTTCGGGCTATCCATCAAATATTGAAAACGCAGAGCCTCATCGCTGATTACTGTTTCCAGCATATCCTTTGCTTCCTCAAAGCTATTGCCTTCCACATCCTTCAAACTGACAGATATTACCGAAAATTTCCCCATGTACTCTTCACAGATCTGCTTTTCGGTGGAAATCTCCAGGCCATCAAATAATCTTTTATCCGTCCCAATCTCAAAAAAAGCTTTCAGCATATCCATATTCAGGCTTTTCCCAAAGCGTCTTGGACGGGTAAATAAGTTGACTTCCGTCCAAGACTCCAGCAATTCTTTAATAAAGCCTGTTTTATCTATATAGTAAAAGTCATGCTCACGAATATCACGAAACATCTCTATTCCCACCGGAAGTTTTTTCTTTTTTGTTTCCATAACAACGCGGCCTCCTTCTTATATATATTGTCTAATTCGGTTCAATCATGTACAGTAATCTTATCATGTCCAGAAAAGATTCTCAATGTAAAATATCCAAAAAAAGACCTTTCTCTGACAATAAATCGTATCTGAGAAAAGTCTTTTTTATATCTGATATATTTTTATTTTATAGCAATCCTCGTAAATAATGCATTTAAGACAGTTCGGCAGAGTGCGAAAGACAAGGAAGATATCTGCAGGCGTGCTGACGCACGGCAAAGATATCTGACGCAGGATTTCACACTCTGATGGGCTGGATTAAGATGCATTATTTTAGAGGATTGCTATAGGCTATTGAAGTATTCATCCCATGGTTTTGGTTCGTTGTCTTCTTCCTCTTTCGGAGCAGTCTGTGTCTGAGTACTTTGCATGTCATTTTTTTCCGTATTATATTGATCATGCTTTTCTTCCGCATTTGTCTGACTACGTAAATCGTCCTGCATTTCTGTATTTTCCCAGGAATTATGCTCGATATCTCCCGTCTCTTTATTTCCAGAAGAGACATTATCCTTATTATTTTCATAATAGACCGTTGAAGATTCTCCTGTCACATTCCCAAAATGCTGCGGATGCGTCTGATCTTCCTGTGGCTGTTCGTTCCGTGAATAGCTGTCAAACATGGGATTCACATAGTCTCGTGCCATGCGTTCCTCTTCCTCTTTCTGCACTTTAAGCTCCCCTGTCAGATCACGATAGAACATTACTTCTGTCATGGCCATATATGGAAATATCCACAAGAGTGCAATATAGAATGTAAAAACAGAAAGAAACATCAATGGGATAAAGCTTATCTTCAGCATCAGATATCTTCCGAAATTCCCATGCATCATCTCCAGACTCTCTTTCATAGCCTCTGTACTTTTCAGTTCCGGTTTATCTGCCAGAATATAATAAGTCATCTCCAGAGGAATGACCAGAATCTGATAAACAATCATTCCCACGATCATAAGAACAACACCTGTATACAGCCAGGTAATCAGCGCCTCCACAGAAGCATCTTTACCTGGAAGATTCGCATTACTGTAAATCGTATAGGGCAACATGGTAAGCAGATTCAGTACTGCCATGAAAAATCCGGCAACGATAACTCTGTCCGGATGATGTCTGTAAAAATAAAACAGGTCATTTAATGAATATGCTTTCCCTCTGGCAATATTCAGATACATATAATTCATACCTGCCGCTACCACATTGATCAGCAGAGTCAGAATAAATGTAAATGCATACGACAGCACAATATCAATTGTTTCCTCTCCCGGAAATAAAGCCGTGGATATCATGCTGCTGATCAGAGCCAGTGCCTGAACTGCAACAAACGCCAGGATCAGTATCCCATATTTTCCTGACATAGCCTGCTTCGCATAGTTTTTTAATTCACGTCTCGATGTCATGTATTTCTCCTAAATCAGTCTGCCAGACCAAAGGTATCATGTACTGCATTCATTGCGCGCACTCCGTCCTTTTCATTGATCAGAACTGTCACACGAATCTCGGATGTAGAGATCATATTGATGTTTACGCCCTCATTATAGAGGCTCTCAAACATCTTTGCTGCTACTCCGGGATTACTCATCATTCCTGCACCTACGATGGAAAGCTTCGCAATATTTCTCTCAGAATGAAGCTCTGCAAATCCAAGTCTTGCCTGATTTGCATCCAGAACTGCAACTGCATCATCCAGATCATTTCCATCGACTGTGAAGGAAATATCCTTTCTGCCCGCACGTCCGATAGACTGCAGGATAACATCTACATTAATATTCTTCTTCGCAAGGGTATCAAATAATTTAAAAGCCACACCCGGCTCATCCTTTAATCCGATTACCGCGATTCTCACTGCATCTGTATCCAGCGCAACACCGCTGATCAACATTCTCTCCACTGTAACTTCCTCCTTTACCACAGTTCCTTCACTGTTGTTTAAACTTGAACGTACCACAAGCGGCACGCCATATTTCTTCGCCATCTCCACAGAACGATTATGAAGCACACCTGCCCCGAGAGTCGCAAGGTCAAGCATTTCATCATAAGTGATCTCTTTGAGCTTTCTTGCTTTCGGAACCTTACGCGGATCTGCTGTGTAAACACCATCTACATCTGTATAGATTTCACAGGCATCTGCATGAAGAGCAGCCGCAAGAGCAACCGCTGTTGTGTCAGAACCGCCTCTTCCAAGAGTCGTATAATCATCATACTTGTCAACTCCCTGGAAGCCGGTAACTATTACAATCTTTTTGCTGTCCAGCTCTCTTCTGATACGCTCTGTATCAATTCTTTTTAAACGTGCATTTCCATGACTGCTTGTCGTATGCATGGAAACCTGAAAAGCATTCAGGGAAACCGCAGGAACTCCCAGTTTATCCATCGCCATTGCCATCAGTGCAACAGACATCTGTTCTCCGATGGTAAAGAGCATATCCATCTCTCTTTTCGGCGGTTTCTCATTGACATCCCTTGCCATGGTGATCAGTTCATCCGTATATTTCCCCATTGCGGACAGAACGACAACCACGTCATTTCCTTTTCTGTACTCTTCTATACAGCGGCTGGCAACATTAAAGATACGTTCTTTATTTGCAACCGATGTACCGCCAAATTTCTTGACAATCAACATTGTTTTACTTCCTCCATAATAAGTTTACAGGAAAGAGAAGATTCTCATATCTTCCCTTTCCTGTTCTGTTTACAGTAATCACTGTACAAATATTTATCTGAAGTATTGTATCAGTGTCTACCTTATCAGGCACACTATATGATACACGAAATCTGTCAGTTTATCAATCTTTAACTCGAATCTTTGCAAGTACCTGATCTCCGATCTGAGCCAGTTTCTCTTCAAATGCTCCCTGTGTCATTTCATCAGTGATAAATGCACATTCCTGCGGAAGCTGTCCCAGGCTGATGATCTCAACATCACCAAATACCTTCTTCGCTTCTTCTGCTGCTTCTTTTTTGATTCTCACAAAAAACTTTCCTGTCACTTCATCCAGTGGTTTCAGTACTGCCGGAGTGCTATTCCAGTTTGTCACAATATTAACATGGAGATGTTTTGCGGCATCCACAATATCACCAACTACAGCACTTGCTGTAGGCAGTTTACCTGCACCGCTTCCATAGAACATGGCATCTCCAAGCATATTTCCATGTACAAATACTGCATTAAACACATCATTTACACTGTAAAGAGGGCTGTTCTGGCCGAGCATAAACGGTGCTACCATTGCATAACAGGTTCCGTCTGCCAGTCTGCGGCTGGTTCCAAGAAGTTTGATAGTTCTGCCAAGTTTCGCAGCATACTCCATATCCTCAGGTGTGATCTTTGTAATTCCCTCTGTATAAATATCTTCAAAATCAAAATATCTCTCATAAGCAAGAGAGGAAAGGATTGCGATCTTACGGCATGCATCGTATCCTTCCACGTCGGCGGTAGGATCTGCCTCTGCATAACCCTTCTGCTGTGCTTCCTTTAATACAGTGTCAAATTCACAGCCTTCTGTGCTCATCTTATAAAGCATGTAGTTGGTAGTTCCGTTCAGGATACCTGTTACTTCGTCAATCTCATCTCCTGTAAGGGAAGAATTGATGACACGAATGATCGGGATTCCGCCGCCACAGCTTGCTTCAAATAAGAAGTTAATGCTCTTTTCCTTTGCAATATCCATCAGCTCGCGGCCATGCTTTGCAACCAGAGCCTTATTGGAAGTGCAGACATTTTTTCCTGCCAGAAGTGCCTTCTTTACAAAAGTATAAGCAGGCTCCACACCGCCCATAACCTCTACTACAATATCTACTTCTGGATCACTGACGATCTGTTCATAATCATGGACCAGAACCTTCTCTACCGGCTGTCCCGGAAAATCACGAAGATCCAGAACATATTTTACATGAAGTTCCTGTCCGGCACGTCTGGAAATGCTCTCTTTATTTTCATTTAATACTTCAAATACACCGCTTCCAACTGTGCCATATCCTAAAATTGCTACATTGATCATTTTCTTTTACTCCCTGCCTAATATTTTCAGATAATGAATTCCTTCATTCTGTTCAATCGTCTCTACCATTGCTTCTGCATCCCCCTCGCCCGGAAGAATGTCCACACTCAGAGTAAGTGTGGCAACCCCATTGATAGGAATACTCTGATGAATGGTGAGAATGTTTCCATGAAACCGTGCAATCGTCTGCAGGACAACCGACAAAAGCCCCGGTTCATCGTCCATCTGGATAATAAAGGTGATCGTCTTTCCCCTTGTCTCTTCATGAAATGGAAAAATATCATCTTTGTATTTGTAGAAGGAGCTTCTGCTGATTCCTGTGCGCTCTGCTGCATCCTGTACAGTGTCCACTTTGCCGGAGTCCAGAAGCTTCTTTGCCTCCACCACCTTCAGCAGGACTTCCGGAACTGCTCGTTCCCTCACTACAAAATATTTCTTTTTCTCTGTTACTGGTTTCTGCATATCAATTTACCTGTCCGTTCTTTAAAGACATTTGTTTTTACACACTGGATATATTATCACACCACACAAAAATACGCAAGAAATATATTCTGCTGAATCATTGTGTAAAATCATTATGCCTCAACACGAAAAAGGCTGTCCTGATTTCAGACAGCCTTTTTTATTCTTTTATTTCTTCAGTGCGATCCATTTCAGATATGCATTGATGAAAATATCAATTCCTCCGTCAAGTACTGCATCCACATTTCCGGTCTCCTCGTTTGTACGATGATCCTTTACCATGGTATATGGCTGCATAACATAAGAACGAATCTGATTTCCCCATCCGATATCTGTCACCTCACCGCGGATACCGGAGAGTTTTTCCTCTGCCTCCTGCTGCTTGAGAAGATACAGCTTGGCTTTCAGCATCTGCATGGCTTTATCTTTATTCATGTGCTGAGAACGTTCATTCTGACACTGTACCACGATTCCGGTAGGATAATGTGTGATACGGATGGCAGATGATGTCTTGTTGATATGCTGACCGCCGGCACCACTGCTTCGATAAGTATCAATACGGATCTCATCGTCATTGATCTCTACATCCAGATCCTTCTTGATATCCGGCATAACATCACAGGATACAAAAGATGTCTGTCGCTTACCTGCTGCATTGAAAGGAGAAATACGCACCAGACGGTGAACTCCCTTCTCTGATTTCAGATAACCGTAAGCATTTGTTCCGTTTACCTGGAAAGTAACAGATTTGATACCTGCCTCATCGCCGTCCAGGTAATCCAGCACTTCCAGGGTAAATCCTTTCTTATCTGCCCAGCGGCTGTACATACGGTAAAGCATACCGCACCAGTCACAGGCCTCTGTTCCGCCTGCACCTGCATTCAGCTTAATGATAGCATTCTCACTGTCATATTCTCCGGAGAGAAGTGTCTTGATACGGATATTGTCAAAATCCTTCTGAAACTCATCCAGCATTTCCTGAATCTCAGGAATCAGTGCAGGATCGTTCTCCTCATATCCCATCTCGATCATGGTTTCCATATCTTCCATCTGTGTAACCAGATTCTGATAGGTCTCCATGTCATCTTTCATGTCTTTTAATTCTTTCATTTTCTTCTGGGAAACTTCTGCATCATCCCAGAAATCAGGCGCTTCCATTTCGCGCTCTAATTCTTCGACCTTCTGCTCTTTGTTAGCCAGGTCAAAGTGAATCCCTCACTTCCACTAATGGTTCTGTATAAGTCGCAAGAATGCTCTTGAACTGGTCTAATTCAACCACAGCTTCACCCACTTTCTTATTATAAATATTCTCTGTCGGACTCCCTGTGGATAACCGACTGAATTGCTATAGATTATAGCAGTCCTGATAAATAATTCGTTTAAAATAATAACATATCTTTAAGCAAATTACAAACAAAGAATTACACATAAAGCCTGTGTAATTTATGAGAAGAAGCTCTCTGCAACACTTATATCTGCAATATATCCCACTGTTCCTGTCATATAGATAGTTCCGTCCTCTTCCATATCGATCTGTATCATTCCGCCCGGCTGATTTACATTAATACGGGATTCCACCAGTCCCAGCTTATAGGCTGCCGCTGCTGCCGCACAGCTTCCTGTTCCGGAAGCCTTTGTATATCCGGATCCTCTTTCCCAGATTTCAATTTCCAGATTTCCCTTGTCGACCTGACGGCAGATCTGCAGGTTCATTCTCTCCGGAAATTCATCTGCATTTTCCACATAAGGTCCCAGATTCTTTACAGCTTCTGCACTTACATTGTCTGTAAAAATAATGCAGTGTGGATTACCAACTGTCAGGCAGGTAGCCTTGTATTCTTTTCCATGGAATACGAAATTCTCCTTAATTACTTCACGAACTTCACCGGAAACAGGGATATCGCTGGAGATAAAAGATGGTTTTCCTATGTTTACTTTAAATTCCGTTGCCCGGCTGTTCAGGCATTCCACATGAATCGTGCCTGACATAGTTTCAATGTCAAATTTTTTCTCAGTAATATATCCATTATCCATCAGATATTTGGCAAAAATACGCACGCCGTTTCCACTGATGGCAGATTCACTTCCGTCTGCGTTAAAAATACGCACACCCAATTTCCCATCAATTTCTACCGGTCCATAGAGCACACCGTCAGCACCAAGCCCAAATCCTCTCTGGCAGAGAAGTGCAATCTTCTTTCCCTGAAGCTGTACCTGATTTTTCTTCGGATCAAGAATCAGATAATCGTTTCCAAGTCCCTGATATTTACTCATAATAATTGTATTTGCCATAACCATATCTCTCCTTCTGATTTATAATCCCGGATACTTCCCGCTTTTGTATCTGCATCGATAATCAATTGTCGGGCAATCTTTCCAACTCACTTTGCTACTTGTCTGAGTCCCCACCCACTGCTTATTGCTCTTCGCAATTGAAGCAGGGGACTTACTTGATTCGGTTAAATTTTGTGTCAGGTAATTTTCTCATATCACATCCTGACTTTATATTCATTATATTTTATTGTTTTTACCATGTATATAGAGTAAAATGCTTAAAACATTGCAAAAAATGCTCTGTAAGTGTTACAAAAAAGACCATTATATCAGTTCTCTGATATAACAGCCTTACAGCAGCATCACTCCTCTCTGTTCAGTTTTCTATTTCTTTACCCTATTTCGAAATAGTTACAAAGTTTTTACGATTACTTTGTAATTGTATGATACTATTATCGTGTAATAATGTCAATATCTTTGTAGCATATTTTCTCAGAAATTATAAAATATATTCGTTACTATTTGTTACATTCTTAGTAATAATTGTACATTTGCGCATTAAATGATATGATTATACCATGAATCAAACTTTTCCCTCCGCTTATTGCTTTCCACTGCTTATTTCTTTTCACAATCTCCACAGGGGACTTGCTTGATTCGGTTAAATAATCATTGCAGATATCGGAGGCAGATATGTTATTATCAGAACAGTTCTATCAGACAGAAAAAACAGGATACCTGAACGAACAATTCCGACTTTTTCATCTTAAAGACCAGACCAGAAAGGAATTCTCTTACCATTATCATGATTTTCACAAGGTAGTTATCTTCATCTCCGGCAAGGCTGCTTATCATATAGAAGGAAAAGCTTATCAACTGAAACCATGGGACATTCTTCTGGTAAACCGCCATGCCATCCACCGCCCGGAGATTGATCCATCTGTTCCATATGAACGTTTTATTCTCTGGATTCAAAACGATATTCCCTGGCAGGAACTGCTGAAATGCTTCCAGAAAGCAAATGACCGAAGCTATAATCTGGTACGTCTGAATTCTGCTCTTCAGGAAAAGATGAAAGACATCCTGTTTGAACTGGAAAATTCCGCAAAATCCGATGAATATGGAAAGGAAATCCTGACACAGTCACTTTTTCTTCAATTTATGGTTTATCTGAACCGTATCTTTCTGGAAAAGCAGTACATTTTTGATAAAAAATCCTACACCTTTGACTCGCAGATTGCCAGTATCCTTCAGTATATCAACCACAATCTGAAAGAAGATCTGTCTGTAGAAACGCTTTCTGCCAGATATTATGTAAGCAAGTACCATCTGATGCGGAAGTTCAAACAAGAAACCGGCTATACCCTTCATAATTATATTGTAAACAAGCGGCTTCTTATGGCACGTACTCTGATCTCAAATGGAATGCCTGTGACAAAAGCAGCACAGGAAAGTGGGTTCGCAGAATACAGCACTTTTTCCCGGGCATACCGTAAACAGTTCAAAACCAACCCCAGCGAAGAACTGCCTCATTATAGCAATCCTCTAAAATAATGCATCCACTACTTTTACACAACAATTCCATAACACAAAAAGATGTAACCATGTCTGAAAGACTGTTTCCTCTCAGACATAATTACATCTTTTATTGTTCTCAGGTCATGCAGATATTCACACTCTGCTTATTATTTCACTTTCTTCTTCGCTGTCGCACAGTAGAATACGAATCCCAGCAGTACCAGTGCCACGATCATCCATCCGGCCAGTGCTGCTGTTCCCAGACCTGCAAATTTATCATAGTAACCTTTCAGATAGATCACAATGATAATCGCCGGAATTCCATAGGCAACATAATTTTTCAGACATTTCGGGAATTTCATACCTGTACCGGCATTCACCTCTGCAATGAAATTGTCCCATCCCCATCCGTTCTTTCTGGTGCAAAACAGAAGGTAACCAAGGCTTCCAAGAGGAAGAAGATTGTTAGAAACAATAAAGTCTTCCAGATCCATGATATTGCTTCCATCTCCAAATGGCTGGAATCCGGAAAGTACATTGAATCCAAGCACACATGGAATACTTAAGACCACAACAAGAACTGCGCAGACAACAACACTCTTTTTACGGTTCCAGCCAAACAGTTCCATATTAAACACGATCAGGTTCTCAAATACAGCAATGATCGTTGAAACCGCAGCAAATGTCAGAAACAGGAAGAACAGACTTCCCCACAAAGCCCCTCCGCTCATCTTTGCAAAAATATTGGGCAGAGTGATAAAGATAAGGCTTGGACCTGCATCCGGCTGGATTCCATAGGAGAAGCATGCCGGAATAATGATAAATCCTGCTGTCAGCGCAACAAAAGTATCGAGTACGGTGATGCTTACCGCCTCTCCGGTAAGGCTTCTGGATTTGTCCAGATAACTTCCGAAGATCAGCATGGCACCAATACCAATGGATAATGTAAAGAATGACTGACTCAATGCCGCAAATACTACATTACCAACTCCTGCTTCCTTAATCTTCTGAAAATCAGGAATCAGATAGAAGCGGATTCCTTCTCCCGCACCTTCCATCATTACTGAATGAACCGCAAGGATCACCATAATGATAAGCAGTGCACTCATCATTACTTTGGAGATTTTTTCAATACCATTCTGCAATCCCATGAAACAGACTGCAAATCCGATCAGACAGATGATCACCATCCATAACATCATCGTCGGTGCATTTCCCAGCATATCGGAAAAAGACTGTGTTACTGCTTCCGGAGTCGCTCCAACGAAATCTCCCCGCAGACTCTTCACACAATAGTAGATCATCCATCCTCCTACTGTTGTGTAAAACATCATCAGCATATAACATCCAATAATACCAATAAATTTCAATGGCTTCCAGCCACTTCCTGCAGGTGCCAGTTTGTCAAAACATTTCGCAACACTTGTGTGGCTTCCCCGTCCTACTGCAAATTCTGCTACCAGAACCGGAATACCGAGAATAACCAGAAAACATAAGTAGATCAGGATAAAGGCCGCGCCTCCATATGCCCCGCAGATATACGGAAACTTCCACACGTTTCCAATACCGATGGCACATCCTGCTGACACCAGGATAAAACCAAGGCGTGAGCCGAAAGACTCTCTTTTCATACTGTTTTTCCCCCTTTATGGAATTGTTATGTGACTGTTCATCAATCATAATCACATAGCTGTGGATGTACTGAACAGTTCAGACAGATATTCACAATCTGCCAATTCAACGCGCTAACGTGTTTTTGCGCACGATAAAAGGGCCTCATGATTCAGCCCTTTTATTTTGTAGCAGACATGATCTGCTCACAATGTTCTTTTTACAAAATCATTACTGCCCGCTCTGTAGTAATGAACTCACCACATACAGAAATGGGAGTCTTCTCAACTGAGATAAACGAATCAGACCTTATTCTTACGTCCACAGCACTGTTTGTATTTCTTACCGCTTCCACATGGGCAGGGATCGTTCGGATATACTTTGATTTCTTTTCTCTGAACCGGTTTCTTAGGACCGGCACTGTCATCCTTGTTTGTTCCGGTAACTTTAGCTACCTGTTCACGCTCGATCTTCTGCTCTACATGTACATGGTACAGCATACGAAGAGTATCTTCCTGAATGGATGTAATCATTTCATTGAACATATCAAATGCACTCATTTTATATTCAACAACCGGATCTCTCTGTCCATAAGCGGCAAGTCCGATACCCTGACGAAGGATTTCCATATCATCAATGTGATCCATCCACTTGCTGTCAATGCATTTCAGAAGTACAACTCGCTCTAATTCACGAAGCTGCTCCGGTTCCGGGAACTCTGCTTCTTTTTCTTCATAGAGCTTCACTGCCTCTTCTTTCAGTTCATGTCTGATCTCATCGCGTTTCTTGCCTTTTACACTCTCAGCTGTAAGCGGTCTGATCGGAATGATCGGAGTAAGAACACCGTTAAATTCATTCAGATCCCACTCTTCAGAATCTACATCATCAGAGAAACACATATCAACATAAGTATCCACTGTATCCTGGATCATCTTATAGATTGCTTCACGCATATTCTCACCGTCGAGAACCTGACGACGTTCTTTGTAAATGATCTCACGCTGTTCATTGTTTACCTGGTCATAATCAAGAAGATTCTTACGGATACCAAAGTTGTTAAACTCAATCTTCTCCTGAGCTTTCTCAATTGCATTGGAAAGCATCTTGTGCTCAATCTGTTCATTCTCTGCAACACCAAGAGATGTAAAGATCTTCATCAGTCTCTCAGAACCGAACAGACGCATCAGGTCATCTTCCAGGGAAATATAGAAACGGGATTCACCCGGATCTCCCTGACGTCCGGAACGTCCGCGAAGCTGATTATCAATACGTCTGGACTCATGACGTTCTGTACCGATGATCATCAGACCACCCGCATTTCTTGCCACATCATCCAGTTTGATATCTGTACCACGACCAGCCATGTTAGTGGCGATCGTAACTGCTCCTGCCTGACCTGCCTGTGAGACAATCTCTGCCTCAAGTTCATGGAACTTGGCATTCAATACATTATGTTTGATTCCCTGTCTCTTCAGCATACGGCTGAGAAGCTCGGAAGTTTCAATCGTAATGGTACCGACCAGTACAGGCTGCTGTTTCGCATGAGCTTCCACTACAGCATTGACAACTGCATTGAATTTCTCTTTCTTTGTCATATAAACAGCATCTTCATGGTCAACTCGGATAACCGGTCTGTTAGTCGGGATCTCTACAACGTCCATTGCATAGATATCACGGAATTCTTTCTCCTCTGTGACAGCTGTACCGGTCATACCGCCCTTCTTATCATATTTATTAAAGAAGTTCTGGAAAGTGATGGTTGCCAGAGTCTTGCTCTCACGTTTAATCTTAACATGCTCTTTCGCTTCGATTGCCTGATGAAGACCATCTGAGTAACGGCGTCCCGGCATGATACGTCCGGTGAATTCATCAACAATAAGGATTTCATCATCTTTAACTACATAATCCTGATCCTTATGCATCAGGTTATGGGCACGAAGTGCAAGTGTAATATTATGCTGAATCTCCAGATTCTCCGGATCTGCCAGGTTTTCAATATGGAAAAATTTCTCAACCTTATGAACGCCCTGCTCTGTAAGGTTTACGATCTTATCTTTTTCATTTACAACGAAGTCACCTGTCTCGATAACTTCTTCACCCATGATGGCTGCCATCTTGGTCATCTCATGGCTGGCTTCACCGCGCTCTAACTGCTGAGCAAGGATATCGCAGGCCTCGTATAACTTGGTTGACTTACCGCTCTGTCCGGAAATGATCAGCGGGGTACGTGCCTCGTCGATGAGAATGGAGTCGACCTCATCGATGATACAGTAGTGCAGATCTCTCTGTACCAGCTGTTCTTTATAGATAACCATGTTGTCACGCAGATAATCGAAACCGAGTTCGTTGTTCGTAACATAGGTAACATCACAGTTGTATGCAGCACGACGCTCATCCTGCTTCATATCATTTAAAACAACACCGACTGTCAGGCCAAGAAACTCATGGATCTTTCCCATTTCTTCCGCATCTCGTTTAGCCAGATAATCGTTGACTGTTACAACATGCACACCTTTGCCTTCCAGTGCATTTAAATATGACGGAAGTGTGGCGACAAGTGTTTTACCTTCACCTGTTCTCATCTCTGCGATACGTCCCTGATGGAGAATGATACCACCGATGAGCTGCACACGGAAATGTTCCATTCCAAGAACACGCTTGCCGGCTTCACGTACAACCGCAAATGCCTCAGGAAGCAGATCATCCAGTGTCTCTCCCTCTTCAAGACGTTTCTTAAATTCTCTTGTTTTTCCTCTGAGTTCTTCGTCGCTTAACTTCTGCATGTCCGGGCGCAGGCTCTCAATTTTCTCAACCAGAGGCATGATACGCTTAACCTCTCGCTGGCTGCGGGTCCCGAATACTTTTGAAAACATATTCATATTAGGTTTTACTCCTGTTTATTTCTTTTTTATACAAGCATTGCTGCCATATAACAATTACTGCTGTGCGGAATAATTTCTGTTCACTCCGTCCACAGCAGACATGTCAGCAGCATGCGGACATTACAAACACTTACTATAATACACAATACTTGTATATTCTAACACTTTCCGTTATGGAAAACAATGAATTTTTCATGAACAAACCAAGAAAATTACGGAGTCACCAAAATTTATCGCTTCGTATCCACGATCAGTCTGCCAAATTTCTGCAGTTCCCTTTTGGCCTGTACAAAATCCGGTAAATGCCACTCCCAGTTCGGAGAACCAATAGTTCCCGGTGTGTTGATATGTCCCTCTTTTCCAAGTCCGAGAATATCTGCCAGCGGAATGATCGCATATTCTGCCTGATTCTGCATGGTGTACTGCAGGAATCTGTCCTTGACAGAGCCCTGTGATGCTCCCGCCCTCTTTAACATCCGGCGGATTTTTCTTCTGGCTGCAGCACTCATGTTTCCATACCACTGCATGATCGTATCATTGTCATGAGTTCCTGTGTAGAAAATCATGTTTTCCACATCATCGAAGGTATCGCGGGCATACTTTCCACCTGTTTCTATGGAAAAGATCAGAATCTTCATTCCCTTCAGATGATAATGATCTTTCAGCATCAGAACCTCCGGACGAAGCAGGCCCAGATCCTCTGCCACCAGATCTAACCCCGGAATTTCTTTCTGAAGTGTATCAATGACCTCATATCCCGGTGCTTCGATCCATTCACCGTCAATAGCAGTCGGGCAGTCTGCCGGAATTTTCCAGTATGTGTCAAATGCACGAAAATGGTCGATTCTTATAATATCAAACAATTTGTTGCTATAGCCAATCCTGTCCACCCAGAATCTGTAATCCTGTTCTTTCATATGCTCCCAGTCATAGATCGGATTTCCCCATCTCTGCCCTGTAGCACTGAAATAATCAGGCGGTACTCCGGCGATGAAGATCGGACGTCCATCTGTATCAAGAAGAAAGTTATCTTTTCCACCCCATACGTCTACAGAATCCTGTCCCACATAGAAAGGAACATCTCCCATAATCTGGATTCCGGCATCGTTTGCAGCCTTCTTCACCTTCATCCACTGTGTGTAGAAAATATACTGAAGAAACATCTGATACTGTGCCTCTGTCTCCACCTCTGCCGGTAACTTCTGTCTGTTCTCCGGCCAGGTTCTGTATTCTTCCGGCCAGTCATTCCAGCATTCTCCGTTATTTGCTTTCTTTAATGCGCGGAACACACCATACTCATATACCCATTCCTGTGAAGCAAATTCTTTATATGCTGTTTCTTCCTGTCCCTTTTTCTCTGTAAAAACATCAAACGCAGTTCTTAAGAAAGGCTCTCTGTACTGGCGGACAGCCTCATAATCTACTCTTGTAGCTCTCTCCTGAAATTCCTTTGGATGTTCCTTTAACAGACCTTCCTCTGCAAGCGCATCAAGACTGATATACAACTCATCCCCTGCACAGGAGGAATATGGCTGGTATGGGGAATTACCATAGCCAACCGGATTCAGTGGCAGTATCTGCCATATCTTTACATGATTCTCCTTTAATAACTCGATAAATTGGAATGCAGATTCTCCAAGTTCTCCGGCACCAATACGGGACGGAAGTGCGGAAACTGGCATTAATACTCCGGCTTTTCTCATGATTTTTGTGCTCCTTCCTTCTTTTTACACTTCTTCATTTATAAAATTTCGGTAACTATTCTTCAGCAATCCATTCCAACAGAACGTTCCACCAGAGTATACAAGTCAATATTCCATTGCCGCAGACAATCCGGAATGAATTTCAACTTGTAATTTTTTAACTGCTGAACAGTTACAAATTTCATAATATCTTTTGATATTTTAACATATTCAGGCCACTGCGTCAAAGCATTCCTTATGCGCTAAAGGTATATATTTTTCCTGACAAAAAAGCTCCCTTACAGGGGGCATTTTGTCTCTCTGTAAGGAAGCTTTTCTTTATGAAAACTTTTTTATGGCTGTCTATGTTTCATATTTTTGATCTTATAAGCAGATTTAGAATTCCGGTTCGATCAGACCGTAAGTATTGCCTTTACGTTTGTAAACTACATTTACCTGCTCTGTCTCTGCATTGTAGAATACAAAGAAATTATGTCCGAGCAGTTCCATCTGTACGCATGCATCTTCCGGATACATTGGTTTGATTCCGAATTTCTTGGTACGGATGATCTTAACTTCTTCATCCTCATCGTAGTCCTTGTCCAGATATGCTTTCTGGAAGTTGGCTGCTGCCTGCTGTTTGTCTACGATTTTATTTTTGTACTTGCGAAGCTGACGTTCAATGACTTCCTCTACCAGATCGATTGATACATACATGTCATTGCTTACCTGTTCGGAACGAATGATATTTCCTTTTACAGGGATTGTCACTTCAATTTTCTGTCTTTCTTTTTCAACACTTAAAGTTACTACAACTTCGGTGTCAGGAGTGAAATACCTTTCCAGTTTACTGAGCTTGTCCTGGACTGCTGTCTTAAGACCTTCTGTAACTGTAATATTTTTTCCGCTGATGATAAACTTCATGCTTCCATCCCCTTTGCTGTTTGATGAACCTATTATAACACATATTTTTGAATTTTAACACTATTTTATTAAAATTTCACATTTTTTCTGTTTACTTCAGAAATAACTTTAAAGTTCCTTTGTCATTATGGGGAAATAGCAAAAATTCTGTAATTGTTCTGTACATTTTCACAGTGATTCCTGAGATTACTATAGTTAAAGTTTAATCAGTTCTGAGAATGAAATATTTCCGCCAAAAAGATCCAATGCACTGCCTACTGTGACATCCAGTCTGTCTTTTCCATATTTCCGCAGGTCCTCAATATCCTTCATGGAGCCAACTCCCCCTGCGTAAGTAACCGGATTTCCTTTATATTCACCCAGCAGAGATGCAAGTTCTGTTTCAACTCCCCGTGCCTTTCCCTCCACATCTACTGCATGGACCAGAAACTCATCGCAGTAACTTCCCAGTTCTTTCATAATATCCAGTGTCACAGTGACATCTGTAAATTTCTGCCAGCGGTCTGTCACAATATAATATTTTCCATCTTTTCTGCGGCAGCTCAGGTCAAGAACCAGTTTCTCTTTTCCCACAGTCTCTTTCATTCTGTTCAGATTTTCCCAGGAAATCCTTCCATCTTTAAATACATAGGATGTAACGATCACATGACTGGCACCTGCATCAAGATATTCCCCTGCATTTTCCGGGTTCACTCCTCCGCCGATCTGTAATCCTCCTGAATAAGTATGTAATGCAAGAAGTGCCTGTTCTTTTGTTGATTCATAGTATGGAGAGTCATGACCATTTAACAGAATTACATGTCCTCCTTTTATCCCTGCCTTTTTATATAATTCTGCATAAAAAGATGCATCCTGTTCAGATACAAAATTCTCACTTGCCTGATCCTGTACGTCCGTAAGGCTCACACCTACAATCTGTTTTACTTTTCCATTATGTATATCAATACATGGGCGAAATTTCATAAAATCCGTACCTCCATATCCGTTATATGTACTCTCAGAATCTTTTTATACTATAGCAATTCCATAAAATACTGCAATCAAGACAGTTCAGCAGAGTGTGAAGGACAAAGAAGATACCTGCAGGCGTGCCGACGCAGGATTTCAGTTACTGTTCACTCCAGTAAAGGATTTCACGCTCTGATGAACTGAATCAATATGCATTATTTACGATGATTGCTATAGTTGGCTGTAAAAACAAATACAATAAAACTCCGGGAGTACACTATTTCAATTTTATCAATTTAACACGATAATACCATAAAATATTTCTGATGTCTATCTTCCTTCTGCCGCATTGCCAACAGCATCACCCACATCTTCTACAGCATTACCTACCCCTTCGCCCAGGTCTTTGACGCTGTTTCCCAGTTCGCCGGATACTGTGCCGTCACCGTTGTTGTTTTCATCAATTCTGGCATTATCTGCTGCATTGCTATTCTGTTTTGTCTCATTTTCTGCAGCTTCATCCTCTGCGGCAGTTCCATTGTCTGTGACGGTTCCACCATTATTTACATTGTTATCTGCCGCATTGTTTCCTGATGTGCTATTTCCATTTGTATTGTTTTCTCCTGCGTTATTTTCCATGTTATCATCGTTTGCTGCATTATTATCCGTCATATTTTCTTCGTTTGTGTCTGCCTCATCAGCTGCTTTATTTGCATTTCCACATGCTGTGAATATGCCCAATGACATAATAAGTGCTGTACCTGTCAGAATCTTTTTTACCTTTATTCCCATATTCATCTCCTGTTCCCGGAAAGCATTCTGCCGGTCCATGCAGCAGAACCTCTCCGTCTTTTCATGTTTTTATATTATGTTTTTAATATGCACCAAAAACTCAATACTATTCTGGAAAAAATTTACTTTTCATGTTATGATTTAAATAATACAAAACAAATTACTCCGTACATATATACTCCCACAATCTAGCGTACCGACAAGTTGATTTCTCGAACAATCTTGCGTCTAAATTTCTTATTTCCGCATTGTCGTCGGTCGCCGTAGCCACCGCTACGCCTCCTTCCTCCGCCTTGAAATAAGAAAATTTATCCTGCAAGATTGTTTCAAGAATCAACTTGTCGGTACACTAGCGCATTGCTATAGCAGGATTTCACTCATTAATGAGATGGATTGACTGCAGTATTTTACGGAATATCTATAACTCATATTTACAGGAGATTATCATGAAAAGAAAAAGGAACCATTCACTTCGCAGCTCTGTTTTCATATTTCTGGCTGCACTTTTCCTGCTGTTTACCTGCAGTGTTTCTACTATCTATGCATCCACACTTCAGAAACCTGATATCGCAGCATCGGGAAAATTTGTAAAAGACGGCAATTACTGGATTTACCGCTATGATGATAAAACCATCGCCAAAAATGTATTTCTGAAAATTGACAAAAAGACCTATTATTTTAACAAACTCGGACACCGCTGGTGCAGCTGGCATACGATCAAAGGCAAAAATTATTATTTCGGAACCAGATCTCAGGGATATCTGATAAAGAATTCTCTTATCAAATATAAAAGAAATTATTACTATGTCGGTAAAGACGGTGCCATGGTTACCGGATGGTACACTGATAAATCCGGAAAGAAATACTATTTTGGCAAAGACGGAAAAGCAGTTACAGGAAAACACAAGATCAAGGGAACTTACTATTACTTTAACCAGAATGGTACTGTCACCCACACCGGATTAAATTATTCCCTTTCCTCTGACTGTGCACTTCTCATGAATGCAGATACCGGTCAGATTATTTATGGCAAAAATGAAAATGTTGCTCATGCCAACGCTAGCACAACCAAGATTATGACCTGTATCCTTGCACTTGAAAACTGCAAATTAAACGAAAAAGTAAAGTTCTCCCCTTACGCAGCATCTATTGAACCCAGCAAGCTTTATGCAAATGCAGGAGAAATATTTTATCTGAAAGATCTGCTTTATTCCCTGATGCTTCCCTCCCACAACGACACCGCAGTTGCCATTGCCGAACACGTCAGCGGTTCCACTGCAAAGTTTGTTAAATTAATGAATAAAAAAGCAGCAGAGATCAGATGTACGAATACACATTTCGCAACCCCAAATGGTCTGGATGCAGGGTATAACCATTACACAACAGCTTCTGACCTGGCAAAAATTGCCCAGTATGCGATCAAAAAGCCTATGTTCCGCAAACTGGTGAGCACCGGCTATTATTCTTTCTCTAATCTCAACACCGGCAGAAGCTATTCTATCGGCACCACCAACGCCCTGCTCGGCAATGTTCCGGGAGTTCAGGGTATGAAAACAGGCTATACCAACAAAGCAGGCTATTGTTTTGTCGGACTTTCTTATTCCGCAAGGGGAAACACCTATATTTCTGTTGTCCTGGGTGCAGATTCATCTTCTGCCCGCTGGCAGGATTCCAGAACATTGCTGACTTACGCATATAATCATTGATCAGAATTATTATAGCAGCATACAGGCCAATATTACAAAAAAGGAAAGTGTTCTGAAACATCAGATACACTTTCCTTTTATATATTTTATTTCACTGCTATGAAGATACTGAAAATTACCAGTTATCAATTTTTACTGCATTCCTGATTATTTTGCACTGATAACATCGCTCATATCATATCTTCCTGCCGGTTTGCCTGCAAGGAATTTCGCAGCTTCAACAGCACCCTTTCCAAATACAGCTTTGGAATATGCAGTATGCTTAAATTCAATCACTTCATCCGGACCTGCGAAGATCACTTCGTGTTCTCCTACGATTGTTCCACCGCGGACTGCTGAGATACCGATTTCCTTATCATCCCGCATCTCACGTCTCTGGCTGCGGTCATAGATATAATGATACTGGTTATCCATTGCCTCATTAATGCTGTCAGCCAGTGCAAGTGCTGTTCCGCTTGGTGCATCCAGTTTCAGTCTGTGATGCTTCTCAACAATCTCCATGTCAAATCCTGCTGTTGCCAGAACCTTTGCCGCATCCTGAAGCAGTTTCATCAGAGTATTGATTCCAAGAGACATATTTGCAGATTTCAGAACTGCGACAGTCTTAGATGTCTCTTCCACCTTTGCGAGCTGCTCCTCGCTTAAACCGGTTGTACATAATACAACCGGAAGTTTGCGTTTCTCACAGTAAGCAAGAAGTGCATCTGTTGCTTTTGCAGAAGAGAAGTCGATAAGGGCATCTGCCTCTACCTGACATTCTTCCATATTTGTATATACAGGGTAGCTGTTCTTTCCCTGATCTGCCACATCAATACCTGCTACGATCTCAGCATCCGGATCCTTCTCCACAAGTCCGGAGATTACCTGACCCATATGACCGTTACAGCCATGCATAATAATCTTTACCATTTGTCTATTCCTCTCAATTCCAGTATACCGGCAAGTTGATTTTCCGAACAATCCTGCGGTTATATTTATGCAAGTTTAATTCCGAAATTCTTCAGTTCTTCAGCAAGTTTTGCCTTGTTTGCATCTTCCATCTCGGATAATGGCATACGAAGTGGTCCCACTTCTTTGCCCATCAGATTCAGAGCTGCTTTCACCGGAATCGGGTTTACTTCACTGAACAGTGCATGAATTAACGGGATTGCCTTTAACTGGATTTCTGCTGCACCCTTTGTATCTCCTTCAAGGAATTTCATAACCATATCATGTGTTTCCTTAGGAGCTACATTAGAAAGTACGGAAATTACTCCAAGTCCGCCAAGTGAAAGGATTGGAAGTACCTGATCATCATTTCCTGAGTAGAGTTCAATGCAGCCATCAGCCATGGACATCATGGTTGCAATCTGTGAAAGATCTCCGCTTGCTGCTTTGATACCGACAATATTCTTAACATTTTTAGTCAGAGCTACTGCTGTTGCAGGCTGGATGTTACATCCTGTACGGCTCGGAACATTGTACATAATGATCGGTGTTTCCGGAACTGCCTCTGCAATAGCTGTATAATGAGCGATCAGTCCTTTCTGAGTCGCCTTGTTATAATATGGAGTCACTATAAGAAGTGCATCTGCACCGTAAGAAGCAGCCTCCTTTGACATCATAATTGCAGTTTCCGTACAGTTGGAACCTGTACCTGCGATAACCGGAACACGTTTGTTTACCTTGTCGATTGCAAACTTAATTGTCTTAAGATGCTCTCCATGCGTCATCGTTGATGATTCTCCTGTTGTTCCGCAGATAATGATCGCATCTGTACTGTTTGCAATCTGATACTCCAGAAGTTCCTCCAGTTTATCATAATTAACCTTGCCATCTTCATACATAGGGGTTACGATTGCAACACCTGCACCTTTAAAAATTGCCATTTGCCTTCCTCCTTTATTCTTCTGTAATTTCCATACAGATTACTGCCCATTCATAAACAATAATCAGGTTTTATACACCTTATACAATCTCTGTTGTCAGTGTAGTTATGCTGTCTGCATATTTACGCAGGCTGTCCGGTAACGTCCGTCCCGTAAGCAAAATATGCATACTCTCGTCCTTCATCTTCAGGATATCACCGATTGCCTCTGCAGTAGTGATCCCATAATCCGGAAGTGCAAGAATCTCATCCAGGAGCAGAAAATCGCATTCCTGCGTTGCGATCACTTTGCGCGCAAAATTCAAAGCATTGAGAATATTGGTTTTCTCCTCTGCCTTCTCCTGCTCATTCAGTTCCTCATATCCTTCATCATGCTTCTCAAAACGGAATATCTTAATATCCAGATTATCCAGTTCCTCCAGAAAATCCAGTTCCCTGCGCTCTCTTCCTTTCAGAAACTGAATAATAATGACGCTTTTACCCTGTGCGGAAGCTCTCAGACACTGACCGATCGCCAGAGTTGTCTTTCCCTTTCCCCCGCCACAGTAAACCTCTGTAAATTCTTTTTCCATAACAAACAATTCCTCTTATCGTTATTGAAATTGTACCTTCTTCTCTGTGTCATTACAGACATGATAAACAGCAGTCTGTTTTCGACTTCTGCGATGAGCTTCCGGCATATTCACGCCGGAATGCTTCGTGGAACAGCAGGCTGCCATAGTTATCTGAATACGCTTATATTACCGCAGTTTATGAAGAATTGCAAGTGTTACTGTTTACAGTAATCGTTACTGTTCACTCCGTTCACAGTAACGTGGCCAAAATTCATTCCAAATTGCCTGCGGCAATGGAATTATTCCATATATTCCAGCTTGCTCACAGATACTTCATACGCGACTCTCTTCTCTGTTTCATTTTCCCCAATCCGTTTCATATATTCTCTGCTCTGGATACGTCCCCAGATCAGGACATGACCGCCAACTTCAAACGCAGATGCATAGCGGGCATTTCTGCCCCAGCAGATGCATGGTATGTAATCTGATTTTCCATACGGACGATTTACTGCCAGCAGCACATCCGCAATTTCTCTTCCAAGAGGAGTTTTACGGTACACCGGAGGCTTACAGATATATCCGTCCAGAAAAATCTGATTTACCGGAACTGTTTCATCCTCTTCTTCCACAAACTTCAGTTCTCTGCTGAATACTGAAAGCACGAGACGGTTGTGCTTCTCCTCATGGCGGTTATACGAGCGGAACTGTCCATGGATTTCCACATATTCTCCGATATAATCCTGCGTTACATCCACCAGCCGTTCAGAAACCATCACCGGAATCCTGTCTTCCGAATCACTGAGCCTTTTGACCAGCAGCTCAGTCATATAGAAGCCTTCTCCAAAGACCTGATGACTGAATGTAAAGCCTGCTGCAATTTTGCCCATCATAGATACCTGATTGTTTTCAATAATTTTATCTGCCATAATGTGGTTCTCCTTCCCTGTAGAGCACCTGTGTCAGAATCCCTGCCTGCAGTGCAGACCGTAAATCGTCTCTGCTTTTTCAGTGATCCCGCATATGCTCCTCTGTACCTTGTATTGTTCTTTATAAGGTTATGTACAGGCATTCTCATTTAGAACCAGAATCTGCAAAAATAAAAAAAATTATTTTAACACCTTGTAATCTGGCGAAAATGTGGTAAACTGAAAATTCGGGTAACTTATTGAAAAAAACACATAATAATAGGAACAAATTCATCTGCAAGATTATATCGTGCTTGAAAAATGCTTTTGCAGCAAAATAATCCTGCTGATAACACATGAATATTAACAATTCCGGTAACTGTTCAGCCAGTGTGCCGAACAGTTACCCATTCAAAGCTTAAAGAGGAAAGGAAAATCATTTTATGAGAACAAAACGTGAAGATGTCCGTAACGTAGCCATTATCGCCCACGTTGACCATGGTAAAACAACTCTGGTTGACCAGCTTCTGAAACAGAGCGGTGTATTCCGCGAAAATCAGGAAGTTCAGGAACGTGTCATGGACTCCAATGATATTGAGCGTGAACGTGGTATCACTATTTTATCCAAGAATACAGCTATTCATTACAAAGATACAAAGATTAATATCATCGACACACCAGGACATGCTGATTTCGGCGGCGAAGTAGAACGTGTACTTAAAATGGTAGACGGTGTTATTCTTCTCGTTGATGCTTTCGAAGGTGCTATGCCTCAGACTAAATTCGTTCTTAAGAAAGCCCTTGAACTTGATCTCCATGTAATCGTATGTATCAACAAAATCGACCGTCCGGAAGCTCGTCCTGACGAAGTTGTAGATGAAGTTCTGGAACTTCTTATGGATCTTGGTGCTTCTGACGAGCAGCTTGACTGTCCGTTCCTGTATGCTTCTGCAAAAGCAGGTCATGCTGTAATCGACTTAAACGATACTCCTAAGGATATGGCTCCGCTGTTTGACGCTATCCTGAAATATATCCCGGCTCCGGAGGGAGATCCTGATGCAGATACTCAGGTTCTGATCAGTACCATTGACTACAACGAATATGTTGGACGTATCGGTGTAGGTAAAGTTGAGAATGGTACAATTGCAGTAAATCAGGAGCTGACTCTGTTAAACCATCATGATCTGGACAAACGTAAGAAAGTTAAGATCAGCAAGCTTTATGAGTTTGACGGTCTGAATAAGGTTGAAGTAAAGGAAGCTACTATTGGTTCCATCGTTGCTATTTCCGGTATTGCAGACATCCATATCGGTGATACTCTCTGCGGTGGAGAAAACCCGGAGGCAATTCCTTTCCAGAAGATTTCCGAGCCTACCATTGCCATGAACTTCATCGTAAATGACAGTCCGCTGGCAGGCCAGGAAGGTAAATACATCACATCCCGTCATCTTCGTGACCGTCTCTACCGTGAACTGAATACAGATGTCAGCCTTCGTGTAGAAGATACTGAAACAACAGAAGCCTTTAAGGTTTCCGGACGTGGAGAACTTCATCTGTCTGTCCTGATTGAAAACATGAGACGTGAAGGTTATGAATTCGCAGTAAGTAAACCGGAAGTTCTGTATAAAACAGACGAGCGTGGCAAGAAGCTTGAGCCTATGGAAATTGCTTATGTAGATGTTCCGGAAGAATTTTCCGGTACTGTAATCCAGAAGCTGAGCGAACGTAAAGGTGAACTGCAGGGTATGAGTACTGCCAGCGACGGCACTGTACGTCTGGAATTCCACATCCCTTCCCGTGGACTGATCGGATTCCGTGGTGAATTCCTTACTTCCACCAAGGGTACCGGCATTATCAATACCATGTTTGACGGATATGCTCCTTACAAGGGAGATTTCCAGTACAGAAAACAGGGATCTCTGATTGCTTTCGAGGCTGGCGAAGCTGTTACTTATGGTCTGTTCGCAGCTCAGGAGCGTGGTACTCTGTTTATCGGACCTGGTGCAAAGGTTTACAGCGGTATGGTTATCGGACAGAATGGTAAAGCCGAAGATATCGAGCTGAACGTATGCAAGACAAAACATCTGACCAATACACGTTCTTCTTCCGCTGATGATGCACTGAAATTAACTCCACCAAGAGTTCTCAGTCTGGAACAGGCCATTGATTTCATCGACCAGGATGAACTCCTTGAGGTTACACCAGAGTCTCTCCGTATCCGTAAGAGACTGCTGGATTCCAGAGAACGTAAGAGAGCAGCTTTCAGAAAAGCCTGAAACAAATAGAAACTTAAGAAAAATTAAGCCCCGCAGATTTTGCGGGGCTTAATTTTTCTTAATCATTACTGTTCACTCCGTTCACAGTAACTCTTAATCTCCTGCAAACATATGGAAAAACATAAATCCTTCTACAAATTATATTGTTATATTTTCACGAAATTCCAAGTTAGTATTTGTTAACTTTTTCATATGCTTTGTAATTGACAAATGATTAACAAAGTCATATAATAGCATCATCGAGGTTGTTAATTTATTAACGTTATTTTTTTAACTTTCTCTCAGTTGCCAACAGAACATATATTGTTAAATTTTTCTCATATATTCTGACAATTGATATTTTATTCACATTATTTACGTGATTATGCACAATTTTCACCATAATATTTCGTTATACTCATATTAATGTTACTGTTGACCGAATAATCAGTTTATTTGTATAATAAAACATAACAGGTCACGGTAAATACTTTTAACGAAAACACAAACAGGAGGATTCCCAAATGGCAAAAAAAGAGAACACTATCCCAACCATCATCGACACCCCTGAAGCCCTTACTGCAAAGATTGCAGCCATGAAAGAGGCACAGAAGATTTTCGCAACATTTACCCAGGAGCAGGTAGATAAGATTTTTAAAGCTGCCGCTACTGCTGCTGACAAAGCACGTATCCCGCTTGCTAAAGATGCTGTTGAAGAAACAGGAATGGGTATTGTAGAAGATAAGGTTATCAAGAACCATTACGCAGCCGAGTATGTATACAATGCGTATAAGAATACCAAAACCTGCGGTGTGATTGAAGAAGATACTGCTTACGGTATTAAGAAAATAGCTGAGCCGATCGGTCTGATCGCTGCTGTTATTCCTACAACCAACCCGACATCTACTGCAATCTTCAAAACTCTGATTGCGCTGAAAACACGTAATGCGATCATCATCAGTCCACATCCCCGTGCAAAAAAATGTACCATTGAGGCAGCAAAGGTTGTTCTGGAAGCTGCTGTAGAAGCCGGTGCACCGGAGGGAATCATCGGATGGATCGATGTTCCAAGTCTTGATCTGACAAATCAGGTTATGCGTGAAGCAGACATCATCCTTGCTACAGGTGGACCGGGAATGGTTAAGGCTGCCTATTCTTCCGGAAAACCAGCTTTAGGTGTAGGTCCCGGAAATACTCCTGTTATCATTGATGACAGTGCAGATATCCGTCTGGCAGTTAACTCCATCATCCATTCCAAGACCTTTGACAATGGTATGATCTGTGCTTCCGAACAGTCTGTAACTGTTCTTGAGAGCATTTATAAGAAAGTAAAAGAAGAATTCCTTTACAGAGGATGCTACTTCCTGAAACCGGATGAATTAGAGAAAGTAAGAAAAACTATCCTTATCAATGGTGCATTGAATGCAAAAATCGTAGGTCAGAAAGCTGCCACTATCGCTGAGATGGCCGGTGTTGCAGTTCCTCCTGAGACAAAGATTCTGATCGGTGAAGTTGAATCTGTAGACATCAGCGAAGAATTCGCACATGAGAAGCTTTCACCTGTACTTGCCATGTACAAGGCCAAAACCTTTGACGAAGCGATTGCCAAAGCTGAACAGCTTGTAGCTGACGGCGGTTATGGACATACCTCCGCTCTCTACATTGACACAAGAGAGAAGGAAAAGATGGAAAAACATGCTGCAGCCATGAAGACCTGCCGTATCCTCATCAATACTCCATCTTCTCAGGGCGGCATCGGCGACCTTTACAACTTCAAACTTGTTCCGTCCCTGACTCTGGGCTGCGGTTCCTGGGGTGGCAACTCCGTATCTGAGAACGTAGGTGTGAAACATCTTATCAACATCAAGACCGTTGCTGAAAGGAGAGAAAATATGCTCTGGATTAGAACACCGGAAAAAGTTTATTTCAAAAAAGGCTGCCTGCCGGTTGCTCTGGATGAGCTTGGCACTGTTATGCACAAGAAACGCTGCTTTATCGTAACAGACTCTTTCCTTTATAAGAATGGATATACTAAGAAGATCGAAGATAAATTAGATCAGATGGGAATCGTACATACCTGCTTCTATGATGTAGAACCAGATCCATCTCTCGCTTCTGCAAGAGCCGGTGCTGCAGCAATGAGAATGTTCGAGCCTGACTGCATTATCGCAATGGGCGGTGGTTCCGCAATGGATGCCGGCAAGATCATGTGGGTTCTCTATGAAAATCCGGACGCCAACTTTGATGATATGGCTATGGACTTTATGGATATCCGTAAGAGAATCTTCACATTCCCGCATATGGGTAAGAAAGCTTACTTTGTAGCTGTTCCGACATCTTCCGGTACAGGTTCCGAGGTAACACCGTTTGCTATCATTACTGATAAAACTACAGGTATCAAATGGCCTCTGGCAGATTATGAATTAATGCCTGATATGGCTATTGTTGATACAGATAATATGATGAGCGCACCTAAGGGACTGACCTGTGCTTCCGGTATCGACGTTATGACTCATGCACTTGAAGCCTATGCTTCCATGATGGCGTCTGATTATACAGATGGTCTTGCATTAAATGCGATTAAACTGGTATTTAACTATCTGCCACGTGCATACAAAGATGGTTCTGATGTAGAAGCAAGACAGCATATGGCAAATGCTTCCTGCATGGCTGGTATGGCTTTCGCAAATGCTTTCCTTGGCGTAAACCACTCTCTTGCTCATAAGCTGGGAGCTTTCCATCATCTTCCACATGGTATTGCAAATGCTCTGGTTCTGCTTCATGTTCTGCGCTATAATGCAGCCGAAGTTCCGGCTAAGATGGGTACCTTCCCACAGTATCAGTATCCGCACACACTTGCACGTTACGCTGAGATTGGCCGTTCTGTAGGTCTGACAGGCAAGAACGACAGCGAAGTATTTGAAAAGCTTCTCCAGAAACTGCAGGAACTGATGGATACTATTGAGATCAAACATACGATCAAAGAATACGGCGTAGACGAGAAGTACTTCCTTGAAACTCTGGACGAAATGACCGAACAGGCATTCAACGACCAGTGTACCGGTGCCAACCCTAGATATCCATTAATGTCTGAGCTGAAAGAAATCTATCTGAAAGCTTACTATGGTGAGGGAAATATTCCTGAATCCGGGAAAGCCAAAGAGAAAAAAGAAGAGAAATAAGATTTGCTGAAAATAAACCTTTTCCTTTAAAAATATAGTGTTTAAACCAACAAAATGGGGCTGTCAAAAAAAGACAGCCCCTTATTATATTATTTCTTACTGCGATATGCTTCTGCTTCCCAATGTGTGATAAAGTATGTAATATCATCCGTCATATGAAGCGGACCGCCAAAGCTTTCTGCATATACTGCAAGCTTGATGGCATCTTTTACAAGAAGCTGTGCTTTTGCAGCTTTTCCCTTATCATCTTCCATAATAAAGGCGCCAACTCCCTGTACTAGGATCAGTCTTGGCTCTTTGTCATTCTCTTTCATAAATGCGTCCAGCGCATCTTTTGCCTGATCAATATTTTCTACAAATAACGGATATGGTCCACAATATACAATGTGATCCGGTGTAAATGGTTTCAGAAGCGATGCCGCCGCTGCCTTATCTTTTACGAAGTTATCAGCTTCCGCTACAGGTACAACTTCTACCGCATGTCCCAGTAACTGGGAAAGCTTCTCTGCTGCCTGCTCTTTTTCAGGTGTAACCGCATCACTGACATCAGCAGTTCTCTTTACCTGTTTCTCTAATTTACTGATCACGCCGTCAAATAATACTCCAATTTCTTCTACAGTATTTGCTGCAACGAAAATTCCGTGATTCTGGAGCAGAAGAACCTGAACATCTTTTCCGAATTCTTCTTTATAAGCATTCATTTTCTCATAGCAGATACGCGCAAGTGTATAACCTGGTTTGCAAATGTCGATCCAGAGTACCTCTTTTCCAAGAAGCTGTTCGCTGAGTTCCTTTGCGCCTTTTCCGCAGGTAAGTCCGTTGACAAGTGTAGGATGAACATGCAGTACATATGTATAGGCAAATAAATTATGAAGCAGCGCTTCCACACTTGGACGTTTGGTTTTATCAGCATCTGTTACTGCTGCCATAACATCTGCAAGATACAGTGATTCACGTTTGACATCATCTTCAGGATAATCTGTTTTCATGATTTCATTCAAACGTGCTCTGCTCATTTCCACAAATTCCTCTGCCTTGATTGTGGCAAGCTGTGTACCAGAGCCTTTTACATACAATGTAGTGTCGTCTTTTACAGAAGTATTACCACCGCCTGCAAGAACATAGGCAGGGTTGCTTCCATAAGTATTTGACATTTTTACTAAGATTGAAAGATCCATAGTTAAAATTCCTCCCATATTTTAATAGTTTTGCTATTACCCATTCCATTGTACACGATATCCTGCTTTTTTCCAAGTGTTATGGAGTAAACAGTAACGTTATAATAGTCCCGCAAATAACCTCATAAACAGCTGTCCCAGGCGCAGATACGCGCTGCGTCCGGTACTGTACTGTTCTGTCACTTCACGGCATTCATCCATGGTTGCTGCAAGATCATTTCGGATATCCAGAACTGCCTGACAGTCTGCCATAAAGCAGCCGTTTTCAAAATGATGATACAGACTTCGGTAATCCAGATTTATGGTTCCGCAGGTTGCCATACAATCATCTGCCACACTCATCTTTGCGTGACAGAAACCAGGTGTCCATTCGTAAATACGCACTCCATGCTTTACCAGTCCATGGTAAAAGGATCGTGTGATATTGTAGATCATCTTTTTATCCGGAATACCAGGTGTAATGATCCTTACATCTACCCCTCGCTTGGCTGCCAGACACAGAGCATGGGTCATTTCATCTGTGATGATCAGGTACGGAGTCATAAACCAGCAATATTTTTCCGCTTTATTCACCATACTGATATACACTTCTTCACCTACCTGTTCATGATCCATAGGACTGTCCGCATAGGGTTGGATAAATCCTGTCTGCTTTGCCTGATAATCTGTCTGGACCAGAAATTCGGTAAAATCACTGTCATTTTTATCCTTATCACTGACAGCATTCCACATCTCCAGGAATGTTACTGTCAGAGAACGGACTGCCTCCCCCTCCAGACGGATACCTGTATCCTTCCACTGTCCATAAGGATGTGTGAAATTAAAATATTCGTTGGCAAGGTTGTAACCGCCGGTAAATCCCACTTTTCCATCGATCACCGTGATCTTGCGGTGATCCCGGTTATTCAGGAACACATTCAGACCCGGAGTAAAAGGGTTGAACACTCTGCAATGGATTCCCACATTTTCCATTTTCTTAATAAAGTCTGTATTGATAAACCCAATGGAACCCATGTCGTCATAAAATACTCTGACTTCTACGCCTGCCTTTACGCGGTCTTCCAGAACTCTCTGGATTTTATGCCAGGCCTGTGCATCCTCAATGGCATGATATTCCATAAAAATGAATTTCTCTGCCTTTGCCAGATCTGCCAACTGAGCCTCCAGCCCTTTGACTGCCTCATCATAATAAATAACATCTGTATTCTGATAGACCGGATAGGAGGCATTTTTCTGTATATAATCAGAAATATTGCCTGCCTTCGGGATTTTCCTGCCAAGCGTTTCCCTGCACTCACTGTCATTGGGAAGCAACGGCAGAAGTTCCCTGTCGATCTGGTCATAACGCTCCCGCATTTTACGGGTACCGCCATTGAGACCAATCAGTAAGTACAATCCCACTCCCAGGATAGGGAATACAAGGATCAAAATAACCCAGGGCATTTTCATAGATGAAGTCTGGTCTGACGCATACAGCTTAAGAACCAGTACACCTGCAAGAAGCCTTGTCATCAGATTGATAATCTCCGCATATTGATTCAGCTTTGTGATCATAGCAATGATAAAAGCTGCTTCCAGTAAAATACATACTGCGGAAAAGCATAATCGTTTTACACCATTTTTCGTTTTCGCCCTGCCTTCCAGGGTATCCTGTTTCATATTCTTTCTCTCTCCCTCTGTCATTGTACGTTAATATTCACTCTATTCCCAGAACACATATCAGACGGATAAAATCATCCTCTTTTTTACTTGCTTATAACCGCTCCGCAGTTTCAGTCAGGAAAGATTTTCTGCACATTTATTTGTGCCTATATACTCTGCTACTTTATCTGTCACTTTATTGCAGATTACCGTATAAGCTGCTCCCAGAACATTGGCACCTATACGAAGTGCTATTGCTGCCGGCATTCCGAAGATCCCTGCTGCAATAGACAACGCTCCAAATGTATTAAATGCAGTCTGCCACGGATATCCTGCTGAATATCCAACTCCGATTCCTCCGATCATTCCAATGTACGGATACATGGATTTAGGAAGTACCAGATACAGCACAATAAACAGCAGACAGCCCACAACATTAAACATTCCTCTGCTCACAGACCTTGGGATACAGTCCTCTGTAAAAGGCAGACATACGGACATACAGGCGATTCCTGCCCACATTGCTCTGGGAAGTCCCAGAAGATTCATAAACAGCATTGCGCTGGATACGATCAGTGTCAGTTTCACATACCATCTGCTTCTTGCTGACTTAAGATCAAATTCCCGGAACAAATCCAGGAAGGTTCTTCGATAGGCTCTGTTTCTCTGGTTCTTATAGAAGACGATCATACAGATCACCATTCCCACCAACAAGCCGATCACACGGAAGGTGTATTCCTTTCCTGTCACATCATAGCCCAGAAGCAGCAGATATCCCAGCACAAAGGTGGAATGATTGTACATGATCACATTGTGACAGCCCAGTATCATCAGCAATAAAATACACACAGCATTCACTGCAAACGCAGCTAACGGAGGCACCATATTTGCCAGACGGGGTCCTGCCATAAGAATACCGAAGATCCCTGCAATGGAAAGCAGTCCATGTGTTGTCCTGATCCCGAAATCTGCCTGCCGCAGCACAAGCACTGCCAACAGAACAGTAACACCAACTACACTGTTGCTGCTCCCTGTAAGCTTACTGTACATGCTCACCACTGCTACGCAAAAAGCCATAACCAGATACACTTTAAAATTATAGATTAAAATGTGCCGTCTTTTCTCTTTGGGATCTGTGGTGCTTCTGATCAGCTGTTTGGAGCCGGTCGAACTCAATTGTAATTCCTGATAAAATGTCATGTCTCGTTACCTCTCTTTCGTGAAAATCTATAAAAATTTATGAATTACCTTTTTTAGTAACGAGCACTATACCGCAGTTCCCTCTGTTAGTCAAGACTTAATTATTTTTCCAGGTCTCTTCTGATTATTTCTTCCAGCCTGTCCAGATCCTCATTGTCAGGGTGAGATAACGCCCTGTCAAAATTCTGGATCAGTTCATCCAGGTTCGGCGCATGATCCGGCTTCTCTTTCATCTTTACGTATCTGTCCCTGACTGACTGGGGCATTTTCCCCTGACACATAAATTCTCCCATCACTGTATTACTCTCATCCACAGATTCTTTAACTTTCCCGAGAACCTGCTGGAAATAGGCTTCACTGCCTCCGAAACCTGCTGTTCCAAACAGAAAGATCTTCTTGTTTTTCAGACTCTTTAACAGTTCAAGTGTTGCAGGATCTGCATTCCCTATATCTGTCCAGAATCCAATGTATAATATGTCGGAAGAGAGAGCCTTTGCTCCTTCTGTTCCAAAATAGTCACAGTTTTCCTCAGGCAATACCTCCCTGATCTTCTCCGCAAGCTTCTTTGTGTTCCCTGTTTTACTGCTGTATATAATCGAGTATCTTTGTATTCCCATGCTGTCTCTTGCTCCTTTTTTTGTTTTATGCACTCTCGAAGTCTTCCTTGTATTTGCTTTTGCAAAAAGATTCCGAAAGTGCATTTTTATCTGCGTTATTTATATCAGTTATAAATCCTCGTCCGACACTCCATCCCGGAACATTTTCAGTAGCTCTTCCAAGCTTTCTCTCAGCTTTTCATTCTTATTATACTGAATCAGTACCACCGTAACAATAGCAGACAGAATCATGCATCTGCGGATCAGTTTTCGGATGCGGATACATCTCTTTACATCTTTTCGTCCCTTTTCATAGAGTTTCTCTGCCATCCTGTCAACTCTGGCATCTTTGCAGGCAATATAATCATCAATCACCTGCTTATCCTCCTCACAGATATCCAGATTCTCATACTGACTCCTCAGCTCCTCGAGTTCTGCATTATTCTGTCTGATTACTGTATCTTTGCGGTTGATTCTCTCAGCTGCACTCCGGCTCATTCTCTCTGTTCGTTTACTCATGATAAAAACTCCTTTCGTTTATTTTTTATTATCTCCTATTTTAAACTTTTCTCAGGCTTTTCTCAATAAAATAATAAAATAATGGAGGACTCCTTTTTTATAAACTTAAACAGGGAGAGTATAACTCAAAATGAGTCATACCCTCCCTGTTCTGGGGATCCTATTTCCCGATCACTTTTTTATTTTTTGAACTGTTGAAAATAGTTTCATCTAACAGATATTAAACATTACATTTCTGCTGTAAGAATCTCTAATAATTCTCCATAAAGAGCCTGATTCAGATGCATCGCATTCAAAGATGCCACAGCATCCTTTCCAAGTTTCTGTATGGTATATAAAATTTCAGATTTCAAATTGTATTCAATCTGCGCACGTTCCAGAACAGCAAAAATCTCTTCTGTCCATCTATGCTCACACTCTGTTATTCCATCAACAAACTCTACACATATTTCCTGATCCACCGGAATATCCTTTACAATAATCTCAAATCTGTCAGGATTCTTTTTCCATTCAGATACACAGTCACATTCCCGGTCTCCGACATATATTTTAAAGTTGGATTCCTTCACACCATAGAACCATAATTTCCATGTACGGTTCACAGGAATTACATCTGTATTTCCCGCAGCCCTGGAAATTGTAAATATATTCTTCTCCTTTGCAAACCGTGTTTTTACCCAGTTCTCATCATTATCTTCCGCTGTATCCCCCTGATCTTCCCACAGTTCAAATGATCCTGTATTACCAGGGAATATTTTTATCAGGAATTTTTCCGGATTATCTATGGAATTGTCATATTCCTCCATATCTTTCAGCGGGATAATACCGCCCTCTTTTACAAGTACAGGAATCTCATCTATAGTTCTCCACAGTTCCATCAATCGTCCGCCATCATACCTTCTTCCATTAAAGAAATCATACCAGACTCCTTTAGGGATCCAGGTAACTGCTTTGGCAGCAACTGCAACCTCATCCATTTTTTCCGTAATCGGAGAAACCATCATCTCATTTCCAAAATAATAATTGTTTGGCACATGATAAGTCTGCTCCTGATCCGGTTCCTGATAGTACATTGGCTGTACAAGCGGAATTCCGTCTCTGCTTGCATACTTATTCATAGTATAAAGATAAGGAACCAGGCTATGACGCATACGAAGATACTTCTTCATTGTTTCTTCCACAATCCGGTTATACTTCCACGGTTCTTTTCCATTAAATGGATTATCTGTACTGTGAAGGCGGTTGATCGGAGAGAATACTCCCAATTCTACCCATCTGGCAGTCAGTTCATCATCTCTGTATCCAAACATATGACCACCAATGTCATGGCTCCACCATCCATATCCGATATTGCTGGCATTTGCAGTGAAATATGGCTGGAACTTCAGACTCTCCCATGTAATAATCGTATCACCAGAGAATCCAATGGGATATCTGTGGCTTCCCGGACCTGCATATCTGGAAAAGGTAAGTTGTCTCTTGCCTTTCCATACACTGTCAAGATAGTGATAATGGTTCAACATCCAAAGGGGATCCAGACCCGGTATTTTCGTAACAGTTCCCTGCTGCCAGTCAAGCCACCAGAAATCTACGCCGTCTTCTTCCATCGGATGATGCAGATCATTAAGATAAACCTCAAGGAATTTATCATCTGCTATGTCAAAAAGTACCGGCTCTTTTTGCTCAGGATCCATTCCCATTTTCTTTGCAATACGTGGATATGCTTCTTCATATGGGCGGATTCCATCTGCCGGATGAACATTCAATGTTACCTTCATATTATGGTCATGAAGCCATTTCAGGAATTCCGGCGGATCCGGAAACAGCTTTTTGTTCCAGGTATAGCCTGTCCATCCGCTTCCATATACAGGATCCACATCCTCAACAAGATGCCAGTCCATATCAATAACAGCTACTGAAAAAGGAACTTTTTCTTTTTCAAATCTCTCTACCAGCTCTTTATACTCTGCTTCATCATATTTGTGATAACGGCTCCACCAGTTACCCAGCACATATCTTGGTAAAAGAGGTGTTTTTCCACAAAGATGATAAAAATCCTTCAGACATTCAAGGAATCGATGACCGTAACCAAAGAAATAAAAATCTTCTCCTTTGTTTTGTCTTGGTTTTACAGAACCATTTTCCATAAGTACCATTGTATGAGAATCATTCAGAACAGAAAATCCGTCTTTTGACATAATTCCATGTTCCAGCGGGATTTCACCGTTGGCCCAGTCCAGAGTTCTTGCAGTTCCCCGAAGATCTTTCGTCTCTTCTCCGTAATGCCATACTCTCTCTCCTGCCATTCCACCTGCAACGCGGACCATCAGACCGCCTGGTGTAAATTTCTGTTTATCATAATGAATCTCCAGATTCTTTGTATAGATATCAAGAGTTTCCTCTTTTTCTACAACACGAAATTCCGGAACAGGAAATTCTCTGTTGTAAACCATCTGGGTTGCATGATCTTCAAATTTCCCATCTTCGCTATACTCAAATCTGATTAATGCGGTTGTCAACATTGATATTCTGTAATTTTCCCCCTGCAGCACTGCGCCGGCAGAGCACAAAGGATGTGTTGGTACTGCGTATTTTTTTAAGCTCATCAGTTTATGCCTCCTTTTTACTCTTTAACTGTTTACTCCTTGACTGCACCATTGGCAATTCCGGCTACGATCTGTTTCTGGAACAGTAATACCATCACTAAAGTAGGAATTACTACAACTACAGCAGCTGCCGCAATCTGGTTCCAGTAAATTGTATACTGCCCTCTCAGATATCCGATACGGACCGGAACTGTCTGGATTGATTCATTACTGTTCATGGTACATGAAAGAAGATATTCGTTCCATGCTGAAATAAAAGTCATAATCGCAGTTGTAAATACTCCCGGTGCTGCAATTGGAAAAATAATTCTCCATAAAGTTCCCCAGGTAGAACATCCATCAATCTTCGCTGCCTCCTCCAGTGCAAGAGGAACCTGTTTGAAATGTGCCACCATAATCCATACTGCACTTGGCAGAGTAATAGATGAATACGCCAGACATACCCAGTAGGAATTCAGTTTTCCAAGAGAATAGTACATATTGAACACCGGTCCGATAATGATCATCTGCGGAAACATTGCTACTGTAAGGATCAATGCCATCAGAAGATTTTTTCCTTTGAATTTGAATCTGGATATGATATATGCAGACATAGACGCAACAACAATTACATACAAAGTAGTAAATCCGGACATAACAAAGCTGTTCCATACTGCCCTGAGAATATTTTTTTCAAAAATAACTGTTTTAAATGCATCTAGTGTAGGGTGCTGCGCAATAATACGATATGCGCCATCTCCGAATATTTCTGTTTCAGGTTTAAATGATGTGACCAGAATCCAGAAGAATGGAAATACTGAAATCAGCAAAAAAGCAATAATAAAAATCCAGCTTACTACTTTAAACGTACTTACCTTTTTCATCCTTTCTCCCCTCCTTAGTCGTTTCCCATGACATCTGCCCCAAGTACTTTTACATACAGGAATGCAATAATTGCTACTACAACAAACATTCCCATAACAACTACGGAACTGTATCCATAATTACTCTGGTCAAACATCAGCTTATAAGCATAAATAGATAAACTCTCTGTTCCATTTCCAGGACCGCCACCTGTCAGGATTGCGATCAGGTCGTATACACGGAATGCATCCAGTGTACGGAATAACAAGGCAACCAGAAGGCTTGGTTTCACCAGTGGCAATGTAATCTTAAAGAATGTCACCACCGGACCTGCACCATCAATCGCAGAGCTTTCATAAAGGCCTCTGTCAATAACCTGCAGGCCTGCCAGCAGAAGAAGTGCCATATATGGAGTTGTTTTCCATACATCTGCAATAATTGCAGCACTCATCGCCCCATGAGAGGTCAGAAGCATTGCAGACTGACTGTTTATAATTCCCAGTTTATTAAACAGAAAAGAAACAATTCCATAACTTCCATCATACAGATAACTCCAGATCATAGCTGATACTGCTGTGGGGATTGCCCACGGAATCAGCGCAACCGTACGGACAAGACCGATTCCTTTCATTGCTTTATTCATAATCAATGCCAGAAGCATTCCCAATACCAGCTCAATTCCTACTGAGATCACTGTAAAAATCAGTGTATGTCCCAGAGCTTTCCAGAAACGGGTATCTTTGATCAGATTCCCATAAGCCTTCAGGCCAATAAAATTAGACTTTACAATACATGTGTCCATTTCATCTAAAATCTCCGGTATTTTGTCTTTATTATAGAACTCTACATCCGGATATTTATCATAAAGTGCAGTAATATCTGTTCTGAGCTTTTCTTTAAAAGCAACCAGTTCATCCTTTTTATCAGAAGAAATCTTCTCTGTTCCCTTTGCATTTTCATATTCACTCATTACGCTGCTGACTGTTGCCTGGATTTCCTCTACTGCTTTCTGATCCTCTTCTGACATTAAAGTCTTATCATCATCCAGAAAATAATTGATATAATCACAATCCTCATAGAACAGCTCTCCATTAAAACGTTCTGACAAATAGAAGCTGTTTGCGGTCTGATCATTAATGCGATAATCAAAAAATGTATACATAAAGGATGTTACAATTGGATAGATAGAAAAAACACCAATAAAAATCAAAAGCGGCAGAATAAACAGAAACTGCTTAAAGGTCATTTTCTTAACCATGTTTTTCTCCTTTTCTCTGCAAAATTGATATCTGAAAGTTCAAAAGGACTGTCTGACAAACCGGACAGCCCTTTTATTCACTGAAGTTTTTATTTTCCCTCTGTGTCCAGTAAAGTCTCTATCTGATTTACTGTATCATCCAGTTCAGCCTCACCAGATAAATATTTGTGCATAGCAATCTGCAGATTATCAGATAATTCCTGATAATTGTCAGAGCTTGGACGGGCAATCGTATTATTTAATGCTGCAATAAATCCAGGATTTTCCAGAAGCTTGTTTCCTTCTTTTACTTTTTCATCATCAGCTGCTGCAGTCCATCCGGGAGCACTTCCGCTTCCAGCTGCATAGATCACCTGTCCATCCATGGAAGTAAGGAAATCAAGGAATGCCCATGCGCCATCTTTATGTTCACTGTTTGCATTAATTGCTGCAAGCCATCCACCGATACAGGATCCATTTGGAAGAGGTGCAATATCTATCTGATCCTGATGAACAGCAGTCTCATCTGTAAGGAGTGCCCATGCATATGGCCAGTTTCTTGCAAAAACACAGTCTCCATTGACCATGCTGTTTGCGGTCTGATCTTCCTGATATACTAGAATATCTTCCGGAGTCGCGTCAGAATCAACTGCTTTCTTCATTAATTCCAGGCCACCCTTGACATCATTGAAATTATTTGTCCATTCATTTGCATTACATACAAGTCCTTCATACTGATTAGCCTGGAATACAAGTCCGGTCTTTGTTCCTTCCTGACCTTTGTAGTTCTCTGCCATAGTGATCAGATCATCATATGTATAATCTCCACTTACCAGTTTGTCCGCATCTTCCTGTGAAACAATATCTTTGCGGAAAAATAATACACCATAATCCGGATTAATAGGCAGTGCATATGTTTTCGCACGATAAGTTCCTGAATCAAGAGAGCCTTTATTATATTCAGATGCCTTTCTTCCGGATTCTTTCATATATCCATCCAGTGCTTCCAGATATCCGGCACCTGCCAGATCGCCAGCCCAGGCAGTATCAATAGAAACTACATCATATTCAGAACTTCCGGCAGAAAAAGAAGTAGTCAGCTGACTCTTTTCCTGATTTGAATCATTAGGAGCAACCACAATGTTTACTGCGTATTTGTCCTGACTTGCCTCAAATGCATCAATTACATTCTGCATAACATCCATATGTCCATCATCTGCTCTGAAAAAATTAATGACTTCACGTCCGCTGTCATCTTTCTCCTCTGCCATTACCGGAACTGTTATTCCTGCTGCCATAACTGCACACATAACTAATGCTAATACTTTCTTTCCTTTCATTTTGATTACCTCCTGCTATCTTCCCTTAAAATCATTGTATTCTCTATAGGTGTTGCGCAACACTTAGCTTGTATTTATAATAGCATCTATTCCTAAAACGCGCAATAGGTGTTGTGTAACACCGTATATTTACATATTGTCATTCTATTGTTTTTATACATTTTGCACAATCGCATAATTATTAGCCCAACAACAGTCCGCTTATGTCAAACAGTAAAAAAGCCTGAAAACACGAAAAATATATTTCATTTCCCGCATTATCAAGCCTTTTATTTTAATTCTGTTTTCTGGTACTGTCACGAATCACTAACTGTGTGGGAAGAATCACTTCCTTTTTTCTTACCTCTTTTCCCTCAATAAGATCAATAAGCATCTTCACTGCCTCTTCCGATTTTCTCGGAATATCCTGATTAACTGTTGTCAGGCGCGGATATAGCATTGTCCCGTAAATATTATTATCGAAGCCTGCAATTCCTATATCATCCGGAATTTTATACCCATCCTCCTGAAAGCTTCTCATGACTCTTGCTGCCAACTGATCACTTACACAAAAAATAGCATAATTTTTGCCACAAAAGCGTTCTAACTCTTTTAAACGTTTTCTCCGTTTTTCTGAATCTGCAGGATCTACATAAATATGATATTTCGCCTGATATTCCCGTCCATTTTTCCTAAGTGCCATTTTGTACCCTTCTACACGCACAAGCTCTGCACCTTTGGCGGTTTCTTCCATCAAAACCAGGATTTCCTCATAACCGCATTGAAATAAATAATTTACAAGATTATAACTTCCATTTAAATCATCCAGTCCAATATTATAAATATCCGCATCCTGTTTTCCATATGTATCAATTCCAACCACCGGACAACCTTCTACAAGATTTCTTAGTTTCTCATAATCTTTCTGCGCAAATGTAACTGTAATGATCCCTGCCACACTCCACGATGCAGACATCTGGAAAATTTTATCCAGATCCATTTCTGCATACAAAAGCATATAATATCCCGCTTTACGCAGTTCTCTTTCTATAATTCCCACGATTGTTCCATAGAATGGGTCTGCAATGGTTGTATCTTCATAAACTTTTGTTGTATGAATCACCACACCGATCAGCCTGGTCTTTCCCCTGGTCATTGTCTCCTGGGCCAGCTTCGGGACATAGTGGTTTTCTTTTAACGCTTTCTGAATACGTTCCACATTTTCCTTGGAAACTTTATTAGTCCTTCCGTGAATGACATTTGCAACTGTAGTCGGACTAACCCCTGTAATATTTGCTATATCCTTAATCGTAACCATATCTTCCTCGTTTACTTTTTTATTATTATATGTTTTTTCACCATTTTTTTCAATCCATGAATGTTCTATACAAATGTTATTATTTCATAAATTGTTTTGGTATGAATACGATCTTCAGAATTATGTCAGTTTGTGGACAGTTGTCCCTTTTATAAATACTGGCTAAACTCAACCTTCTCTTTATTCGGTCCCTCAATTGTAAAGAACTTTACTCCGTTTTCCCAGAAGGGAAGAAAATGAACGGTATCGTTGGTTGTATTTAATCCTGCCTGATTAATCATTTCATATACTTTTTCAATATCTTTTACATCAATCGCCATATGATCGATGGCACCGGCTTCCATCTTAGCTGCTTTATTCTCATATGTCTCAACAACAAGTGTATTTAATTTCAGAAAAGCAACCTCTTCATCTGCTTCCTCATTTACTGTACGAAAAGCAATTTCAAATCCCAGAGCCTTATAAAAATCAATGGTTGCTTCAATATCATTGGTCGGAATTCCAATATGCTGAATTCCATTAAACTGTTCTTTTAAATTCATTTTCATTTTCCTCCTGATAGTCCGTTATAATATTCATCTGATGAAAATCATCCGACATATTTATGTATTGTTGCTCTTACAGCCCCAGGTCCTGCAATCATCTCACGGAACATATCCTCAACCTTCTCTCCTACACCATCTTTGTAAAGGTCAGTGAAGAACAGACGCTCATTGGAAAGAATTGGTTTTAACTGATCTTTGAATGTTTCAGGTTTGCCTACTACAATATCCTTAAACTGTTCCTGCAGTTCCTCATTCATTGGGTCCGGTGCAAGTTCAAATTTGTTTCCTTCATCATCTACACCAAGCATATATCTGAGCCATCCTGCAATTCCCAGAGGAATAGCTGTCAGTCTGGAAGCATCTCCGAATTTCTTTACATAAGCTTTGATTGTTTCGCCGAAACGGATGCCAACCATCTGAGATACATCTACTGCCAGACGAAGGTTTGTGTCTCCCAGATATTCATTTGGAAAACGATCATTAAAAAGCTCATCCACAAATGCCTGGGGAGAAAGGATTCCAGGGTCAGCAACTACCGGAAGCCCTTCATCATAAGCAATCATACGTGCCATTTTCATCATATCTTCATTTGTATTAAGCATATGCGCAAACAGATCATATCCAAGAACTACTCCCAGCGGACCTGTAGCAGAATGAACCGGATTCAGACATACTGTTACTTTCATACGTTCAGAAAGGTTAACTGTATTTCTGTCTGCCATATATACGCCAAAACCTTTTTCCAGAGCCGGACGTCCGTTAGGGAAGCTGTCCTCTATTACCAGATACTGCGGTTTCTCAGCATTGACAAATGGTGCAATGTATGTCTTCTTACCTGTGATCACCGGCTGCATGTTCTCAACACCCAGCTTTTCAAGATCTGCTGCGATCTGCTCGCTTGGACGAGGTGTGATCTTATCGATCATTGTCCATGGAAAAGCAACAACTTTCTCATCGCTTACATAGTTTACAAATCCCTCATCAACAAATCCGGCCTTCTTCCACTCTTCTGTCATTGTCAGTACTGACTCACGAAGCTTTGCACCGTTCTGTGAGCAGTTATCCATGGAAACCAGTGCGATAGGATATTCGCCGGCTTTATATCTTTCATAAAGCATTGCAACCAGAACTGCCATGGCGCCAGCCGCTTTATCCGGACCATTCTTGATATCCGCTTCTACAAACGGGAACCATGTTCCGTCAGCTTTCTGTAATGCATAGCCTTTCTCTGTGATCGTAAAGGAAACCATCTGCAGGGATTTGTTTGTGAAGATTTCTTTCAGACGTTTCCACTGTATTGTATCAGAAGACTGTGCCTTCACTGCTTCCGCAAGAGCTCCAATCACTTTATACTCACGTGTACCATCCCCATGCAGGATTACACTTAATCCCAGATTGTCATATGGATCATAAATCTTATCTACTACATCATAATCAAAAGTTTCCACACAGGTAATCCCACGGTCAAGCACTCCCTCTTCCAGAAGACCATCTGCAATTCCCCCGATAAATACGCGGAAAATATTTCCGATACCAAAGTGAACCCATACCGGATTCTCCTTTGCTTTCTCAGAGGCAGCCTCTACATCATAACCCGGAAGAGCGATTCCTGCCTTTTTCCATGCTTCCTGTTCCTTGATTCCATTGATTGATAATTTCATGTTATATCCTCCTTGTTTGTCTTATTCGATGCTTATTGTTTGTTGTTATGTTTTTTACTTACGTTTATATCTCAACTTTAAGTCGAGTATATATTTTTTTATTTAAAAAATCCATTGACAGAAATTCTAATTTTCAAATGACTTTTTTGTTTATTTTTACTATAGGTATTGACAAGTTGATTCGTTACTGTTCACACCGGATATTTTTATTGTTTTTTTTTCGTTGTATGCTACAATAAATCTGAAACTTAACATTATCTTATAACATAATCAGGAGAATATTATGAGTGAAAAGGGATTGACCAACATTAGTCTCAAGAAAATAAATAAATCAAAGGTTTACCAGTACATTTACAGAAAAAAAACGACCTCCAAGCTGCAGATCGTTCAGGAACTGCAGATGGGTTTATCCACTGTCAGCCAGAACCTGAACCTTCTGGAGCAGGAAGGTCTTATTGAAAAAAATGGTTTCTTTGAATCCACCGGTGGAAGAAAGGCAAACGCCCTTCAGATTGTATCAGATTTTAAAATTTCCATTGGTATCGGTATTTTAAAAGGGATGTTTCATATTACTGCTGTAGATCTGTATGGAAATGCTTTCTATACAGACACCATTCCGCTTCCATATTCCAACACACCGGATTACTATAAACAGGTTACTGACGCAGTAAAGGAATTCATCTCATCGCGCCAGTACGACAATGACAAAGTTCTTGGCATCTCTATTGCTACACAGGGTATCACATCCCCGGATCATACCACTGTACTATATGGAGATATCATGAATAACGCAGGCATGAAACTGGATGATTTTTCCAGATATCTTCCATGTCCCTGTTATCTGGAACATGATTCGAAATCAGCTGCGTTCCTTGAATTATGGAATCATCCTGAGCTTGACAGTGCTGTTATCATCCTGCTGAACCGAAATCTGGGCGGCGGCATCATTACCAATCATCAGATTCATCAGGGGATCTCCATGCACAGCGGAACTCTTGAACATATGTGTATTAATCCCGATGGTCCGCTTTGCTACTGCGGCAGCCGTGGTTGCCTGGAAACCTACTGCTCTGCCAATGCACTGGAACAGGCTGCAGGCATGCCTTCCAAAGAATTTTTCCCTCTTCTGCGCGAAAAAAAATCTCCCCAGATCATACAAATCTGGAAAGATTATTTAAACCATCTGGCATTTGCCATGAAAAATCTTAACCTTGTTATTGATGCACCGATCATCCTCAGCGGATATCTGGCACCTTATTTTACAGAAGAAGATATTGAATATCTGACAGAACATCTCCATACAGCCGCACCATTCATACTGGATAAAACACAGATCCTGGTCGGTACCAACGGACAATATACACCGGCAATCGGAGCAGCTCTGCATTATGTAGAGAAATTTATTCAATCCGTTTAACTATGAACTACGGCAATCCTTATAAATAATGCAATCAAGACAGTTCAGCAGAGTACGAAAGACAAGAAAGATATCTACAGGCGCGCTGACGCACAACAAAGATATCTGACACAGGACTTCACGCTATGACAGGCTGGATTGCTTGCATTATTTTATAGAATTGCTATAAATCAGATAAGCCCTCGGATCAATGTTCCATTCACACCAGATATCTCTCCATCATAAATTCCCAGAGAAGCTTTCTGCTTTTATACTTTCATATATCTCTGATTTCTGCTATTCGGTTTATCTGGTAATGTCATTTGGATCAAATTCATCTCAAGTGCGGGTTGCAAATAATTTCTGCGGAATCCATCTCTGGACTTTAACCCCAGTTTTTCCATAAGTGTTTTTCTTGTATAAGGCGTATCATACTCCATGATTTCAAGCATTTTCCTGACAGTTTCTGAAAACTGTTCATTTTCTTCATTCATATGAAGCGAAATATCTTCCAGAATCCTGTCTATCTGTGACAACATAAACTCTATAAAAATGGTAGATTCTCCTGAAACATGACATCTGGCAATCGCATCATAATATTCATCCTGAAATTTTTCAATCTGACTTTCGATTGGAATATACTCAAATACAGGTTTCCATTTAGCTAAAATCGCTGTGTGCCATAATCTTGCCATTCTTCCGTTACCATCATGCAATACCACATTGGGACTCACAAAGAAATCTATAATTGATTTCCACTTTTTGAGTACGTTCTTTGCCGGTTCCCTCTGCTTGATACACATATATACTGTCAATCAGTTCAACCAGCATAGAACGGTTTAACTCTGTTACGTTTTCATACTTGCGTATGGTTTCTAAAAATTGGTTTGTATTTTTCGTCTTGTAGTCCTCGGCTTCGATTTTCTCTTTTAATGCCTTACGCCTTTCTTCAAGTTCTCTCTGCTCATTTTCATAAGTTACAGACATTTTTTCAAAACGTCCATCAGAAATCTTTCCTGCTACATTCTGCTCAAACAGCTTCATTATGATACTGTCAATTTCAGCAATACGCTTTTCTGCCAGTTCCAATTCCTGTTTAAACTGCTTGATTTTCTTACCGCCGCCGGATTCACTCAACACCCTCATTTCTTCAATGAACTGGTCGCCTAATGTTTCCATATTCTTGATATGCTTTTGAATGTCGTCCATGACAATCTTCACTAATGCGTCATAGGAAATTGCATGAGTTGTGCAGAGGTTGCTGTTTCTGGCATATGTCCTGCAACGAAATCTCGGCTCTCTCCCGTTTGGATTGGAGAACGCCATATTGCGTCCACAGTCCGGGCATTTTACAAGCCCCACAAACATATTTGGTCGTCCAGTCTTATTTGGTCTTTTCTTTACACTGATGAATTTCTGTACCAGTTCAAAGGTTTCTTCATCAATGATAGCTTCATGGGTGTTTTTTACAACAATCCAATCTTCCTTAGGAACCGCTACCAGTTTTCTGTTCTTGAATGATTTTGTCTGTGTCTTGTGCGATACCATATGACCGAGATACACTTGATTTTCCAAAATCATCTTAACATTTTTTCCAACCCAGTCGGTAGGGAATCGGAACCCTGTGCTTGTTTCCAGCGTGCCATTCTTCATTGCTCTGTAGGCTCTCGGAATCAAAATCTTTTCTTCACACAATGTTCTTGCTATCTGATGAACACTGTTTCCCTGTTTCGACATTTCAAAAATACGCTTGACGATAGGCGCTGTTTCCGGGTCTATCAGTAGTTTACGCTTATTGTTCGGGTCAACCCTATAACCATACGGAGCGAATGAACCGCAGAACCCGCCACTTAAAGCAGTTGTTTTCTTGACGCTTCGGATTTTCTTTGAGGTATCACGTGCATAATACTCATTCATAATAGATTTGAATGGCATCATCTCGTTATCCTCATATCTTGTGTCAACATCATCATTCAGTGCGATAAAGAGAATGTCATTGTTCGGGAAGATTTCTTCCACGTAATACATGAACATGGCATTGTTGCGACCGAACCTTGACATATCCTTTACCATGATTCCACTAGGCTGTGTATCTTCCATAGCGTCCTCAATCATGCGGTTTAAATCCGGTCTGTTGAATGTTGTGCCGGAATAGCCATCATCTACATACTCGTCAATGATTTCAAATCCTTTTTCCTTTGAATAATATCGGAGCATTTGCAACTGGTTTGTGATACTGTTGCTTTCTTTATCAGCGTCACCATCATCTTTGGATAAACGTGCATATAATCTAACTCTTAATCTTGCTTGCTGTTTCGTCATTTTTACTCCTTTCCAACAGCAAACAAACAACTTATATCCTGTTAATATTATACCACGCTACTTAATTATTTTCAGCCGCTTATTACACTGTTCTCAATTTAATATCCATTGTTTTCCTGCTCGATTTCCTTTTGAATCAGCCTTTTAATCAAATGCTGCAAATCCACTGTACCGGAGAACACTGACGTTACATAAAAGGTCGTATTTCCTATTTTTATTGTATTGGACTGTACTGTTTTTCCTATAATCCCACCTCATTTCTTCCAACAAAAAAACACCATTTCTGGTGTCTTTCTGCTAATCTACACTGATTACTTTGCGTTCATACTTCTTTTCCTGCAAATCAATCTCCGCATAAACCATGTATTTGTCATTAAGTTCCGTCTGTCCAGTCTGAATACAGGTTGTCTGATGAATCTGGTTTATCCACTTTCCTTTCTCTGTGTCAGGACTTTCATGTATATGTCCGTGCAGAGAAAGAAGTGGCTGTTTTTCTTTCAGAAATTCGTAAATATCAACAGAGCCTATATCCAAATCTTGATAGCGCAACTGTCCTAATCTCAATCCCGCAGGCGGCATGTGCATAACGTAAACCGCTTTTTGTCTATCGTCCGGCAATGGAAGTTTCTTCAGCACATCACACATATGCGGTAATTCTGTTCTGGAATATTCCAGCCAGTTGTAAATCCTGTCATAATCAACAGCATTAGAGATTCCGGCTACAGGACTTAACTGACGCTGCGGAATATAATGTGTTTCTGTAACAACCCTGTCTTTACAACCGAACGGATGGTCTAAAATATAGTTCATGCCGATAAATTCATATCCATTGACAGAAAATTTCCTACCAGCTATATTGCAGACATTTTCAAATCTGTCGCAAAGATTGTCAAACATTTCATCTGTTGCCAGTAAATCATCATTTCCAAGCATGGCAAGGTATGTGATGTCCTGCTTTTTCAGTTCCTCAAAATATTCATCAAGGAATCCATTGATAAAAAACGATTGCTCACTGTGGCGGTCACATTGTTTTGGTAACATATCCCCGCCATTTACAATGACTTTGATTTCCTTTTCAATGGCTACGTCCAGAATCTTTCTGTACTTCTTTTTATCTCCGTGTAAATCTGTAACATACAATATCTTCATATCACTTTCTACCCCTTTTAATACAACATTTCTTCCTAATCATAGTTAAAAGTATACCATATCAGAGATAGATTATCAGCAGCTTATATCTGACATACAGACTGCAAAATTTTTGCCTTATGCACCTCCTTTACTGTGTGTTTCCGAAGCAGTCAGATGGCTTTGGAAGCTCCACTGGACTTTCACCATTCTCATTCCTATGAGCAGAACCGCACCATGCGAGTGTATCATTATTCAGATATACAGGTCATGGCAGAACGACCATTCCACAAGTCGCTCTCGGATCATTGCATGAATCGCTCGCTTTTTTAGGTCATGGCGTACAATTTCCGCTGGCTCGCTGCATATCAAACGTATCTGACTGCTTTATTCAGTTGTCAAAGAACTACCGACTGTATTTGCCAGTCTATGAAAATCCACTACCTAGATAATGGACTTTCATAGATTGACAAGCGGAGCAGAGGAAAGGGGAAAATGCTCCGCCCGTCTGAATGATTAGATTACGACTATCTCAAAGTTTGCAATCATATCCATGACTGCTGCCTGTATTCTGCCTTTTAATTCAGAATCCACTACCATGTAGACGTTACCGTATTCGTCATACAATTTGCGTAAGCTCAACTTTGATATGTACCCGTCATAGAAATCCAAGATTTCCTGTATTGCAGTTTCATCACCATTCGTAGCCGCCACAATCACAGCAAACGGTATATGTTTTTGGTCTTTGTCCATGCTTATTCCTCCTCCATCATTTTTCGTAATTCTTCCAGAGTGCTTGTCCTGTGACGGTAAACAGTAGTGCGTACCACGTTCATAAGCTCTCCGATTTCTGCGTCAGACATATCCATAAAGTATGACAACAAAATGATATTGCGTTTTCTCTCTGGCAAACATTTGAGTGCTTTGCTTAACTGGTCGTCAGATACTTGTACTTCCATGCCAAGAACATTGAACGCTGTATAATCGCTGGAATACTTGTCATAAACGCCTGCTTTGTTCAATTCCAAATCTGAAATTTCAGAAAACGGAACTTCATGTTTCAAGCGTCTTGAAATATCACGGTTATACTTCATTGCTGCTCTTTTAATGACTTTCTTTGTAAGGCAATCAAACTGTGCTTGAATAGCCTGCTGGAAAGAAGATGACTTCATGCCGATTCACCTCCTTTCTGCGTGAGAGTAGATGAGGTTGTTTTCCCTCTATCCCCCTTTCCGCACAGTAGCTACCCACGCAGCAACTATTTGTTGCGTTTTCAGAAAAGATTTTGAAAAAAATTTTTAAGCAGCAAAAAAGCACAAGGACATAAAAGAAATGCTGTTCTTGTGCTTTTAAAATTGTTCCTGCTATGTAATGTAAAAAACCACATTCAAGAGTATATTGTGCCGCTTTGAAAGCTAAGATTTTTTTGACAATAACAGATATGTTGAAGATTGTCGATTATACAGGTCTTTCAATGCGGCTACCTCCCAGAGCCGCCAAACAAAACCAATATGCTATTTTTCATTGTTGGAAAAAGAAAAAGGCGGCTTTCCAAACCGCCATTTAAGTAAAGATATTTTTTGACACGCAAAAATGGTACTGTTAATAACGGTTTTTTTTATTTACCGCAGGGCAGTACCTTTTTGCTTTTATACGCATAATAGGAACTATCAAACCATGCTATACGTTTTTCTGTACCTGTTAGAAAATCAACAGGAACTGTAGAATATAGTGAGGTGATTACATATGCGTAAAAAGGAAGATAAGTACGATTTTAGAGCCTTTGGTCTTGCCATCAAAGAAGCTCGTATGAAACAGGGTTTAACCCGTGAACAAGTGGGAACAATGATTGAGATTGACCCACGTTATCTAACAAATATTGAAAATAAAGGGCAGCACCCAAGTTTACAGGTATTCTATGACCTTGTATCATTACTCAATATTTCCGTTGATGAATTTTTCCTGCCTGTGTCTGATCTGGATAAAAGTACCAGAAGACGACAGTTGGAAAAGCAACTTGACAACCTTTCCGATAAGGATTTAGTTATCATGGAAAGTGTTGCTGACGGAATCATCAAGTCTAAGGAAGTGGAGGGAAATTAACCCTCCATTTTTATATTCTTCTTAAATGAGTGTGTACCAGTTAAAATAGCTGTAATACAAGCGATTATATGGCTAATCAAAACTGCAATCCATATACCATTTAAACCAAGTCCGATATATGAAAAAACATAAGCTAAAGGTATGCGAACAACTAAATAATAGAAAATCATCAAAATCATACTCTTTGTAGGTTTTCCCATTCCATTCAAGCAGCCTAAATAACAATTTGTTACGGTATTTAATACATATCCAATACTAATAATAATGAAATATTCTTCTACAATCTGTGCTACAGGGTCGCTTGAAACAAATAAGCCTGCTAATTGTTTTGAAAAAATAATAATCAGAATTGAAAGTATAAATAAAACCGTAATCCCATATTTCAAGGATAATTTTAAATAGTCTTTTGCTCTGTCAACTCTTTTTGCACCAATACATTGTCCAACAATGGAAGTCAAAACCATATTAAATGCCATTGCAGGATAAAATAATATTGTTTCTAATTTTCCTGTAATGCCATATGCTGCAATGGCAGAAATACTATAAGTGCTGACAAGCGAAGTTAAAAAAGTGGTACTAATTGCCGGAATACTTTGCTGAATTACAGATGGTACAGCACTTTTTATTAGTGGGATAATTTCTTTTTTATCAAAATCCGCAAATGAAATTTTAAAAACATTTCGTTTCTTAATATAAATAATCATAAAAATTAAACACATTGATTGTGAGAGTAATGTCGCAATCGCAGCTCCATGAAATCCTATTTTAAGAATGAAAATAGGGTCTAAAACGATATTTAAAATTGTCGATATAAGCATAGCAATCACTTGAAATATTGTATTTCCAAAACTACGAAGAACCGCTGTAAAATATAAGTAAAGATATACAGCTATGTAACCTAAAATGTAAATTGATAAATAATCTCTTGCCATGTTCATTGTTTCCGCTGGCGTATTTAATGCTGCTAATATAACAGGCAAAAACAATTCCAAAATAAAAGTAATGAACAAAGAAAAAATTACTGCAATACAAAAGGACGTAGAAATCACTTTCTTTTTCTTTTGTTCGTTTCTAGCTCCTATTGCCTGCGAGAGCAAAATAGAAATTCCATTTGTTGCTCCCATCGCAACAGAAGTCAAAAGTAGTACGATAGGTGTAGAATTAGTTAATGCAGCATACGCTAATTCTCCGAGTAAATTTCCAATCCAAAGACTGTCAACCAAGTTATAAGCCATATTTAAAAACATGGCTACAATCATAGGTAGTGTCATTGCCAGCAAACATTTTTTTGTATTTCCGTTTATAAAATCTAGTTTTGTGTTCATATAATTCTCCTTACTGAATGAATTTCATTCATTTATTATTTAAAAATTTTCCCTGCCCGTAAAAGCAGGGGAAAGATTATAGCTTGAATAAGTCAAATAAAATTGCTTTTATCTTTCTGTTTTTTTCTTCTGGTGTTAAATTATCATCTGTCAAAATTCCAAGCTGACCGTATACACAAAAATTAGCATATGATTCTACATCAGAAATATTAAGTTCTCCTGTTACATTTGCTTTTTTTATCAGCTTTACAACGACAGGTACTAACTTTTTGCATATACTTAAAGAGAGCAAGTCGTGAAAAGTTTTATTTTTTTCATCATGGAATGTATCATAATATGTATCATTTGTGCTTTCTGATAATACTTCCATATGATTTAAAATATCCTTTATGGAATCCTGTTCGATATTGATGTTTGTTTTTAATTTATCGACTAATATATTTGCATACTCATTGACTGCTGTTTGAAAAAGAATATCTTTTGATGGAAAATAGCGGTAACATAGTCCTTGTGCCACTCCGATTTCTTTTGCAATATCAGATATGGACGTTTTTTCATATCCTTTTTCAGCAAACAATTTCATAGCGGTTTCTAATATTTCTTGCTTTCTTGCTTCTGGTTCTTTGGAAATACGCATACAATAACCTCCTTTTCTATAGAGTAGCATTTACAAAATAAAGTGTCAATGACTGATATTCACTCAATCTATTTAGTCGCAAATGACATACAAGAAGTAATTCCGATACGCTCCCAATTAACATTATGAAATTTCCTTAATAAAAGGTGAATCATTTCTTTTTTTGAATATATCTTTACATCACTCTCCTTGCTGTGCTTCATATACATGTTCATTAGTTGTCGTGCAAATAATGGTTGCCAGCAATCACCAATAATAATTATGCCACTGTCTTTTAAAACACGGTATGCTTCATCTAATACTTTTTCTGGTGCTGGATAATGATGAAAAGAATCATTACAAATGACAATATCAAATGTATTATTCTTAAAGGGTAAATCTTCTGTATCACCTATTACAAAATGAGCATTGTTAATCTTTTTTTTATTAGCCATATCAATCATTTTATCAGATATATCTATACCTGTTAAATCTTTTGAATGATATATTTGTTGTATTTGATAAAGAAGTTCTCCTGTACCGCACCCTAAATCTAAAATAGAAGAAAAATGTCTACCTTTTAGCATATTTAATATGTAAGGATAAAGGGTTCTGGCGTGTTGACCTTTTATATCCTTATCATAAGTAAGTGCTTGTTGGTTAAAAGCTATTTTTGACATTTCTTTTGTATTGTCCATAAATATAAGCCTCCTTTCAGTTTTGTATTATACAAGCTATTGAAACGAAAGTCAATGAATAATATTCATTCATTTATATGAAAAGACTTGCACTTCATTCATATATACGAAATGCAAGTCTTTCATCATACTATTTTACAATCTTCCAGTTACTATCTTTTTCCAGCGTCAAATCAAACTGTGAAATCTGTGTTGCCTTTGTCCTTTGGTCGAGATATTTTACCGATACAGACACTTTTACTTGTTCACCGTCCTGTGTGAAGATTGGATTTACCAGCTCCGAGAACACATACTCACAGTTTACAGGTTCCAGCACATTCCCCGATACATAGTAGGCAAGTTCTTTTTCTGTTGCGGTAGGATAGAGCTTAAAGAATGTTTCCAAGAACTCTGTCACTTCCTCCATAGTGGCAGCGTCCACCGTTCCGTCTGATTCCTTGACTTTTGGTTCATAGCTGGATTTTGTCGGTATGCTGCTGATGGTCGGATTCTGCGTGATAACCATGTTTCCGTCACCATCTACATGAACCACCACCATATAAGCGGAAGTGTAACCGATAGAAGTTTCGCCCTCCGTTACCGTCTGATCTACCGAGTAGACAACGGTAAAGTCGTCCGTTCCAGCCGCTTCAACCTCCCAAATCTTAACGTCCGTCACCGTAGAGCTTGTGGGTATATCCTGTCGTACCGTATCAACATTCAAATCCTGCAAGCTCTTTGTCAGATATTGGTTGATGGCTGCGGTTCGTTTCTCAATGGATTCCTGCGTATTGCTCCAAGAATAGTAGGACTTCGCAAAGGCTTTTACAAAGTTCTCTATCTTGTTGGTATCAACGATACGTTGCTCAATGACTTCTTTCTCATGTACCGTGTTCATATCAATGGCGGTGAAATTCTTATACACCCCAAAGCTGACGCTTGCAATCAGCACCAGCCATAAGGCAATCACGGTTTTCTTGTGTGTGCCGACTTTCATCACAGGCACTTTTTTCTCTTTCTTTGGTTTCGATTCCTTATCCTTTTTCTTAAATAGCATAGCACCATTCCTTTCTAATTGGTTTTCACCCGTCCGGCACCAATCAAGTGTTGCTGCCAGTACGAGCTTGTTAAATCTGCATATCCGATAGGGTCGCCAGCATGATACATTCTGTTGTTTCCAGCATAGATTCCTACATGAGTGACGTATGTTCCAGCGTTATAGGTTGAGTGGAAGAATACCAAATCACCAGCTTTTGCCTGTGACAGCGGTATGTGCTGCGTAGCGTCATACTGTGCCTGTGCGGTACGGGGTAAGCTGATACCAGCCTTTCCGTAGCACCACTGAACCAATCCCGAACAGTCAAAAGAAGTGTTGGGATTGCTGCCGCCATACACATACTTCCAGCCTTGATACTTCAACGCTTCATTGAAGATTGCCTGTGCGGTAGCGTCACTGAAACTAGGCACAGCCAAATACTGGCTGACTAATTTTACATAGAACATATTCCCGTACTTGTAACGCCAGCCGCCATTTTCTTTTATGGAAATGTCATTCTTATAGGTGACTTTGACACCGCCGGATTTACCCTTTGCGAAGCTGACCGCCAGCTCAAAGGTGTACTTCTTTCCGTGTTTTGCTACATAATCAATGAAGCCGCCACCATAGTTATAGGACTGTACCACTGTGTTGATGTCACAGTCTTTTGCTTCTGCGGATTTCAAAAGCTCCGAGAAGTATTTACACCCCTGTTTGATGGAATCCTCCACGGATAGGGAGTTAAGCGGTAATCCTAAAGATTCACTGGCTTGCATAACGTCTGTCGTGCCAGTGCCGCCGGATTCCACCTGCATAATCGCAAGCAGATAGTTCACATAGTCAGAGATTCTGTATTCCTTTGCATACTTTTCTACCGTAGACTGATGTTTCAATACTTCCGCTGATAGGTTCAGTCCAGAAAAATCAAGACTGGAAGAACCACTTTCTTCATCATCTGAGGTCACGATAAACAGAAACAGAAGCAGACAGATAATCACTGTGAAAATCCCACCGAACACAGCAAAATGCCTTAACTTCATTTCTTGCCGCCTTTCTTACTTGTAGATTTCTTCATTGTTGATTGATTTGTGGTCTTTTTCTGAACCGTCTTTGTCTGCTTCTGACGTTGTACCGTTTGCCTTGAAATATCTGTGGTAGCTTGTGAATGTTTATTTACTGCTGATGAAGCCTGTTTATCTGCCGGACGGGATTCTCTGACAACCTGTGTTCTTACATTCTCCTGTGATTTTGTCACAGGCTCCTTACTCTTGCTTGATTGCGGCTGCTCCTTTGTCACTGTGACAGGACGCTCTTTGACATTCTGCTCCGGCTTTAAAGCTGCCGCCTGTGAATCCGATTTTACAGGAACAGGCGTTGTGGCTGGTCGCTCATGCACCGGGGCAGCTCTCTTTGTCGCTGATCCGTTGCTTTGTCGCTCCTTATCCACAATCGGACGCTGCGGATTCTTTTTGTCTGACTGCGGCTGTTTCGATACCGATTTTTTATCCACAATTCCACGCTTTGAGGTAGACTGTGATTCCTGTGTATTGCTTTGTGAACTATGTACGATCTGTGAGGAATCCGTCTGACTTTTCTTATCCGGCAATGCAAGCGGCTTCTGTGATTTGGAATCCGGCAGAGCTGGCGGCTTGCTGTTACCTCCACTGGAAGAAGCAGAAGTATTGTGATTTGCTCTGGTATGCGTATTACCTGTCTGTTTGGTATTGTCTGCCTTTTTTGTAGAAGCAGAAGCCGCCGCAGCACCAGCTACACCACCAGCAGCACCAGCCGCCATTGTCCTACCGATTTTACGCTCCAAGCGTCTTGCCCTGCGGTTGAGGAACATATACGGGTGTCGCATGATTCGTCTGCTGACTTGCTGTGTATCGGAGGATTGCAGGCTGAACATTGCCATCAAGTCACCTAATTTAAAATAGATTCCGGCAAAGGTGACTATCTGTAGAAATGCCACCATGAAAAACGGATAGCCGGAGGAAATGGAATAAAACATAGTCGAGATACTAAAGGCTGTGGTAATAATCAGTGTGATTCCGGCTCTCATCATAATGGTATTGAACAGCTTCGTAAGAGCCTTTTTTGCCATGCCCTCATAAGTCGGTATCATGGAGAGGATAAAACTAATCGGCAGGAACATGGCGTAAATGATGAATAGCACCTGCGAGAAAATCATCATGCCAGTAAGCAGAAAGACAAATGCCGAGATACCAATATTGAAGATAAACAGGAACACTACCATACCTAAACGGGTCATGGTCTTTGTGACGCTCAAATAGTCATTGTCCTTATCCTCGATTTCCTCAATCACAACGTCCTCTCTGTCGTCCGTGTCTGGACTTTCCGATAACAGGCTTTCCACACGGTCAGAACCGAGCGTTTCTATATCCGATTCCCCGTACTGTAAAAGCAGCCACGGTTGTTTCACCTGTATGGAAAACAGGCTGTCTCTTATTAAATCTACGCTGTCTTTTCCTTTGCTGTTGGAATCGGGCAGCACGATTTTTGTACCGAACGATAATGCCGAGCTGCTTATATCTGCGGAAAAGTCATTGATTTTGCTGATATAGTTTGGGGCATAGGCAATAAAGGACGCTGACAGAATAAATACCACAAGAAAGTTGATAACCGCATGAATGGCTTTTGTGGTTTCTCTTTTTAACAGTCCTGTGTATGCCACATAGATTCCCATTACCAGAATGAGGATAAGCAGGAATCCTACATAAAATCCCTCACTGGAAAAGCCATTGGAAGTCACACCAGCTAATGTCTGAATGTTCTTTCCGATAGAGCTTGCAGTATCAGAGATAAAGTCCAGCTTATAGGCTTCCTGTACTACATAGCCTGTCGCATTGGAGATATAAAGGCTCACCGTCCAGACAAAATTTGTGATAGCGTACAAGCCATACTGAATACTTTTCCCAATTCCATCAAGCCAGTTCCACGGTAGCCAATCCCAACTTGAATCCACATAGAAATCAAGCTGATAATTCTCTAGGGGATATTTAGAGTAGGCGTTGCTGTCGCTCACCGTATTATCCACCAGTCCAGCCGCATAAGTCACCGTTCCTGTGATGGATAAAATCATCAGCACGCCGAGAATCACACACAGAGCGATACCGAAGAATCGTAGGATTTTTCGTTTTCTCATAGGCTTCACCTCGTTTCTTCTGTCTGTACTGGCGGTCTGGTATCAAAGGCATGGAACAGGTCAGAGAATACAGGATGAATCTGGATAACGCCCACACGCCCATACAAATCTTGAAACAGGCATTGTCCGTTTTCCAAATCCCTAAGTCGTTTCTGGTTGCCCTCGTCCTCCTTATCCACACCAAAAAATTCAAGGGTATTTTTGATTTCTTTTATATCTGTGCTACGAAAGGCAAACTTCAAGCCGATATTGTTCTTCATCTTTTCGTCGTCCACATCACCAGAGTTTTGTGTCACAAAGTACACAGCGGCATTCATGGAACGACCAGCACGAATCAGCTTGTTAGAGAGTGCTTTTCCCTGTGCTACTTGCAAGAACGTCCACGCTTCGTCCAAATCCACCATCTTGAAAATGCTCCTATCCGAATGGATAAAATCTAAGGCAAAGGTACTGATAACGATAAGCATTGCCACGGAAAGCAGCTCCATTGTGGTATATTCTTCAAATTTTGTGTCCTTGTCTGGCAATACAAGGTCAGCCACCTGTATGATGTTAAGCTGTCGGTCTAAACTGATGGATTGTTCCACATCACCGTCCGAGAATAACAGGTGTGCAAAATCATAGTCCGTCATGCTCTCAATATGGTCTGCGATATTCTCTGCCACGAGTGAACCATCTTTGCGGAGTTCATCAATGACACGGAGCAGTCCTCTTTTTTTGCTCTGGGTAACAGAACGGATTGCACGCCTTAATACAGGGAACTTCTCACCGTCACGGGAAGAAATACCTGTAAGGAATGTTAAAATATCAATCGCAAGGCTTTCAGCGTCTTTTGTACGCTTCATAATCACATAAGGGTCAAGAAGTCCTTTGTTCTTATTCTCGCTGGTAAGGTTGACGATTTTGATTTCATGTGCAATGTCGGGTAGTGTTTCCTGCCAGTTGCCACGCTATAGCGATAGGTAACTTTTTGATGTTATCTCCAAGTTTTCCCCCGCTTCACACCGTACATGAAACTTTCGCTTCATACGGCGTTCCATCATATCCAAATAGATTTATAAGTTATTTCCCAGTTATTGTCTGGTATCCGTAATTCGTCCGTATTCTGTTCAGTTTTTTCTTCTGCTGACTATTAAGAACATAACCTTTTAACAGTGATTTTGCTTCGTCTGCTGATTCTGTTAGGATTGCCTTTGCAATGGGAATTTCCACAAATGCCAGATTAGAATATCTGTCAAGGTTATCTCCTTTGTCTGATTTGTGAATACATATCAGAGTGGACGGAGTTCCTCGACGATTCATTACATAGCAGTTGCCTTGTTGTGCGATATATGCCGAAATACGATTGTCGTTAAACTCTACGCTATCGGCAGGGTTTTCATTTTCCAACAACGCTCGGATTTCTTCTTTTGTTACAACTACAACGTCCTCATGCACCTTGTTTCTCCCTTGCTTTGTAAAATTACAAATATCTTGCGAGAAATTCATAGGATTTTTGTGTTGTACTCCTTGAATCGGCAATAGCGGATTATCCGCAATCATCACTATTTTTGTTTTTGGTCTGATTCCTTTTGTCCTGCTCTGAAATTCTGAACTTGTACTTTCAAATGGAACTGATTTTGCAATGTTCCTTAAACGGATTCGTATGGTCGGTAAGAGAGCGTAACTTACTTCTGTCAGGTTGTTATATACGTTAGTTGCTATGCAGTAGTAATTCTGCATACCGATAACTGTCAGATTATATCTGCTGATATTGAAGCCAGTCGTATGTCTGGCTATATCTTTTACCTTTAACTTTAGATTTGTTTTCGCTTTCTTTAATGCTTTTTGGTTCATATCTGTTTTGGCAACATAACCGTGTTTCGTTCTTCCTTTTGGAATGACTTTGATTTTGAACCCCAGAAAATCTGATGAATTTTTCTTCAGATTTACTACCTTTGATTTCTCTGGACTGATTTCTAATTTCAGCCTTTTATTAAGAAAATCTACGGTACTGTGGTAAAATCTTTGTGCTTCTCCATAGGTTGAACACATGATTTTAAAATCATCAGCGTAACGTACAATAAAACCGCTTTTCAGTTTGGTATATTTCTTTGCGTATTGAAGCCACCCATTTTTACTGCGGTTCTTCGGCTGGAATGTTTCCCACTGACTGCTTACCCACCAGTCTAATTCATTAAGGACTATGAGGGAGAGCAGTGGACTTAACAGACCGCCTTGTGGCGTTCCTTTTTCTGGGACACCCTCGCCGTCAATTTCGGCTTTCAGCATTTTGCTGATAATGCAAATCAATCTTTTATCCCGAATACCAAGTGTCCAGATTTGTTTTAATAGTTTTCCATGATTGACATTATCGAAAAATCCTTTAATGTCTACGTCAACACAGTAATGATATTTTGATAAATTTATCAGTGTCGTTACTCTGCTGACTGCATGGTGGGCACTTCGATTCGCACGGAATCCATAGGAATGATTATGGAACTTTGGTTCGCATATCGGCTCTAGGACTTGCAGGATACATTGTTGTACCAGCCTGTCCCAGATACACGGAATCCCCAATGGACGCATTTTATCGCTCCCAGCTTTTGGAATGAAAACACGTCTGACTGATTTGGGGCGGTAGTTGCTAAGGCTTTCCCGAACGGTAGCAACAATCTCAGCATTGCTGAGTTGTTTTATATCGTCTATCGTCATTCCATCCGTTCCAGCCGTTTTACTGCCACTGTTTGATTTCAGATTACGGTAAGCTAAACAAATATTTTGTTCCGAACCAATAATTTCAAGTAACTTATAAAAGTTATTACCGTTCTTGCTCTGTGCGTATAACTCGTCATAAATATGTTGCATATCATAATACTCGTTATAGCGGAGCTTGTTTTTCTTTAGCATGGTCTGTACCCTCCTTGTTTGCAGGAGCAAGTACATCTCTTAGTCTTACTCGAACCCATACCATTTTTCTTAGTAATTCTATTCTTCATATGACTAGTGGCTATCCCTCCACCGCTTGTTATCACGGTTTCATAGGTACTGTGCCACCACTCTCACTGACATTAACACACCTTATATCATTGCTAATCTCACAATAACTTTCTGATGTGAACACTTCACAGACAGTAAAATCTCCATGTTGTCAGCTTTCAACGTTCCAAACACACTATCTGTACATATATCCTTAGGTTTCCTCTATAAGCCTGCTACCTTGATAACGCCTTTAACGTTATATGGATTTTCATAAATGCGGAGTCTTACTCACCCACAGTAGCGACACTGTTTGTGTCACTGGACATTTCTATCCAGCCCCGATATAGACCTGTACATTCAAGGATTCGTCAGTAGACCTCTCATCTACATTCTAACCATAGATATTTTATAGACTTCCGGCATATAGGACACAACGCCCACCTCTGGGAATCTTTCGTCAGCATTATCTGTTACGGTGTCTGTCTGCCGACTTCACCGAGCTTCTGACAGAGCCTTGTTTACTCAAGTTTCTGCCAGTCGGAGTATTAAAGTAGCCTTTCAGGGCGTTACCCCGTCATTCGACTATTCGTGTGTTTAGTTCTCCAACACACATTAAATATTGATTTAATGAAGTGCTGTGCCTACTCTTTTCAAGTAGGAACGTTTCGCACCTGATTTAGGGTCTATAATGACCGCTTTTCCTCCAAACAGCACCGCATAATAGATGATAAGGTTGTTACAGAAAGACTTCCCACCACCGAGCGAACCGAGAAAAGCAGCCGCAAGAGCATTTGTCACAGAACCTTTTACGCCCTGTGCTGCAAGGCTAGGTTTTAGATAGACGTTCTTTCCTGTATCAAGGTTATAGCCGATATAGATACCATCCGTTTCCCCAAGCTGCTGTGTCGCACCGAAGCCAAGTCCGGCGAGAAAGTCCGAAGTGACGTATTGGATATAATCATTGATATATCTTTTGCTGGATGGGATAAACTCACCATGCAACCCCAACATATCACCGAATGGGCGAACCAGCTTGACGTTCAAATCATCATAGAAATCTTTGACTTCATCACAGCGGCGTTTCAATTCTTCCAGAGTGTCAGCCGCCACACGGATAACGTAGGATAATTTATACATGGATTCTTTGGACTGGTCTAAATTTGTTTCCAGTTCATTCACCGAATCCAGAGCGTCCATGACGTTACTTCCCGTTTCGTTGTTGGATTCCCAAGCATGATTATCCAAGTCTTTCAGCTCTTTCTTTTTGTTCCTAACAGTCGTCAGAGCCTTTTTGTTGGTGACGATTTCAACATTCATAGAAGTGGAAACGGGGAACGTGAATTGCTGTTGCTGATAATAAAATATCTCGCTTGACGGAAAATCCAGCTCACCCACGATATTGTTAATCGTGAAGTAGGCAACAAAAGTTGTCTGATCTTCACGCTCAATCTTTAGGTATCGCTGGTTTTCTTCAATCATGCAGCGTGTCGGACGGATAAGGTCATATCGTTTCACCAGTGTTTCACGCTTTGACTTTTTTATCGGGAGGTCATAACTGTAATCACTGTAGGCAACGCCGGTATTCCCGTAGATATGTTCCAAGAGGTAGCCGAAGTCGTTCTTATCTAGTCTGCGGAACTGAAAGCGGCGTGAGATTTTGCTTTCCAAGAGTTTTTCCATCTTTAGGAAACGGTTGATTTCATCATTACTCATGGAAACGAAGTCACCCATCAGCTTGTGATTGACTTCATAGATAAAATCCGCAAAGGTCATAGCTGCTGATTTTCGCATACCCTTGAAGCTGATTTCTTCCTCATTTACCAGCAGCTTGAAGCCAAGAAAAAAGCGGTAGTCAATCTGATTTTCACCAATCATCTCAACCAACGCTTCTGTCTGTTCATCTACCTTTTTACAGGCAATCTCTTTTAATCTGCCTGTGATTCCCTTTTTGGAACGCTCCTGTACTGCACGCAGGCTGTCCTCTGTGGCAATCTGTAGGGCATGGATTTTTCCGTCACGGTTCTGGGCGATAAGCTGACGGAAGTTGTCATGCACCATGTATTTTTCTTCTGGTGACAGGAACGAATAATTGTAAGGTGTCAGCTCATAGTAGGCAAAGCACTCACCGTCATGGTTGAACACCAGATTGTTTTCTATGTACTTAATCGGGAACATACATCACACTCCTAACTGCGGTCACGCTTGTATTGAATTTCTGATTTTTCAGTTTGATAGCTTTTCCTGCATAGGTCACTTTTGGTCGGAGGAAAAAGCTCACACAGGATTTTAGGAATCCAAAAGGCTTTTTTCCGTCAAAGGTCTTTTGCGATACAAACCAAGTGAACGCCACAGGGATTCCAAAGTATTTGAGAAATGCACCGTCAATCATGTTAAAGGGCGGTAGCTCCCCAAAGAGAATCACCACAAACAGCGACACCACGAACCAAGCCATCTGACTGAATGTGAGCGGGAACGGGAGTTGAAAGTCGTTGATTGCATAAATGACTTTTTCCACGCTCCATATGCTTGTATAGCTTTTGATTTTCTTCAATTTTCACAGCTCCTTTCTGTTCTAAAATGGAAACAGCAGCCTATGTTTCAAGGCTGATGCAAAAAAATAACCAGTGTCATTTCACTGGCAGATAAAAAATATTCAGTTGTAATTGTTAATACGGACATTCAAACACGCCATGATTGGTGACGACAAAACGCCCCTCTAAATCAAGGTCACGCCCGTAGGCTTCATAGTCTATGTAACTGCGGATTCTGTCTGGTATCTCACCCAGACTTTGACATTCATCTATGAAGTAATAGGCAACGTCTGTCATATCGTCACAATCGGGATAATGGATAATATCGTCTGCATGTTCGCACAAATCTTCCAAGCTGCTGTAATAGCCTAGCAGTTCCGATAATTCGTCCTGTATGTCCTCTGGTAAGTCCTCCACCATTTCACACAGGCGGTTGACTTCCTCAATGGGTGTGTACTCGTCAATCTCAAAGGGTAGCTCATAATCATGGATTGCGTATTCTTCGTATCTGTCATTCAAGCCGATACGTTCTGCCATCTCGTCATAATCAACGGGCGGCGTAAACCACGCACCCACAAGCTCACCCTCGTTGTATTTCCCAAGATTGGCGATATAGATTCGCATTTCTTCGATACCACATCACCCCTTTACTGATAGCGGAATACGCCGCTTGTGGTAAATAAGTATCTGTCGTCCATTTCCAGCTCACTACCATAGGAGTGATAGTCGATATGTTTCAACAGTTCGTGAGGAATCTCACCAAAAACATATTCTTCACGGATAAGGTATTCTGCCAGAGCTGCACCGTCACCCACATCATAGTAGCGTATCTCGTCCTTGTGGTCGATAAATTCCTCGAAGCTGGAAAACCATTTCTGCTGAATGGCTTTCATTTCATTGCCGATAGGCGTACCCTCCAATTCCAGCACCATGCGGCAGTTGGCGTTGATTTCCCAAAGTGGCATATCGCTGTGCAGGTCAAAGGGCAGCTCATAGTCTGCAATTTCAATCTGTTCTTCATGCTCCACACCGATTTTTTCTCGGACTTCCTCAAAGTCCACAGGGCAGTTGAACCAAGCACCGGAATATTCTTCCTCACCCTCACGATACGGTTTTGTATTGTTTAACAGGTAGATTCGCATTTCCTGCATGGTCTGTCACTTCCTTTCATCATATCCAGTATTCCCATTATAACAGCATAATCTACACCGAATACATAATGAGAAAACTTTTCTAACTGTTCTTTTGGATAATCAAGTGGTGAGTGCTGCTTGATGATTTCCCACACCATACGTTTGCGGTAGGGAAGGTCGGAAATATTTTCACAGCCGACACGCTCTTTCATATCCTCAAATATATCTGTTTTCATGTTGTCCTCCAATCTTAAAATTTGCATAGAAAAAGCAGCTAACTCAAAAGAATTAACTGCTCTTTGTCTATGATAATTTGATTCCTATTTGTTTCAAAATTAAAGTAAGTTCTTTTCGCTTTTCTGGGTCTGGTGTTCTGACTAAAGTATATCCTTCTTGCTGTATTTTTCTTAATATATCAAATGTAATATCTGCTCTAGCATTTAATTTATATAGAGTATCATCCGACATAGGTACTTTACGAAGATACCACCAGAAAGGTAAATCCAATTTACTTTTAGCATATTTTATAGTGTTGACAAAGTATGTGTCCTCATTATAGTAATTAAAATGTGGTTTGTCCTCTAAAAGATGTTTTTCCATATTTTCATAGAAATCATCTAAATGATTGTCAACTAAAATCTTTTCAAGTATTTGAGGAGGAATTTCACTCAAATACTCTGTTATCATACCAGTATTCAAAATATTTAAAGGCGTATAATAATATTTCTTTTTAGCGGAAAGAACAATGCTCAATACTACACTTTGATTATCAAATGCGTCAAAATATACATTGACATTAACATTGTGATATTGATAGTAAAATTTTAAGCAAGTAGCCTTTGTTTTTTTAGGAATACTGTTATAAATATCTACTAAATAGGCTTTTGTACTTTCTTTCACACAAAACACTCCTTTCAAATTCTGCTTAAATTATACTACTTTTACACAATAAATACAATTTACGCCCCGATAATCTTATTGAATAACTGCAACAGTACGTCTTTTACGCCAGAAGCATTGAATACCAAGCCGACAGCGATTAAGGCAATCACCAAGAATCCAATCAGTTTAGAAAACTCACGCTTGAATCCGAGATATACGCCGATAACCGCAATCGCCATGAGTACCAAACTCTGTGCGTTAGATAAAAACCAGTTGTATAAGTTCTGTCCGAAATTCATTATTTTCTGCTCCTTTCCATCATTTCAATTTTTCTTTCTGCGGCTGCTCCAAGTGAGAACAGGAATAAATCAAATAAGATATGCTTCATGTTGTCATTCCTCCGTTTCTGTAATCATTTCCTCTGTGGAAGTTGTCTGCTGTTCAATCAGCTTTTTGTGACGCTCCGTGAGCTTCGCATGGTCTAAAATGTCTTTGAGATAAGTCGTACCGTTGGTACTGTCAATCTTCTGTAAGACTTTCCAAGTGGGAGCTACCTGTCTGCTTATCCAGTTGAGCGTCCGAGTGAGCGTATAAGGCTCTGGTTTGGTCGTCAGTTTCAAACGCCCACGATCAGAGCCGATAAAGTACGCCCATTTCTCATTGGTCTGCCATTCGCTGCGTCTTTTCTCCACCTCCTTGTCAGCGAACCGCATATAACGGTTGATAATGTCAAAAGCGGTACGCTCTGCGTCATGGTAGGTCAGCAGGTCACGCACCGCATAATAGGCTCGCTCATTTTTCAGCCGGATTTCAAAACGGTTCTTGATTTTCGTATCTTCAATGGGTATATCGTATTTCACATACTGCTCATAGTCCTTTTCATAGATACAGAAATAAACCTCTGATTTGAGCGAACCGATATAAAGCGTATTTCCCATTCCGTATCTGTCCTGTTCATTGCTTCTCACCAGCTCACCGCTGCGGTAGCTCTTGAAGCTGCGGAATACGGAAATACATTCTTCACGGTTGCATTTCTCTGTCAGCTCTGGAATATCCAAGATTCCTGCCATATCGTTGATGGCAAGGTCAAGACGTTTCATCACACCTCCTTCCACCAGAGCGTCCATGAGAAAGTCATACCAGCTCCTATGCTGTGCCAGCAGATAACTTTCCATCTGCCGACAGCCTTTGCCTTTCAGCTCCAGCAGTGTGCCTTTCTCTTTATCGGGTGATGTCAGCACGAACACATCACCAAGCACATAATATTCCGCATAGGAGTAGAATCCGTAGTCCTCATGTATCATTACATCCAGCTTTAATTGCAGAATATCTTCAACAACGTGCCGAACGTCCTGTGTGGGGAATCGGATTCTGACGTAATCCAAGACCATTTCCAACGGATTCTCTGGATTCAGCTTTTCCAGAGCGTCCGTGAATTTCCCCTTGATTTCTTCTGTCAAGGCTACTTTTCCAGATTCAATCCTGCTGACATACTCACGACTGATACCAGCCATGACCGCAAGACGATTCTGGGAAACGCCGTACTGCGTCCGTTTTTCCTTAAAATCGTTTATCCAATCGGTATCATTCAGTTTCAATCCCTCCAATCGAAAAAGGAATGTGACAGTTACCGATTTTGTCACACTCCTTTGAATGTTTGAAAAGTCCTCTGTTTTCAAGGACTTTTTGATATGTAATTGACTGTTTCCAGATAATTTGTGCCCCCCTGTTAGATAACGGGGGCAGATGGTTGGGGCGGCTCACGCCACCCCAACACAGGCTAGTCCGTACCTGCGTCTTTCGCTTCGCACGCCGCCTGTCCGTCCTGCCTGTTTTGTGACAATCTCCCTATCTCTTTTAGGAAGTCGTGTCCTTTGGGTACAAGGGGAGTGTAAAACTCGGATATGACACTGTTTCCCGTATCAACATAGCCACGCCCTTTAATCTGCTTCAAGAAAAAATCCTTGTCTACTTCACCGAACATCATACTGTACCCAAGCTCTGACATACGCCCAAGAGCCACACGAAAATTGAACTGGTCACGGATTCCGTCACCGAGATACTTTGCGTCTGGACGCTGACAGGCGAGAATCAGAAAATATCCTGCCTGTCGTCCAAGCATGACTATCTGTTTCAGTTTGTTAAGGACAGCCGCATTTTCCTTTGTTGTCAGCATTTCCATAAACGCCACATATTCATCAAAGATGAGAAAATGCGGAGCAAGACCGAGATAGGCGTAGTTTTCACCTGTCCTGTAGTTTTCCATGAGCTTCATACTTTCCGAGCGTTCCATCATACCATCATAGAAGCGGTCAATACAGGCGGTTATATCTTCTTTCTTGTACCAGACTTCCGGCATGACAACGGATAAATCCGCAAGGTCGGCGTTCTTTGGGTCTAAGATATACATGACCGCATTGCTGCGGAGCAGAGCTTCAATGAGTGTGAGAATAAAATACGTCTTTCCTCCACCAGTGCCGCCAGCAATCAGCATATGAGGGAGCTTGTCATACTCCCACCAGACATTTTTCATCAGACGCAAGCTGCCATGTTCAGCCTGTACCTCATTGATAGTGATTCTGTTCGCAATCGTATCATAGAGCAGCACATATTCCACATAGCTGTCTTTCAGCTCTTTGGAAACCAGCTCACAGTACAAGCCTGTTTCTAGCTTCTTTTCCAAGTGTAGAAGCTGCTCTTGATATTTACCTAATGTGATTTCTGTACGGATATATAAAAGTCCATGCTCCATGCGGTAATACACTTTAGGAAAATAGGTGATTTTCTCTTTTTTGGTAGTGGCTGGCAAATCTTTGAAAAAGCCGCTATCCTGTGTGGATTCCGATTCATACCAGCCATTTTCCAGCAGCATACGAGCCAGCTTTTGACGGTGAAAGAGCTGCTTCACTCTGGCATACTGGAATCTGCGATAGAAAAGGGCAGTCAGCACACAGACCAGAGCCGCCACAACGATAGTCATTATCCTGTATGGCGTGATTGTCAAATGGACGCTGCCATCTTGAAAAAATGAGATTGCTTTCCAGTCCGTAGTGAGGATTGCCTTTAGATTCAGTATTGCTACTACAGAGAAGAACAGCAGGGGCAGCGAACCAGCCGAGAAACGAAAAACCAGTAATTTGTCACTGGCTCTGATTCGATTCCCACGTTTATTGAATCGTGGCATAGGCTAAATCCTTTCTTTATTTTTTATGCTGTGGCTGCTGCGGATTGTTGGGAGCATGGTTATTTCCGGCTGGCTGACCGTTCTTATTCTTCAAGACAATATCATCTGCTTTGATATACCAGTCAACGTCTGCACCTTGAAACGTAGCGGTTGCCACCGTGTCTGCCACAGGATTGATGATTTCCACCTCTGCGTTGTAATCAAATTCCTTTAACGGAACAGAAGCCGGAATACTCACCTGTATCATGCGACCCTGTTCTTTACACTTCAAATCGTAGGTACGTTCCTTGATTTCTTCAGAAACCGTACCGTCCTCATTCTGGATATGTACCTCTCGTCTTAATGCGGAGAATTTCAATACTCCGAAAGTCTTTTCCTTGTCAATGATGATTCCGTTTGCTAATCTCATATACTCAATACCTCCTTATGCTTTCACCATATCGTCTGCTGACAGGATATAGTTTGTGAATCCTCTTGTACCGATTTTGTAACCCTCTGCGGTGATTTTGGGATTGATAAGTTTCACTTTTTCCTCTGATTCAAAGTTCTTCTCACCAGCAGAAGCAGGCAGCACCACGATAATATCATCTGCCCTCTGTATGTCCGAATAAAGGTTGAAGCTACGGGAAACGACCGTCATACGTCCGTTGATCCTACGCTGTTCCACCTTATTTTCACCTGCAAACTCTAAATTCCCGAATGTCTTTTCCATGTTTGGGATAACGTGTTTTAATTCCATAAATTGTTTACCTCTTTTCTTTCTGATTTTGATTGATTTGTTATATAGTGTCATTCTGCTGTTGGGATAATATCTGTCTGCCTGTGAATTATCAAGGGCAAGCGTTGTGCTGGAAGCACCCTTGACAATCCCCATTCAGAAAGATAAATCGTAATCAAGCAGAAGTTAGATATAGTGTCAGCCACAGACTGACGTTTCCATGATAGGCGGTGAACGGGTTGTTGCTTTCATAAGCTGTTACCTCCCGTATCAGTCAGATTTCTTTACTCTGCGGAATCTCTTATATCCGGCAAAGATAAGACCAGCAGCAGAAATTCCCATCATAGCGAATAATGCAACAAATGGCGTATTGTCACCTGTTTTTGGTGAATCGCTTGTCTTTGTTGGTGTACTAGGTTCTTCTGGTTTCGTAGGGGATTCTGGTTTTTCTTTGACCGTCACAGTCTGCCCCTCGTCCTTGATGTCCTTATGTTCTGCTACCTTGATAGGCTCGTCTGGATTGGACGTATCGTACAATTCTTCAAAGGTCACAAGCTCTTTGCCGCCAAGCTCCGAAGCATTGAACGTAAATTCAATCTGAACCTCCATTTTAGAATCCTCGGCAGTAAAGGTAAGGTCATTTTCTACACGTTTACCATTCACCAAAAGTTCTGCATTTTCAGACTTTACCATTTCCCAACCTTTAAGGATGTATTTCACGCCTTTTTCCAAACCGTCTAAAGTAACTGTATCGACAATCGTTACTTTGTCGTCTGCTTCAATCGTCTTTTCACCTGTTGCCTTATCGGTAGCGGTTGTGTGCATAGTGATGATACGTTCCGTAATCGTCACTGTTTGCCCCTCGTCCTCAATGTCCTTGTGTTCTGCCACCTTTGTAGGCTCGTCTGGATTGGATAAATCGTATAATTCCTCGAATGTTACTAGGTCTTTTCCTGCAAGCTCACTGGCATTGAATGTAAAGGCAATCTGGACTTCCATGCTAGAATCTTTTGCAGTAAAGGTATAGTCACTTTCTACAGGTTCACCGTCAATCAAAAGCTGTGCGTTTTCAGACTTCGCCATCTGCCAGCCTTTGAGCTGATAGGTTGTACCTTTTTCCAAGCCATCTAAAGTGACCGTATCAATGACAGTTACCTCTTTACCAGCAACAATCATCTTTTCACCTGTGGCTTTGTCGGCAGCGTTGGTATGAATTTCAATCACTCGTTCCTCGATAGTCACGGTCTGCCCCTCGTCCTCAATGTCCTTGTGTTCTGCCACCTTGATAGGCTCGTCTGGATTGGATAAGTCGTACAATTCCTCGAATGTCACAAGGTCTTTGCCACCAAGAGCAGAAGCATTGAACGTATAGGAAACCTCAACCTCCATTTCTGATTTTTTCGCAGTGAATGTGTAATCACTTTCCACAGGTTGACCGTCAATCAAAAGCTGTGCGTTTTCAGACTTCACCATCTGCCAGCCTTTCAACTGATATTTTGTGCCTTTTGTCAAACCATCTAAAGTCACAGTATCAACGATAGTCACGCTCTTTCCGGCAACGATTGATTTTTCACCTGTCACCTTATCTGTGGCAGTCGTATGGATAGTGATTTCTGGCTCGTATTCATCTGTGAGCGTACCCAAGTCCACGACTACTTTATTTCTTGATACCACTACATCAAACGCCGGAATCAGCGTCATTCCTTTGTTGGAATCGCAACGTAATTCTTCGATTGTGTAAGTATCATAGAGCAAAGCACCTTTGCTGTCGTCTGGTGTGGAAGTACCGAACCAGATACCGTCCTCACTGGTCTTTCCGGCGTTGGTATTCTGCTTATGAGATACCCAATCAGAGGAAGTGGAAAACTGACCGTTTGCGTCTGTCACAATGATATGGCTCTCACCAGTCGTCTTGCTTGTGATCCTAAAGGGAACATTCGCAAGTCGCTTGTGAGTGCCAGCACCGATTTTTACACCCTCAATATCTCCACGGATAATCTGATTGTAGATGGAATGTGCTTCATCTGTTAAATCCACGATTTCACCGTCATTCACAATGTCAAACTCACGGTCAACCGCACCAGTTGTCAAGTAACCTGTCGGACTTTGGGATTCTGAAATTTTATAGTGACCGTAAGGAAGTGTGTCTGTATCAGTCATAGCGATACCGTCAACACCTGTATGGATTGTCTTGACAACTTCATTCTTGTTGTATAACTTGCCATCTACCAAGACAGCATTATCATTTAAGGAAATAATTTCAAAGGCAGTATCTTTCAAAGTCGCACCGCCTTGTGCTTTTGTATCTTTGGTTTCAAGGTCACGTTTCTGGATTTTCACACCGCCACGGATAACCTTGTCTGATACGGAATACTGGTTGCTGCCGCTTAACGCTGCAAGCTCACCATCTTCTGTAATCTGTGCCACATAGACACCTTTTATCTGTTCCGAACTTCCGGCAGCCTGCATATAAGCACCCTCCAATAAGTAACCGTTTGGAGCTGCCTTTTCTTCCACAGTGATAGTACCAAGCGGCAAACAGATAGTACCATTCTGTGTATAGAAGCTGTCACCAGACACCTTGTAGGAATCCGCTAATTTTGTGATGTAATGGACTTCATTATTGCTGTCTTTTTCAGTGATTGTCTTTGTCGTCCATGTGCGTGTCGGTTCAGATGGAAGATTATCTTTTGTGTAGTAACCGTCATAATACTTCCAGACGAACTCCGCACCCTCCAAAAAAGCGTTACCCTGTGGCGTAGCTTTGGAAGTTTCCATATCAATCTTGAAAAGCTCAACCAAAGTGTCTGTGACTTTTGGTGTGTCGCTGACTTTTAAAGTCGTAGTTTCACCAGCTTTGACCGTCATAGTATAGACGTTCTTATCTAACTGGAATCCCTTTGGAGCTTTCGTTTCCTTTACATAGTATGTTGCGGCTCTTAATTCCACAGTGTCAGTATTGCCATTGGCATTTGTCGTAAGTGTGGCAACAGATTTCGTGCAGCCTTTATCAGAATAGACACCATAAGTCGCACCAGAGAGAGAATAGCAGTCGTTCCCGCTTGTGACTGTGGTATTACTGGAAGATTTCTGAATCTTGCCATTTCCGACAGCCAGCTCTGCGAAGAACTGTCCTAAATCCTGCCCCTCACCAGTGTAGATATAACCGTAACAGTCATAGTGTCCTTTGTTTGCTGCTACAAAGGCTTTCGCTCCGGCGAACACTTCATCTTGCACAGCTTTTGAGATTTCATCATAAGAAGCTCGTACATTGTCACAGCTCCACCCAAGATGGACACTCAATCTCTGCCAGACTACTAACTGTCTTAAAAGATAGGCGTGCTGGCTGCTGATTCCGCTATGGCTTGCGGTATACTGTTTGACGTATTCAAGGGATAGGGAAATATCGGCTATCTGGTCGTCACTCAAACGTGTACTTGCGTCACTTCTGGTCTTATATCCATTTTTGAAGTTAGTGTTAATATCGACACAGTAAGCGTCCTCACCCTCAACGGTCATATGACCCTCGTTGAATGTAGAACCGATAGAACCGTCATTCATTACTTTTTCTACAATTCCTACACGTTCCTCTGATTCCGTCCAGTATTGCGTTTCCGCAGCATTGACAGCGGTTGTGGGTAGAGCAGTAAAGACGGTTGCAAGAGTAAGAACACCTGTAAGCAATCGTTTCAATATCTTATTCATTTTTTGATTCTCCTTTCATTTGGGTAAAAAAATAGACGCTCATTTCTGAACGTCTGGAAATAAAAAAGGAATACCGTTTTTCAAGTATTCCTAATTCTATATGTTATTTAACTGTATTTATGTGATATGAAGTTGTTTGCTGCTGTTATGCCGCTATTTGTTGTTGGTATCTCAATGGTACATTTCCATCAGCAAATGGATGAATAAAGACAAACTCATAATGAAATACACTGCTCATAATCAATGGATGAACACTATTCCTTGATTTCTTCATCCATTCAAACAGTTCATCCATGAGCTGTGGTACAAATTGCGCCGGAGGTGCCATAAAAATACATTCGTCTCCATTAAAGACTCCCTCTTCTCCATGGCGAAACTCTCCACATTCTTCCACAAGATATTTTGTCATAATCCCATGAAATTTCTTTAAATCTTTTATACTATAGGGATTAATTTCCGAAAGGCTTTCATACGCCGCATATGCATTTTTAACTTCCTGTATTTCTTTCTGTTCCCCCAGTACAAGCCTGCCATTGATTACATCCCTGACCTGCTCCAGAGAAAGAGAATTCGCTTCTATTTTTAAAGATGAATGAATAGATTTAATTCGGTTATTCTTTCTCAGGTGCGGTTTTGTTTCCAGACTGCTGATTGCCGTGATTCGCCCTATTTTTTCAGAAATTGAAGACACATATGACAGTATCTCATTCGTTATTGTAAATGGCGGTTCATATTCTCCCACAAAAACACCTCCAGGATTTCCGTTATCTTGCACACTATCTTGCACACTTTTTTGCGTACTTGCTTCTTCGATTATATAAATATGATAACACAAATATCAAACAATTCCAAATTTTATATGTTTACAATCATCTATACGATTGCTTTTACAGTCTGTTTCTGTTTTGATTTCATATTCTTGCTTTCTATATATTTTTCCAGTTATACAACAGACAGGCATATTCTGCCTGTCTGCTTTATGTAAGAAATTCTTCTTTTCACTATTCTGTTTCATGTTTATCTGCATTTTTTTTGCATCTCATATTCTTCCCGGTTTGTGCGGGCTGCGATTATTCGAGCGGCAAATAAGCAGAGCATAATTACAGCTATAATCAGAATAAAAACTATACTCTCCGTCATATTATCAATATCCCAGAAACTGATTATGGAATTTCCAAAAGTCCAGGCTAAAGTAAATGCTTCAACAATACACTCAAGCCATATAATGGAACTACGGTAATTTTTCCCAGGCAGATTGCGGTCGAAGTATGCCATGACACCAAAAGTGATCAGGGCTGCTGCAAGCAAAATCCATTTTATGGGTACAGGACCTATCTTCCATGAAATATGAGTGCCCCAGATACCGAAACCAATGCCTCCCAATATAATTGTTACCAGACCCAGAAGATAAATTCCTATCTGGAAACCTCTCAGACGTTTCTCTCCAATGTACTGGATCAACAGTCGTTCGGTTTCTCTTTTGTAATCTTCTGGTTCTATTTTCTTTCCGGACAGGAGTTCGCTGACAGTGATGTCAAATGTTTCGCATAGAGCTTCAAGAAGGGTGATGTCAGGGAATGATCTTCCGGTATCACATAGTTAAAGATATTGGTGTCATTCAATCAATTTTGCCGATAAAGCGGTAGAAGATTTCTACCTCCTGTTCCCGGCTTCCGTCCTCGTTCTTGACCGCTTCATGGACAAGGATTTTCTCAATCAGCGTGTTCAAGAGTTCGGCGGTGAGTTCCGTGGGATTGACGCACTCTTTCATCAAGGCAATCCATTTTTCTGCGTCTGCGGTGCTCTGGCTTTCAGCGGCAATAGCGGATTGAAGCTGTTCAATCTTTTCTTCCAGTTCCGCCTGTTCGCTTTGGTACTTCCCGGACAGCATATTGAAGTTGTATTCCGTGATACGCCCCGCCGCCCAGTCCTCATACATCCGGGCAAACAGGGTATCGACCTCGGCTTTCCGCTTCTCCGCTTTTTTCAGTTCAGCGGCCTGCTTCTTCCTTGCGGCGGCCTGTCCTTTGTCATTGGCGTTCAGCAGCCGCTTCAAAAGCTGTTCTTCATCGTGCTGTACCAGCCCCGACCAGTATTGCAGACGGGAGAGAACATAGGCGTAAAGCACATCATAGCGGATGTAGTGCATGGAGCATTGGCGTGTGCCTTGCCCGTTCTTGCTGCAATGGTAGTAGCCATAGGGCTTGCTGTTCTGCCTGTTCTCCCCGTAGGCCAGCGACCAGCCGCAGTCCGCACACTTTATCAGTCCCGCAAAAATCTGTGTCGTGCCATTCTTGCGCTCCCTCCGGCGGCTTGCAATCTGTTCCTGTACCTGCCGGAAAACCTGTTCGCTGATAATCGGCTCCTGCGTGTTCTCCACCCGCACCCATTCACTTTGGGGCTTGCGTATCCTCCGCTTGTTCTTAAAGGAAATATTGGTCTCCCGGTAGTGGATGGTATGGCCGATGTAGGTTTCATCTTTCAGAATGCTTTTGACCTGCGCTATCGTCCATGCGTAGCCTTTTTCCTCTGGTGCGCCAGCGTAGATATTGGCGAAAGTCCCGTCACGCTGGAAATTGATAAATCCCGGCGTCGGTACTTTTTCCGCAATCAATATCCTTGTAATGCTGGCCGCCCCTTTGCCGTGAATAGCAAGGTCAAAAATCTTCTCCACGATCCAGCGGGTTTCCTCGTCGATTATCAGCTTGTTCTTGATTTCCGGGTGCTTCTTGTACCCGAGGGGAGCATAGGCGCTGATACGCTGTCCGGCGGCAAACTTTGCCTTGAAAGCAGTCTTTACCTTACGGCTGGTGTCCTTTGCGAACCATTCGTTGAACAGGTTTTTGAATGGCACAAAATCGGACAGTCCCTTTTCTGTGTCCTCGTTCTCCGCAACGGCGATGTACCGCACCCGTTTTTCCGGGAACAGAAATTCCAGATAGTAGTCCATCATCACATGCTCCCGCCCGAAACGGGACAGGTCTTTGGTGACAATGCAGTTTACTTTTCCGGCTTCCACATCATCCATCATGCGCCGGAAACTCGGACGCTCGAAGTTTGTCCCACTCCATCCATCGTCCACATATTCCCCGACCACATGAAGCCCCTGCTCCCTTGCGTACTGTTGCAGGATTGTCCGCTGCGTTTCAATGCTTACGCTGTCGCCATAGCTTTCATCGTCACGGCTCAACCGCATATAAAGAGCCGTGTTGTGAATGGTAGTATTGTAAGGTTGTTTCACCGTAAAAATCCTCCTTCTAAAGAAACAACCCACGCTTACAATACTTTTGCTCTATGGCAATTATATCATAAGCGTGGGCGTGTATCAACGATGGGTCACGAAGAAGCGGCCTTTGCCGCCGTGTGCCGGACTACATCAACGATCAGATCTCCAATCGGACGACCGCCAGCGGCGAAATGTTCGGAGATTTTGATACGGTTTTTCCCACATACAAAATACTGTGTGCCGTTCTCGTCAGTAATGACCTGCCCGGTGTGTATTGTATCAATAATGTCGCTTTCGCTTTTTACCATCCAGTGTCCTCCGTATGATTATTTTTCATCATGCAGCTTGAATTTCTGTTCATAGCGTTTACCTCTCTCTTGTTCGCTGCTGCCGTTTCAGTTCCGCCAGTATATCCGGCGGAATACGGTCAACCAGCCGCTGTAAATCGTCCAATTCGCTTTTCAGCTTTGCCCGTTCCATCGTATCTTTTATCTTGCCTTTTTCACTGGCCTTCGCCCTTGCTTCCAGCTTCTCATTTTCCGCCAACAGGTCATTGATTGTGACCTTGTACTTTTTCAGTTGCCCGGAGAAATTCTCCATCTGCGGGAACCACTTTTTCAGCATGGAAAGGGCTTCCTCTTTTTTCTTCCCGGCGTTCAGCGGGTTGATGCCGTCAAGGGTGGCTTCAATGGCTCTGGCCTGCCGGGAGAGGGAAACCGCCTGTTTGAAAAGCCGGGTGGGGATATGCTTCCGGCCTGTCTTGCTGGCGCTCTCCCCACGCTCCAAGTCGGGATATTTCTCCACCATATAGGCGTGAAAATCGTCCTGCCACTTCGTCAGGTTTGCCCGGTTGCCGATAATCTCCTTAGCGCACAGGCGATTGTCCTTTGTCAGCGGAACAAAGGTCAAATGCAGGTGGGGCGTTTTCTCGTCCATGTGTACCACCGCCGACACGATATTTTCCCGTCCTACCCGGCCAATGAGGAAAGCCGCCGCCCTTTGGAAGAACGCCTGTATCTCCTTTGTGGATTTCCCCTTGAAAAACTCCGGGCTGGCGGTTATCAGCGTATCGACAAACCGGGTGCTGTCCTTGCGGGTTCGGCACCCGGCCTGTTCAATCCGGCTCTGAATGAAGCGGTAATAGCGTCCCTCCGGCTTGACGATATGGAAGTTGTACTTGCTCCGGCTGGTGTCAATGTCGGGGTTGCTAGCGTATTGTTCTTTCTGCCGTTCGTGATGGGCTTCCAGCGGCCTTGCCGGGTTGCCCTTGTGCTTCTCAAACCGCAAGATTGCGTGTTGCGCCATTCTACTCCTTTCCCCATTCCTTTCCTATCCGGGGTTTTCCACAGGGAAAATCCCACAGAAAATAGCTCGGATAGGATTGGAATGGATAGAATATAAATCAATCATTTTAATCTTTGTATTTCTATATACCGTTCGGTTTTCGTACTTCAAGAGGGCGGTTTCCGTACTTCATGGGTACGGTTTTCAGTCCTCCGGCGTACCAGAACCGGATTTCTTGAAGTCGGTGTTTGGAACCGCTTCATGGTATTTTGGGAAAATGCGGTTGGGTTTTCCACAGCCCTGCTTCTGGATCTCCACCAGCCCGGCGTATTGCAGTTCCCGCAGGGTGTTCACCGCTTTCTGCCGCCCACAGTGAAGCAGGTCAACCACTTCACAGATAGAGTAATACAGGAAAATCCGTCCGCAGTCATCCGCCCACCCATTTTTGCGGGATAACTCTGTCCGGCGCAGGATAAAGGCGTACAGAACCTTTGCCTCGTTGGACAGGGGCTTGAAGGTAGGGGCTTCAAAGAGGAAATTCGGGAGCCGGGTGAAGCTGAACGCCTGTTCCGGCTGGTGAATGTAAATCGTGTGTGTCATATCGTGTTTTGTGGACGGTTAGAAGCCCGTTTTCCGGGGCGGGCGATACTTTATACCACCTGCCCCGGTTTGGGGCTTGCAAAGCCTTATAAATCACAATGTCATTAACTTAAAAGCAGAAGATATTTATTCCTAAAAGGATTAGATATCT
>OOAY01000014.1_pt1 | contig 172922 bp, 154 predicted proteins | sample 1670961 | NCBI WGS metagenome assembly OOAY01 (sample SAMN06348108, study PRJEB24527) | human gut metagenome | biome: human gut; feature: ankylosing spondylitis patient; material: feces | host: Homo sapiens | place: China | collected 2015-10
TTTGTATCGCCTCAATATTAATTTGGTTAAAATAAACAATTTAAAATGTTTTTCAGACACGCTCTAGTGCATAGATATTTTTCATAATCTCACTCGGCTCATCCTGCATAGCTTTTGCCTTAACAAGTCTGCTTACAAACGCCCACTTTTCTTCTACCTTCATTGGCACTGAAAATCCGTGTAAAACACAACGCAGTCCGTATTTTTCTCTGAAATCTCCCATATTTTCCTGAAACCATGCGTCATCTGCAAAAATATTATATCCCTCTGCGATAGACAAACCATTACTGGCTCCAATCAAAATACCATCTGCTTCTTTGATGATTTGGCTTATCTCTTGATATACATTCATCTTCACCACATTTCCTTTCCCGCCAGAAAACTGACTTGTTCCTCCTTTTGCATACACCACTTTATCTCCTTTTTTATATCAGATTCCACACTTTTTATTTTGCTTGACTTTTATTTTTTTACTTGTTAAAATTAAATTTACATCAAGCATTGAAATCATATTATCATGTAAATTTTAAAATTGCAAGAAGAAAATTCGAGGTGACAAATGAAATATTCCACAAAGCTTAGTGACACTATTCATATTCTTATATTTATTGCTCTTGGAGATGAAGAACAACTCTCCAGCACAAAAATTGCAGAAAGTATCAAGACAAACCCGGCTTATGTCAGGCAGCTTATGGCAACCCTGAAAAATGCAGGCATTGTTGTCAACACACAAGGTCATGCGAATGCCGCTCTTGCAAAATCGGCAGATAAAATCAATATGTATGACATCTACCGAGCCGTAGAGGGCGATAAGCCGCTGCTTCACCTGGACACAGATACCAATCCGGATTGTGGAATCGGTATCAACATTCAATTCGCTATTGGGGACTTCTATCATGAAATTCAAAATATGGTAGATGAAAAAATGAAATCCATTACATTGCAGGATATTATTGATCGGTATTATTTTAAAATCAGGAAAGTTAAAAGTCTTTAACTAATCAAGAGTAGCAAGCACTGCCTGTGTCATGACACAGGCGAAATCCCCCACACTTTCCTATCGTCTGTGTGGTTAAATTTCCATACATGGATAACTATAACTACCACAAAGGTATGAATATAATCATTCAGGAATTAAAGGATCTGTTAAAGACAAAAAGCATTGGCACTGACTCTGACCAGGCATTATTGCTAGATTTTCAGGTAGCCCTTGGAACCATTTATCTGATGACTGCCAATCTTCCGCAAGCCAAAACATATTTTAAAAGAGCTTTCAAAATATATGAAAATATCTGGGCTGATGAACCGGAAATGATTGAGGCAAAATATCAGGAAATCCAAGAGTTATATCCACAGATTGGTTTCTTTCTTGGACAACAGATATCAAGTTTTTTAACAAAACAGGCATAATTTGGGGGAGAAAGTATTTATTTCAGTTTTTCATATATATCTTATATGATGACAATGTGTTGACATTAGGCACATATTTGAATATACTATACTTGAATGGAGGTGTTCTGTATGGCAACAACTAATTTAAATATTCGTATAGACAAGGCAATCAAGGACCAGGCGGAGGAAATCTTCAATGAGCTTGGTCTGAATATGACAACTGCTGTAAACATGTTCCTGAGAACCGCTATCCGTGAGCATGGTATTCCTTTTGAATTAAAACTGGAAGTACCAAATGATACAACAGCCACTGCCATTGAGGAAGGCAGAAAAATGATGAAGGATCCTTCTGCTCCGCGTTATTCCAGTATGGATGCGCTTAAAGCAGCTCTCGACGTATGAAATACGACATTCAGTTTACCAATCAGTTTAAAAAGGATTTGAAGCTTGCAAAAAAGCAAAATAAAAATCTTGATAAGCTGTTTGAGGTAATCGATATTCTGGCGAATGGCGGTACGCTGGATGCAAAATACAGGGATCATGACCTTACAGGAAACTACAAAGGCACGCGTGAGTGTCACATCGAACCGGACTGGCTGCTTATTTATGAGATTTGTGGAGATGTTCTTGTTTTGATGCTTTATCGCCTTGGTTCACATTCTGAGCTGTTTAAGAAATAAGTACAAATCGGAAATTTGGAAAGGTGTGTGCTGCCATGCTGAGAAAGTTGAATTGTTTTTTAAACATCGTTATTGGTTCATCAATAGGAGTTTTCATTGGATTCGGAATTTATAAGTTCTGGCACTTTAAAACCTACCCAAATTTATATGCCATACAGTCTGCACCGTGGTACACAGAGCTGCTGTTGGATGGTGCCTTGGTGGCTGTTGTGGTGGTCGTATGTATTATCCTAAAGCTGATTATTCGGAAAAAGTCAAAGCCATAACTTCCAATTGAACAAAATCGCTGCGCGATGGCCTGCCAAGGCTATGGCGCAGTTTTTCTTTACACTTCAATAAAAAAACAGTGGAAACCAAGTCCTACAAGTAGTATTGTTAAGTCACCACAACCAACAATCAAACAGGATCGACATCCCCACTGCCTATGAAAAGAATACCATTGAGCTGCCTTTCTGGCAAGCAGTTTTATTATGCTATGATGAGATTGCCGACGAGATCTTCAAACTCCGGGAACAGCGAGAAAAATGTACGGTTGACACTGCCGCCAGAGACGCACAGATTGCCCGCATCAACGAGCTGCAGGATTTTATCAAGCAGCAACCCGCACACCTGGAAGCCTTCGACGAGGCCTTGGTAAAGCGCTGGCTTGAGCGAATCATCGTCTGGGAGAACCACTTCACCGTGGAGCTAAAATCCGGACTGAAAATTGATATTGAAAGATAATCCCACAGACGCACGAAACCCTCTCGACCATGATGGCCGGGAGGGTATTTTCTATTCTGCAAACCAGAATTGTCACTCCAAAATAAATGGAAGCATAATCATAATAATTCCAAATAGGGCAAATAAAGCACCACCGATTTTTGTGGCTTTCAAATAGAACTCAGATGGTTCATCTGCACGATAAGATTTCCATTCTTCTGTTAATTTCCATATTAAGCCCGGCTTTAAGAAGATAAACATACCTAACGCAAAGATTATGATTCCGCCCCCAATAGACCATCACATATTTGCCATCTCCTTTATGAGCTTTCTTTTAAATTCCAGAAAATCTTTTCCAGGTAATAGATATCTAAAAGCAATCACCACAGCAAACAAATCTTGTTTTCCTTTTTCGTACTGATTACCGCTCTGTGGTAATGAAAGTTTTTTATGAAGCGGTGTATCCGCAATAGCATCTACCGTTCTGTATGTAAACAGTCGTTCCCCATGCGCACATACATTTCTATATTTCGTGAGAACAGATAGAAACTGCTCCATCTGATGCTGATTCAAAGGTTCAAAGTTTTTTGATACTTTTGATTTTAAAGATTGAGGAAATACTCGGAACATTTTTGATAAGTTTCCAAACGTAAGTACATTTGCCAAAACCCATAATGGAATTTCACCATATGTCTTGCGGTAATAGTTGATATATGTATAATCTGTGGTCGTTGTTGCCCGTTTCAAGGTCGCTATCAACTTTACGGTTGTTGCATGATTTCTTTTTGTATTATTATAATTATTGGCATCCAGGTACTGCTTCTGCTCTGCTCCATACATTTCAGTAAAATAGTATGACATCAAAGAACGCATCTGTCGCTCAATCTGCAGTAAATATTTAAAGAACAACTCTCTAAGCTCTGCATCAAACTTATACAGACTGACTATTTCTTCAAAACTTGTTCCTGCTTTATATTTCTTTGTATTCGATATTCTAAAAAGATGTTTATATCCTCCCATAAGAGGAAAATATCCTATTTGCCGTAACATCTCTTCCGCATATTCTCTGTCTTTTATTCTTATTCCCTTTTCATCACTGATCCAGAAAACCTGGTCACTAAAAGAAGAGAATTTTTTCGGTGTCTGCATATCATTTCTCCTTAAACCAAAAGAGGGAGAGACCCGCAGGCTCTCCCCCGCCTGTAGGCTTCGCAAGTTTCTACAGAACAATCACTGAGCTTAGTATACGTCATTTCAAATGTCCTGTCAATATGCCAAAACATTCTCTGTCATATTAGCCCGAAATTATTCTATGCTACTTTTCTCCAAATTATCATTCTTTTTTATCAGCTTTTAAAATTTATTTGATTTAAAAATACATGAAACAGCTTTTCGCCCCCAAATAGTGAAAGTGGGGGCACTTTCTGCCCCCACTCAGGAAATGTTGCTAAAATGCTGTTTAGATTTATCATACATACAAAATGGAAGTTACCTATTTCTCCGCTTCGTTAAGACCTAGTATGGCTCACGCTAATTAGCGTGAGTCATACTAGTTCATTACATATTACTTGCTATCCCTGATACCTTATTCTTTCTACCAGCGTTTCCTTTTTCAGATTACTGCTTAAAACGCAGGAAAGTACAATCTGCAACAGACCGACCAAAAAAATCATAATAAAAATTGGTACGATTGGAACATGATAGATATTCATTCCAAATATTCCATTATGTTTTGCATAGGAAAAAAGTGCATAGCCGAGCGGCAGACCAATGATCAAAGCTACGCATATGGTACCAACCGTAAACATCAGTCCCTGTAACTGCAGGCATGAATTTAATTGTTTATTTGTCATACCCACAGCCTGTAATATACCATATTCCTGCTTTTTTGTCGTAATATTCATGATCATGGTATTCGCCATATTCATAAACCCGATGAGTCCTACAATAGCCATAAACAAATAACAGCCAAGCTTCATCATGCTGCTTGCAAATTCGGCAGATTGTAACTGCGCATGATAAGTATCCATTTTTATATGCGAAGTATTAGAAATCAAAGTATTCAGACTCTGTTCTACAGATGCCACATCTTTTTTATCACAGTCCACCCACAGATAGCCATAGGCTGTTCCTCTCGGATTCATGGAACGATATACACCTTCTGGAATGACAAGATAAGTGTCCGCACTTACAAAAGATCCTGCAATCTTTCCCTGATAGGTATAGGTTCCACTTCCATTCTCAAAGTCAAATGCAATGGATTCACCCGGAGCATATCCATCTTGTTCCATCCACGTTGACCAGCCAAAGAAAATATCACCATTCTTTACCGCCTGATCATAGTCCATAGAGCCAATATCCCCTTCTTGGCGCATAAAATCAAAATCCTTTTTACTCACAATATCAGCCGGAAATCTTGTTCCGTTCAGATTTACAGAGACAATCTCTCTCGTCATGACATCTGTTACTCCCGGAATGCTTTTGATTTCTTCAATCAGCGAATCATTCAATGGATCATCCGTCAGAATCGTATCCAGATTATTCTCCGGATATCTTTCATCATACTCAGCAGAATAGTCAAGCTGCAGTTCAAATTGTCCATGATTAACGGAAAGACGTGCTTCATGCTCCGTGTCAATATTTCCCACATAATTAGAGATAATCACAAACAATACGCAAGAAAAACCCATTGTGAGGATAGTACCAATAGTTCTTTTGGGATTACCCGTTATATTTGCCATTGCCATAGAAAACACGGTGACATTTTTTCTGCCATTTCGTTTTCCTTTTTTGTGTGTTTCTGCATTTTCTAAATACCGTGTTGCTTCGATAGGTGAAATCCGTGAAACAATTTTCATTGGTTTACGCAGTGCCAAAGCAACGGTAAGAAATGATACGAAAATACAGAGAAGCATAACAGGCAGGGAAAACAGAGGCACCTGCTGATTTTGAACTCCCATAGAGCCAGTTCCGGTTGATACAAGGTTCCCCTGTTCTACCAGCCAGTTAAAACCGCATTTTGCAATCAGAAAACCAAGAAGCAATCCAACTGGTATTGAAGAAATTGTCAAAAACATACCCTCTCTGAAGATCAGTTGTTTCATCTGCTTTTTTGTCGCTCCCAGAGCCTTGATTTTTCCATACTCCTGTATCTTGTTGGCAATACCGACTTGAAAAATATTATAAATGACCACAACAGAGAAAAGTACAATTGCAAGAATCAAAACCCCGCATACCGCAATCATTTCATAACTCGGCTGCAAGACCCATTGCAAATAGAGATCATTGACTATAACGTTTTTTTCTTCGATTCCACAAGCTGCTGCAATCTGCTTTATAACCGAATCAATATTATTCATAGATACATTTGCAGAATCATTTAAAGTAAAATAAATATTATACTGTCTGTCATTCTCTGCGACGTGCTCATCATAAAACTCCTGTGACCCGAAAGCAACATAAGATGCCTCGATGGTATACTCATCCCGATCATATAGGATTCCGCTGACAACAAATTCTTCCGGCTTATATTCTGACTGCATCCCTGCGCGGTAATCCAGTGTAACCGTATCTCCGATCTTTACATCACCATACCCCATTGCACGAAAAAATGCTCTTCCTGCGGCAATTTCCTGCATTTTTTCCGGATACTTTCCTTCCTTCAACTCATATTCTTTATTATAAGGAAGCATTTTTCTTGCAGTCTCATCCATGCAGACAAACCCGCCTTTTTCATTGCCTTTTATGATACCTTCGGTGCACATAGTGCCTGTAGCATCTATTTCCGCACGGCGGTTTACTTCTTTTAACTGCGATCCGTCTGCGGAAACAAACAGACCATAATTGCTTCCATATGATCCTGCCGCCTGACTTTTCTGTAAATGAATTACCCCATTTCCCACAGTACTGATGATAACAAGCAGCATCGTGGTCAGACAGATTGCCATCATGATCAGTATACTTCTTGTCCTGTTCCTTTTGTCATTGCTATATGCAATCCTGCTTATTGTCTTCATCTGAAATCCACCACCTGTCCGTCCTCAATCACCAGAATACGGTCAGCGACCTGTGCAATTTCGTCATCATGGGTAATCATTACAATTGTCTGTCCATATTTTTTTGCTGTCATCTTAAGCAGAGCGATTACCTCATCACTGGTCTTAGAATCAAGATTTCCTGTCGGCTCATCTGCAAATATAATTTCCGGACGATTCACCAGTGCTCTTGCAATTGCTACTCTCTGCTGCTGTCCTCCGGATAACTGATTTGGCAGATTATAAATCCGGTTTTCAATCCCCAGAGTTGCAATAATATCATTTACATACGCTTCATCCACTTTTCTTCCATCCAGCCCCAGTGGCAGTACAATATTTTCCCAGACATTAACAGATGAAACCAGATTAAATGCCTGAAAAACAAATCCGATTTTTCTTCTGCGGAAAACAGCAAGGACATCTTCCTTCATCCTGTATAAATCTTTCCCTGCTAAAGTAACACTGCCTTTTGTCGGGGTGTCTAGCCCTCCAAGCATATGAAGTAATGTACTTTTACCGGAACCTGACTTTCCAACAATTGCGACAAATTCTCCCTGCTCAATCTGAATATCCACCTGCTTGACCGCTTTGACCTGATTCTCACCTGCGCCATAAAACTTACAAAGCTGCTTGGTTTCTAATATCACACTCATGTGTTGCCTCCTTTTCATCTTACATCCAAATTGTATCAGGACAATCTTTCATTTCACTTTCAAAAAACGAGCAGAAATCTTACAGAATTGTAAGATTTCTGCTCACTTAAAATTTAACCAACATATGGTAATTGAATCACAAACGTGCTTCCTTTTTTCTTTTTGCCGGAGGTTACCGTAATCGTACCTGCGTGTTTTTCGATAATTTCTCTCGATAGAAAAAGTCCGATTCCTGTACCACTCTTTTCCATGATCTCCTTGGAACTTCCTCTGTAAAATCGTTGAAAAATTTTGTGATACTCATTCTGCGGAATACCAATTCCCTGATCCTCAATTTCCATTCTTACAAGATCGTTTCTTTTTTGTAACCGGATAAATATTTTTGAACCACACGGACTGTACTTGACCGCATTATCCAGAACGTTGATCACAGCTTCACCAAGCCACCTTTTATCCTGCATAATCGTGCATGCTTCCAGCTCTTTTTCATAGTCAAAAACGAATTCAATTTCTTTCTCATCCGCTTTAGGATAAGTGCGGTTCACAGCAGATATGACAGTATCCATAAGCGGAAGTTTTTTCTTATTAATCTGAATCAGTCCAGTTTCCATCTTGGATATTTCAAGAAGCGACTACAATAATGTCTCCAGTCCATCCAGAGCACTCCGACAACGGATACGAAACTCCTCCTGTTCTGTGGCACTTAAGTCATTCTGCATCAGCACACTAAAACATGTATCCAAAGCTGCAACCGGTGTCTTTAACTGGTGAGAAATATCAGAAACCATTTCTTTCGTGTTCTCCTTTTCTGCCCTTGCTTCTTCCTTTATCAACTGAATATGATGTCCGATTGCTTCAAGCTGGTCATTCAATTTTTCCAGTTCTGCATGATTTTCCGTTTTCAGTAAATCATCAAATTTATTTTCACGGAATCTGATCAGAATTTCTTCCAACTGGTCTAAAATTTTCTGATGACACGCATCTTCTTTTTTCTTCCAATAAAGTAAAAAAGTCAAAAGAAGCACGCATATCACAGTGCTTACAGCACCGGTCACCATAACCTGATGCCGGAATTGCGAATAAAATGCATTCCCTTTATTCCCCCAGTATCCATATTGCTCCAATAATCGCCTTCCCTGTTCGTTAGTTTCAATATCCTTATCCTTAAGCAATTCCGAAACAGCATCCAGCCCGGAAAATTCTTCCTTTGCAACAATCTCTGTCATAAGATTCATTTTATATTTATAATCTTCATAAAACACATACGTGGTAAAGCAATTTAATATTGCAAACAATAATATGACAGGTAATACCAAGGAGAGCACTACTGTAATCTTCTTGCGATATCTCTTTGTCACTGCCTTACCTCCTGATTCCATATATACCCAAGACCTCTGATATTCTTTATATAGACCGGTGCAGCCGGATTGTCTTCGATTTTCTCACGGAGTCTTCTGATATTGACAGCGATTGTATTTTCATCCACAAAATCCCCTTCCAGATCAAACACATTTTCCAATATTTGTGTTTTTGAAAGAATCTGTTTCGGATTCTGAAGAAAAAAAGTCAGCATTTTCAACTCCGTTTTTGTCAGACTGATTTCACGACTCTTTATCAGGACTTTCATTTCTCCTGCGATAAATACGATATCCCCCGAAATCATCTTTCCGGCTTCCGTTTTCTCCTGTCTGCGGCGGAAATGTGCTTCTATTTTCAAAAGAAGTACCGAAAGACTAAACGGCTTTGTAATATAATCATCTGCCCCTGCTTCATATCCCATGACCTGATCCATCTCCTGATCTAGTGCTGTAAGACAAATAATGTATGTATTATAATTGCATCTCATCCACCTTACAAATTCCAGTCCATTCCCATCCGGAAGATTCACATCACAAATGGTAACATCCACATTATTATCACTTGCAATTCTTTTCGCTTTTTTCACTGATTCTGCTGAAAAAACCTCATATCCGGATTTTTTCAGTGAGAATGTAATTCCACGATTTAAATTTTCATCATCTTCAACCACGAGTATACCTGGCATAGCATCTGCACCTCTCTTTATTAACTATTCTTCATCTTAAAATGCTTCAATGCCTCCACAATTGCACTCTCTTTATCTTCTGGACACTGCGGTTGCCTGCTATCTTCATTTTTAGGTAAATTATAATTCTTTCCAACCTCAATTCCGCATTTTCTCTTTACCTGTGAGATATACAGATTGGAAACCTTCATGCCGGCATTATGTTCAGCCACATACTTCTTTATCTCATCATATGTAGCCTTAGTCTCTGCAGATGTTATATCCATATCATCAAGTTCAATCGTGACATTAATTAATCATCCGGCTTTTGTTTCAGTTGGGACAAAAGAACAACCGTCTCAACGTGAACAGTCTGACAAAATTGATCAACGCAGCAGGCTTTTTCCAGCTTATATCCTGCCGCCAGAAATGCCGGAAGATCTCTTGCCAGGCTGGTCGCTTTGCAGGAAATATATACAATATGGTCTACCCCATAAGAAAGAATCTTCGGCAATGCTTTGGGATGGATTCCATCCCTTGGCGGATCCAGAATGATCACATCCGGTTTCTCCGTCAGATCATCCAGAACTTTAAGGACATCTCCTACAATAAATTTGCAATTACTCAGGTCATTCAGTGCTGCATTCTGTTTTGCAGCTTCTACTGCCTCTTCCACAATTTCCACACCTATCACTTCGTCCGCTACGGAGGCTGCAAGCTGGGCGATCGTTCCGGTTCCGCTGTAAAGGTCGAACACTACTTTATCCTTCGTATCTCCGATATACTCACGTACGATAGAATAAAGCACTTCCGCAGCCAGTGAATTAGGCTGGAAAAATGAAAATGTACTGATCTTAAATCGCAGTCCCAGAAGCGTTTCATAAAAGAAATCCTGACCGTAAAGGATACGTGTCTCATCACTCTGCACCACATCAGAAAGAGAATCATTGATAATATGCATGATTCCCACAATTTTGCCCTCCAGCGGAAGTGCAAGAAGTTCTTCTTTCAGAGATTCCAGATCATGTTCTTCCTGACTGGTGGTAATCACATGGACCAGAATCTCTCCTGTAGTCACACCGCGGCGGAGAAGCAGATGGCGCAGATATCCTGTATGCTGCATCTTTTTATAATAGGAAACGTTTCGTTTCAGAAAGTATTCATGCACACAAGTCAGGATTTTCGTCATATCTTCATGAACCAGTTGACAGTCATCTGCTGTAAGAACATCATAGGTACTGCCTTTTTTGTGCAGACCCAGTGTCAACGGACCATCCTTATATGCATCACCAAAGGAGAATTCCATTTTATTTCGATATCTGAATTCAATGGGACTTCCATGAATTCCCTCCCACTGGTAATCAGTGCCGTTCAATGCACCATCCAACAGTTCACGAACCTGACATTCTTTCATTTTGAGCTGGTTTTCATAGGACATGGTCTGATACATGCATCCTCCACATTCCGGAAAAATGCTACAGACCGGTTCTCTTGTTTCAAGCGGAGACTTCTCCAACACTTCCAGAAGTCTTCCCTCTGCACGTCCGGAACGCTTCTTATTGATCATAAAACGAACTTTCTGTCCAGGCATTCCGTTCTTTACGGTAACTTTTTGTCCGTCTGTTATCACAATTCCCTTATTGGGAAAATCTACTTTCTCAATCACGCCTTCATAAATTTCGCCTTTTTTCATATAACCTCCATAAAAATAGCCCCGGTATAAGCCGGAGCTATTCTTTCATTTTCATATTACAGGTAATTATTCTTCTTCATCTTCGAAATAATCGTCGAAGTCATCATCAAAATCCTCTTCAAAATCTTCCAGATAATCCGGAGCAAAGAAATGATATACAGCAAATGCGATACCTGCTACTGCTGCAACTGCGCCAATGATTGCCAGTACCCAGAGGACTGTATTTTTTTCTTTCTCTTCTTCTTTTCTGTTTAATGCTGATAATAATTCTTCAATTTTGATATTCATAATCGCACCATCCTCTCAATAATTCATCAGCTGACACTTAACACTTCTGCCGTCTGCTGTTTAATGAAATTATTATAACACTTTTTCTGTAATTTTACCATAAGATATCTGCATTTATTCTATACTTTTGTTAGTTTCTTTATTATAATGATATCAGGGGGTTACTGTTCACACAATCCCGAGACATACAAGCCAAAATTCCATTGCCGCAGGCAATCTGGAATGAATTTTGCCCCTGACTTAAAAATATGCCGACAGCAACGATCTAATAAGAGAGGATAAATACTTATGGTAGAAACACTTTTTTTTGATCTTGATAATACATTACTTGATTTTAACCGGGCAGAAAGAGCAGCTATCGCAAAAACTCTGAAAAGTTTTCACATTGCTCCCGAGCCTTCAGTTCTGAAGCGTTACAGTGAGCTCAACCTCGCCCAGTGGAAGCTTCTTGAACAGGGCAAGATCACCAGAGACCAGGTAAAGCTTCGGAGATTCCGGCTTCTTTTTGCAGAGCTGAATGTGGATATACCTGCAAAAGAAGCTGCACATACCTATGAAACTCTTCTGGCCCAGGGACACTATTTCATAGATGGTGCAGAAGAATTGCTCGAAACTCTTTACGGTCAATACCTGATGTATCTGGTTACAAACGGTACCTTAAGTGTCCAGAAGGGACGGCTTAAAAGTTCCGGAATTTCCCGTTACTTTGAGGGTATTTTTATCTCCGAAGAACTGGGATACAATAAACCGGGCAGGGAATACTTTGACTGCTGCTTCTCCAGAATCCCTGATTTCCATAAGGAAACAGCAGTAATCATCGGAGACAGCCTGACCTCTGATATCCAGGGCGGCATCAATGCCGGAATCCGCACGATCTGGTTTAATCCCAGCCATGAGAAGACTTCAGAAATCATCCCTGATCATGAATTTGACAGTCTTATGAAACTTCCCGAACTCCTGTCTCATATATAAAGCGGATAAAATCATCCGCTTCACTGCTTACTGCTTTTCGCAGCCTCCGCAGGTGACTTAAGTCACCTGCCCCATTACTATATTTTTTTCAGCTTTGCAAATCCTGCGAACATTTTCTTTATTCCCACTTTGTCAAAATCAACAGTGACTTCATAATCTCTTCCGCCGTCTACAATGTCTTTGACAATTCCTACACCAAATTTAATGTGGCGGACAGTGTCTCCCACTTCGTAATCCAGTGCAGCAGCCTTCGTCACCTTAAATTCTCTGGGCTTGAATGTTTTCGTCTCAAAAGCCATTTTCATTTTTGCAAGGTTTCTGTCTGCCTGAATCATCTCTTCAATCTTTTTCTTCTTTTCCTGAGCTTCCTGTCCCAGATCCACAAGCTCCCGCGGAATTTCACGTACAAATCTGGATACTTTATTATACTGTACTTCTCCCCGGAGCATCCGCTGTCTGGCACTTGTCAGCGTCAGATCCTCCATAGCTCTTGTGATACCCACATAACAGAGCCTTCTCTCTTCTTCCAGATCAGATCTGTCATCTGATATAATGGACATATAAGACGGAAACATCCCATCTTCCATTCCTGCGAGAAATACTCTCGGAAACTCCAGACCTTTGGCACTATGTAGTGTCATAAGAAGCACATAATCCTGATCCGGATCCACGCTGTCAATGTCTGCGATCAGTGCAATCTCCTCGAGAAAACCTGAAAGTGTGGCAGTCTGTCCCTGTTCTTCCATTGCTTCCTGATAGGATTCTGTCTTGGAAATAAGTTCATCAATATTCTCGATTCTTGCCTTCGATTCATCTGTATCTTCAGCCTGCAGCTCTGCCACATATCCGGTAAGTTCAATCACTTCTTCCAGAAGTTCACGTACTGTATAAGACTCTGCCTTACTCTTTAAACTCTGAATAAAGGTTACAAATCCATCAATCTTTGAAAGGCTTCTTCCAATAGACGGGACCTCCTCTGCCACACGCAAGGCATCATAGAAACTCACACTCATTTTATCCGCATAATCCTGTATTCTGCCAAGAGTTGTGGCTCCGATTCCACGCTTCGGTACATTGATGATACGGCGGACTGCCAGATCATCTCTGGAATTGTCAATTGTCTTCAGATAACATAACAGGTCTTTGATTTCTTTACGCGCATAGAAATTCACACCGCCTACAATCTTGTAAGGGATATTCGCAAGAAGACACTTCTCTTCAAAGAGTCGTGACTGTGCATTGGTCCTGTACAGAACTGCACAGTCTTTATACTTCGCACCATTCTCTCTGTGAGCTCTGGAAATCTCGCCTACCACATACTCTGCTTCCTCATATCCGTTCATGAACTGGCGGAAATGGATTCGTTCCCCTTCTGAATTCTCAGTCCAGAGTGTTTTTGATTTACGTGAGGTATTATTTGCGATCACCGCATTGGCTGCATTCAGAATATTCTTTGTGGAACGGTAATTCTGTTCCAGACGGATAACTTTTGCATCTGGAAAAACATGCTCAAATCCAAGAATATTTCCAATATTTGCACCGCGGAATTTATAGATAGACTGGTCATCATCACCGACTACACAGAGGTTTTCATATTTAGAGGCCAACAGGCTTATAAATTTAAACTGTGCAGTATTGGTATCCTGATACTCATCCACCATGATATATCTGAAACGTTCCTGATAGTTTTCCAGAACATCTCCGCAGTTCTGAAAAAGCTCTACGGTCTTTACGATCAGATCATCAAAATCCAGCGCATTATTTCTGCGCAAAGCAGCCTGATATTCCCGATATACCTCAGCAACCTTCTTTTTAACAAAGTCCCCACCTGCATTCAGTTCCATCTCATCCGGTGTGATCAGTTCATCTTTTGCATGGGAAATCTGTGCCAGAAGAGAACGTTCCTTTGTTTTCTTGGTGTCAATATTCAGTTTTCTGCATACTTCTTTCATCAGAGTTTTCTGATCTTCTGTGTCATAAATAGCAAATCTGGTATCATATCCAAGACGATCAATATAACGACGCAGAATACGCACACAGGTAGAATGGAATGTGGAAACCCATACGCTCTCGGAACCAAATCCCACTATTTTATCTACACGTTCTCTCATCTCACTGGCTGCTTTATTTGTAAATGTGATAGCCAGAATGTTCCAGGGATTGATTCCCTTTTTATCTATCAGGTAAGCAATGCGGTGGGTAAGTACTCTTGTCTTTCCCGAACCCGCTCCCGCAAGGATCAGCAGTGGACCTTCTGTATGGTAAACCGCTTCCTGCTGCTGAGGATTTAATGTATTATAAATATCGCTCATATTTTCTCCTGTCTTCTTCCTGTACGGTACATTATTTTACAAACAACCATGCTGATCAACAAGTTGATTCCTGCAACAATCTTTCAGATTCAAAATATGTACCGGTTACCGTTTACATCTCTCGAAATATTTTTCGTGCCTGAACAGGCATATATCTTTATGATTATACACAAAAATCTGTTCGCCTACAACTGATTCCTGTAAATTCAAGCGGATATAAATTTTGTAATTAGTGAAAAAAACATTTACAAGTAGTATTTAAAACTATATAATAAGGAACAGAGGTGATGAAAGATGACAATCGATGATAAAGATATGATAAACAGCATTCTGGAAAGTGTATCCAGGATTGACTATATTAAACCGGAAGACATCCCAAATATTGATTTATATATGGACCAGGTGACAACCTTTATGGAAGAGCAGCTCGTTTCTTCCAAACGTTACGCAGATGATAAGATTCTCACCAAGACTATGATCAACAATTATGCAAAGAATAAACTTCTTCCCCCGCCTGAGAAGAAACGTTATTCCAAAGAACATGTGCTGATGCTGATTTTTATTTACTATTTCAAGAATATTCTTTCCATCAATGATATCCAGACTCTGCTCACACCGATTGCGCAGAAATATTTTAAATCCATGACTGAGAAAGATATGACTTATATTTATAATGAAGTTTTCAGCATGGAAAAGGAACAGATTGAATCCCTGAAAAAAGACCTTCTGCGCAAATACAAAACAGCACAGGATACTTTCGGGGACGCAGATGAAGAAGATCAGGCGAATCTGAAAAGATTTTCCTTTATCTGTCTGTTAAGCTTTGATGTTTATGTAAAAAAGATGATGATCGAGCATATAATCGACGGGATGAATCCGGAATCGGAGCATAATTCCAAAAAGAAAAAATAATATTTCAAAAAGCAGCAGATTTTTCCTGATTTTGGAAATCTGCTGCTTTTATATGTCATAGAAATAATGATTATGCTATTTTTCCACTGCCTTAAATGTAAATCTGATTGGCTGGTAGTCACCTGTTGTCAGTGGCAGAGGCAGACCTGCTTTCATAAGTGCTGCACCTGTATATACTTTTCCTGTTGCTGTGTCTTCGTATTTCATATCAGCATCCAATCCCTGTGGGTAGAAAAGATAAATATAAGGATTTGCTTCGCTGTGGAGTCTTACTCCGCACACAACTGTTTCTTTTTTGTCTTTGGATACAAACTGCCAAAGTACATGGTTGTTGTTTTCGAATGGGTTCACCAGACGATAGTAGTCTCCGGACTGTACCAGATGCTCCATTTCTTTATACTTCAGAATCTGCTCTCTGGCTGTCTTTTTCTCTTCTTCGGACATCTTCATCAGATCCAGCTCATAGCCAAAGGTACCTGCGGATGCAACAATTCCTCTTGTCTCAAAAGGAGTCGTTCTTCCGGACTGATGGTTCGGGCATACGCTGACATGTGCACCCATTGCACTTATGGGATATCCGAAGGAGGTACCATACTGGATTTTCAGTCTGTCAATAGCATCTGTATTGTCACTGCACCAGATCTGCGGAGAATAGTAAAGCATTCCCGCCTCAAATCTTCCGCCTCCGCCTGAGCAGGACTCAAACAGAAGATCCGGATATCTCTGTACCAGGCTTTCCATCATTTCATAAACAGCCAGCACATATCTGTGGTAAACCTCTCCCTGACGTTCCTTTGGAAGAGCTGCTGAGAATACGTTATCTACGCTTCGGTTCATATCCCATTTTACATAATCAGCCTTGCACGCATCCAGAACCTTAAAGATCTGGTTCATAATGTGTTCGCGTACTTCTTTTCTGGTGATATCCAGATTTAACTGATGTCTGCTTCGGTTCATGGCACGTCCCGGGATCTTCAGTGCCCAGTCCGGATGCTCTCTGTAGAGATCACTGTCCTCAGAGATCATCTCCGGCTCTACCCACAGACCAAATTTCAGTCCAAGTCCATGGATTTTCTCTGCAAGTGCAGGAAGTCCGCCTTTAATCTTCTCTTCATTTACTTCCCAGTCGCCAAGTGCACACCAGTCATTGTCTCTCTTTCCAAACCATCCGTCATCTAGGACAAACATATCCAGTCCGATATTTTTTGCCTCTTCTGCAATGTGGTAAATCTTATCTGCGTCAAAATCAAAATAAGTTGCTTCCCAGTTATTTACCAGGATCGGTCTTGGCTGCTCTGTATACTTACTGCGGATCAGATTGCTTCTGTATGCATCATGATAGATTCTGGAAAGTTTTCCGAAGCCTTCTGCTGAGTATGCCATGATCACTTCCGGTGTCTCAAGACTCTCTCCCTGTTCCAGTGTCCAGGAGAAATGATAAGGATGAATTCCCATTGCCACACGGGTGTGTCCTACCTGGTCCACCTCTGTTTCAAATAAGAAGTTTCCACTGTATGCAAGTGCATATCCATAGCAGTCTCCATAAGTTTCCTCTGTATTTCTGTCACAGAGGATCACAAATGGGTTATGATGATGGCTGGATGTGCCGCGGATACTTCCCACAGACCAGTTGCCATGGCCAAGATGAGTTCTCTCCATCTGTCGCTCCACATTATGTCTGCCATAGAAGTGGACTACATCCAGTTCTCTGTATTCATAGTCCATTTCCATAGACATTGCTTTTTTTACTGTAACCGGTGCTGTACCTGTATTTTCCAGGCGTACCGCTCTGGTGATCACATCAAGATGGGGAAATACACCATAGAGAAGATGTGCTTTCAGGCCGCTGGCACGGTCTGTCAGAACAATTTCCAAAGTCTCTGCCTCATCTTCCTTTGCAAACATTGCAGGAAGCCCTTTCAGGCTGTACTTTCCTTTTGTGATCTCATAGGACTCAAATTTCAGATTTGCAGTATCACTGCCGTCTGCCTGCTCTGTTTCCAGACCATTGATACGATAATCACCATTTCCATATGCAGTATATTCCTGTGGCAGGGTATCTAATGAAAATGTTTTGTCCTTTTCTGCCTCATAAGGATTTCCTGAAAATCCTCTGTCCACACATACGATCCTGTCTGTGATCAGCGCATCGCCTACCGGACTTCCATAATACAGATGAACCAGAGTATCATACTCTCTTACCTGCATCTGATAAGTGCTGTGCTCTGTTCTCAGGTCGAATACTTTCTCTGCCTCGTGATATTTGATCCATTCCATACTCTGTACCTCTCATTTCTTTGTTCTTTCTATTTTATAGATGTTCTTTATAGATGTCTATCTATTTTTTTAAAACGCATACTGATCAGGTTCTGTGTCCACGTAGTGATGTTCCTCTTCCTCCTCTTTGAAGTAGGGCTTGAACAGTTTCCACATAAACCAGGAATCTGCATAGGCAGTCAGGGAGAATCCAAACATCAGCCAGATCAGCAGATATACCGGGAAAAGTTTTGCATCTACAAGTGTCATTGTCATTGGCAGGATTGTGATCACTGCCACAGCTAAGGCATAACCTATATGTTTAACCGCAAAATAAAATGCGTTTGTGATCAAAGTCATTGTTTTATTTTCAAATGCTGCAACTGTTGGAAATACATACAGTGCAACTGCCACCAGAGGAATATATACCGCAAAGATCACATAATTAAAAATCTGTGACATGGATCCCGGCATTGTTGCCAGAGCTTCTTTTTCCATATAAATAAATATTCCTGCTGCAGCCATCAGAATCCAGATCAGTGTGGACTGCCTGAAATTCTGCTTAAAACTCTTAAAAAAATCATGAAGTACTCTGATATCTCCATCTTTATGGAGCTTCAATGTACAGTAAAATAATGCAGTGGTGGATGCCCCTGCTGTGATAATCGGAAGAGAGCACACGATCCACAGCAAATTTAATGCGATCAACTGACCTAAAAATCCAAATATTCTGTCAAAGAGACTTCCTGGTTTCATTTCTATCTACCTCTTCCTTTCCTGTCATTTATCTTTTTTTATTTTATATTTCAGTTTTCTTTCTCTAGAGCATGTTAAAAAAAACCATTCCCGCAAATTGTGACGCGCATCTTGAGGAAAGCATTTTTCAAACACACTCTAAATATTATCAAATCCAGTTTCAGGCAAGCCCTGCTACAATCTCTGGTCCGATTTTATAACAAAGCCTGCCTGTGCTGCTCAGATCAAGAGAAAACTCTGTCTGAACACCTGAACTTTTACTTAATATTTATTGTTTATTTATATTACAGCTTACCGCCGGATGTTGCAATACCTTCGATGAACTGCTTCTGGAAGATCAGATACAGTACGATCATCGGGATACATGCAAGCAGAGATGCTGCCATCAGCTGCGGATAATTGTTGGTGTACTGTCCCTGCATTTTTGCAAGTGCTGCTGACAGAGGCATTACATCCTTGTTACAGATCAGAGGCCACATCAGGTCTTTGTATGCAAATACTGCTGTGAAGATTCCCAGTGCCACCATGGAAGAACGTGTCAGAGGAGCCATGATGAACAGGAAGGTCTGACCGATGTTACATCCATCAAGACGTGCAGCCTCTTCCAGATCTTTTGGAAGTCCCATATAAGCCTGTTTGAGGAGGAATGTACCAAATGCAGTAACAATACCGGGAAATACCAGGGCAAAAATGGTATTGAGCATTCCCATTTTACTTACCATTAAGTACTGTGGGATAATGAAGATCTGTCCAGGAACCATCATCTGGAAAAGAACCAGAGAGAACATCAGATTTTTCCCCCTGAAGTTCAGACGTCCAAATGCATAGCCTGCCAGTGTTGCTGTCAGAACTGCGCATACAACACGGCCCAGGATCAGAAGCAATGTATTGATATACAGATGTAAGAAATCCATATTTTCAATAACTTCTTTAAAGCTGTCCCATCTCCATGTAGACGGGAGGATTACGAACGGGTTGACAGAAGTTGCCTCTGTCATGGTTTTGAAAGCTGTCAGGATCATCCATAAGAAAGGAACCAGCATGGTAATAGATACCAGTATCAGGATAACATGGATCAGAACTCTGTTTGCTTTATCTCTTGCTGACATAATTATCCCTCCTTAATTATAGTGAACCCACTTCTTCTGCGCAATGTTCTGGAATACTGTCATGATCATAATCACAACCAGAAGAAGTACGACGATTGTTGAACCATAGCCTTTGTTATTCTGTACAAAGGAATTCTGGTAGAACAGATAAACAAGTGACTGTGTTTTATAAAGTGCAGGATTGTTTCTGTCCATAACCATAAAGATCAGATCGAATACCTGCATGGCGCCGATGACACGGGTAACCATTACAAAGAAGATGGTCGGCGAAAGCAGCGGGATTGTAATATGGAAGAACTGTTTCACACCAGTTGCTCCGTCAATGCTTGCTGCTTCATAATAATCTCTTGGGATTTCCTGCAAACCGGACAGGAAAAGAACCATATTGTAACCAATGATGGACCATACACCGATCACTGCGATCGCATAAACTGCAATCTTCGGATCAGAGATCCAGTTGATTTTTGTATGGAAAATATGGTTGAGAAGACCAAATTCTGAGTTAAACAGCCATCTCCATACCATGGCGATCGCAGCCGGAGCAGCAACCATAGGCAGGAAGAAAATAGTTCTGTAAACAGCACGGCCTTTCATTTTACGGTTTAATAAAACTGCCAGTACCAGTGCGATGGCAATGGAAAACGGAACTTCCACAATGGCATATTTAAATGTATTTAATAATGCCTGCCAGACTTCCGCATCGTGGAACAGCTTTACATAGTTGTCAAAACCAATGAAGATATTTCCCTTACCGAAATCTCCGGTCTTGAAAAAGCTCTCATAAATGGTCTTAAAAATCGGATAGATATTTAAGATGATCAGGCCAAGCATTGTAGGAAGAATGAACGCCCATCCCCAGATGAATTCATTCCGCGCCTGACTGGTACCTTTTTTTGGATTTGCCACGGCTCTCACTCCTTCTTATCATAAAATTTTGTTGCTGATTTGAATGGAAAACTGCCGCATATCTGCATACCTGTTGTGACTTCTGCGGTTATCACATGATCGGAATCTTTTCTGCGGCAGCTTTTCTGTTTCTTATTTTTTATGAATGGTTTTGTTAAACATTAATTAATAGGACTCTTCTGCAATGGCATCATTCATAATAGTAACGATGTTCTTGCATGCATCATCCATGCTTTCCTCATCATTCCATGGTTTCTTCAGTTCTTCACACATTGGGTTCCACCATGCAAGTGTTGCATTTGTGTGTGGTCTGAATACGATGTCATCCATTGCATCCATGTATGGCTGTAAGTTGAAGCAGTCAACACTGTTAACCCATCCATCGGACATTCCTTCGTAAGCTGCCATTGTTACACCAAGGTCAGCCTGTTTCTGCTGCATGTCTTTTGTACCGAACCACTCAATAAGCTGGAAAGCTTCGTCCGGCATATCTGTGTTTGCAGAAGCAGCCCATCCAAGACCATTGTAAAGAGATACGCTTCTGCCTGTCTCAGCGTCTTTCGGAAGTCTTGCTACATCACAGTGTTCTTTGATATAATCGTTGTCTTTGAAACCAGATACCATCCAGGATCCCTGAGAGATCATAGCTACTTTACCAGATCCGAAGAGTACGTCTGTACCTGTTTCGGACATTGTAGATGCAGGAGGCATTACATTTTTAACGCATTTGTCAACGAATTCCATTGCCTTGATAGTATTAGGATCATCAAAACCGGATTTGTTATCATCTGTCAGTACACATCCGCCCATGGAGTAGATAATATTCATCCATGTATCCTGCTCGTTAGACGGGTTTGCTGCGAAACCATACTGGCTTCCGTCTTCTTTTGTAAGTTTCTCTGCGATATCATAAAATTCATCCCATGTCCAGCTTCCGTCCGGATAGTCGATTCCTGCTTCATCAAACATATCTTTGTTATACCACATAGCGATTGTGTCAATATCCTTCGGTACTGCGTATGTTTTTCCGTCCCACTGATACATTTCTTTGATATCTTCCGGGAATTTGTCCATTTCCAGTTTATCGCTGTCTGCAACCTTGTCTGTCAGATCCAGTAAGATATCATTGGACATATATCTTACAGCTTCATTGGAATGCATCCAGAATACGTCCGGCATGTCTCCGCCTGATGCACCTGCTTCAAGAAGTGTCCAGTAGCTGCTCCACTCTACTACCTGAAGTTCAGTTTTGATTCCTGTCTCTTTTGTAAACTCATCCATGATCTCCTGAAGTCCGGCTTTCTGTCCGTTATCCCAGATTGCAACTGTCAGAGTTTTGTCTTTCGCCTGTGCGCTTACCGGTGCAAGTGCAGTAACTGTCATAGCACCGATCACTGTTGCGACTGTGAGTTTTTTCATGTTTTTTCTCATATACATCCTCCTTTATTCGTCGTTTCGACGTGTTCCTTGTGATTCTTATTATACGTTTTTGTCTATTTTTTTAAATGGACTAATGAAATGAATTTATGTCATAATCGTTATGGAAAAAACGCTGAATATATGGTAAAATGTCAACAACGACTTGAATTTGTGCGTATTTACAGGATATGAGTCCATATGTCTTTATATCAATAATATCCCCAGTCAAAGAAAATAAAAAAGGAATGGTGCAAATGCCAAATGTAAAATATACGGACAGCGCTACTTTCCGCTGTCTTGAAAACCTGAAAGAAGGCTCCCTTGATATCAGTCTGATCCATACGGGCAAAGAACACTGCCCGCCCGGACATATCTGTTCCATGCCAAGAGATGAGTTCATCATCCATTTTGTGCTGGACGGTACCGGATTCTATTCTGCCGGCGGTCAGACCTGGAGCCTTACTCCCGGACAGATGTTTGTAATTTATCCAAATGAACCAGTCACATACGGTGCTGATGAAACCAATCCCTGGACTTATGCCTGGATTGGTTTTCGCGGAATCCGAGCTCACTCAATGGTAAAAGAATGTGGATTTTCCAAAAATCAATTAGTACTTCCTGCACCGGATCAGAAAATAATCCTGAAACACATCGATTATATGCTGAATCATAAGCAGCTTTCCAAAGCCAATGATCTAAGGCGCCAGGCTTATCTGATCCTGTTGTTAGCCGAGCTTGCCGACTTTCATGAAAAGCAGTCTGCACAGAACAAAAAAAATGCCAAATATGCCTACAGCACCAGTGTCTACGTGGAGCTTGCCATTGAATATATTAAAGATATGTATCAAAAGGGAATCGGGATTTCTGATATTGCAGATAATATCGGAATCAGCCGTGCCTATCTGAACAGTTCCTTTCAGAAAGAGCTTGGAATGTCTGCACAGACCTTCCTCATTGATTATAAGATGCATAAAGCAGCCAGTCTTCTGGTCAGCACCAGTCTGTCTGTTAAAGAGATTGCTAATAATGTGGGCTATGAAGACCAGCTTGTTTTTTCAAAAGCTTTTAAGAAGAAGTTTGGAATGAGTCCGAAGAATTATAAGACTCATAAAGAAATGATGGATAAATTTAACGAAAAGCAGGTAGACGATCCCGTGTGATCGTTCTGCCTGCTTTTTGTTGATTTTTTATTTCTGTCTATTGCTTTTCGCAACCTCCATAAGGAGCTTACCTGATTCGGTTATTATTTTGCAGTTAAAACATAAATTCTGGACTCATAGTCTGTGCATGGTTCGTCTTCACTTGTAGGTTCACCTGCTGTACAGTCTGTGGTGAGCAGTCCCAGATTCATCAGCTCATCCCCGTAGTTTTCTGTTTCATTATACTCATTTCTGTAGATAAGATCCGGATCCAGTCCCTGAAGCCGCACTCTGGTAAAATCTGCGTTTACTACATTTCTTTCCCTGTACCAGAATACCAGCGCTGTTTTTTTGTCCTCGCTGACTGTCATCCACACAGTTTCATTGCCCTCAAAAGGACTCTTCAGTCTGTAAAAAATTCCAAACTGGATCAGTTCTCTGTATTCTTTCATAAAGGTAATCTGCTGTTTTACTTCACTGATTTCCTCATCAGACAGTTTATTCAGATCCAGCTCATATCCGAAAGTTCCAAAATAAGCTACATTTGCTCTTGTATGTAACGGAGTTTTGCGGTTTAACTGATGGTTTGGCACTACAGAAACATGACTTCCCATGGAGCTTACCGGATAACACATGCTTGTGCCGTACTGGATTTTCACACGCTCTGCCGCATCTGTATCATCACTGGTCCATCCCTGTGGCGCATAATAAAGGATTCCCGGGTCAAAACGTCCGCCGCCGCTTGCGCAGGACTCAAAGAGAATCTGCGGAAATGCAGTATTTAACCGCTCATACAGATCATAAACTCCGAGAATATATCTGTGGAACACTTCTCCCTGGCGGTCTGCAGGAAGTGCAGCTGAATAACATTCCGTAATACTTCTGTTCATATCCCATTTGATGTAGGAAACCTTTGCTTCTGAGAGGATTTTGTACATCATCTCATAAATACAGTCCACCACTTCTTTTCTTGAAAAGTCCAGCACATACTGATTTCTGCCATGACAGGAATGCCTCTGGGGTGTCTGCAGGATCCAGTCCGGATGTGCACGGTAAAGGTCGGAATCCTTATTCACCATCTCCGGCTCAAACCACAGACCAAATTTCATACCCATCTCTTCAATCCTGTCTGCAATTCCCTTGATTCCCTGCGGAAGACGCTCTCTGTTTGCCGCCCAGTCACCAAGTCCTGCATAATCGTTGCTTCGTGCACCGAACCATCCGTCATCCAGTACAAATAATTCAACACCACATTCCTTTGCCTTTGCAGCAATTTCCACCAGACGGTCCTCTGTAAAATCAAAATAAGTAGCTTCCCAGTTATTGTTAAGGATTGGCCTGGGACGGTCTCTCCAGTAACCTCTTGCCAGTCTCTTCTGATATAATTTATGGAAAGTCTGGCTCATTCCATTCAGACCCTTATCAGAAAATACTACTACTGCTTCCGGAGTCTGAAAGCTCTCACCACAGTCCAGCTTCCAGTCAAAATTCTGCGGATTGATTCCTACAGTGATGCGGGTTGTATCATGAGTATCCACTTCTGCCTGCATTCTGTGATTTCCGCTGTAGATCAGGCTGAATCCCATCACTTCTCCTGCATTTTCTGTTGCCGACGGACGTCGGAGCACAATAAAGGGATTATGTTCATGGGAAGAATTTCCTCTGATACTTCCCACAGACTGGATTCCCTGCTCTAATCTGCGTTCTTTCACATGACGTTCTCTGGACCATGCGCCGGAAAACTGCATCCACACATAATCCTTGTCCGGCAGATCAAGGCTGAGGCTCATTGCATTTAACAGATGTACTGATGATGTACCCTCGTTTGTAAATCTGGCACTTCTGGTGATGATTCCCCTCTGTGTAAAAATAGTATAAAGCAATTCCAATACAATTCCTGTTACTTCATCTTTCAATTTTACACATAAGGTCTGGGCTTCTTCGTCTTTCTCAGTATATGTAGCCGGAAGCCCCTGAAGTTTTGGTTTTCCATCTGCAATTGTATAACTTACATAAGTAAAATCAGAAATCCTGCTGCCGTTTTCCTGAAGGATCTCCATTGCCGGATAACGGTAATCAGAACTACCATACACCGGATATTCCAGTTTCAGATGCTCCAGAGAAAATTTGCGGTTTCCCTCATAAACACAGGCTGTCATTGGTCGCTGCTTCATCTCAAGAAGATATGAAAAATCTTCTCTGTCATGGATTCTTTTCCCAAAATAGAGATTTCCAAGATGTCCATTTGGAAGCACACACATAATATAACTGATTTCATTGTTGTATAAATGAAATGTCTTTGAACTTTCATGAAAAATAATACTCATAACTATCCCCTTTCTATAATAAATTCAAATATTCGGAATCCGCTGATTTACTGCGTAAATCGCTACTTCCTCATATTTGGCGGGTCAAAAGGTCAAAAAGCTTTATCGTGCAAGCACGAACAGCTTTTTGACCTTTTGACCCTGGTATCATATACATTATTATAGAGAAAGTTATCCCGAGGCGTTATGGCATTATGTTTGTCTGAACCTTCAAAATGTTAACTGTTGATCAGCTGTTCCAGCCCATCCTCTGACACTTCCAGGTTTCTTCGGTTTTTACTTCTGTCCTGCCTGCGAAACTGAGTTGGTGTCAGTCCTGCTTCATGTTTGAATGCCCTGGCAAATCGTTCTGCATTTCCATAGCCACAGGATTTTCCAATTGATTCTACAGACAGTTCCGTAAGAACCAGCAATTCTCTTGCCCTTGTAATACGGTATTTCTGCAGAAAGTCCTTTGGTGAAATATGAAGTTCATTCATGAAGATTGTGTACAGATAACTGCGGTTAACATTCAAATGCTCTGCCAGTTCCTGTACTCCGATTCCACAGGCATATTCATTTTTTATAAATGCCATGGCCTCTTTGATATATTCTCCATACCCGTTTTCTTTTCCATATTTCTTTTCTTTTGTGTTGCCCAGATAAGTATCAATCACCACATCTTTTGTAAGAACTGAAAAGAAATCATATAATCGTCCCTGCAGATAATACAGATTTGAAGTGGTACTTTCTGTATGTTTCAGAATATCCAGCACAATTTTCTTTAACTCTTCTCCACTTTCCGAACGGAAGATCAACTGCTCGCTGTTTAATCCGATATCTCGAATATATTTTTCTGCATTGGTGCCGCCTACTCCGATCCAAAGATAACTCCAGGGATCATCTTTATCTGCCTGATAGAAAGTCTGTGTACCTGGCTCGATCAGAAACCCCTGTCCGGCAGTGAGATAATGTTTTTGTCCGGACACCTGATACATTCCTTTTCCTTTCACTACAAAATGGATCAGATAATGTGGACGGGACGCCGGGCCATAGCAATGCAGCGACCCGCATTGTGCGTAGCCGCTGTAGCTTAGATAAAATTCTCTGAATTTTGGTTCCTGTAATTGTAAGACATATGAATCTTCCATAATATATAGTCTGCTCTCCTGTTTTATAAACAACCATTAACTTCCGGCTATATCATAAAGCCAGCGAACACTCATCTATCTTCTTTAATTCCTCTTCACTGAAGGATGCACTGTCCAGCACTTTCAAATTCTCAAGAATCTGCTGTGGACGGGAGGCTCCTATAAGCACACTGGTTACGATTCCGTCACGGAGAATCCATTTCAGTGCCATCTGCGCAAGACTTTCCCCTCTTTCTGCTGCAATTGCATTCAAACTGCGGATACTGTTAAGACGTTCCTCGCTGAACTGGTCTGCATGGAGAAAACGTCCGTCTGTGTTGACACGGCTGTCTTTTGGGATTCCATTCAGGTATCGGTCTGTGAGCATTCCCTGAGATAACGGGCTGAATGCGATAATTCCCTTTTTCTTCTCTGCTGCAGCCTGTTTCAGTCCATTTATCTCGATGGTACGGTTAAAGATATTATATCTGTTCTGATTAATGATAAACGGACAGTGCAGTTCCTCCAGAATATCTGCGGCGCGTTTCATTGTCTCACCATCATAGTTGGAAATTCCAACATACAATGCCTTTCCGCTTCTGACGATCTGTTCAAGAGTCTCCATGGTCTCCTCAAGAGGAGTCTCCGGATCCATTCTGTGATGATAGAAGATATCTACATAATCCAGACCAAGACGTTTCAGGCTCTGGTCAAGACTGGCGATCAGATACTTACGGCTTCCCCAGTTTCCATACGGTCCCGGCCACATATCATAGCCTGCCTTTGTGCTGACGATCAGCTCATCTCTGTATGCAGAAAATTCCTCTCTCAGGATTTTCCCAAAATTTTCCTCCGCACTTCCAGGCTGTGGACCATAGTTGTTTGCAAGGTCAAAATGTGTAATTCCATTGTCAAATGCTGTGAAGCACATCTGTTTCATATTCTCATAAACACCGGTGTCTCCGAAATTATGCCATAACCCCAGAGATAACTCCGGCAGCATCAGCCCACTGGCACCACAGCGGTGGTATTTCATGGTTTCATAACGTTTTTCATCTGCCTGATACATAAGATAATTCCTCCCTTTTTTCATACAGCAGTCAAATTTGCATATCTTTATTACTATTCTCTTGGCCTTCGCTTTCTCAATATCTGTGAAGTCAAGCGAATATTCGCAATCCGCTTCGCTACTTGCTCATAACCGATTTACTCTATAAATACATATTTTCCCTTTCCTTTACCATTTACTGCTTTAACAACCTTCACATCTCTGAGTTTTTTCATCACTGCTCTTGCTGTAGAAGGTGAACAGGCAAGTATTTCTTCTATTTCCTTTGTGCCAAAAATCTGATTTTTCTCTATTTCATCATATACCTTAAGAATATTGGCTTTCGATGGTTCATTATATTTCTGTTGAGCAATCGCCGACTTTATCATATCAATCGCCGATTTTTTATCGTCAATCGCCGATTTTTGAGAATCGTTGAACGACTTATTAACAGCAACGCCTAATTTTTTTAGTGAATCAACGTTTTTTACAGCAATAGTTTTTCCTGCTTTTGAATTATAAATAACCGTTTGCAACATAAAAGCATTTGTATGATAAAGCGGATCTTTTAATCCAACCTGCTCCAACTCATTACACATACGGTTAACACCCTCTCCAAATTCTTTGACAAATTTGTAGTTTTTCAAAAACTCTGCAATTTTAGGATTTCTGGAGAAATGAGTAAACCGTATATTGTCTGCCCTTACAAGTCCCGGAAGTTTTCCAGGGCTTTCAACTACTATATGATCATCAAACATTTTAATCTGAATATCTGTACCAGTAATACTATACGCCCGATGAGTAACAGCATTTACAATTAATTCTTGCCTGACAAACTTAGGATATTCCTCATCCGTAACAAATGTTCCATCTGGACCCAGATACGTTTTTTCTTTTACCTGCGTATCCAAATATGCAATTGCCTCATTTATCATATTAAGCAGTGTACCTTCAAAGATAACATCCTTAATTACATTCATCTCTGTTCCAAATTTTTCTTCTGTTCCTTCATAACGTATAAACCTGATTCTTGCACGTGGAAAAAAATTCTGTGGATTCTTTCTTCCCTTTTCATCGACACACGGAACTTTTTCTATTCCAACTTTAATAGTCGGATTGCAGAAATCAAATGGTACTCTCAATAGTTCATTTAACTTCTTGGTTTCAAAATCAATGCCTTCAATTCTTCTGTTTTTATCTGTTATACCTATGCAATATCTCCACCATCTGCATTAGCAAATGCAACAATTGGTATTGCTAAATCTTTTGGAGAAATATTTATACTTTTTCGATCAAATGTCTGATTTTCTTCTTTTGATAAAATTTCTTCAATCGTCATTGCAATCACCTTCCATAAATTTTCTGCCGTGTCAATGTAATTCACTTTTTCATCCAAAATCATAACTTCATCATCATACATTAACCTTAGAAGATCATATTAATCATTCAGAAATAATTTAATACCCACGTTTTCGCCTTGCATTATAAATCAAAATCTACTTGTATATCATATCACATTTTCAATGTTATAAATATCATTTTTTGTTGTCTATTTATCTATAATAACTAAAGGGACTGCCTATTCTGACAGCCCCTTTTTAAACAAATAAACTATATTAAATTCCTTTAAAGCTAAAGGAGAATTCCATCTTTCCGTCTGCATTCAGCAGATATTCCTGATGGGTATATGCTCCCCAGCTGTCGTCACCGCCGATTCCCATCTGGCCTTTGGCTACGCGTACTACTGTGTAATGAATCTGTGGGAGTTCATATGGATGCATGGCATTTTCCATCTCATGTGGAGTATATGGGAGTGCAGAGAACATCATTGGTTCTTCAGCCATCTCAAAGTACATTCCTCTGCCCTTGCGGTCTGTGACCTTCGCCCAACGCACTTCCTCTTTTGCTCCACATTCCTGCGGCACCATGTATCTTGCTATGTTGTCCACAATTTTATTCTGGTAAATGCCCAGTTTTGCACCTTTTTTGCGATCTGCATAGGTCTCAGCTTCGCCCAGTCCATACCACTGAACATTGTCGTAATCTGCATTGAATTTGAAAATCACCCCAAATTCCGGCATATCACCAAGTTCTTTTACCGGATCATAAGTTAAAGTTGTCTTCACCTTTCCATCGCCGAATACTTCGTAGGTGAGCTGACACTCACTGGCTGGTGTGGTTGGCATCAGATAGGTAAATGTTACTTTTACAGAGTGGCCTGTTTCTTCTGCCTGTGGTAAATTAGATGGGCCGTATGCACCTTTTCTGTATTCTTTGTGGCTTAAATACATGCTGGCGACTTTCCACTGTGCGTAGCGCATCTGCATAAGATTTCCACAGTCATTGTCTGTTGGTGCACGCCAGAAGTTTGGTTTCGGGATTGTCTCGATCATCTCTTTACCCGCATATTTATAGGAAACCAGACCACCATTGAGGACGGAGAACATTACTTCGAAGTGCTCGCCGCGGACGCCAATATTATGTGTGCTTCGGATGATCTGTGGTTTCTTTACAAACGCATCTGATACACATACATCTTTTTCCGCTGTAATCGCTGTTTCTGCTGAATCTGACTTTCCATCCGGAACATCCTCTTTCACCTGATATACATACTGTCCAAACGCGATCTCATGGCCTGCAGATGCCCACACTTTTTCCTCTTTCAGATGGAAGGAAACAGTGACTGTATATTCTCCGGCTGCCTCAGCCTTTTCAAAAGGCAGTTTATATTCTTTCGTACTCAATGGCTCAACTGCTGTTTCCAGTGCTTCTGTACGAATCACTTTTCCATTCTTTGCAAGTGTTACCTTACAGTCAAAAGTATTTGTGTTTACAAACAGATTCTTGTTAATCACTTTTACTGTATCTGCAGTTACTTCTGCAGTAATATTCTGGTAATTAAATTTCACTTCCTGCATCTTGGGAGATGGCTCTCTGTCACCGCCATATGCGATTCCGTTACCGCTGAAATTGTAGTCTGTAGGGCGTTCTCCGAAATCGCCACCATATGCCTGAAACTCTTTTCCATAGCGATCTTTTTTATAAATAGACTGGTCAATGTAATCCCAGATAAATCCGCCCTGATATTTGGGCTCTGTATCTGTCAGGTCAGTATATTTGTGCATGGCACCGCAGGAATTTCCCATGGCATGTGTATACTCACAGCAGATAAACGGTTTGCTGTCATCCTTTGCCAGAAACTCTTTGATTGCTTCTACAGATGGATACATCTGGCTTTCCATATCACTGGTATCATTATAACTGCGGTCATGGAAAAGTCCCTCATAGTGTACCAGACGGGTAGAGTCATTCTTACGGAAAAGCTGAGACATTTCATAGATATCTTTTCCGCCAAAAGATTCATTTCCACAGGACCAGATCAGGATTGCCGGATGATTCTTGTCTCTCTGATACATGGAGTTGGCACGGTCAAGCATCATATCCAGCCATTCCGGTTTGTTGTACGGAACAATATGGGTATAATCCTTAGTAAATTCCGCCACATCCCAGGAACCATGGGATTCCAGGTTTGTCTCATCGATCATATAAATACCATATTCATCACAAAGCTGATAGATCAGTGATGTATCCGGATAATGACAGGTACGGATGGCATTGATATTATTCTGCTTCATAATGCGAAGATCCTTGCGAAGTTCTTCCTCTGATACATGTCTGCCGCTGACAGAACTGAATTCATGACGGTTTACGCCCTTAAACACGATACGCTTTCCGTTCAGAGTCATAATGCCGTTCTTCATCTCAAAACGGCGGAATCCAACCTTCTGAGGAATCACTTCCTGAATATTTCCTGCTTCGTCATAAAGTTCAATTGTAAGATCATAAAGCTGCGGATCTTCTGCGCTCCATAATTTTGGATTATTGATTTTCCATGCAAAACTGTTCTGTACAGTCTTGCTGCTATTTGTTTTCTGAATATAAAATGGCTCTGCATTTGCTTCTTCATTTCCAGCTTCTGTAAGAGATTTTTTCTCTTCCAGCACACATTCTCCATCTTTCTCAAGTCTAAAAACAATGCTTCCCTTTCCCCATGTCTTTACCTTAATTTCAAGATCTGCTACATCCAGATTCTCTTCCGGGATTGCACGGATCTGGAGATCATATGCATGGGTATCCGGAACTGTATAAAGATACACATCTCTGTAAATTCCGGAGAAACGGAAGAAGTCCTGATCTTCGCACCAACTGCTGGAGGTCCATTTGAATACCTGTGCTGCCAGCTTATTCTGTCCATCTTTAAGATAATCTGTCAGTTCAAATTCAGATGGGGTGAAAGAATCCTCACTGTAGCCAACAAAGGCTCCGTTCAGCCACAGTGCAAGTCCGCTCTCTGCTCCCTGGAAAGAAATAAACAACCTCTTTCCCTTCATATGTTCCGGCACTGTAAAATATTTCACATAGCTTGCAACCGGATTAAATCTCTCAGGAATCTGACCCGGATAAATTTCCTCATGTCCTTCCCATGGATACTGGACATTAGCATACTGCGGTGCATCATATCCTTCCATCTGGATATGTGCAGGTACATGAATGTCATCCCAGTCATAACAACAGTAATCCTCTTTCTCAAATCCCTGAACTGCACTTTTGTAATTACGCGCATAATGAAACTTCCATAAACCGTTCAGACTGTAACGGAAAGAAGTTTCTGTCCCATCCTGCACAGCAGTCTGCATTTCATTCCCATCTCTATAATATACATGATCTGAATGAGCTTCCATTCGGTTATCGCAGAAATACTGTGGATCTTTTACCAGTGAATAATCAAATGCCTTCATACTCTTATGTTCTCCTCATGATTTGTTTTTTTATAACTGTTCTCTCTGCCTGCAATATTACATTTCGCCATGCATTTGTAAAATACTTCCAGCAAAATACTTTATATATGACTTTTTTCATAAAAATATCTTATACGATATTGCCAACAGCCAGTTATCCCTCATAAGCAAAATTATAACATTATACCAATCCGCATAGTTTGCATATTTGACTATATAATATTCATTTTCGACTTTTATAAATTGATCCTTCGCAGCATTTTCTCAGCCTGCACAACACTCTCCCAGAAGAGGAATAATCGGACTTCTCTTTTATCCGAAAACTCCCTATACAAAAAAGGCAGGTGATCTTCACCTGCCCCACAATAGCACTGCATTTATTCAGCCTTCCGCTATCTTATTCCCCTTTAGTTTCCTTCTCTGCCATTCTTGAAAACACCATCTCATATCCGTCATTTCCATAATTCAATGAACGATTCACACGACTGATCGTTGCTGTGGAAGCTCCGGTTTTCTCTGAAATATCAAGATAGGTTCTCTTGTCCATCAGCATCTTGGCAACCTCAAAACGCTGTGATAAGGAAAGAAGTTCATTGATCGTGCATACATCCTCAAAAAAAGTATAGCACTCTTCTTTATCCTTCAGGCATAAAATCGCTTCAAAAAGCTGATCTACAGCCTCTGTTCTGATTTTTTTACTCATTTTCATGCTCCTTTTAGAACTCTGTACTTCACTGGACGGACATTTGTCTTTAAAATGTCCGTGTTATATTTCTAACAGTGATATTTTACCACGTTAAATTATAGGAAGCAAGACTTTAACCCAAAAGAAATTACAGATTTTTTATTTTTCTCACAAAAACCTCTTTCGAAGAGTAATGCAGATAAAATCATCCTCTTTGCGATGCGGCTCTACACCAAATAACTACTTCTCAGTTTATCAGAATTTACGATTCACATACTCCCTGATTGCATCCGCAGACCGGTTAAGAACCAGCTCTTCCGGAAAATCCAGCTTCTCCAGCAGATCTCTCGCCAGATCAAACTCCCCTATCAGCAGATCAAAATGGGCATCACTGTCCATCACCACCGGAACATGATATTTCTTACACAGATTCAGCATCACAGTATCATTTTCCACAGCATTCTCACGAGTACATTCCGGATCCATAGAATGATTATTCAGTTCCAGAACCTTCCCATATTCTTTCGCTCCCTGAACCAGTGCCTCATAATCAATCTCATATCTCCCATCATCCGGATGTCCGATAATGTTTACATATGGATTCTTCATCACATTCAGATAGCTTTCTGTATTCTTCTGTCTGGACGCAGGCTTCATACAGGGAGTATGCAGACTGGCAATCACCACATCCATATTGGAGAGCGTTTTCTCTTCCAGATCCACAGTCCCCTGCGCATCCAAAATATTCACCTCGGATCCCAGTAGCAGTTGAATTCCGTACATCTCCCTTGGCACAACCTTAAGATTATTAAAATAAAACTTATGACAGGTCCCCGGCATACTCGGTGCATGTTCCGTAATCCCCAGAACCTCCAACCCCTTCTCAGAAGCCGCCTTCGCCATCTCCCTCAGAGAACAATAAGCATGCCCACTGGCCACAGTATGCGTATGCAGATCCAGCACAGAATTATATCTCATAACAAACCTCTCCTCACTTCGACAAATATTTATCCCTAATTATACGACCATTCCCTAACATCCCGCAAGTATTTTACACCTCAAAATACTGAGACATCATCACTCCCCTGACAGACTCCCTACATCTTTTCCTTCTTTATTTCATATACTATTACATCAGCTTATAACTATCCCACAATCTCCCCAAAACATATTAACATCCATATCTGCATATTTTTGATAATTTATAAGGAGTATCTTTGCATGAAGCGGACTTTAATATTTTTTGAAATATTATGCATGATTTTTTTCCTGCTCTTTTCTTCTGCTGACAAACGCACACGGTTCCTTACTTCACTGGCAGGTCCCGGTATGCTTTCCCTTGTAAAACAGGCATCTGCAAAAGCTACAGCTTCTGAGAATTTTTCAACTGACACCACCGCCGGGCTTCCCGTCGAAGAACCTCCCAGAATCGCACTGACCTTTGATGACGGTCCTAATGCCCGGTATACCCCCATGCTTCTGGATGGATTAAAAAAAAGAAACATCAGGGCATCTTTCTTTCTGATAGGCGAGAACATTGAAGGAAACGAAGATATACTCCTGCAAATGCGAAAAGACGGACATCTTATCGGAAATCACACCTGGGATCATGTACAGCTTGACAAGATCCCGGCGGAGAAAGCCAGACTGGAAATTGAAAAAACAAATAACAGAATCTATGAAGCTTCCGGAATTTACCCTTCTTATGTGCGACCGCCTTTCGGCGCATGGATCAAGGATATGGAACTTTCTGTCACCATGCTTCCCGTATTCTGGGATGTAGACACTCTGGACTGGCAAAGCAAAAACATCGATTCTATCCTGTCTATCGCCCAGAAACAGGTTCATGACGGTTCTATCATCCTGATGCATGACGGCTATCAGACATCTGTGGATGCAGCCCTGAAAATCGCTGATCTTTTTACTGAAAAAGGCTATGTTTTTGTCACTGCAGACCAGCTCCTGCTCACATAAAAGATTTGCTTTTTCCTGCCTGATTCGTTATACTGTTATACAAAGCTTGTACAGATTTCTCTGTAGCAGTATTATTCACAGAGTATGCTGTACATCATTATATACAAAAGGAGTAATTAAACGAATGGACAGACTATTTAACATGGACAACAAATTTTTCACCGTCATGGGACGCGTGGCTGATCTTATTATGCTTAATGTGGTCTTTCTGATCTGTTGTCTGCCAATCGTGACTATTGGTGCGTCACTGACTGCACTCCACTATGTCACACTGAAAATGGCACGTAACGAAGAATCTTATATTATCAGAAGCTTCTTCAAATCCTTTAAGCAGAACTTCAAACAGGCAACTGTCATCAATCTTATCATGCTTGCAGTTGCAGCTATCCTTTACATGGATCTGCGTATTGTAGGCAATATCGACGGAACAATGTCTCAGGTACTGTATATCGTTTTCTTTGCATTTGGTATCCTTTATATGATGGTATTTCTGTATATTTATCCGGTGCTTGCCAAATTCTACAACTCCATCAAAAACACCTTCCGCAATGCATTCCTGATGGCTATCCGTCATCTTCCGTATACAGTCCTGATGGCAGTCATCACTCTGTTACCTGCAGGCGTGTTTTTTATCAAGAGTTTCCGCATACAGTCCATGATCATCATGCTTCTGTGCCTGTTTGGATTTGCACTGGAAGCATTTATCAACGGACATTTTCTGGTAAAGATCTTTGATAATTATATTCCGGCTGATGCAGATACCCAGGATACAGACCTTCAGAATGGAAATTCTGCTGAAATTTCATCAGCAGAAAACGATCACACAGTATGACCAAATGGGGAGAAAAACCATACCACTCTCTGGACTATATGCTCAGAGACCGGTTTGGAGAAAAGGTTTATAAGGTCACGCTAAACGGCGGTATGTCCTGTCCCAACAGAGACGGAAAGATCGGAACCCGGGGCTGCATCTTCTGCAGCACAGGGGGAAGTGGAGATTTCGCAGCTGATGCTGCACTTTCCATCACTGACCAGATAGAAAGCCAGATCAGTATCCTTTCACAGAAACGTCCGATTCATAAATATATTGCCTATTTCCAGGCATACACAAATACCTACGCACCTGTGGAATATCTGGAGAAAATTTTTACAGAAGCAATCTCTCATCCAAAGATCGTGGCTCTTTCCATCGGCACCAGACCAGACTGCCTCAGTCCTGAGATCGTGGCTCTTTTGTCCCGGTTAAATAAACAGAAACCTGTCTGGATCGAGCTTGGACTTCAGACGATTCATGAGTCCACTGCCAGGTATATCCGAAGGGGATATCCTCTCTGCGTTTTTGATGATGCCGTAAAACGTCTGCGAAAAGAAAATATCGAAGTAATCGTGCATACAATCCTCGGTTTACCCGGCGAAAACACAGCAGATATTCTGGAAACTATGGAATACCTCAACCATATGGATATTCAGGGAATTAAGCTTCAGCTTCTTCATGTACTTCGCGGCACTGATCTGGCAGCTGATTACGAGAAAGGACTGTTTCAGACTTACGAACGGGACGAATATCTCTCCCTTCTCATAAACTGTCTGGAACATCTCAGACCGGATATCGTCATCCACCGCATCACTGGCGACGGCCCCAAAGATCTGCTGATCGCACCACTGTGGGCAAGCCGTAAACGTGAGGTATTAAATATGCTGCATCACAGGATGAAAGAAGAACAAAGCTACCAGGGAAGACTGTTTTCACACTAAAAGATTCTCTGCTACTCTATGCAAAGGAGGGATAAAATGGCAACACCATTCACAGTTTACAAATTAATCGTGTTATACATGCTTCAGAATACCGAAAATACCCTGACAAATTCGCAGATTTCAGAATTTATCCTGGACCGGGAATATACAAACTATTTCCATCTCCAGCAGGCAATCTCAGAACTGGTAGAGGCAGAACTGATCACCATGGACACCCGTTCCAATGTCTCCCATTACCGGATTACCGAAGATGGCATAAAGACTCTCTCCTTTTTCCAGAAAGATCTCTCTCCTGAGATCAAACAGGAAGTCAGAGAATACCTGAAATCTACCGGCTTCAAAGCCCAAGAGCGAATCGTCACTCCTGCCGATTATTACATCACCAAACAGGGAACCTATTCTGTAAGATGCCAGCTCATCGAAAAGGGCAACTCCCTCATCGACCTGAACATCGCAGCTCCAAACCTCGAGGCCGCACAGTCGATTTGTAAGAAATGGTCTACGCACTATCAGGAAATATATGCAAAAATAATGGAGGAGCTTTTATAGAGCTCCTCCTTTTAATTTAATTCTTTTAATTTAATTCTTCCCCACAGGATTCAATAACTTTCTTATACCAGTAAAAAGAATCCTTTCGTATTCTTGAAAAATCTCCTGTTCCGTCATCATTTTTATTCACATAAATCAGACCATATCTCTTCTTAAACTCACCTGTCGAAGCACTGACAAGATCCGTGCATCCCCAACAGGTATATCCCATCAATTCTACCCCATCATGGATTGCTTCTTTCATCTGTTCTATGTGAAGACGCATATATTCAATACGGTACTCATCATGAATTCTTCCATCTTCTGTTAACTGATCCACTGCACCAAGACCATTTTCTACAATCATAATCGGAATCTGATAACGATCATAAATCTGATTCAGCACATATCGAAGTCCCACTGCATCAATCTGCCAGCCCCAATCAGATGCTTTTAGATATGGATTTTTGAGATTATCTCCTCCGTTTCCGGCAGTCGTTTCGCCCTCTTTTGTTACACTTACACAGTTACTGGAATAGTAACTGATAGATACAAAATCAACAGTACCATTTTTAAGTATCTGTGAATCCTCTGGCATTGTCTTCAATTCAATATTATGTTCTTCAAAAAATCGACTGGCAAATCCCGGATAATACCCTCTTACATGAACATCTCCTGCAATAGAATTATGAATCTGTCCAAATTTTTGTGCATAAAGAACATCCTGCGGATGACAGGTATATGGATATCCGTTATGATAAGCCAACATACATCCCAGTTTATTCTCTTTATCAATTTCATGTGCCATAGAAACTGCACGTGCACTCGCTACAAGCTGATGATGCATTGCCTGATAACGACTTTGTTCACATACATCTTCCGGATCCAGCATTCCTGCACAGAATACTGCACCAAAAGGCTCTGTCAGCATATTGATTTCATTAAAAGTAAGCCAGTATTTTACTTTTCCTTTATACCGCTCAAATAAAACTTTGGCAAAGCGAAGATAAAAGTCTATCAGCTTACGGTTTTTCCATCCCCCATATTTCAAAGAAAGATGAAGTGGATTTTCATAATGTGAGATCGTAACTAACGGCTCAATTCCATATTTTCTTAATTCATCAATTACACCATCATAAAACTTAAGTCCTTCTTCATTAGGTGTTTCTTCATCCCCATTTGGAAATACTCTGGACCATGAAATAGAAAAACGATATACTTTAAATCCCATTTCGGCAAACAATGCAATATCTTCTTTCCAATGATGATAAAAATCTGTTGCCTGATGATTCGGATAAAATTCTTCTTCCAGCGGAACTGGCGGTGTCAGTCTACGTTCCTTATCCACACTTCCTCCTGTAAGGATATCTGCGATTGAAGGGCCTCTTCCTCCCTCATCCCATCCGCCTTCATACTGATTTGCTGCTGTTGCACCTCCCCAAAGGAAATTCTGCGGCATACGATTATAATTTTTCATGTCTTTTCTCTCCAATTTTTAAACAACAGTCTTTTTATACCACTGTCAGAAATTTGTCCCCCGCATTAATTGCGGTATTTTCTTTTTCCATACATACTGCTTTAATGTAATCGGAAATATTTGTCACTACCATTGGTGTGATCAGATTATATCCCTCTCCTTTAATTGCTTCCAGATCAAACTCAACAAGAAGAGTGCCTTTTTTTACTTTGTCCCCATCAGAAACATAAGATTTAAAATATTTGCCTTTTAAATTTACAGTATCAAGTCCAATGTGAATAAGTACTTCTGCGCCACTATCCGTTACAAACATAATTCCATGCTTGCTGTCCATAATATTGGCAACCGTTCCATCAGCAGGTGCATAAACTTTTCCTTCTTCCGGTATGATAGCAGCTCCATCTCCCAGTACTTTTTCTGCAAATGTTTTATCAGGAACATCAGAAAGTGCCTTTACTGTTCCTGATACCGGTGCACAAAGTTCAATCTTTTCTACAAGTGGTTTCGTATTATTCTGCGGCGTTTTTTCTGCTTCCTTTGACTCTGTTTTCTTTTCTTCCTGTTCAGGCTCAGCATCTTCAAATCCAAAAATAAATGTAAGAACAAAAGATGCTACAAATGATACAACAATCATAATAATTCCATAGAGCAGGTTACTCATTCCCTTTTCTCCAATAAATGCAGGAATAGCCATAATACAGTTCTGAGCAATATAAAGAGATACGTGAAGAAGCCCACCAACAATTCCACCAATTCCAGCTGCAATAGCTGCGGCTACAACCGGACGTTTAAGTTTAAGTGTAACACCATAAAGTGCCGGCTCTGTAATTCCCATCAGTGCAGATACACCAGCTGCACTTGCCAGCTGCTTCATGTTCTCATCTTTTGATTTCACTGCTACTGCAAAAGAAGAACCAGACTGTGCAATATTAGCGCATACCTGTGAAACGAAGATCAAACTATCTGTTCCGCCTGTTGCGATTGCATTCAGTCCGATTGGCGTTAAAGCATGATGCATACCTGTCATAACGATAAATGGGAAAGTTGCTGCCAAAATACCAACGATAATAAATCCAAGTTTTGCAGATAAAAAGTTAATTGCTACTGCCAGTCCATTACCAATAATTGTTCCCAATGGTCCTACTACGATCAGCGCGATCGGTGCACTGATAAGAATTACTAACGTAGGATTCAGAATCAATTTCACCATCTTCGGTGTAATACGGTCTACTAATAATTCAATATAATGTGTAATCCATACCATCAGAATTACCGGAATAACAGAATAGGAATACGTTGCTTTTGTAATCGGCAATCCAAAAAGTGTAATAGCAGCATCTGAAGCTACCATACTGACAAATGCCGGACTTAGGTAAACACCTGCGATAAACAATGCCAATGATTGATTTACCCGGAAAACTTTAGCCGCATTTGCAGCAATCAGGAATGGCATAAAATAAAAGGTAACATCACCAATCATACTGATTACCTGATATGTACTGCTGGTATCAGTTACAAGATGGAATGTGGTAAGTAATGAAAGTACAACTTTGATCATACCAGCTGCTGTAAGAGCAGGAATCATCGGTGTCATACATCCGGTAATCGAATCAATAATTTTTGATACTACACTCTTAGAACTCTGAGACTCGGTTGCTGGCGCATCATCAGTCGGAACACCTTTGTTCTCCAGTGCCTTGTACATCTCATTTACTTCATTTCCGGCAATTACCTGAAACTGATCTTCATGCCAGTTTACTCCGGAAATTCCTGAGACTTTCAAAATTTCTTTTTCATGGATCTTCGTTCTGTCCTTTACATAGAAACGAAGTCTTGTCATGCAGTGAAACAGACGGGTAATATTTTCTTTTCCGCCAAGCGCTGCAATAAGTGTGTCTGCAATTTCTGCATAGTCCTTTTTCATTCTGGGACCTCCTTTAATAATAAATATTAGAATTTATGATTAAAGGTCTTGCCTGAAAAGATGTGCTTTATTTTACTCAAAACACATTTCAGTAACAATCCATTAACACCTTAATTATAAAGTTTCCAACCGTTTCTGGTCTTCTGTAATTTTCTGAATATGAATCGTAAGATACAGCATTTCGTCTTCTGTCAGCTGATAGTGGTATTCATCTTCCATCATCAGATAAATCATTTTCACACATCCATATGCGTCTTTATACTGCTCTTTGATAATCTGAAACAGCTCTCCATTTTCATCATAATGAAGCTCTTTATGAAGAAATCTCTGTGCAAAATATTTCAGATGAGTAAGAAAACGCTGATAATATAGATTCTCTTCCTGGAATTTTAAATTATCATAATATTTCTGAACTATATCCAAAATCTTATGTACAATAATCGAAATCTGATAACTGTCTGTTTTACTTCCATCTTCTGCATTGACAAAATGCAATGCAAAGAATCCTGCCTCATCCACTACCAGATTTACCTGAAATGTCTGATTTACTCTTTTTAAAAGTTCTAAACCTATTTCATATTCTTTATGATAGAGTTGTTTTATATCCAATAAAAGCATATTTTGAATCTGAATTCCCTGATTCAGTCTGGATATTGCCCCCATAATATGATCACTCAGCGAAAAATAAATACTATCATTTAACTCCAGTCCTTGTTTCTCTTTCACTTCATTCACATAAGCTTCTACAAAATCCAGATATTTTTCCGGAATAGAAGCAAAATATCCCTGTATCTCTTTACTGATCTGTGCTGTTTCCGCAGTAAAAATCTTTTCGATCAAAGTTTCATCAACCTGCTGCCCTTTTTTCTTTTGAAATGCAATCCCGCACCCCTTTACAATAATCTCATGCCCCTGTTTATCTTTGGATAGAATCAGATTATTATTTAAAATCTTATAAATAGTCATAAGCTCCCTCTCCCCTGCTGCCAGATAAATAAAAAAAGACCATTACAGTATATAGAAATTCTCTTTATATACTATAAGGTCTTGCCTGACGATAAAAAATATTCCAGTAACAATCCTTCTGAACGATTTATAGTTTATTCAATTGCTATATGCAAGAATAGCAGAAAATTTTCTTTCTGTCTATCTGGAAAAATAGATAAAATAATTCTTTATTTTTTGTGAACTTTTTCTAAATTTTCGCTTTATATTAACCTATAGCTTTTTTATAATACTGTTATGGAAGTATTGTCTCAAATGCGATAAGCCTTTGTCTTTCTTTATCATTAATTACTGATACCGTGTTACCAGTTACCGTTCACTCCATGCCCAACAACTTAAAATCAGTCGCTGTTACTCCATCTACAGCAACACACTTCGTGATGCATAGAATTTATGCCAATCTTTACAAAAAAACTTTAATACGTTATACTTAAGCAAATATATGTTCTTATAGTCACCACGGTCGGCGCAAAACGTGTGCCACCGGCACACTGCACCATCAAATCATCAACAGATAATTATTTTATGGAGAAAATTATGGATTTATTTGAATATGCAAAATCAAAAACTCTGGATCAGGAGTCTCCTCTTGCTTCCAGACTGCGCCCTACTACCCTGGATGAAGTAGTAGGCCAGCAACACATTATCGGAAAAAACACCTTGCTCTACAGAGCAATAAAGGCAGATAAACTAACCTCAGTTATCTTCTACGGCCCTCCGGGAACAGGCAAAACCACTCTGGCAAAAGTAATTGCCAACACCACAAGCGCTGAATTTACCCAGATCAACGCCACCGTAGCCGGTAAAAAAGATATGGAAACTGTTGTCAAAGAAGCACAGCAGAATCTCGGAATGTACGGAAAGAAAACCATCCTCTTCATCGACGAGATTCACCGTTTCAACAAAGGCCAACAGGATTATCTCCTTCCATTTGTAGAAGACGGAACCATCATTCTTATCGGCGCAACAACAGAAAATCCATACTTTGAAGTCAATGCGGCTCTTATCTCCCGCTCCATCATCTTCGAACTGAAATCTCTGGAGATTCCTGAGGTAAAAGAACTCATCCTCAGAGCAGTCAACGATAAGAAAAAGGGAATGGGAAACTACAAGGCCCAGATAGATGAAGACGCACTCGATTTCCTCGCAGACATGGCAGGCGGAGATGCCAGAAATGCTCTCAACGCCATCGAACTTGGTATCCTTACTACACCAAGAAGTGAAGACGGAATCATTCACATCACCCTTGATGTCGCTTCCCAGTGCATCCAGAAACGAGTAGTCCGCTACGACAAAAACGGAGACAATCATTACGATATCATCTCCGCTTTCATCAAAAGTATGAGGGGGTCAGACCCCGACGCTGCAGTCTATTACCTTGCAAAAATGCTCTACGCCGGAGAAGACGTCAAATTTATCGCCCGCAGAATCATGATCCTCGCCTCCGAAGACATCGGAAATGCTGATCCTCAGGCCCTCTGCGTAGCAGTAGCAGCCGCCCAGGCAGTAGAACGTGTAGGAATGCCAGAAGCCCAGATCATTCTCTCCCAGGCAGTCACCTACATGGCCTGTGCTCCTAAGAGCAATTCCGCTGTCAACGCCATCTTCGCAGCCATGGACTCCGTCAAACGCACAAAAACCACCGTCCCGCCTCACCTCCAGGATGCACACTACGGCGGTCACGAAAAACTGGGCCACGGCATCGGCTACAAATACGCCCACGACTACCCAAACCACTACGTACACCAACAATACCTCCCCACCGAAATCCAGGGAGAACACTTCTACGAACTCTCCGAAATGGGCTACGAGAAAACCTTAAAAGAATACCAAACCAAAATCAAATCCCAGTCTTAATAAAAAAATCCGGCAGAAATACTTTTCTGCCTGGATTTTTTTATTCCTACACAATTTACTTCCACACCCAAAATCCCCAGACATACATTTATTTCCTATAACCAATACACAGCGCAGAAAAATAGTTTATTTTATGTGCATTTGCAGGTATCTTAGATATTCTTAGGTAAAAAAAATCTGCGTTATGAGCCGGCTGTCTCACTGTCTGAGCGAAGTTTGCAACGAAGCGAGTTTGAGAAGCCGGCTCATGCCCTTAGCAGATTTTTTTCACCTTAGAATATCTTAGATGCCGAAACCGCACATAAAATAAACTATTTTTCTGCGCGTCCCCCATACAAAAAAAAGCAGCCCCCAAAAAAGAGAGACTGCCCTTTTCATCATTTAATTCCCATAACGTTCATCTGCGCCAAAATCGCATCCACACACTTCTCAAATCCAAGCTTTCCTGCATTCAGACACAGATCATAATTCGTCGCATCACTCCAGTCCCCACCGGCAAATTTGCGATAATAATCCTGCTTTCTCTTATCATCCCTGCGAAGAAACTTCTCAATCTCCTCATCACTGCCGCTGATCTTCTCTCTGGACTTCTCCACACGAAACTCCCATGGTGCATGAACAAACACTCTCAAAGTATTCGGTCTGTCCTTAAACACATAATTCACACAACGCCCAACGATCACGCAGGATTCCTTCTCTGCCAGATCCGTTGCAATCTTCGCCTGATAATTAAAAATATTCTCATCAGAAACGAATCCCTTCTGGTCCGGTGCGATCAGATCTCCTTTATATAGCCCTGTCTTATTAAACAGAGATGCCTTCACACTGGAGCCCTCCTCCACCTGTCCAAAAAGCTTCACATCAATCCCGCTCTCATCAGAAGCCATCTGAATGATCTGCTTGTCATAGAAAGAAACTCCCAGTTTCTCTGCCAACATCTTACCAACGGTACGTCCACCGCTTCCATACTGTCTCGCAATGGTAATTACAAAATTCTCCATAAAACCCCCTCCTGTTTACTCTCCAAGATAAGCCTTCTGAACAGACTCATCATGAAGAAGATCACTTGCCTTACCTTCCAGTGTAATCCTTCCGGTCTCAAGAACATAAGCTCTGTCAGCAATAGAAAGAGCCTTCTTCGCATTCTGCTCAACCAGAAGAACCGTTGTTCCACTCTCACTTACCTCTTTAATAATATCAAAGATCTCATTTACAAAGATCGGTGAAAGCCCCATGGACGGCTCGTCCATCAGGATAATCTTCGGCTGGCTCATCAGCGCACGTCCCATGGCAAGCATCTGCTGCTCACCACCACTTAGTGTACCTGCTGTCTGATTCTGACGTTCCTTCAGACGTGGAAAACGTTTATACACTTTCTCAATGGTCGCATCAATCTCATTTTTATCAGATCTTGTAAAAGCACCCATCTTCAGATTCTGAAGAACCGTCATATTTGCAAACACACGTCTTCCTTCCGGAACATGTGCCATACCCATTGTTACGATCTTGTGAGGCGGAACCTTTGTGATATCCTGTCCGTCATAAATAATATGTCCTGATTTTGCACGAAGAAGCCCGGTCACTGTATGCAGAGTAGTAGTCTTGCCTGCACCATTGGCACCGATCAGCGCAATAACCTCACCTTCATTTACAGAGAAAGAAACACCCTTCAATGCCTGAATCATTCCATAATAAACCTGTATGTCCTGTACTTCCAGTAATGCCATCTGTCTCTCCTCCTATTCTCCAAGATATGCCTTGATAACTTCCGGATCATGGAGCACATCTGAAGTCTTGCCCTGTCTCAGAACATGACCGAAGTTCAGTACAGTCAGCTCCTCACAGATGCCTGAAACCAGCTTCATATCATGCTCGATCAGAAGAATGGTCATATCAAAGTTATCACGAACAAAACGAATGGTATCCATCAGTTCCTCAGTTTCATTGGGGTTCATACCTGCAGCCGGCTCATCCAGAAGAAGAAGCTTCGGCTTTGTTGCCAGTGCTCTGGCAATCTCCAGCTTTCTCTGTTTACCATAAGGAAGGTTGGATGCAAGGATATCCGCCTCTTTGTCCAGATCAAACACTTTAAGAAGCTTCATTGCTTCCTCATTCATGGTTTTCTCAACCTTAAAGTATTTCGGAGTATGTACAATACTTGTAAAAAGGCTGTATTTATCATGATTGTGAAGTCCTGCCTTTACATTGTCCAGCACACTCATCTGATGGAACAGACGGATATTCTGGAATGTTCTGGCGATTCCCGCCTTGTTGATATCAATGGTACTCTTTCCTGTGATATCCTGTCCGTCCAGATTGATGATTCCCTCGTCCGGCTTATACACACCTGTAAGTAGGTTAAAGATTGTAGTCTTACCGGCACCATTCGGACCGATCAGACCATAAAGCTGTCCTTTCTCGATGGAGACATGGAAATCATCCACTGCATGAAGACCGCCGAATGAAATATTTAAATGATTTACTTCCAGCAATGCCATAGCTTATGCCTCCTTTTTCTTAAATTTACTGAAAAGACGCTCTCTCATCTCGATTGCCTTAGGTGCCCAGTTGATCAGCATCATTACGATCAGCACGATTGCATAGAACAGCATACGGTAATCACTGAGTCCACGCAAAAGCTCAGGAAGAAGGTTCAGAATCACTGCCGCAATAATAGAACCACGCATATTTCCAATTCCACCGAGAACTACGAATACCAGGAACATGATAGACATGTTATAACCGAAGTTCTTCGGAAGTGCTGTTAAAGTTGCAAGATTATGAGCATAAAGCACACCGCCGATACCGGCTAATGCTGCTGAGATTGCAAATGCTTTCAGTTTATACTTTGTGATATCAATACCAATTGATTCCGCTGCAATACGGTTATCACGGATTGCCATGATCGCACGTCCGTCTCTGGAATTGATCAGGTTCAGAACTACGAATAAAGTAACCAGGATCAGAATCACACCTATAGTAAAGGTTGACTGTCTCGGTGTACCTGTGATACCCATGGCACCACTGATAATCATTTTTCCACCAGGCTCCATTCCAAGAGACATCTGGTCTTTCATGGAAAAATGGATTCCGTTGCTGTCAATTCCTACATAAAGCACATTGATGATATTCTTAATGATCTCACCAAATGCCAGTGTTACGATAGCAAGGTAGTCACCTTTCAGACGAAGTACAGGAATACCGATCAGGAATCCAAAGATACCTGCACATACAGCTCCGATGATCAGAGCAACGAAGAAACGAAGTCCTGCATTTGTAAATGTATCCATAGTTGCCTTTGTAAATGCTGCACTGGTGAAAGCACCGATACACATAAATCCGGCATGTCCAAGACTTAACTCGCCCAGAATACCAACCGTCAGGTTCAGAGAAAGTGCCAGGATAATATATACACAAAGAGGCACCAAAAGACCCTGCATCAGGTTGGAAAGCAGATTCCCTGCGATCATTCCCTGTACGATCAGATATGCTGCAAGAACCATTCCGTATGTAATGAGATTGCTTTTTGTTGTTTTGTTTAATTTCTTCTTTTCCATGTCTGCCACCTCACACTTTCTCCTGAATGTTCTTACCAAGAATACCGGTAGGTTTCACAACCAGAACTACGATCAGAACACCGAATACAATGGCATCAGCCATCTGTGAAGAGATATAAGCTTTACCAAAAATTTCCAGGATACCCAGAACAACACCTCCGATAAAGGCTCCCGGGATAGATCCGATACCGCCAAATACAGCTGCAACGAATGCTTTGATACCAGGCATAGCACCTGTATATGGTGTCAAAGACGGGTATGCAGAGCAGAGGAGCACACCTGCGATTGCTGCAAGTCCGGAACCGATTGCAAAAGTAATGGAGATTGTTTTGTTTACGTTAATACCCATTAACTGGGCAGCGCCTTTATCCTCAGATACGGCAAGCATTGCCTGTCCTGTTTTTGTCTTGCTGATAAAGAGCATCAGACCTGCCATGATCAGGATACCACCGATAATGGTTACGATGGTTACACCAGTAATCACGATAGAACCACCTGCAAGTTTCAGGGATGGAAGACTGATCACGTTACTGAATGATTTGGTATCTGCTCCCCAGATCAGAAGGGCCACGTTCTGAAGCAGGTAGCTGACACCAATTGCTGTGATCAGAACAGCCAGAGGTGAAGCTGCATTACGCAGTGGTCGATACGCAACGCCTTCGATCACAACGCCCATGAGTGTACAGATGATAATGGACAGCAGGATGGCTAAAATCGGATTTAATCCCATGCCGCTGACTGCGACATAAACTACATAAGAGCCGACCATGATAACATCTCCATGAGCGAAGTTCAGCATTTTAGCGATTCCGTATACCATGGTATAACCAAGGGCGATGATCGCATATACACTTCCGAGGCTGATACCACTGATAAGATATGATATAAAACTACTCATAGAAGTCTTTCCTTTCTTATATTTAAATAATTTTATTGTGTGTAAAACTGGCAGATTTGCCTTTAGCGAAATCTGTCTTGTTTATTTTGCCAAAAGTAAATCTGTCATTAACGCATTAATGTAATAACGTATTAGGCAACAGGGCTGTCTGCATAATTCAGACAGCCCCGTTGGCATGCAACCATTGTCCACTCCAGGAACAATCGCATTTTATTTCTTATGAAATCTTTTCAGTTATTTCAATTTCATTATTCCATTGCTGCGTAAGCACCATCTTTGATTTCTACAGCTTTCGGAGCTTTGTTCGGCTCACCGTCTTCTGTCCATGTGATCTCGTCACCTGTAACACCTTCAAGTGTGATCTCGGTCATGCCTTTTTCAAGTGCTGCACAGATATCTGCAACATCCATGTCTGCTTTTACATCTTCTTTTTCTGCTGCTGCTTTGACTGCGTATACTGCATCATAAGCATCTGCTGCGAACTGGTTTGGTGTGTCTTTGTAAGCATCTTTGTATGCTTTTACAAAGTTCTGGGTTTTCTCATCTGTAGAATCTGCTGCAAATGGTGTAAGAAGCATCAGCCCCTCTGCAAGAGATGTATCAAAGTTTTCTACACCAAGGATACCGTCCATACCGTCGCATCCGAAGAATTTAGTTTCAAATCCCATGCTGTCTGCCTGTGCAAGGATCAGGGAAGCTTCTGTATAATAAATCGGAAGGAATACTAATTCAGCACCACCGTCTTTTGCTTTCTGAAGCTGTACGGAGAAGTCTTTATTGTTATCAGCAGTGAATGCTTCGGAAGATACGATTTCAATACCCTGATTAGCTGCTTCTGCTGTGAAGTTCTGTGTGATACCTGATGAATATACATCAGAGCTATCGTAGATAATAGCTACTTTTGTAGCAAGTTTATGCTCTCCAATGTACTGAGCTGCTGCAGTACCCTGGTTCGGGTCAGAGAAGCATACACGGAATACGTTCGGATTAGCAACACACTCTGTTGCAGATCCGGATGGAGTAAGCTGGAACATATTGTCTGCTGCTGTTTCATTTGCTACAGCTACACAAGGTGTGGAAGTAACTGTACCAACCAGGATGTTCATTCCCCAGTCTTTTAATGCGTTGTAAGCGTTCAGGGTTTTCTCAGCATCGTTTTCATCATCTTCAAATTTGAACTCTACCTGATATCCGTTGATTCCGCCGTCTTCGTTTACTTCATTGATTGCAAGCTCTGTTGCATTCTTTACAGCCTGTCCATAGATTGCTGCTGCTCCGGTTACAGGTCCGATTCCACCGATCTTAAATGTAGCATCATCTGCAAATACGGATACAGGTGCAACTGTTGTCATTACCATTGCTGCTGCCGCAGTAACACTGATGATTTTTTTCAGGTTTTTCATAATAAAATCCTCCTTATATTTTGTCAGTCCTTTCGTCCCTCTTACGGCTCATAAGGTTAGCTTCCGTTACCATTCATTCCATCTGGTACATCATTTTCGATGTGCTAAATTCCGCAAGTTCATTTATTATGTAGAGGGACTGAAAAGTAACAAAAAGCCAACTGGGTTCCCAGCCGGCTTTGGCTTCCACTGACACTTTAATATGTTGCTGTTTTAAATTATATCACCATATATTTGACCATGCAAGAAAAACTTTATGGAAATTTAAGATTTTTCCGTCTTTCATGGACACTTGACCGTACCGCACACGCAATTTTATCCCATTCATCGAAAAATGCATTAAAAAAGGTACACACAGAAACCGTAACAATTTCTATGTGTACCTCAAAATTCTGATTTAATTTATCAAATCTTATGTCTCTCTAAAACCGACAATTATGCAATTGCTTTTTTAGCAATCTCAGCAAGTGCTGTAAATCCTTCTGCATCGTTTACTGCAAGTTCAGCAAGCATCTTTCTGTTGATGTCGATGTTTGCAACTTTCAGTCCGTGCATCAGTTTGCTGTAGGATAATCCGTTCATTCTTGCTGCTGCGTTGATACGAGCGATCCAGAGCTGTCTGAACTGACGTTTTTTCTGCTTTCTTCCTGCATAGGAGCTAGCAAGTGCTCTCATTACAGACTGTTTAGCAACTCTATACTGTTTGGAACGGGCTCCTCTGTAGCCTTTTGCCAGTTTTAATGTACGATTATGTTTTTTCTTTGCGTTTAATCCGCCTTTAATTCTTGCCATTTCTTAAATTTCCTCCTGTTTGTCTATCTTCAATGAATAAATGCTTCTTATAAATATGGTAATGCTTTCTTCATGCTCTTAACATTAGTAGCATCAACAACAGTAGATTTTCTCAGATTTCTTTTTCTTTTCTGAGATTTCTTTGTTAAGATATGGCTCTTATAAGCTTTATTTCTTACTAATTTTCCTGTACCTGTTTTTTTGAAACGCTTTGCTGCTGCTCTGCAAGTTTTAATTTTTGGCATTGTTAATTCCTCCTTAAACTGTATCTCTATTATATTTAACGTTTTTCCGTTAAAAACATGGTCATGCTTCTGCCTTCAACCTTCGGTGCCTTCTCCACTGTTGCCACATCTGCAAGCTGCTTTGCAAAATCATCAAGCACATGTCTGCTGCTTGCCATATGTGCCATTTCTCTTCCGCGGAAACGTAATGTTACCTTTACTCTGTCACCCTTGGAGAGGAACTTTCTGGCGGCGTTGACTTTCGTATTCAGGTCATTGGTATCAATGTTTGGAGAAAGTCGCACTTCTTTGACATCGATGGTCTTCTGCTTCTTCTTGGCTTCTTTTTCTTTTCTTGCAAGCTCATAACGGTATTTACCATAATCAATGATCTTACATACCGGCGGTTTCGCCTGCGGGGCAATTTTTACCAGGTCAAGCCCTGCCTCCTGAGCTTTGAACATTGCTTCTTTCGCGGACATGATTCCAAGCTGTTCTCCGTCCGAACCGATTAAGCGTACCTCTTTGTCTCTGATCTGTTCGTTAATCATTAAATTGCTAATTGTAGTGCACCTCCATACCTGTTAGATAGATTCTAATGACTTCTCGTCGCCCTCATTTACATAAAAAAAGCGTGGACAAAATCCACACTCCGCTATCACACTGCTGATATCTTTTCTTCTTAATCTGCGGAACAATCTCTTTATTCCTGCCAATCTTAAATATCAGCCTTCTCTGTGCAATATAAACCCAAGCCGCTAAACTAAATGCGCTGAGGTGAGAGTGGAACTCTGCTTTGTTTTCTTACGTACTTGTATAAGATACCATGTTCAGTCTGCTATGTCAAGTACTTTTTACATTTTCTTTATTTTTTAAATCTCATGTTACTGTTCACACACCACTATTCCGCGAGGTGTTTTGGCATGAATATGCCAAAATCCCGAGACATACAAGCCAAAATTCCATTGCCACAGGCAATCTGGAATGAATTTTGGCTACGTTACTGTGAACGGAGTGAACAGTAACGATCTCATGTATATTTTCTCTCAAACTGCACATCCTATCTCCGAAGCTTATTCAATGTAACTGTTCAGTACTCTTGCACTACAGCAGTATTGAATAGTTATCTCAGATTTTTTCAGGAGGGTAACTCTATGACAATTCTTAAATGTTCAGCAATGACCTGTGTTTACAACAAAGAACAGCTCTGTTCAAAGGGTGATATTGACGTGACAGGCGAAAATGCTACTTCTGCAAATGAGACAAGCTGCGGCAGTTTCCGAGAGAGAACCGGCAGTTCCATGAAAGACAGCTATACAGATGACTGTGGCTGCGACAAAATCCAGATTGACTGCAAAGCCCATAACTGTACCTATAATGATAACTGCAAATGTACAGCATCCTCCATTCAGGTAGACGGCTCTAATGCACATGCATCTTCCGATACAAGATGTGACACCTTCCAGTGCCATTGTGGCGCATAATATCAACACCATGGCAACAGGATTTTCACCCGTATATCAGGGATAATGAACTTCCCTGATCCGGTCAAAAAAAGAGACATGTCCATCTATATGGAATATGTCTCTTTTGTCTGTCTGTAAATTATTTCACTGCAAAACAGATAATCCTATCTGTTTCTTAAGAAATCCGGAATCTGGATATCCTTCTTCTGAACAGTGCTTGACGGAGTCTTAGATGCTCCAAATGGTGTGGCATTCATAGTTGGAAGGCTGAAGCTAGGCATGTTCATACCGCTTCCTGCTGCAGTTCCGGCTGTTGCTGTACCTGTCGTTGCTGTGGAAGAAGGTCTTCTTGCACCAAAGGAAGAAGCTGTGCTTCTTTTTCCGAAAGGGGTCTGCTGAAGGTTATCATCATTCAGACCTGTTGCGATCACTGTGATTCTGCAGTAGTCAGCAACTGTATCATCATACATGGCACCAAAGATGATGTTTGCTTCCTCACCTGTAAGCTCCTGTACATAGCTTGCAGCATCATTGGCATCCATAAGAGAAATATCTCCGGAAATATTAATGATAACATGTGTAGCACCTTTGATGGTTGTCTCAAGAAGTGGAGAAGATACGGCCTGCTGTACAGCTTCCATAGCTTTGTCGTCTCCTCTTGCTTCACCGATACCGATATGGGCAATTCCCTTGTCTGTCATTACAGTCTGAACGTCTGCAAAGTCAAGGTTAATCAGAGCCGGCAGATTGATCAGGTCTGTAATGCCCTGTACTGCCTGCTGCAGAACTTCATCAGCCTTCTTCAGAGCTTCCGGCATGGTTGTTCTGCGATCTACAACTTCCAGTAATTTATCATTCGGGATAACGATTAATGTATCCACTGCTTTCTTCAGATTCTCAATGCCTGCAAGTGCATTATTCATACGAGTTCTTGCTTCAAAACGGAAAGGTTTTGTAACAACGCCAACTGTAAGGATACCCATTTCTTTCGCTGCTGCTGCGATAACAGGTGCAGCTCCGGTTCCGGTTCCGCCTCCCATACCACAGGTAACGAATACCATATCCGCACCTTCCATTAACTGTTTTACTTCTTCAATGCTCTCCTCTGCTGCTTTCTGTCCAACCTCAGGCTGGGCTCCTGCACCAAGACCTTTGGTAATCTTCTCGCCAATCTGAAGTACAGTTGGAGCTTTGCACAGAGTTAAAGCCTGCTTATCAGTATTAACACCTACAAACTCTACTCCGCCGATGGCCTCTTCCACCATTCTGTTTACTGCATTATTTCCGGCTCCACCTACACCGATCACTATGATCTTGGCAGATGATTCAGCCTCGTTTGACATAATCTCTAACAACGTACTTCCTCCTTTATTTATACCTGATATCCTTTTCAGTGATTTATATCAAAGTTACATATAGATATATCATATATTTTTTTTGAGAATTAATCAACCATTAATTTTGTTTTTTTATACTTTTTTCACTCTTTTTCGGCAATTCCGGTAAATATGTTGTATCAGTGTACGGAGCCTTCTCTGATCTCAAAGTTTCCATATACTATCAATATCCCTCAGAATCATCCCCCTGATAATCACTGTTATCTTCTGTATAATCACCATATCCATCTGAATCATCTGAGTTTCCGTCGTCATATGATGAATCACTTTCTCCATCTTCTGAAGTTTCAGAACTCTGGTCATCTGCGGAACTTTCATCTCCTGAACCGTCTCCCGACTCATCAGATGCCGCATCCAGAGATTCCTGTGTAGGCTTCGGTCCCACATAATTACCGGATTCGTCATACTCACCTGCTCCGGTATAATCCCCTTCCTCATCATAACCGCCATTCCAATTTTCAATTGCTTCCTCAAGAGCAGTCTTCGGTTTTGCACCTACATAATTACCATCCTCGTCATACTCGCCGTCTCCGGTATAATTGCCATCTTCATCATAACCGCCATTCCAGTTCTCAGCAGTAACTTCTTCCTGTTCCAGTTCTTCTTCAAAGGTATTGGACTCCGTAGCCACACTCTCCATATGAAGAATACCTTTTTTTCCCTGAATTTTGGGCAGAATCGCTATCACTCGGTTCATCTTCTCTTCCAGATCAGCATCTTTTCCAAGCTGAACAGTTATATCCCCATAGATGAGGCTGATAGAATAGCTGCTGTCAAACTGGATATGATCGGGGATCATATCATTTTTCTGAAAGATTGTAGACAATGCTACAGCTGTATTCAGTACAGTATCTCCTTTAATATCCAGTTTCTCATCCATCACGATGCTGTTCACCTGAATTCCGTCAAAATACGGAACCGTCTCATCTCTGTTCTGAGAACCCTCCACAAAAATGCCATTTCTGTCAAAATAAATGTAACTGTCAAGATATCGGATGCATCCGACTGTTTTTTTCTCTTTTACGCTGATACAGATGGTATTTCGGTTCAGCTGGGTAACTTTAAATGCATCTACATATGCAATGTCCTCTGTATTTGTAGTGCTATAGAGCAGTGGTGCAAGGACCGAATTGGAAGCCATCGGTCCCCGAAGCACCATATTCTTTACTTCTTCGTCTGTATAATGGGAAGTGCCCCTCACCTCAACAGTATCTACTTTATAATAGGAAAAAAATACTATCACAGCGACCATAACTCCGGCGCCTATCATACCTGCCAGCATCTTCTTCGTCCTTTTACTCATAGGAGGTCTTTTCCCATAATTACTTTCTCTCATAAATCCTCAAATCCTCTGTCTCCGGCTGCCATATTCTGCAGCCCAAAGTCCGTAAATCTTCACAGATATGCTCATAGCCCCTGCTGATAAACTCGGCTCCTGTAACACAGGTTTCTCCCTCTGCCATAAGTGCGGCAATGAGCAGGGCTGCACCACCTCTGAGATCTCCTGCCTGTACCTGTGTTCCCTTAAGAGTTTTTCCCCCTCTTATGATTGCCTGGTTTCCGCTTACGGAAATATCTGCGCCCATTTTTTTCATCTGAAAAGCACTGCCAAATCTCCGGTCAAAAATATTTTCCCGTATGGTACTCTGTCCCTGCGCACCTGTCAGCACCGCCATCAACGGAGCCTGCAGATCTGTGGGAAAACCCGGATAAATTTCTGTTTCTACTAAAACAGCCGGTCTGACAGCATTCTTTCCATTGACCTCTAGTGTACCACCATTTACTTGATATTGTCCACCTATTTTCCGATATACTTCCATAAACGACTGCAACTCCTCCACAGGTACATCATGAAGAATAATCTTACTTCTTGCTGCCGCAGCCGCACACAGATAGGTACCTGCAACAATACGATCCGGAGGAATACGGTAGTCTCCGCCTTTCAGTTCATCCACTCCTCTGATCGTAATTTCACCGGTTTCCTCTCCTTCTATCAGTGCTCCCATTGTTTTCAGATATCTGCAGAGCCAGAAAACCTCCGGTTCTTTCGCACAATTATAAAGATGTGTTACACCTTTTGCAAGAACTGCTGCCAGTATTGCCTGTTGAGCAGCTCCCACACTCGATTTCGGGAACACAATATCCTGCCCTTCAAATCTGACACATTCTCCATCCAGGCCTGATGCATTTTCCCGGACATCCGCGCCAAGTGCTCTCAGTGCCATAAGATGGAGATCTATTGGTCTTTTCCCGATCGTACATCCGCCCGGATACCCTATCCTGCATTTTCTGTTTCTTGCAAGCACCGCACCTGCCAGAATGATCGAAGAACGCATTCTGCCTGTATAGACTGCAGGAATTTCTGTTCCGTCTGCGCAGGAACAATCCAGATAAAGATCATGATCGTCCCACCAGGTCACTGCACCAAGACTTTTCAAAATCTCTTCCATACAGAAAACATCTGAAATTCTGGGGCATCCCCTCAGAATGCTTAGTCCTCTGTGCATCAGAGATGCGGCTATCATTGGAAGTGCTGCATTTTTAGATCCCTGTATAAAAATCTCTCCGCTGAGAGAAGCTTTACCTGTCACATGGATTTCATCCAACCTTTTGCTCCCAAAGAGTCTCTTACTTTACAGTTTATGGCTTTTTCTATTATATGTTACGCCATTCTGAAACCTGTAATTCAATTTATCCTGTCACATTTCCCAACATTCATCGCAAGTCCCATTTCCCCAAGAAGAAACACTGCCGAAGTTCCTCCATAGCTGATAAAAGGCAGCGTAATGCCTGTATTGGGGATTGTATTGGTCACCACTGCAATATTCAAAATAACCTGAAGAGCCAGATGCCCCATAATCCCGCAACAGATAAGAGCTCCGGCCAGATCTTTTGCATGCATGGCAGCCACACCCAGCCGCCACAAAAGCATTGCAAACAGAAAAATCAGAAAGATAGCTCCGGCTGCTCCCATTTCCTCACATATAATCGAAAAAATCATATCATTCTGCGCTTCCGGAACAAATCCAAGTTTCTGCAGACTGTTTCCAAAGCCTCTGCCGAATATTCCGCCGCTGCCAATGGCATACAATCCCTGGATCGTCTGAAATCCTTTTTCATATTTCTCCGGATTTCTCCAGATTGCAAGACGTTCCAGACGATAACTCTCTGCAGCAAGAAAAACAGCTATGAAACCTGCACCTGCGCTGCCAAGCCCGATAAATTCCAGATATCCCGGATTGGATACAAAAATCAGGATTCCACCGATACCCAGAATAATGATCGCTGTACTCAGATTATTGGAACCTACAAGACCAATGATCGGCAGCAGGGTCAGTATTGTCCTGCACATAAATCCAAATCCCATGGTTGCTTTTTTTGTCCGCTCGATCTGCCATGCAAGAAAAAGGATCACAGCAACTTTCGCAAACTCTGAAGGCTGAAAAGATAAAGGTCCAAGATTCAGCCATCTTTTTGAGCCGTTGATCTCCTGACCTACAAAAAGTACTGCGCCGGACAAAAACATTGAAATCAGATATGCCACTGGTCCCAGCCTCAGAAAAAAATGATAATCAATGGAAGAAACCATATACATCACTCCCATACCCAATGCTGTGGCAAATAACTGTTTCTTAAAATAACAGGCAGAGTCGCCGAAACGTACTCTGCCATTATATTCACTGGAGCTGAATAATACTGCCAGGCCAAAAATCACAAGCAGTACTATCAGTACCAGCATCGTCATATCTGTTTTTGATAAATCTGTCGCTCTTTTTCGCGCCATCTGTTTCTCCGCAAAATTATCTATAGCCGGTCACTGCAGATTCGTCTTTCTCTGCCGGACAGCTATAATTCTTACTTATAGATATTCTACAGATTTCTTACATATTCCTTGAACATATCTCCACGCTGTTCATAGTTATCAAACTGTCCCCAGCTTGCACATGCGGGGGAAAGCAAAACAGCATCTCCAGGCCGTGCTTTCTCCTCACATACCTTTACTGCCTCTTTCAGGTCTTCACAGAGGATGATATCATGGAAACCATGTTTCTCAGCAGCTTCTTTGATTTTCTCCTTTGTCTGACCGATCAGCACCAGATAACGTACCTTTCCGTCAAATGCCTCAATCCATTCATCATAACCGGACTGTTTATCATAACCGCCGCCGATCAGAAGTGTCGGACGGTTCATTGCCTGGATTCCTTTAATTGCCGCATCCGGGTTAGTTCCTTTGGAATCATTATAATATACAACGCCGTTTTTCTCTGTCACATATTCGATTCTGTGTGCAACAGCTGTAAATTCACAGATGCTCTTACGGATGCTGTCCAAGGATACTCCATCGTAGTAAGCCATTGCAACTGCGGCCATAACGTTCTCAAAATTGTGTTTTCCAAGAAGCTTCAGATCTTCTGTCTTAACTACTTCGATTTCTTTTTCTCCGTCCTTCAGGATGATTTTATTTCCATCCAGATAAATTCCCTCATCCAGTTTACGTCCGCTAGAGAAATATACCACTCGTGGAGTCAGATGTTTTCCAAACTCACGCAGAACCTCATCTTCATAATTCAGCACGCATACATCTTCTGTACCCTGATTCTCAGTGATCAGTTCTTTCACACGTATATACTCTTCCATTGTATGATGACGGTTCAGATGGTCCTCTGTAATATTCAGGATTGCAGATACCTTTGGTGCAAACTCATCAATCGTTTCCAGCTGAAAACTGCTGATTTCTGCAACAGTTACAGAATTTGGCTTCATCTCCAGTGCTTTGGAAGTATATGGGGTTCCGATATTGCCGACTACAAAAACAGACTCACGTGCATCCTGCATAATTTTTCCAAGAAGTGCTGTTGTAGTAGTTTTTCCGTTTGTTCCTGTGATGGCAAGCACTTCACCGTCACCTACTCTGTATGCCAGTTCCACCTCTCCCCATACCGGAAGCCCCTGCTCATAAAAACTCTTTACAAGTGGAAGATCTGTCGGCACTCCGGGGCTTAAAACTACCAGATCAAGACTGTCCTGTACTTCTTTCGGAAGTTCTCCTGCATATACAGTGACCGGATATGTCCCATCTGTTTTATGTACAACTGCGTCTTTATCTGTTTCGGCATTTCCGTCATAGATAACCGGAAATGCTCCTACCTTTGCCAGAAGGTCAGATGCTCCGATTCCGCTTTTTCCGGAACCGAATACAAGTACCTTTTTTCCCTGTAATTCCATAATAATTTTCCTCCCTTTTATCAGCATAACGCTGAAATCTGCTTAGCCAAAATCTTACAGTGCCAGCAGTGCGACCATACACATAACCGCTGTAATAACTGAGAATACCGCAACTACACGTGTTTCAGACCATCCGCATAACTCAAAATGATGATGGATCGGTGCCATCTTAAAAATACGCTTTCCATGTGTTGCCTTGAAATAAGTTACCTGAATGATAACGGAAAGTACTTCGATCAGATAAATCAGACCCACGATCAGGATAAATAACGGCATCTGCATCACATAAGCCGTACCTGCAACAAAACCGCCCAATGCCAGAGAACCTGTGTCTCCCATAAACACTTTTGCCGGATATACATTAAACAGCAGAAATCCCATCAGTCCTCCCACAACTGCACCTGTGATCGGCTCGATCCCCGATTTCATTCCAATAGAAACTACTGTAAAAAATACTGCAACGATCAGAGTCACACTGGAAGCAAGACCATCCAGACCATCCGTAAAATTAACTCCATTCACAGTACCGATCACAGCAAAGAAAAGAACCGGAACTGCCAGCCATCCAAGATTCAGGAAATGTCCGCTCCAGAATGGGATCCTCATAGTCAGTGAGATATCTGTATACTTAACAATATAAAATACAAAAATTGCAGTCAGAACTACCTGAAGTAAAAATTTCTGCCATGGCAGCAGTCCGTCTGAGCGTTTCAGCACAACCTTCAGATAATCATCCAGAAATCCGATAATTCCAAATCCAAGAGTCAGGAACAGTACCGGAATGATCTTCGGATAATCCCCTACATAAAATAATGCAGTTATCGCTGTGGCGATCAGAAAGATCACTCCACCCATTGTAGGTGTTCCTGCTTTCTTTAAATGGGACTGTACGCCCTCTGTTCTTTCTGTCTGGCCCATCTTCAGTCTCCGGAGAAAAGGAATGATGACCGGTCCTAATACAACGCTGATTGCAAAAGAAATCAGCACAGGGATTACAACTTGAAATTCCATCTTACACCTCGTTCATTCTTTTGTTTTTTCCTGAAAGTTTTTTTACTTTCAGATTTCTTTTAGTATAAGGCTTTTTTGCTTATTTATCAACCCTGCCTGCGGAATTTCCCTAATTGCCTTCTGCAGAAAAATCAGAAACATCACTTTTTTCAATTCCAAGATATGGCAGGATATTCTCAAAAATACCACGTATCACAGGTGCAGCTACTGTCCCTCCATAATAGATTCCTTTCGGATCATGAATAATACACAGTCCCAGTATCTGCGGATCTTCTGCAGGTGCAAATCCCAAAAAAGAGGAAATATAACGGTTTGCACTTCTTGGCAGTGTCTGAGAAGTGGCAGTTTTCCCACCGATGGCATATCCTTCAATTTTTGCATTTTTTCCGGAGCCCTGAGATACTACTGTTTCCAGGATTTCTCTTATTTCCTTCGAGGTTTCTTCAGAGACAATTCCTTCCTTTACCGGAAAAATCAGTTTCTCCCCCTCTGTTCTGTCAGGATTTAACACTGCAACTCCAAAATGCGGTGTCACCCGTCTGCCTCCGTTTATAAGTGAACTTACTGTTGCAGCCAGCTGAACAGGTGTAATCTGAAAAGACTGTCCAAAAGAAACCGTTGCCAGTTCCACTTCTCCCATATTTTTCTTCTGATGCATAATAGTTCCTGCCTCTCCCGGAAGATCTGTCCCGGTTTTATCCAGAAGTCCAAACTGTCTGAAATACTTATAATAACGTTCTATCCCAAGGCGAAGCCCCACCTCTATAAACACAGGGTTACAGGAATTCTGTGCACCTTCCACAAAATTCTGGGATCCATGTCCTGTTCTTTTTGCACAGTGGATCCTGCGATCCTCCACCACTTTATATCCGGGACAATAAAAACGGTCCCCAGGTGAAACAACACCAGCCTCCAGTCCGGCTGCCATAGTGATAATTTTAAATGTGGAACCCGGTTCATAAGTATCATTCAGGCAAGGATTTCTCCACATCTGATTCAGTAATTCCTGCTTTCTTTCTGTATTTGTTTTTCCTGATGCTGTCTGCACTGCCAGTTCACTTTGTTCATTGTGATCTTCCGACGGTATTGTTATCCCGGATTCATTTAACTGCATATTCAGATCATCTGTCAGGGTAAAAGGATCATTCAGGTCAAATTCCGGCACATTGACACATGCATATATTTCGCCGTTCTGTGGATTCATCAGCAGGATAGATACACGTTCTGCCTGCTTTTCCTCCATTACTTTCAAAGCTGACTGCTGCGCAAATTCCTGAATATTTACATCAAGGCTGATTATCAGGCTTTTCCCCTCTATCGGTTTTTCCCTTGTCTCACCCAATTTATCAATTTCCACACCCCTGGCATCTGTTGTTGTCAGGATTTTACCCGGCTGTCCCCTCAGGATTTCTTCATATTTCACTTCCAGACCGATAATTCCCTGATTATCACCTCCCGTAAAGCCAATGACTTTTGAAGCCAGACTTCCACATGGATAGTAACGCTTATAATCCTCATCAACTTTCACCCCTGCCAGACTGCACTCTCTTATCTCATCACCTGTACTTTTTTCCACATTTGTCTTTACTATTTCTATGGAAGAGATTTTCTCCACTCTTTTTCTCACTTCTGCCTCATCTATTTTCAGTTTTTCAGACAGCAGGGCGATTACTTTTTCAGGTTCTTTAATCTGACTGTGGATCACAGAGATTGTACATACCGTCCTGTTTGATGCCAGAACTTTTCCCTTTGCATCCAGAATCTCCCCTCTGGCCGCTTTGATCTCTCTCTCTCTTTCGTGAAGTTCTTTTGCTTTCTTATAATAATAGTCTGATCTGAAACACATAAGATATACCAGTCTTCCGATAAGGCCTGTCATCATTAAAATACAGCAGAGTAATACCACCCATATTTTTCTCTTGTGAAACGTCATATTTTTTTTCATAAAAAAAGCTCCGCAGAGATTGTCATAACAATATATGACCATTCTCTGCGGAGCTATAACTATACGTTTTTATTCCAGACCTGCTTCTTCATTGGTAATACCGTCTGTCTCTTCGTCATTATCCTCAGTCGTCTCAGCTTCATCATCCTCCAGAGGTGCAGGTGCATCAGGATTGGATACTGCATCTCCTGAAGAATCTGCTTCTGTACTTCCCGAAGCACTGACAAGATTTGTAGACATCTTATAATTGCCTTCCTCATCCAATATGTGATCTCCATTGGCATCCAGCAGATATCCGTTTTCATCAATCCGGTTTCCATCCCAGTCTATCAGATTGCCATCTGCATCCACCAGATTACCGTCACTGTCAAGTTCACTGTCCGATATGGAAGTACTCTTTAAATGTCCCTTAAACCCTTCCCACAATTCTGTCTCCGGCACTGTTCCATCTTCAGATTCATCCGGCACTACATTCAGATACGGAAGAAGCTCCGAAAGGATTCCCTGTGCAATATACTGCGGATAAGTACTGTTTGCCTGATCCTCTACATTCGGTTCATCTACAACTACATAAATTACCACAGCCGGGTCATCTACAGGAGCAAATCCAATAAAAGAAACCAGATATTTTCCGTTTCCTCGCGGGTATTTCTCCGCTGTACCTGTTTTACCGCCTGAACTGTAACCCTGCACTTTGGAATGACGGCTGGTACCCTGCTGTACACTCAATGCCATATAGCTTCTGATATCACTGGAAATCCTGGAGGAAATCGTCTGCTTCAGAAGTATCGGCGAGATTGTTTTTACAGTTCCGCCATTACTGTCAAGAACCTTTGTCACAAGATGCGGCTGATAATAATATCCGCCATTGATAACGGAACTCATCGCATTGATTTCCTGGATCATGGTACAGGTGAAACCCTGTCCAAAAGCAGAACATGCAAGTTCTGTTTCCCCCATACTGTCCTTAGTATGGATAATACCTGCGCCTTCATTCGGCAGGTCAATCCCTGTCCTTGTTCCGAAATTAAACAGACTCTGTGCTTTGATAAATTGAGTAGCTCCCATCTTGGCACCAATCTGCATCATTGCATCATTACAGGAGTTTGCAATTACCTCTCCCAGTGTCTCTGTGCCATGTGCGCTCGGATAAACCGCACACTTGATCATAGTATCTCCAAAAGTCTGCGAGCCATCGCATACAAATGTATCTGTTTCCTGTATCGCACCCTTTTCCAATGCAGAAGCCATGACGATCGGCTTTACAACAGATCCCGGCTCATAGGCATCTGTGACGCAGAAATTACTCCACATACCATTCAGAGCCTCCACTGTTTCCACATCATTCATCGCTTTGATTTCATCTTTTGTATATACAGCGGAAAGATCTCTCGGATTATTCAGATCATAACGGTCACCACCATCCATGGCAATAATCTCACCGGTGGACGGATTTTCAACAATGACACCTATATTCTTGGCCCCCATTGCCTCTTTAAATCCATTAACATATTTCTCAACAATCTGCTGTGCACCGATGTCAATGCTGGTCTGAATGCTTTTTCCATTCACCGCAGCAATAATGGTCTGCTCCACATCTGAATCATCATTGATATACCCATACTGTCTTCCGTCTACGCCTGTCAGTGTGCTGTTATAGTACCCTTCCAGTCCGATATCTGCCACATCTCTGTCCAGTGCAAAACCAATTGTATCGCATGCTGTTTCATTAAACGGGTAACTTCTCAGATAATCCTCTTCAAACCAGACGCCTTTGATATTTGCCCGTTCCTTTGCCTGCGCTTTAGTAAGACCGGAATCTTCATCCTCTGCCTTATATTTTTCAAATTCTTTCTTTTTGTCCATAGACAGCTGTTTTGTCAGTACCTGATACTGACTCTGGCTGGTTCTTGAATCGGCCAAAAGAGAACGCACTGTTTCTTCATCAATCCCCAGCACCTCATTTAAGGCACGTATTGTTGGCTCTACATAGTCCTCATCTGAATTTACAGTTTTACAGTCCAGGATCACATTATAAACTTTATTGCTGGTAGCCAGTATATTTCCGTTCTTGTCATAAATATCGCCTCTCTTTGCCGGCAGTACCTGGCTCTCATATTTCTGCTGTGCCTGACTTAACACCTGTTTTTTGTATTTGCTTCCACTGGTAGCATTAATATAAGTAATTCTCAGCACTAATATTACCAGAAGCAGTAACACAATTCCAAACAATATCAGCAGCTTTTCTTTCATGTTTTGATTTATTTTTCTCTGTGGTCTTCTTCGACTCTTTCTTCCCGTATTGCTCAATTAATCACCTACTTTGAATCTGGTATATCCTGATACTGTCTTACATAGCTGTTACCCGATGTAGAATAGGTTACTGTCTGATCATCTGACGGATATTTCATCCCCAGTCTCCCCAATGCGATCTGCTTGATCTTATTCAGATCCACATTTGATGTCACCTGGCTGTAATATGCATCATTGTCTTCTTTTAAATCTGCCAGTTCCTCCTCAAGAGATGCAACTGTACTCATCTTTGCGGTAATCTCTGATTTGTAACGAAGATATTTCACAGAGCAGAATAATATCGCCACACATACAACTGCCAGAAACGCTACAAATCCCCAGTTCATTGCAGTCGCCTTCTGCCTGTTCTTCTGTGCTTCTTTACTCAACTGATGTTTCTGCCTTGGTACCTGCGCAGGACTCGCCTGCACTCTTCGGTTTCGATTGGCCTGCTGCCTTCCCGGATTCTGTCTTCCCGGCTGCCTCTTTCTCTCCGGAACTTCTGCAAGACGTCTGACCGTATTTCCGTCAACATACATTCCTCTGTTTGTTCTGGCACTGGTTCTGCTTCTTCTTGCTGTTTCACTCCTGGTCGTTCTCGCCATTTCATGCCTCTCTAATTATAATACTCTCTCAAAAATCCGAAGCTTTGCACTTTTGGAACGCGGATTCTCTTCCATCTCTGTCTCCCCTGGAAGAATCGGCTTTCTTGTGATCACTTTTCCTTTGGATTTCTTCCCGCATACGCATACAGGAAAATCTGAAGGGCAGGTACACGGATTCTCATTTTTTCTGAAAATCGTCTTTACAATTCTGTCCTCCAGAGAATGAAAAGTGATAATGCAAAGTCTTCCGCCATCATCAAGGATATCGATCATTCCATCCAGAGAATCCCGCAACACATCGAGTTCTCTGTTAAGCTCAATACGGATTGCCTGAAAAGTTCTCTTGGCCGGATGTCCTGACTTCACCTGCATCTTCATGGGAATGGATTCTCTGATGATCTCTGTCAGTTCTCCGGTGGTTGTGATCGGTTTCACCTGTCTGGCGGCAACAATATGTTTTGCAATATTTTTTGCAAATTTATCTTCACCGTAATCACGAATAATACGGTATAATTCTTTTTCTTCATAGCCATTGACAATATCGCCGGCTGTCTGCGTCTGGCGCTGGTCCATGCGCATATCGAGCGGTGCATCTACCCTGTAGGTAAAACCGCGTTCTTCATTGTCAAGCTGATAGGAAGATACTCCAAGATCAAGGAGAATCCCGTCGACTTTATAGATGCCTCTTGCTGCCAGTTCCTGTACCATGTAACAATAATTGCTGCGAATGATCGTCGCCTGTTTATAGGGGGCTAACCTCTCACTCGCAGCAATTATCGCATCCTGGTCTTGATCTATGCCAATAAATCTCCCCTTGGCAGAAAGTTTCCTGCATACCTCACCGGCATGCCCTGCACCTCCTAAAGTACCATCCACGTAGATTCCGTCCGGTTTGATATCCAAACCTTCAATGGTCTCTTCCAGTAATACAGATTTGTGTTTAAATTCCATCTCCGTCTCCTGTCTGGATTTACTTTGCAAGATACTTCAAACGAGACCTGTCAGATTGTGATTCCCATGTCCTGCATGCTCTCTGCAATGCTGTCCATGTCATCATAATCACAGATCTCATTCCATTTTTCTTTGCTCCAAACTTCAATTCTGTTCAGATTACCTGTCAGAACCACATCTTTCTCCAGACCGGCAAATTCGCGCAGTGTCTGCGGTACAAGGATTCGTCCCTGCCTGTCCAGTTCACATGTAGTTGCTCCAGCTACAAAGAATCGTGAAAAAGTTCTGGCATTTTTATTTGTAAGTGGTAAAGATCTGAGCTTCATTTCAAAGGATTCCCATTCATCCATCGGATAAATGTAAAGACAGCCATCAAGCCCTCTTGTCAGAACAAACTCTTCCCCTAAGAGCTCCCTGAATTTAGAAGGAATGATCAGACGCCCCTTCGCGTCGATCGTGTGGTTATACTCTCCCATGAACATGTTACTCACCTACTCTCGCAAAATCTGAATCTCCCCTTCAGATTTCTCAGGTGGTAATGGACTCTGCCGTTATTCCCCACTCACCACCACTATTCACCACTTTCTACCACTTATGTGCTTATTCTAAACTATTTAGGCTGAAAAAACAAGGGGGAGAAAAAGATTTTTAAAATTTAGAACTCTGTTAACATTTATGAAACAACCTTATTTTTGTATAAAAATTGGGATATTATGTACAAAAAATGGGTTGAAATTCCACTTTCAACCCACTTGTGTTTCATATATATAATTTTTTACAGTTCTTCCTTTGAATTTGTGGGAGAATTTCCCACATCTTGTTTCCACTGTTCAGGAATATGCGTATACTCTGAATTTTCCCAGTTCACATTTTGCTCCGCTTTTTTCATATTTTCCTGTTTCTCATCTGATTCCACCTGTTTACCGTCTTCAGTCCGGGCTTCCTCCTCTGTTTTCATCACGGCTTCCATATCCAGATTGTCCTTCTTGTTCCTGCTTTCTTTCTCAGCCTCATCCAGAAATCGTTTTCTTCTTTGTCTGCGTATAACAGCTCTTTTCTGTACCATCACCCTGCGGACGATCACTGTTGGCATAAAGATCACAAACAATGCAGCAGAGATCACCAGAGAAATTCCCACTTTTGTCCCCGGAATATAAAGCTTATCTGTTCTGATCCATTCAAAGAAAAATCTTCCCAGACCATAACCTGCCAGATAGATCATAAACAATTCGCCTTCATATTTCTTTTTTCGGCGCATAGCCATCAACAGCAGAAACAACAGCAGACACCACAGACTTTCATAAAGAAAAACCGGCTGAACCTGAATATATGAAATCCCGTTTATGGTCAGCAGATTATCCCTCATTGCTCCCGAAACTTCTCCTGACCGCACAGCTGAAACCGGTATCTGCATTGCCCATGGCAGATTTGTATATTCTCCGAAAGACTCTCTGTTAAAAAAGTTGCCCCAGCGCCCTATAGCCTGTCCCAGAAGTATTCCGGGACACGCAATATCAGCACTCTGCCAGAATGACATTTTGGTAATCCTGCAAAATACCGCTGCCGCAAGAAATCCAAAGAGCAGGCCACCATATAAAGCGTAACCGCCATTTCGAAAGTCCAGTATGGCATTCAGATTTTCTTTATAAAATCCCCATGAAAAAGCCACATAAAATAATCTGGAACCTGCCACTGAAACCAGCAGGGAGATAAGCATCATATCGAGATACCTGTTCTGATCTTCCCCATTTCGTTTCGCTTCAAGTGTCACAATTCCCATTCCAAGAAGAGCACCCACAGCAATCAGTACTCCATATATGGTAAATTCCATTCCAAATATTTGAAATGAGCGCGGCACATAGTCAAAGACCAGGCCAGGTCCCGGAAAACGTATCGACATTTCCATAAATCACCTGTTCATCATACATTGAATCGGAATAAGATCACATCTCCATCCTGTACAACGTATTCTTTACCTTCCATTCTTACAAGACCTTTCTCTCTGGCACCTGCATAGGAACCACAGTCCAGAAGATCCTGATAATTTACAACCTCAGCCTTAATAAATCCTCTCTCAAAATCTGTATGGATCTTACCTGCTGCCTGAGGAGCTTTTGTTCCAATCTTAATTGTCCAGGCTCTTGTCTCATCTTCACCTGAAGTAAGGAAACTCATCAGTCCAAGGAGATGATAGCTTGCTTTTACAAGTTTCTCAAGTCCTGATTCTGTCAGTCCCAGATCCTCCAGGAACATTTTCTTCTCATCATCATCCAGTTCAGAGATCTCTTCTTCGATTTCTGCACAGATAACGAAAATCTCACTGTTCTGCTCTGCCGCATATTTGCGCACTGCCTGTACATGGCTGTTGCTTTCACCGTCATCAGCCAGATCTCCTTCTGCTACGTTTGCTGCATAGATCACAGGCTTCCAGGTAAGCAGATTATAAGTAGACATCCAGGCTTCTTCATCTTCATTTTCCATTTCCATAGTGATTGCCATCTTGCCATCTTCCAGATGTGTTTTTACCTTCTGAAGGAAATCAAGCTCCTTGGCAGCCTCTTTGTCCATGCGTGCTGTTTTTGTAACTTTTGCAATTCTTCTCTCAAGGATCTCAAGGTCTGAGAAGATCAGCTCCAGATTAATAGTTTCAATATCACGGATAGGATCAATACTTCCATCTACATGGATAACATTGGAATCTTCAAAGCAGCGGACTACATGAACGATTGCATCTACCTCACGAATATTTGCAAGGAACTGGTTTCCAAGGCCTTCTCCTTTGGATGCTCCCTTTACAAGTCCTGCAATATCTACGAATTCAATTACAGCAGGTGTCACTTTCTTAGAATGATAAAAGTCTCCGAGAAGCTTCAGTCTCTCATCCGGCACTGTAACAACACCTACATTAGGGTCAATGGTACAGAACGGATAATTTGCAGATTCTGCGCCTGCCTTTGTCAATGAATTAAATAATGTACTTTTTCCAACATTGGGTAATCCGACGATTCCTAATTTCATTTTTTATATTTCCTCCTATAAATCCTTTGATTTTATCCCAGTCCAATAGCGAAATCTTTGATTGATCAACATATCAAATGACAATCAAGTGGATATTCGCAATCCAAGCTCTTTGCCTTTTAGAACTTTTCCCATATTTCAGTTTCTCTCATCAGAAGCCCTAATACAGTATCTTGTATTATACCATAGCATCTTATCTTTGTGAATATTCATTTTCATCTCCTGTCATTCATTTATATTTTCACACTTTTTGAAATGAATTTTTCAAATTCTTCTCTCTCCTCGTTTCTATTTCTAATTGTTGTAAAAATCATTTTTATGCCGGATCAAAAAATGTCCTTACACATATTCAAAAAATGAAGGGCATAAATACAGCCTCTTGATGGAAATTTTTTTATTTTTTCGATTAATAGAATACTTGAAAACAAAAAACACTCACCTATCCAGGTGAATGCCTTATCAAAATTTCATTATTTTGTTGTCTGTGACGCTTATACAGAAACACTTGCGTCCCCATCAGGTCTGCTACTCGTAAGTAATACAAAATTGCCCAAATGGGCACTTTCACCATTTGGGCCTACCTTACTAATGAATCACTTCAGCAAAAGCATTAGCGCTAACTTCTGTCTTTTAGTAAACAACAGATTCCCCGTCTTCCGGCATATCATAGTTAGAAACACCGTACGCTGTTAATTGGCCACGCATCGTAAAGCGTGTAAATGATGCATGAGCAACATTATCCATATGTGTCAGATAAAGCTTTGCCTCTGGTGCTGCCAGTGAAACATTCCATACATCCTCAGCGCCCATAATCAAACGGCCATTTTCCTTTGTTTCAGCAGCACAACAATTCAAGGCTATAACCTCTGGCTTAAACGCATTGATTGCCTTCTGCACTCCATAATACCATACTGTATCACCAGCAAGATAAAACGTTTTCTCTGTCTCAGCAGAAAACATGACTCCCATAGCCTCACCACAATTCTTATAAGTACCATGTTGCGCCGGAATTCTGGTTATTTTTATATTACCCACCTTCAATCCGGTCAGCGGAAGCACGGTAATTCTGGAAAATCCGGACTTTTCCAGTACAGCGGCATCTTCTTCATTTTGACAATAGATCTGGATTTTTTTATCCAAAGGGGCACCTACAGTACCATCGATAGGCGAAATATCAATATGATCCGGATGTAAATGTGTCACAATGACTGCGTCAACGTCTTCCATGATCTGTTCAATCGGAAGCGGAAGATCATAGAATGGCATGGGCTGGTTTTCTTTCACCGGATCAGGAATATGAAAGGGCATTCCTGGGATATCCACAAAAGACAGCGTATGCTTTGGTGCCAGCCATGGATCGATCAAAAACGTTGTTCCTGCATATTCCAAACGATTAGTCGCATTGCGAATCTGTGTTAGTTTCATATGAGTATCTCCTCTTCTATTTTTATTATCTGTTCTTAGTTTCTTTTGCTGAATTCATTATAATAGCTTCCTATATTTCAAAAAAGAAAAAAAACATTCCTTGCCGCAACTATATAGTTGCTGTATACTGAAATTATAGGAGGTGCCCATGAATCAAAAACAAATGCAATATTTCGTGACTGTCTATGAAACACAAAATATACAGGCGGCGGCTGATCAGCTATTTGTCACACGACAGGGTGTCAGCAAAGTGATCCGTTTACTGGAAACCGAACTCGGTCAGGTACTTTTCGCCCGTAGCAGCAAAGGTGTTACGCCAACAGATTATGCAGTTGCACTTTTGCCTCATGCCAGACAATTTTTAGAAGCATGTACCGCTATCAGCGGGCTTCATACTCTCGCCGCACAATCACATAGCGTTGTAACCGTTTATGCCATTGATCATATTCTTGCCTTCCTGGGGGCTGATTTTGTTATACAGTTTCATCAAAAATATCCACAAATTATTTTAAACGTGGTCGATACCACAGACGATGCCGCTCTTTCAGCATTATCTGCTCAGCAATGCAATTTTGCGATTGTGACTGGTCCATTTGAACAAACACAGTTTCAGGCTGATCCGTTGTTTTACAGCAGATACAGTGTGATAATGAATCAGCAGCATCCATTGGCAAATAAAAGGCACATAACCTTTGCTGATCTTGACGGACAAACCATTGTCAGCAAAGGTCGTGCCTATTCATGTTTCAGAAATATGATTGACAAATATGTTCTCGGATTAAACCGCAAAATCCATATTCTTGTTGAAACTACGGATGAGTCTGTAATCCGCGATTTATTGATAAAAAACAAAGCAATTTATCTCGGCTATGATTATATGAATACATTATGGTCGCATCCCGAGGTTATAAGTCGACCTTTGGTTGATTCCGGTCATGAAGGCAACACAATCTATCTGCTCTCAAACTCCCAGCTACGCATGACTGAGGTGAACCGCTGCTTTCATGAATTCCTGCTGGCATGGATTGCTTCTTAGAGGGAGAGAATACAAATAGAGCGTATGGTTAATTTCCATACGCTCTCTCTCACATTTCATAGTCAAGCGGATATTCGCAATCCGCTTCGCTACTTGCTCATAACCGAATGCTGCTTCGCAGCTTATCAGGAGTGGCTTGCACCACTCCTGATACAAGCAAGTCCCAACCCACGGCTTATTGCTTTGCGCAACCCCAGCAGGGAACTTGCTTGATTCGGTTAAATTTTTGAATTCTACAATTTCTGCTTAACGATTTCTTTTTCCTGTATTTTCTGAACCTCGGATTTCCTCATGATAGAAATAATCCACGATCACCGGATGTCCCTGCGGGACTCTGCCATAAAGCATTTCATTATCCACAAATGGACAATCATACTTCTTAGCCATTTCCTCAGCTTTTACTTCAAGCGCTTCAAAGTAGCTGCGGTTATGCTTGTTATAAATCTCATCGTAAAGCGGTACAAGATCAGGATATTTTCCAGCGATATAATCCATAATTATCTTTTTGAAACCGCCTCGAAGATTGAGATTTTCAAGCCAGAACAGATCGCACTGATCCTTTACCTGCTCAAAGATTGCTTCAAAATCCGTGATGCCTGGGAATACCGGGGATACGAAACAGACTGTACGGATGCCTGCTTCATATACCTGCTTCATAGCAGCAATACGACGCTCAATGCTCGAAGCAGAATCCATATCGTTCTTGAAATTTTCATCCAGTGTGTTGATGGACCATGAAACGGTTACTCGTCCAAGCTTCTTCAGCAGATCAATATCCCGTACCACAAGATCAGACTTTGTGCAGATCAAAATATCTGCGTCACTGCCGATCAGCTGCTCCAGAAGTTTTCTGGTATTCCCGAATTGCTCCTCCTGTGGATTGTAGCCATCCGTCACAGAACCGATGACCACCCGCTGTCCGGCATATTTTTTCGGATTCTTAATTTCCGGCCAATGCTTCACATCAAGAAACGTGCCCCATTCCTCCTTGTGTCCGGTAAAGCGCTTCATGAAAGAAGCATAACAATACTTGCAGGCATGTGTGCAGCCTACATAGGGATTGACCGAGTAACCGCCTACAGGCAGACTGGACTTGGTCATGATGTTCTTTGCTTCCACCTCACTAATGAGGATTCCATCGATTACTTCTGCCATGATCTCTGTACCTCCAACACTTTGTTGAATTCTTCCGACATTTCCTGAATCATATTTTCATCCCCTATGACAGGGACAAGGTCTTCCTTCATAAACACCGGAATGCCGAGTGCGTGTGCCTGTTCTGTCAGAGACCATGCCCACCCGACTCTGTATGAACCTTCCTGCTCTGAGCTCCGGTCATGGTGCCGACAACAATCCAGTTGATTCCAGAAACAGTAACGATAACAATAAAGTTTTCCCAACATCATCATTCCCTGTAAGCTCTCTCTATTTGAGGTAATATCTGAGACAGATCACCATCTACACCTATTGCCTTATCTGCAATCTGTGCTGGAATATAAATCTCACCTTTGTTAAAAGTTATATAAAAAACATTTGGTTCTTTTTCTGCAATTTTCATAAACGGTGCTTTTATCATCTGATTTCTGGCACCGATTCCAAATTCCAAGATCAGCAGTTTTTTCCCTTGAAAACGCACCATAAATTCCTGATAATTCTGATAACTTTTCTGTGTCTCTGAACCCTTGATAAAGTTCTGATTTACTGGCACATGAATCTTCATAACACCACCACATTTTGGACATTTCGGCAAATATTCTGATGGAATTTCCATTCCATGCTCATGTTCTCTCATAGTTAATACTGCTTCTCGATTGGAGTAAATCTGCTTGTGACAACCGTTCGCACACTGCATATCTTTCATGTTGCCCTCCAATTCCCAAATATGCTGACGTTCAAACCCTGCCATTGCAAAATGATCATCTGTATTAGAAGTCACCACAAAATATGGTTTATCTTTTACAAGTGCATAGAGTGTCTGCATGAGTGGGCTTGGCTGTGTATGATACATATAGTAATATGCCATACGGCTATAATAGCTCCACATTTCGTTTTCTGATTCAAATCTGCTGAAACTTCCCTGAATCAAACTTCTAAAACCATATTTTTTCTGAAAATCAGAAAAATATCTCTGAAATCTCTCATCGTTTGCAAAGATATTATATCCTTCCGCTATGGATAATCCATTGCTTGCACCAATCAAAATTCCATCTGCGTCTTTTATTTTTTTAGCAATTTGTTTATATTTTTCTTCCATCATTTCATTCATCCTCATCTGCATGAATCGCCTCGATCAACATAATAACCGGTCGTAATCCATCTACACAGGAAAAAACACCTTTGTCATCATCTACCATCCATGTACCTCGCGGCTGGAGAAGTTCTCCTTCTGATAGTATTTTTACCATCTCTTTTATTGGTTTCCAGGCATACTCGCACAATCCTTCCGGTTTATGCTCACCGTCACTGACAAAAACCTGTCCTGCTTTATGAAATGGACAAGCTTCAAACCCTGAAACTGCATATTGCTCTGCAAGCTTTTGATCCACTTCTGATTTTAAAATCGTTATTCTTACATCTCGCTTCATTGAATCTGTCCTCGTAATTTTTGCAAAAAATAAAATAAATCTTCATTTATAGTTAAGCATTTTCCCTTTAAATGCTCAGGTGAACTACCTGCAGTCAAATTAATAGATTTCTGATTCCATAAGTCTGTTCAAAATCTTTAAAATACTTTTTAAACATTTCATTGCAATGGTAATGATTATATCCCGCTGCACTGGACATTCCAGATCCAGCCCCTACAAGAACTGCATCTGCCTGCCGGATCAGTTCTGCTACATTTTTTATTTTATCTTGATTCATTCTGCTCCTCATTAAAATTCTTTCTGACATCAGCTAATACTTTTGCAATATCTTCGTGAATAGCAAAACCTTTCTGCTTCAATTCTTCCGGTACAAGCGCATCCCTGGAATTAATCGTAATATAATAAGCATCCGGCCACGCATATGTCATCTTCCAGAATGGTTCCTGAATAAACATCGGAGTCATACGACCTACACCAAGTTCCAAAAACAGAATCTTTTTATTTTGGTTTGCCTTTAAAAATGTATTTAATTTATTGTATTCTTCACGGTATTTTTTTCCTTCCAGAAATGTCCATGACCGAACCCACGGTTCCATTTCTGCACCACATTTGGGACAGCGTGGAATCATATTCTTTGGAACCCGCAGGTTTTCATCAATACTTTTATTTAATTTTTGCAGTGTGTCCACCGAGCTGTAAAGCTCATCATGACATCTTCGGCTACACTGAAAGAATCTCCAGTCACCTTGAATTGCACTGATTTTTTCTTCTGGAAATACACGGGTAAACTGTGTATCCTGGTTGGTCGTTAAAATATAATAATTCTTATCCTTTAAAATCTCATTTAAATCATAATAGGGCTGACCCGTTTCCGCATCCAGGATCATACAGAGATTTCTCGCTATAAATGCCCAGCGTTCTTCACTGGTTCGATACCGATAATAAAATCCATCAAATGAATTACGATATCCATATTTTTTTTCAAACTCACCAAGATTATCTATAAAATCCTTATCATGCTCATAATAATGACGAAATCCCGCCGCTGCAGACATCCCGGAAGCGCCCCCAACAACAATAGCATCCGCATCTTGAATGTGTCGAACCAGAGAATTTACTGCCTCTTTATACTGTTCATTTTTCATAATGGATGTTCTCCTCACTTTTTCTCTTGTTGTCATTTTATAAATAACTTCTTTGCGGTAGTATATCATTACATCATCTGTACGTCAAGCAGTTGTTATATTATTAATTACATCGCAATCAGAGCCAGCTAACACTGTAATAGCTGGCTCCAAATAATAATAAATTACTTATAAATCTCTGTGATTAATTCCTTAGATGTTTCAAATAAACACATCCTGTCCTCATCTCTTTTATTATTAGACTTCAGGCATACTTGCTATTTTTCTTCTATTCAGCCTTCCCCTCTGGGAAAATAATTTTAAACACAAAGAAGAAAATCACCATGGAAACTCCACCTGTAATAATTGTCACAAGCATGTTATAGACTGCCGGTGCCACATATGCAGATGCAACTGGCATCCACAGATTATTAAATCCATTACAGATCAGTGAAATTACCACCCATGCAACAAAATACCAGATTGCCTGATACACAGGATTTCCATGACTTTTAAAAGTAATATTTCTCTGAAGTGGAAAATTGATGCACTGTGCAAGAAATGACCCCAGTTCATAACTGATAAAATAGCCAAGTCCACCACCGATCAGTATATTCCCCGTTGCATCACGCAATACATTATACCCCAGTAAACTCCATGTAAATTTTACTCCAAACAGATTCATGGAAACCTTTGGCCACATAAATTCTGTACCAGCCAGACCAATTCCCAAAATCCCTGGTAAAAATGTAAATACAAGATACTGGAATACCGTCACGCCCATACTGAATATAACAAAATAGAATATCTGATAAAGCCATTTTGCAAAAGTAGCATGTTTCTCTTCAAAACATTTCCATATATTTTTTATATGATTCATCTGCACTTCCCTCCGGCTCCTTTTAATAATTTTTCATATTTCTTATTATTTCTTCTGTTTCTGAAATATCCGCCAATTATTTTTTTTACCCCAAGCATAAAGTGGCCATTCACAACATCGACAATTCCATATACCATTTCCATACTGACTGCCCCACCGGTCATCTTGGCAATCCCTCGAAACGGCATATTGTAAATAAAAAGAATATTCAGATCCGGCTTTCCCTGTGCCTCACTCTTCTTTTTCATTTTTGTGAGACATCTATATATCAGTCTTGCAAGTCGGCTTTTTGCATAATACATCTGACAGATTGCATCATTGATTCCCAGATTTCCACTCCAGCTTCCGTTCGGTATCTCATGGCCAAGAAGTTCACGAAATTCCTCATCTGATATTTTCTGCACGATTCCTGTATAATAGTAAGGCATTTTTGCCGGATTATACGGATACCCTTTACTGTTTCCTGTTCTCTCAGTCATACCTGTTAAACGAATATCTGCAACACTGGCTCCTACCATAATCTGATAAGTTCCTGTTTCTATTTCCCACTGTCCTGTTTTTATATTCCAATAGCGGAATGTCTTATCATCAAAGGGAATTCTGACCTGTCTGCTTTCTCCCGCCTTCAGATAAACTTTTACAAAGCCTTTCAGTTCTTTTTCCGGTCTGAACACGATTGCATTAGGAAGTCCTACATACATCTGAACAACCTCTGCTCCATCTCTGTCACCTGTATTAGTAACCGAAACTTTGATTCCATACTCTTCTATGATAAGATCAGAATATGTAAATTCTGTATAGGAAAGCCCAAAGCCAAATGGGTATTGCACCCGGACTTTTGAAGTATCATAATAGCGATATCCCACATAAACACTCTCGCGGTATTCCGATGTTTTCTCATTACTTGGATAATATCGGAATGCCGGTGTCTGTTCATAAGATATGGGATATGTTTCTGCCAGTCTTCCTGATGGATTCACTTTTCCGGTCAGAATATCCAATGTTGCAGAAGCGCCTGCCTGCCCATTCAGATAGCCATGCAAAATCGCTTTGCAGCAGGTGTGCCATGGCATTTCTATCGCAGATCCTGCACTCAATATTCCAATAATATTTTCATTCACTTTACTGATATCCTGCAGAAGATCGATCTGGTCCTGCGGAATACGCATATGGGTTCTGTCCAGTCCTTCTGATTCGCTGATCTCATCAAGACCAAAGCAGAAAATCACAATATCTGCGTTCATGGCCAAATTTAATGCAAACTTTCTATCATTCTCATCTACATCTCCATTTCTCTGATAGCCTCTTGTCATCCCCAGAATATTCAGATCATATTGTTGTAAAATCGATGACATATCTTCTACTTTTGTTGGATTGACCATAGAAGATCCTGCCCCCTGATATCTGGGTGAAAAAGCAAAATCTCCAATAACAGCGATGGATTTTTTGGTATCCAGCGGAAGAATCTGTTTTTCATTTTTCAGAAGAATCATGCTTTCTGCTGCTGCTTTCCTTGCCAGTTGATGATGTGCGTTTCTGTCAAAGTTTTTATCTGAAAGCTTCTTCCCTGATGTCAGTTCCATCACTGCATCCACCAGTTCTCCAACTCTTTCATCCAAATCCGCTTCCTTCAGCTTTCCATTTCGGACAGCAGCAATCACTTCTCTTGCAGAATCGTACCCACAGGACGGCATCTCCAGATTTGAACCGGCAGCAACACCTTTCACATGGTCATTGCTTCCGCCCCAGTCTGTTACTACAATTCCATCAAATCCCCAATCTTTGCGCAGGATGTCTGTCAAAAGATGTTTGTCCTCATTAGCATAAATCCCATTAATCTGGTTGTAACTGCTCATGATTGCTTTTGCGTGTCCTTCTTTAACAGCTATCTCAAAACCGGTCAGATAAATTTCTCTTAATGTCCGTTCGTCAACAACTGCGTCCATTGCCATTCTCCGGAGTTCCTGACTGTTAACCGCCAGATGCTTCGGGCAGGCATAAACGCCTTTACTCTGTATTCCACGAATATATGACGCCGCCATCTTACCGGAAAGATATGGATCTTCTGAAAAATATTCAAAATTTCTTCCACATAATGGGCTTCTTTTAATATTTAATCCTGGACCAAGCAGGATATTTACATCCATACTTGCGGCTTCCTCTCCAAGAGCCTGTCCAATCTCTTCCCCCAGATCCTGATTCCAGCTGTTTGCTATCGTCGCTGCTGTGGGAAAACAAGTTGCATTCAAGGATGCATTCAGTCCCAGATGGTCTCCTGCTCCTGCCTGTTTTCTGATTCCATGCGGTCCATCTGAAAGAAAGATGGACGGGATGGAAAGCCTGTCAATTTCTCTGGTCTGCCAGACAGTTTTTCCACTAAGTATCGCTGCTTTTTCTTCTATTGTCATCTTTTCAACCAATTTTTGCTGTTTCATAACTGTTTTCCATCCCACTTTCATCCTTATTCAGCATTCTTTCTTTTCTTATATCCTCTGATTACCAGTACTTCCATTCCTGCCATGAAAAGTGCTATTACAATGTCGATACCAATTCCTGCTTTTTTCCAGTTTTCCATACCTGTTTCTTCGTGTTCTCCATCATAAGCCCAGCTGCTTACAACTGTATACATGACATTTTTGCAGGCATTTCTCATCTGCAGTACAGATGTCGGATGCTCCGGATTGGCTACATTATTCTCTTCTCCGTTGAATGTGGACAACATTACATCTACTCCATTCGCCAAAGCTGCATCTGCATTCATAAATCCATGACCATTGTTTCGGAAGAAGTCTGTAAGTGCCATTCCCCTGAATCCCCATTCCTCTCTGAGAACTGTATTCATAAGGTTACTGCATTCTCCAGTCCATTTATCTCCAAGGAAGCTCCAGGAAACCATAACTGCATTTGCTCCGCCCTGTTTTACAGAAATTTCAAATGGTTTCAGATAGATTTCCCGAATCGCCTGCTCATTTGACCAGACACTTACCATCTTTGCGTTTCCCTCATACAGAGCAAAATGTTTGATATAAGAATAAACTCCATATTTCCTTGCACCTTCTACTGCTTTTGCTCCCATATTTCCTGCAAGAACTCCGTCTTCTGAGAAGTATTCATAGTTTCTTGCTCCAAATGCGGTTCTATGAGTATTCATACCTGGTGCATACCAGCCCTCTGCACCCATTTCCTGACTGATCTTGCCCATGCATTCACCCCATGCCTGTGCAAGTTCCTTATTCCATGTGGAAGCAACCACAACTTCAATTGGAAATCCAATAGAACCAACTCCTGTAAAGTTGTTATTAATTGCTGCTGGTCCATCGAAATCAAGTGTAGCCACTTTTCCCACAGAATCCATGGCTGCTGTCTGATAACCAGCCATTGCAATCATATTTGCCATTTCGTCAACAGTAAGCTGATCCAGAAGTTTTTCCCAACGAGGATCGTCATAATCAGCATCACGCATATCAGCTAATGTAAGTCCATTATCTGCTCCCGTTGTCGGCATTACATCCTCATCATTGAGATATGTAGTCTTATCAAAGTTGCTGTTCAGATGATATTCAGAAACATATGGCTCACCCAGCTCTGCAGATGCCGGTGCTGCTGTAGCCTCTTCATAATTTGCAAAATGATCCGCACGTGACAGATATGTTATATCTCCTTTTGCATCTTCAAATACATTTGTTGCTGCAGTATCATCTGATGCTCTTTTATTTTCTCCCTTATATACTACATCTTTATCTGCAGTATAAGTTTTCTGATCCAGCACAGTATGTGAATCGCTGTTGATAGAAATCACATAATCGCCTTTTTCAAGAACATATGCTTTTGCATTATTCTCATCATAAGAGGCCATATCTTCTATACTAAATGTAACTGTAACAGTCTGAGATTCTCCCGGCTGAAGCAGATCTGTTTTTGCAAACTCGATCAGATTTGCAGAAGATTTCTCAATTCCCCCATTTGTATATGGCGGTTTATAATACACTTCTACTACATCTTTTCCGGCAACATCTCCTGTGTTGGTTACTTCTACATCTACAGAAATCTGTCCGTCTTTTTCCTCCAGTTCACCCATTTTCTGTTCAAATTCCGTATAACTCAGACCATATCCAAATGGATACTGTACAGTCTTATCGTAATCAATCGCACCTTCCTGTGCAGCTGTTTCATAGTACTTGTATCCTACATAAATACCTTCCACATAATTGGTAAATGCCGGAGCATACACCTGCGCAGTTCCTGCGTTCATTCCTTCAACGGCCATATCTGCCAGATTTGTATACTCCGTTTTTTCTGCATTATTCCACCACGGAGCTGTCGTCATATCATAAATAAATGTATCCGGTGTTTTTCCGGAAGGATTGACTTCACCTGAAAATACTTTACCAAGTGCATTAAATCCCACATTTCCCGTTCCGGGGCACCATACAACAGATTTAATCTGAGGATATTCATCTGCGAAACCAAGTTCAAACTGATTTGCTCCATTATAAACCACAATCACATTATCAAAATTTGAGCAAACCATATCCACCATATCTCTCTCAGTTTGTGAAAGCTGTAAATAATGCTCTCCCTCAGGAAAATCATCATATTCATCTGAATTATTATCATATGCTGCTTTTCTTACATCCATAGGAATATCATTATGACCTTCACCCGCTTTTCTGGAAAGAACCACAACTGCCACATCAGAATACTCTTTCGCACTTTTAATAAGCTCATCACTGTAAGTATCTACAGGTGGCTCCGGTAATGTCCAGCTCTGTTTCTGGATAGACATTTCCGGATTATCTGCACCATAATTGTTATAAAAATCAACCAGTTCCTGGTTAATAGAAAATCCGGCATTTTCAAGTCCCTGATTCAGACTGACAATATCATACAGATCATTAATTCCACCGGAACCAGCTCCTCCGTAAGCCGGATTAATAGATTCCCAGCCAAAAATATTCAGTTTTTTTGTTTCATTTAAAGGAAGCAGGCTTTCATTCTTCAGAAGAACAATTCCGTCTTCCATAATTTCTTCTGCTACTTCCGCAGCTTCTTCATTTGTTTCATCGCTTAAAGTTCCATTTCCCGTTGCCAGTCCAATCAACGTAGACATTGGTCCAAAACAGATCATATTCACGCAGACAACAACTGCAAGAACCATTGCAATCGCAGCTTCTCCTCTTATCAGAAATTTTTTGCCCCTGGACATCCTGCGGCATGCGATCATAATTACGATTCCAATTACAAGTGCAGCAATAATACCGATAATATACGGTTTGCATAATTGTAATACCGCCAGAACATCTTCCATTTCAACACTGATCATTCTCTTTTTTCCTCCTTTGACTCTCTCATCTTTTTCAGGTATCATTTCCTGTTGGCATTACTATAACATGGTTATTATTTCGTGCCGTTTTTGGCACAAGATGCAACAAATATGGCACAAAATACTAAAAAAGGTCCACCGGACCTTTTTGTCGTATGCTTGGCAACAAAAATACCCAGAGCATTACAATACTCTGGGTAAAAGAATCTTTAATTCAAACCAGTTCTGCTGTACTCCAAATACTACAGAACCATCATATTTTTCTACAGCTTTACGAATACTCTTCAATCCAAAACCATGGTTTTTACTGTCTTTTTTTGTTGTTGTAATCAGATCTTCTTCATTTTTGGAAATTTCTGCTTCACAATAATTCTCTATCTTGATGAACACAAATCCTTTTTGAGCGGATACTGTCAGATGGATCAGTCTTTTTTCCGAATCTGGAATCAAAATTACATGTTCAATCGCATTATCCAAAGCATTTCCAAATATAGAACATATATCTGTTACATGCATATGATCCAATAATTTTCCATCTGCCACACAGGTAATCTGTATATGATTTTTTCGACAATGGAAAATCTTAGCTGCCAAAATCGTATCAAGTACCTGATTCCCCGTTCTGCTTATATTTTCAAAAGCAGCGATTTCCTTTTCCATGGAATCAATCCATTTTTTTCGTTTCTCTTCATCTGATTCCGCACGAAGTCCCGTTATCTGGTGTTTCAGATCATGGTATTTCATTTGTATGAGATCCAGGCTGTCCTGATAATTTCGGTATTGATCATACTGGCTTTTCAGCATCACGTTCATTACTGAAAGTTCTTTCTCGGCAACATACTCACTGATCCTGCTCTGATAAGCATGCAGGATTGCAATTCCTCCAAAATCGATCAGTGTTCTGATAGAAAAAATATCTGCACGTTCTCTGCTCGCAAATGGTGCATTTTCATTTAAAAAGCTCAGATTACTAAAAGCAAAGATTGCAACAGCCATGATTGCCGCCGCTACTACTTCCTTTACTGTCATCTGTTCAAGATAATTCTGCTTCAGAAGATCTTTTTCTAAATAAATATCAATAGTAAAGCAGCCTCCAAAAACAACCATCGTGATCAGAATTTCAACCCCGAGGCTCTGATTCCCCCATACCTGTACAATAGATACCATCTGCCACTGCAGCGAAGCTGCAAACTCAGCAAGAACAAATGCACGGGCACAGCAATAAGCCGCTCCCAGAGGCTTCATATTTCCTCCGACCATAAGAAATCCATACATCATACCTGCAGCGATCATCATACAGGGAATCCACAAAATTTCAGTTACGCTGCCTGTCAAAGTCAGAAAAATACTCTGCATTGCCAACATGAAAAGACTGCCTATAAGAAAATGTACAGATTTCATGTTTTCTTTTTTTAGGATATAAAGATAAACCAGACATGATCCCCACTCTGCTATTGCCGTATAAATTCTTGGAATATCCTGATATAACATAGTATTCTCCATTTCGCATGAAATCATTCCATATTGAGGTTTTGCAGAAGCAGATTCATGAATTCTTTTTTTCTGGTTCTGCTGACAGGTATATGTACATTATGGATCACACAATCAGAACCAACAAATCCCTCTACATGATTCATATTTACCAGATATCCCTTTGCACATCGAAAAAAATTATGTACCGCAAGTTTTTCTTCGAGTTCTTTCATCGTAATTCTTGAACAGTAATCTCCTCTCGAAGTATGATAAATTACATTATGTCTCTGCCCCTCAATAAAATAGATATCTGCTATATCTATCTTTACAACTCCTTCCCCAATCGGAATCGTAAGAAATTCTTTAACCTCAGAACGCATACGACCAACTGCTTTATCCAGTTTCTGCGAAAAAGAAAAATACTCAACTGGTTTTACTACATAATCCATTGCATCAACTTCGTATCCACGTACTGCATATTGAATCATATTTGTAATAAACATGATAATTACTTTCTGATCCATTTGACGAATTTTTTCTGCTGCTGTCATACCGTCCATGAACCGCATTTGAATATCCATCAGAATAATGTCAAAACCGCCATTGTAATTTTCAGTGATATCTTCTCCATCACCAAATACTGTAACCTTTATTGATCTTCCCCTTTCCGTTTGATATTTCCGGATATACTCTGTTAATTGTTTTACGTAAATTTCTTCATCTTCAACAATTGCAATCTGTATCATCCTATACCCTCCACAAGAATTGCATTTTTTGTAACTGTTCAATCACACAATATAGTCCCAAGTTTTTATTATTATTTTATAAATAATTTTTGTTTCAGTATATCACTGCTTTTTTCTTGCGTCAAGCGGATGTAATATTACAAATTACAGCTGTGTAATCTGGTTTTCTTTTATCATATATCCACAGTAAATCTCCTCATTCTTTAAATAGAAAGTAGAAATTCTGTTAAGTTTTCAATAGCATCTGGTTTTTCTGATAGTTCTTTCCCCATCAGTCCCTCTCTCATAATACTAGTATCCGCACTAAGAGATACAGCGACTCGACTTGAATTCCATACAGCTTCATACATCATTTCCTGATTCTCTTTTGTTACTTTATTGAGAACGTAATAAAATGGTTTTCTAATACTTTCCGATAATTCCCCGATTTTTTTGGAAAGCTGTAGGGATTCATAGGATGGATCTATAATTATCAATATCAAATCTACACCGTTATCAATTCCACGTCCAAAGTGTTCAATACCAGCCTCCATATCCATTAGCGCAAATTGGTCTTCTGTAAGCCTGAGATTTTGGATAAATTGAGTCATAACAGTTCCCATAGCACAAGAACACCCTTCATTTGCTTGATGAATTTTTCCACTGCTCATCAGTTTTACACCGTCCTTCAGACTATAATAATCTTCCGGTATATCATCTATTGTCCAGGTTTCCTCAAAAAACTGATGAGTAAATTTTGATAACATCATATCATTTAAAACATTTTGTTTACCACCGAAATAGTCTGTAAAATCTCTGGGAAGCTTCATACCTAGCTGTCGGTGTAGACCATAATTAGATTCATCGGAATCAATTACCAAAATTTCTTTTCCTCGTCTGGCTAAAGCCTTAGCCAAAAGACTGGTTACTGTACTTTTTCCACATCCACCTTTTCCACAAACTGCTATTTTCATCTCTTATCTCCTTAAATACTTCTTACTCCACTTCCTCCAGTTCTGTTCCTTCTGGAAGAATATATCCGCAGTTATCACATACTCCGTCCTCTGCGAGTATCCCGTCTTTCACAAAGGCTTCAATGCCTCCCGGTTCATGACAGTGTGGACAATCTAATTCCTGTATCTTTTTCTGATTTCTTACATCCTGGCAATTGGCAAATTCAATTTTACCCATAGTGATTCCTCCATTTTTATTCCATATCAATTTGTCTTCGCAAAAAAGTTCCTACCATACGGGAAAAATTGCTGATATTACGAATATAGGCAAAGTCTTTTCCATAGATTCTCTTTTCCACGGAGAGCTCTTCTTCATTCCCTACAAAAATACCAATTACGAAAATTCCCTGATTTCTGGCCCGACGCACCTCATATGCAGTATCTTTCACAGCTCCTTCTCCGTCATAGATCTTGGGCTGGCGGGTTCCTGGTCGTTGTATGCTCATATCACAGGGTTTACCATCACTTAATACGATTAAAATCTTATTTTTTTCCGGTCGCTCCATGAGAGAGGAACAGACTGTTTTCAGTGCAAGCCCATCTCTGTTATTGGCATATGCCCGAAATTGAAAGATTCTTTCATTTGTTTCCCTTGGATCTTCATAATCCCGAAATCTCTGAAGTACTGTATATCCCCAGAAAGCACAGTATCCTGTCACCCGATGAGGAATTCCTGCCTGGCTTAATGCTTCACTGATAATATATCCCTGCGCCGCTACCTGAGCCTGTCTGCCAGCTTGGGAACCACTGGAATCAATCAGGACATCTATTACAAACTCAGAATCTTCTGATCTCTTTTTTCTATTAAATAACTTGTCATCGTCTGTTCTTCCAATTTTCCATAACCTTTCAGGAACAAGCTGCCCTGCATCAGATCTGCTGACAGAATCATCCTTTCGGATTATAAATGCCCGTTTCAGTGACTCTGCCAACACAGAAATATTTCTTTTGATGATCCAGTGATTATTTCCATAATAGGCTTTATTTTTTTCAAACTGCAGCTGAGAAAAACGGTATTGATTATTTTTTATGACAGGGTTCTGTAAAATTCCATCTGTAAGATACAGGATACAGTTTTTGTGGATTCCTGTACAAAATTTCCGGTTGATTCTGGCCTGCTCCGATTCACTCAGATACGATTTCCCGTAATTCAGTTCCACATATTCCCGTATCCGTCGCACTGCCTGTGGATTTATATTCTCCGAGCTTTCCGGAACTTCTTCATTTTCCGGAGAGAAATAAAATCTTTTTTTCTTTTTGTTTCTGATATCCAGACTCATCATCTTTTTTTTGAGATTAGAAAGATATTTTTGAATGATGTCTTCCATCTGTTCATCCGTCATGCATTCCTGCCACGCGTCATTGGCTAATGCCATATCCGGTAAATTCAGAATCTTCTCCAGATTTCCATTCCTTTTTTCAAAAGAGGGATCCAGAACATGATTATAAATCTCATCTATCACGTTTATGACATCTTCCGTATTTTCCGCATCCTTCAGAGAAAGAATCTTGTACAATGCAATCTCTGCCTGTGGATCCATTCCCTCATCGTCTGTGTTCTCCAGAACATGCCTTATATACAGAAGCCTAATCCTGTGAATCAGGTCTGTTCCGGCTTTGTCTGATACCTGCTCTTCTTCGGCCTTTTCCAATTCTCTGAATGCCTGTTCTCTGATTTCCTTTGTTCCCAAACGTTCTCGAATGATAAACCGATTCACTGCAGCATCCATGCATAATCCAGCAAGAGGCAAAAGCATATCTTCTCCAGCAGAAAAATGTAATTTTTTCATCAAATACATGCCAAGTTTCTTCTGATCAAAATATCGTGCAAAGGCACCCTGCTTCACTGCCTCATACAGAACCGTTTGTTTTGAATAATCATATTTTTCTGTGTCCGGTTCAAATTCCATATCATAATCACCACTGACTGTCCAAAAAAGATTTCTGATACGATTGCTGATCTCCAGACGATGTTCTTCCAGTTGTTCCGCCGGCCATCTGACATCCTCCATACAAGTTTACCCCCATATGTCTTTTCCGGTCCAGGAAGATGGGATTCTGGTAGAAACCACATCTTCTACGATCTCTTTTTCAAATACATCAAAACTTTTATTTATGATCCCCATCTGGATTGCTTCAATTGGAGAAAGTCCGCTTCTTGTTGCCTTTACAGCAGAAACCAATCCTCTCAGGTCGAGAGATTTTGTTGAGATTTCTCCATGATAAGCTTTAATCTGCAAATCCAGAAACAGTCCTGCAAAAGCTTTCAATGCACTTTTTTTTCCCTCTGGAAAATGTTGTCTTAATACAAAAAGGACACTATCCTCATCCATTTCAGGCATATCAATTACCATAAACCTTGAAACCAATGCTTCATTTAGATCTCTGGTACCTGCGTAACCATAATTCATCGTGCCGATAAATCGTGTTGCCGGATGAAGTAAAATCCTGTTATATCCTGGAATATCGATTCTGCGCCGATGATCCAGTGTGGCATGCAGTACAGAGACCGCATCATTTTTTGCCATATTGATTTCGTCCAGGATTCCAAATCCTCCAAATTCCGCGCATTGGTAGATGGGGCCTTTTCGAAGGCGAACCTCATTATTTATAAAGGTATCCGTTCCAATCAGATCGGCACTGTCTGTATTTACATGAAAAGAAATGTCGTATTCCGGTCTTCCGAATATCCATGCCAGTGTCTCACATAGTACATTTTTTCCTGTAGCTTTCGCACCGGAAAGTAACAGGTTATCTTCCTGAAGAAGCGCTGCTATTGACATTTCCAGAATCTTTTTCCCATAAAATAAGATATCCGGTTTTTCTACCCGTTCCTTTACCTGATTCTCTACCTCATAACGCATGTGAAAATCTCTCAGTTCTCCAATCAGTTCCTGCGCTATCTTCTGGTCTTCTAAATATTTTTCTATTTCTGTCCAATGATTTCTCATGAAGCTTTTCCTTTCTTTGCAATTATATAGTTATACCAAATCAGATAATATTTCTGTTTACTCAATCTTCAAACTTTCAATCCCCCAACTCACAATCCTAACTTCTTTATAATTTCTCCCAGTGCACTTCTTACAGGAGAATCTTTCGGAAGCTGTATGATCGGCTTTCCATTACAGTCATACTGATATACCTGGTCATCATGTGGTACAACTCCTAACAGTTCCAGTCCCTGATTTCGGATTTCTTCCAGAGTTCCGGCATCCAGTTTTCCATTCGGAACACGATTCACGATTAATCCAGTTTTCTGTGGTTTAAAGTTTAACTCCTTCATCAGCTTTGCAATACGTCCGGCTGCCTGAACACCTCTTCTGGAACAGTCACTTACAAGAATGGCAACTTCCATCATTGGCAGGATTCCTCTGCTGATATGTTCCATACCTGCTTCGTTATCAACCACAATATATGGATAATGGCTTTGCAGTTTCTGAACCTGGGTCTGCACAAGACCATTTACAAAACAATAGCAGCCCTGTCCCTGGGTTCGTCCCATTACCATCAAATCATAATCGTCTTCTTCTGCAATCGCATCAGAAAGACGCATTTCCAGATATGCCTGTTTTGTCATACCGGAGGGAATCTGATATCGTGGGTCTATGCCTGCCCGCTCAATTTCTTCTCTCAGCTCCCCAAGTGTGACCTCCGGCTCAACACCGAGCACTTCGTTCAAATTTGCATTTGCATCTGCATCCACCGCCAGGACCGGACGTTTTCCGCTTTCACATAAATACTGGATCAACAATCCACAAAGAGTTGTTTTTCCTACGCCACCTTTTCCTGATACTGCAATTACATGTCCCATGTTTTTCCTCCTAAAATTCTGAACAATCTGTTGACTTTTTCTTTAAACCTCATTATAGTTGTTACTATATAAATTACAATAATCAATCTGTGAGATTTGTATGGTTACTCAACACATCAGAAAAATTGTTGAGAAATCATATGATACTAACTAATACAGGAGTATATAATGTCAGAAAAAACGAGAAAACAAGATCGCCGTACCCGCTATACCAGGCAAACCATAAAAGATACGTTCTTAGAATTGTTAAATCAGAAAAGTTTTACGAAAATTACAGTTACAGAGGTCTGCAAAAATGCTGAAATCAACCGTGGCACTTTTTATCTTCATTACTACGATATCTATGATGTATTATCAGATATTTTTAATGATATGACTCAGGATATGTTAACAACTGTAGATCATTTATTCTGTCTAAATCAAAAAAGCTGTTCCTATCCGTTCTGTCAGAAAATACAGATGGAATCACAATACAGGGCACTGTTTCTGGATGATGCAATTGCCCCTATTCTTCTGGAAAAAATAGCAGAAAATACAAAAGAAGGCTATGTGACCTGGCTTATGTCACACAGCCTCCTGACCTTTGAACAGGCAGAATCGGTTTTTTATTTTCAAATGAATGGCTGCCTTTCCATCAACAGACTGATGCTCCGCAATCACTGTAATGACTGGAAACAGATTCAGACAGTAATCGACAAATTTATCAAATCCGGGCTGGAAAGTTTTCTGATTCATGATCAGAGAGAAGAAAATGCTTCCGATAATTTTTGCAACAAAATTTCTCCAACTGTTACCGCATCTTCTACACTCAGATAATGATCGGCATGATCCTGAAGAAATATTTTGCCAGATGCAGGAAATTCTTCATCTGCAAACCATATCTTTAAAGTTACCGGATATCTTGGCAGAACTGGAAAAACAGCACACAGATCCGCCTTTGTCTCTGTGAATTCTGCACCCAGGTTTTTACATGCTTTCTGAATTTTCTCAGGATCTTTATCCTGCAAAAGCTTTTCCAGTTTCTGCTCTGCAGTCCGGTCAAACTTGGTTCCTCGAATCAATCCATCTTTCAGGTTACCAAAAGTAATGAGCTTCTGTGAGCCTTCTGTTCCATCGGCCATATCCAGATAATGCAGCAATGTCAGATAATGCCATTCGTCCATGTCTGAGTTAATACGAAACTCAGGGAGTTGAATTTCAATCGTTTCATAAAAACTCCGTACTTCAAGCACATTTCGGCTGCTATGAAAAACAGCCCCACTTTTTGCAGCAATATCCTCTCCGGAACGATTTTGCAGCCGTTTTACTGCTGCCTGCAACATTTCCTGAAATGCACGGTTTTCTGTTTGATTTTTGTATTCCATAAGTTCTCCTTTGTGAATATTTATAGTATCTGTGTTGACTTTTCCTTTAAATTTCATTATAGTTGTAATTATATTATTTACAATCATCAAAATAATAAATATGCACAGTTTCTCAACATATTGGAAAGAACTGTTGAGAACTTGAAATGTTTTAGACAAACCAGAAATATTTTTGTCTCAAAAATGTGAAAGCAAAATCATTATATCATACTACAAGGAGTTTCTTATCATGAAATATTCAACGAAATTAAGTGATACTGTTCATGTGATGGTTCTGATTGCTATCAACCAGGAAAAATCTCTCTCCAGCGCCTCAATTGCAGAAAGTGTCCATACAAATCCTAGCTTTGTACGCCAGCTTATGTTAAAACTAAAAAAGGCCGGACTTATGACCAGTGTAGCCGGACATGCCCATCCTTCTCTTTCAAAACCGGCAGACCAGATTACATTGCTGGATATTTATAAGGCAGTTGAAGGTGAGAAACCGCTGCTTCATTTAGATACTCATACCAATCCTGATTGCGGTGTTGGTATTAATATTCAGTTATCTTTGCAGGGATTCTATAATGAAATTCAAAAAAACGCTGAAGAAAAGATGAATACGATTACTTTACAGGATATCATAAATACTTATTACCAGCGGACATCCATGCAAAATGATTTACAAAATATTATATAGCAGGAGAAACGAGAATGGACTTCCAGATATGGATTATCTTCTAAATGATGAAGAATCTGATAACGATTTGGCGAGTAAAATTTTTATATTTTCTAATCCAGAGATTTTCTTGTTATCATGCCCGCCTCCGTGCGGGCATTTTTTAATTCAGCAGAGCACCGCAGGCGGTCTTTCCTATAAAGTAAAAAAAGCGGAAAATTCAGCTCATCTGCAAGCTCCAGTGCCTCCCTGGGAAACTCATCAAAAAAACGTGTCTTGTGTTTTAGTCTCTTGACATTATCATAAGCAACTCCCCTGAGCTGAAGGTAACTCTGGCATATTCGCTGATGATCTCATTGCTTACAGTAAGTCCACTGTCTGCTGCTGTCAGACAATAGTTACTCAGGGGATATTTAAATCCTTCCAGAGTCAGATCTGTCACATTTCCTCCAAATGGAAAAAATGACACATATTTTCCAAACTGTTCTGACTTTTTCAGAACTGTTCCGTCTGAAATAAGCTTCATATAATTATACTGATCCACAAGTGTTACTTCTGCCCCCTGGTTTTGTGCCAGGACAAGGAGTCCGAAATTCGCCATCAGATGGTCTACTCTGTTTCCTGTCACACCAAAGATCACTATCTCTTTTGCACCGGTCCTGATCGCATAATTCATGGCAGACTGTGTATCTGAATCATCTTTTTCCGGTCTCAGGCGGATAACTTTTATTTCTTTTATCTCATTTCTAAAGCCTTTTTGCACTTTCCACTCAGTCATTCCCCCATAGGGAATTTCACTGTCCATACTTCTTTCTTCATGAATTTCCAGGAATTTTTTTCCATCTTCAGACAGACTGTCAAAATCTCCAATAACTGCATCCGGCAAAAGCTGATGCTCCAGAAAGAATTCCAGCCCTTTATCAGCTGCGATCAGACAGGCTTCATTCTTTTTTAAAAAATCGAGGGCAAAATCACTGTGGATATTGCCCCCGCTTACAATTATCGTATCAATCATGCTCTTCCTCAGTCAATCCTTCTTATGATCTCATCCATTCGTTCTCTGGCATGTTTTACATTTTTTGCCAGATCATCTTTGAAAACATAAGAACCTGCTACCAGCAGATTTGCACCTGCTGTGAGCACTGTCTCCATTGTCTCATCATTGATGCCACCATCAACCTGAACATCTACATCCAGATCCTCGGCCTCGATCAGTTCACGTACTTCCCTGATCTTCTCCGTACATTCTTCCATATACTTCTGACCGCCAAATCCCGGCTGTACAGTCATGATCAGAACCATATCCACATCGCTGAGCATATGGCTTATATCGTTTACAGGTGTAGCCGGTTTGATGGAAACCCCCACCTTCACACCTGCTTCCCTGATCTGTTCAATAGTTCTCTCAAGATCTTCACATGCCTCCGCATGTACTGTAATGGAATCTGCCCCACATTCCACAAAATCTCTGATATATCTCTCAGGCTCTGTAACCATGAGATGTACATCAAAAAACAACTTTGATTCCTTTCGGATAGACTTTATCACCGGCATTCCAAAAGAAATACTCGGCACAAAATCACCATCCATAACATCAATATGAAGCCATTCAATCCCCTCTTTTTCCAGGGTTTTGATCTGTTCGCCCAAACGGTTAAAATCTGCCGATAAAATAGAAGGGCACAACTGATACATAATTAGAATCTCCTTTTCTCTTTTAATTCATTATAAAGTCCAAGATAATCTTCATAGCGAAGCTGGCTGATCTCATGCTCAGCCAATGCTGCTTTCACGCCACAGTCCGGTTCATGGATATGTCTGCATCCCTGAAACCTGCACTGTTCTTCATATCTGCGAAACTCCGGAAAATACGCCTTAAGTTCCTGTTCTTCTATATCTGTCAGATATAAAGAAGAAAATCCCGGTGTATCCATCAGATAAGTATCATGTCCCACCGGTATCACCTGAGAATGACGCGTGGTATGCTTTCCACGTTTCAGCTTCTTACTTATCTCCCCGGTTTCCATCTGTACATTTTCCTGCAGTGCATTGGTAATTGAAGATTTTCCCACACCGGAAGGTCCTGCAACTACAGTTGTTTTTCCTTTCAGGATTTCACGTATTTCATCCAGCCCCTCTCCATTAAAAGTACTGGAAAAAATCACATCATATCCACAACTCTTATAGGTTTCATATAAAAGCTCCAGTTCTTCCTGTTTTGCAAGATCTTTCTTGTTAAAACATATGACTGCCGGAACATTCTCTTTCTCCATCATGATCAGAAAACGGTCAAGCAGCATAAAATTAGGTTTAGGATTCTCCATCGCAAAAATCACAAAAGCCTGATCCACATTGGCAACGGCCGGACGGATCAATGAATTTTTTCTGGGAAGGATGGCAGTCACACTGCCTTCCTTCTCCTGTTCATCCAAAACCTCTATCTCCACATTATCCCCTACAAGAGGTTTCTGTTTATCTTTTCTGAATATTCCCTTTGCTTTGCATTCATAAATCTCATCATTTTCTGCATAGATGTAATAAAATCCTGCAATTCCTTTTATTATCTTTCCCTGCATGGATCATTCAGCCTTAGCAAATGTAATAGAATAATTTCCGAGTTCCTGATAAGTTCCACTGATCTGTTCAGACAGATACAAAGTACCCTCGCTGATACCAGGTGCACCTGTGATATCCAGATCATACGGGAACTGGATTACCTGATCTTCCAGAACAACTGAAGCTGTCGGTGTTCCGTTTACATTCTGGATCAGTTCCAGACGAACCGGACCTCCGGAATATCCTGACGGAGTATTCAGAGTCTGTGTACATTTCCATACTTCCCCGGTTGCTGCCGCCGCACTGTTATCTGCTGTCTGTGCCGGAGCATCAGATGATGCAGCAGTATCTGCGCTGTCACTCTGAGCCGAAGGTTCCTGATTTCCGGTACTTACTGTGATCACAACATTTACATTATCCGGATCTTCCCAGTTTCCGGCTTCCGGTTCCTGTGAAATTACTTCTCCTTCTGCCACCTCTGCACTCTTTTCCTCTTTTACTTCCACATTGAGGAACTTACCAAAAGTAGTAACTGCATCATTCTTTGTCATTCCGACAACACTTGGAACCTCCACACTGTCTCCATAGTCCACACCTCGGCTGACAAGCAGTGTTACCCTGTCTCCTGCTGAAACAGAGTTTCCGGCTGCCGGAGTTGTGGAGACTGCATATCCCGGATCTGTAACCGGAGTACCATCATCATTTAATTCACTGTATTCTTTCTGTATCTCAACAGTTAATCCCATATCTTCCAGAGTCTGCTGTGCGTCTACTCCGGTCTGTCCATCCACATCCGGAATTGTGATCTTCTGCGCACCCTTGCTGATATAATACTTAATGGTCGTATACTGCTCTACTTTACTTCCCTTTGGAATATCCTGTGAAGAAATGGTTCCTTTTGCCTGATTTGAAGCCTCCTCGCCCATAGGCTGAATACCCAGTTTCATATCCTTTGTGATATTCTTTGCTTCATCCTCTGTTTTTCCTACCAGATTCGGCACAGTTATCATTCCGTCATCATCTGATTCCGATGTATCCTGGGCCTCAGTTTTTTTGTCTGTATCATTGTTACTTCCAATAAGTCCGGACGCCTTTCCTGCGACCAGAATGATTGCTATCAGAATCACAACACCCATCAGAAGCATTACAATAGTCAGCCCATGTCCGCCTCTTTTTTTCTTCTTCTCAGGCTTATCTGATTTCTTCCTGTGCTTTTTCACTTCCGGCTCATCATCATAATCTGTTTCATTGATTTCTTCTTCCAGAGCCTCAGGTTCTGACTTTGCGATCTGCTTCGGCATATGTTTGATCTCGCCAAGCTCCTTATCTGAGATCACAACTGTTTTTGCTTCGTTATCCACAGACGTCAGCGTTACGAAATCTCCCTGTGGATCGATCAGAGAATGCTTCAGATCTGCGATCACATCCTCCATGTTCTGATAACGGCGATCCACGCTTTTCTGTGTACATTTCAGAATGATCTGCTCCAGACTGTGGGGAAGCTCCGGTGTATAAACACTTGGAGGAACAATCTCTTCCTGAAGATGTTTGATAGCAATAGCTACTGTGGTATCTCCGTCAAAAGGAACCTTCCCTGTAACCATTTCATACATTGTGATACCCAGTGAATAAATATCACTCTTCTCATCACTGTATCCGCCTCTGACCTGTTCCGGCGAACTGTAATGAACAGATCCCATTACATTTGAGCTTATGGTATTGGAAGAAGCGGCTCTTGCAATACCAAAATCTGTTACTTTTACCTTTCCATCCATGGAAATGATAATATTCTGCGGTTTTACATCACGATGTACAATCCCATGGCTGTGTGCAGCTTCCAGTCCCATGGAGACCTGGATCGCAATACTGGTTGCTTCTTTTACAGAAAGCTTTCCCTTTTTGGAAATGTACTCCTTGAGAGTAATTCCCTCAATAAGCTCCATAACAATGTAATAAACTCCGTTATCGTCACCAACATCAAATACATTCACTATATTCGGATGTGTCAGGACTGCTGCAGCCTGAGCCTCACTTTTAAACTTGCGGATAAACGTCGTATCCTCTCTGAATTCCGGCTTAAGAACTTTTACAGCAACAAACCGATTCAGCTTATGGTCTTTTGCCTTGTATACGTCCGCCATTCCGCCGGTACCAATTTTTCCTAATATCTCATAGCGTTCTGCTATGATCATTCCCGTTTTTAACATGCTTTCACCTCGTCTGTGAATGGTTCTACCAATACAATTGCAATATTATCCTTGCCGCCATTGCGGTTTGCTTCTCTTATAAGTATCCTGCCTTTTTCATCCAGATCTGTAGATGTGTCAGAAATGATTTCCCTCAGCTGGCTGTCCTCAACCATGTTGCTGAGCCCGTCCGAACACATCAAAACTACATCTCCGGGTTCCAGTTTCAGATCAAAGAAATCAATATCCACTGTTTTCTCTGCTCCAAGTGCTCTTGTAATGATATTTTTCTTAGGATGCTTCCTTGCCTGTTCAGGGTCAAGTTCTCCCATTCTTACCATCTCCTGCACCAGTGAGTGATCCCTTGTTATCTGCTGAATCTTCTCTCCGATCACATAAAGTCTGCTGTCACCTACATTTGCCACATAAGCGTAATGTCCTACGATAGTAGCTGCCACCATCGTTGTTCCCATTCCTCTGAGTTTCTCATCCTGCTGTGCCTGGGTAAGAATCTCGGTATTTACACATTCAATGGCATGACGGATTACCTTTACCGGATTAAAATCCGCATCCTGCCGGATTTCCTCCACCATAGATGTAACCGCATGAGAGGATGCATAATCACCTGCATTATGACCACCCATACCATCTGCAACAACAAACAGATTCGGAAGATTTCCAACCGGGTCAGCAGTTGCGAACACATAATCCTGGTTCATCTTCCGCTTTTGCCCGACATCAGTAGCTGAATATATCCTCATGTCACTTCTCGCTTTCTGTTTTTTCCATATAACTTTTTCTTAACTGTCCACAGGCACCATCAATATCACTGCCCATTTCTCTTCTAATAGTAACATTTATTCCACATTTTTCAAGTTTTATTTTGAAATTCTCCACAGCCTGTCTTGTTGAACGCACAAAGGAACGTTCCTTAATAGGGTTTACCGGAATCAGATTTACATGGCAGTTCATATCTCTGATCCTGCCGGAAAGTTCCCTTGCATCCTCATCGCTGTCATTAACTCCGGCTACCAGACTGTATTCAAATGTAATCCTGCGCCCGGTTTCTTTAAAATAATAACGGCAGGCTTCCAGAACCTCCTCCATGCTGTATTTGTTTGCAATCGGCATCAGTTCCCGTCGCTTCACATCATTAGGTGCGTGAAGGGAAAGTGCAAGTGTCATCTGAAGCTTTTCTTTTGCAAGGTCATAAATCTTCGGAACCAACCCACAGGTAGATACAGTCAGGTTTCTCTGACTGATATGAAGTCCTCCGTCTTCTGTCAGGATATGTATAAACCTGAGAAGATTTTCATAATTATCAAGAGGTTCCCCCGTTCCCATGACCACAACATTGGAAACTCTTTCTCCTGTCAGAGCCTGTATCCTGTATATCTGATCCAGCATTTCTGACGGGAGAAGACATCTGGTCAGTCCTCCTATGGTAGATGCACAGAATCTGCATCCCATACGGCATCCCACCTGAGAAGAAATACAGACAGAATTTCCATGTTTATACCGCATGAGAACACTCTCTATCACATTTCCATCACTGAGACGGAACAGATACTTCTGTGTACCGTCAATCCGGGATGTCTGTACATCTACCATCTTCAGTGCTGTGACAGGATATTCTTTCAGTTTTTCCCTCAGGCTTTTGGAAAGATTGGTCATCTCATCATAAGAAGTAACAAGGTGTTCATGCAGCCAGCTGTAAATCTGCTTCGCACGAAAAGGCTTATCTCCCAGAGTGGTCATCAGTTTCTTTAATTCGTCGATCGTCATTGACTTAATGTCTGTCATTACTTATTTTCTCCTGAATTTTGCAATAAAGAAGCCATCTGTTTTGTGTACTCCCGGCAGAAGCTGAAGATAACCCAGAGCTGTTGTCTCAGAATGCAGTTCTTCCGGAAGATACGGATCAATACTCTCCAGTTTGAACGGATGATTATTCATAAACCACAACATGTTCTCTTCATTCTCTTCCTTTGCGATAGTACAGGTACTAAATACCAGCACTCCGCCCGGTTTCACATATTCTGCCGCATTGTCAAGGATTGTTCTCTGAAGGATTACAATCTCTTCCTGCTTCTGTGCTGTCACCCTGTATTTGATCTCCGGCTTCTTTCCAATTACTCCATATCCGGAACATGGGACATCTGCCAGAACAACATCTGCCTTGAGTTCTGAATCTACATCAAATACCGTAGCATCCATCACATGAGCCTGCACATTAATGCAGTCTGTTCTGTGAATATTCTCTTCGATCATATCCACTTTGTACTGGCTGATATCGCGTGCATCTACTGTTCCGTAATCTCCCATTTTATCTGCAACATGGAGACTCTTTCCACCAGGTGCTGCGCACATATCTATCACATAATCCCCTTTTTGCGGATCTGCAATTTCTGCCACCAGCATGGAGCTTACATCCTGCACCTGGATTTTCCCCTGTATAAATGCATCCAGTGCAAGAATATGGTTATAATTTGAAATTTCATATGCATAGGGAAGATAAGGTGCAGGTTTCACTTCCACTCCCTGATCGACCAGGCTCTCATAAATCTCTTTCTGTGGATATTTATGATTTCTGCAGCGTACTGTGATCGGTTTCTCAGTGAGGAAATCTGTAAGGATCTTTTCTGTTTTTTCTTCCCCGTAATCCTCAATCCAACGGTTTACCAGTGTTTCCGGCATAGAATATCTGACAGACAGATATCTGACCGGATTTTCTTCCCTTGAAGGAAGTTTCAGATTTTTCCACTCTCTGGCAATCGTACGAAGAACACCGTTTACAAAAGGTTTCAGGCTGTAAAAGCCTTTTCTCTGTGCCAGCTTCACCGCTTCATTACACACTGCGCTGTCCGGCACACTGTCCATAAACCTGATCTGATAAACTGCACTTCTCAGGATTTCCCTGATCACAGGCTTCATTTTATCTACAGGTACTTTTGAATATGAATCAATAATATAATCTATTAAAATACGATATTCCAGTGTTCCTTCACAGACTCTGGTAATAAAAGCTCTCTCCTGTCTTGGAAGGAACTGATATTTGGAAAGAGCATTGCGGATTGCAATATGGCTGTGTTTTCCCTCTTCCTCAATTTCCAGTAATATCTGTAATATCAGTTCTCTTGTATTTATTCCATTAGTCACGGTCTCTTCCTCCGGCAAGTATGATCAGTCTTAAAAGCTGCAGGATTGATGAAGCAAGTGCTGCAACATAGGTGAGTGCTGCCGCTGTAAGAACCTTCCTTGCACCTTTTACCTCATCGTTTCCAAGCATTCCTGAACTTCCAAGCATTTTCAACGCTCTTGAAGAAGCATTGAATTCTACCGGAAGAGTTACAAGCTGAAAAAGAACCGCAAATGTAAACAAAATGATTCCAACAGTCAGCAGTGGACGGATTGAGAAAATCAGTCCTGCCAGAAACAATGGCCAGGAAAGTGTGGAACCGATGTTTGCAACAGGCACAATCGCAGAGCGAAGATTCAATGGCACATAGTTAGTCGCATGCTGAATAGCATGTCCACATTCATGCGCAGCCACCCCAATCGCAGCCACAGATGTTTTATCATATACATCCTGGGAAAGTGCCAGTTTCTTACTTCCCGGATCATAGTGGTCTGTCAGGCTGCCGGATATGGGTACTACCGTAACATCCGTAATTCCCGACATACGAAGAATCCGTCTGGCAGCATCGGCGCCTGTAAGCCCCGATGCACTGCGCACTCTGCTGTAAACAGAAAACGTACTCTTTACCTTTGCAGATGCCAGTAAAGACAGCACCATTCCGATAATGAGCAGTAAATACGTAGGATCAAAATAATAATATCCGTACATCTAATCACTCCTTATGATCTGTAAAAACAATTCCATTTTCAATGTGATATCCCCGGAGAAAGGCTTCTGTTTCCATACGCTTCTTACCTTCCAGCTGTATCTCTGTAAGAATCAGCACTCCTTCTCCACATGCTGTATGGATCCCCTCTTTATCTGCCAGGAAGATTGTTCCCGGAACAGCATCTGTTTTCTCAGTGCTGACTTTACATTTCCACACTTTCAGAGTTTTTCCATTAAGAAATGTATAAGCACTTGGCCATGGATTCAGGCCGCGTACAAGGCGTTCCAGTTCTTCTGCAGATTTTCTGAAATCCATCAGTCCCATCTGTTTGGTGATCATAGCCGCATAAGGTGTAGGACTCTCCTCCGGCTGTTTTTCAAACTCCGCAGTTCCCTGCTCAATAGATGGAAGTGTCTTGATCAGCAGATCAGCACCGGCCTGCGCAAGTTTTCCAAACAGGCTTCCACCTGTTTCTGTCGGAGAGATCGGAATCACTATCTTTGAAATCATATCACCGGTATCAAGACCTTCTCCCATCTGCTGGATCGTTACACCTGATACTTTTTCCCCGTCGATCACAGCCTGCTGGATAGGCGCTGCTCCTCTGTATTTCGGAAGAAGAGACGCATGAATATTGATACATCCAAATTTCGGAAGTTCCAGGATTTCTTTTGGAATAATCTGTCCATATGCAGCAACAACTATGATATCAGGATTGATTTCTTTCAGAATCTCCAGAAATTCAGGGTTATTTCTCACTTTCTCCGGCTGATATACCGGAATATCGTGCATAACGGCTTCTTCTTTTACAGGTGTTGGCAATAATGTCTTACCTCTCCCTTTTGGTTTGTCAGGCTGAGTCACCACTGCTGCCACCGCATATCCGGCTTCTGTCAGTGCATGTAATGACGGCACTGCGAAATCCGGTGTTCCCATAAATACTATCTTCATTTGATTATCACTCCTCATCCTCATCATAGGAAACCTGATGAAGTTCTCCTTCTACCAGTTCTGTATACATATGTCCGTCCAGATGATCGATCTCATGGCAGAAAGCACGCGCAAGAAGACCTTCCCCTTCATATTCTACTTCATTCATATCCTCATCCAGAGCTTTTACTTTTACATAGTTCGGACGTGTTACCTGACCAGCCATTCCAGGTACACTTAAGCATCCTTCATCACCAGTCTGTTCGCCTGATGTTTCAAGGATTTCAGGATTGATCAGCACGATAGGACCCTCTCCTATATCGATCACAACAATACGCTTCAGCATACCTACCTGTGGTGCAGCGAGGCCAACTCCCATTGCATCATACATGGTTTCAAGCATATCCCCGATCAGATCATGAATACGTGGTGTCATTTTTTCTACCGGTCTGCTGACCTTTGCAAGTACTTCGTCGCCCTGTAATCTGATTTTTCTAAGTGCCATTTCTTTATTCTCCTCTTCTTTGATTATGATGTTAGGATCAAAAGATATTTTGCCCCTAACCTGATATCTTGATTATTGTTATATCACGATTTCAGAAATTACTGCCTTCCGGTTTTCCCTTCTGCAGCAGATTACTTCAGTAATGAGATTTTGAAAAAATCTGCCATAATTAACTGAAATCAAATTGTATGTATATTTTCCGGAAACCGGAATTTATCTCTATGTATTTCTCCAGCTGGTCTTTGATATGTACCAGCGTTTTATGATCTTTATGTTTTAAATAGATAACCTGTCTGTAAATATCCTTAACTTTTCCAACTGACGCATATGCCGGGCCAATGATATGCAGGTCATTTTCTCTGTATATCCTTTCTATATAAAGTTTCAGATAATACATTGCCTGAACCAGTTTCTCATCTTCCGGACCTGAACCCAGAACTGCCAGCATATGTGCCGCAGGCGGATAATCCAGAAGCATACGGTAACTCATCTCTTCCTCATAGAATGCCTGATAATCCTGCACTGCCGCCGCCTGAATACTGTAATGATCCGGATGATAGGTCTGGATCACTGCCTCTCCCGGTTTTTCCCCCCGTCCTCCCCGGCCGACTGCCTGACAGAGAAGCTGAAAGGTACGTTCCGCACATCGATAATCCTCTGCATTCAGCGAAAGATCCGCTGCTACTATTCCCATGAGTGTGACATCCGGAAAATCATGCCCCTTAACGATCATCTGTGTTCCAATCAGTATATCTGCCTCATGAGCAGCAAAAGCTGCAAGGATCTTTTCATAGCTGCCCTTGGTTCTTGTTGTATCAAAATCCATTCTGAGAGTCCTGACTTCTGGAAAATCTTCCCGCACTACCTTCTCGATCTGCTGTGTTCCTGCCTTAAATCCGCCAATATAAGGCGATCCGCACACCGGGCATATCCGGGGTTTTCCTGTCTCATATCCACAGTAATGACATAAAAGCCTTTCATTATTATGCTCCGAAAGAGAAACATCACAATGCGGACACTTCATCACATGTCCACAGGATCGGCAGGATACAAAACCTGCGTATCCTCTTCTGTTCAGAAAAAGCATTACCTGTTCTTTTTTCTCAAACCGGCCTTTCATCTTTTGCCGGAGTTCTCTGCTCAGTACAGACCTGTTTCCTGCTTTTAATTCCTCACGCAGGTCTACGATAGAAACCCGGGGCAGAGGTCTGCTTCCATATCTTGTTGTCAGCCTGACCAGACTATATTCCCCATTCATTGCCTTACTGTAGGCTTCCACTGATGGAGTAGCTGAACCCATTACAACATTTGCATGTTCTAAAACAGCTCTCCGGATTGCAGTTTCCCTTGCATGATAACGGGGTGTGCTTTCACTTTTATAGCTTGGTTCATGTTCTTCATCAATAATGATCAGTCCCAGACTGGCAAATGGCGTAAACAGCGCAGATCTGGGACCGATCATCACTTGGACTTCTCCCTTTTTCGCACGTTTAAACTGATCATAGCGTTCTCCCTGAGACTGTTTGGAATTGATAACTGATACTTTATCCCCAAATCTGGCATAAAATCTGCGTACCGTCTGATATGTCAGAGCAATCTCCGGAATCAGCACGATTGCTTCTTTTCCCTGAGAAAGCGTCTGCTCGATCAGCTTTATATACACCTGGGTTTTCCCGCTTCCTGTCACTCCCTCGATCAGTACAGGCTTCGGCGATGGGTTTTTCCACTCTCTCTGTATCTGCTTTACTGCCGCTTCCTGTTCATCTGTAAGCGGCATTCGCCTTTCTCCGGAAATATCACCTGTATTCAGTGAAGTTCTCATTATCTCATCATATTCTATGCGGATAATCCCCTGCTCCTGAAATTTCTTTACAACAGCAGAAGTTGTCCCCAGTTCTTTCGCCGCATGTGTATAATCCAGTCTTTTTTTCTCCAGAAGTTCCCTCAGAAGTCTTGTTCTGGCTTTAAACCTTGTTTGTTCAAGTTCTTTCAGCAACTGCGTTCCCGCCTCTTCGGAAATATCCAGGCATATATATTTTTTTTCTTTTGCCTTGATTTTCTCCTGGATAGGAAGTACTGTCCTGAGAGCCTGGATCATGGTGGAACCATAATTTTCTCTCATCCAGGCTGCCAGGGCGATCAGTCTGGATTCCGTAGTCTCTTCTCCACTGCAGATTTCACTGATTTCTTTAATCTTTTCGGGAGCAATTTTCGGTTTATCTGACAATCCGATCACATATCCTTTACGCACCCGGCCGGCATTTCCAAAAGGGATGGCTGCCACCATCCCTGCCTTTATTTTCTTCTCCAGCCTTTCCGGTACACGATATTGAAAACTCCGGTCCAGTTTATCACTGGAAATATCAATTATTATATCAGCATATATCATGAACTTATTCCTGTTTGACCCGCTACCTATTTACCAGCAAGAATATCTGCGATCAGGACACGTTCATCCATAGGATATTTCTTTCCTTTAATTTCCTGATAATCCTCATGTCCCTTACCTGCCAGAACTATAATATCCCCCGGCTCTCCATGATGGATCGCATAGGCGATGGCTTCTTTTCTGTCCGGAATCTCTACATATTTTCCATCGGTTTTTGCCATACCGATCTTGATATCATCGATGATCGCCTGTGGTTCTTCATCACGTGGATTATCAGAGGTAATGATGGTAAGGTCTGCAAGCTTTCCGGAAACCTCTCCCATCTCATAGCGGCGAAGCTTCGATCTGTTACCTCCGCATCCAAACAGACATACCAGTCTGTGGGGATGATATTCTTTCAAAGTGGTCAGAAGACTCTCCAGAGCCATGGCATTATGCGCATAATCGATCATCAGAGTAAAATCATCGGATACTTTTACCATTTCGATACGGCCTTTTACCTTAGCTACTTTTAAGGCTTTGAGAATGTTCTCTTCCGAAACCTTAAAATGACGGCAGATCGCAATTGCTGTCAATGAATTGTAGATGCTGAATTTACCGGGAATATCTATCTCCACATGAAAATCCAGAAGTCCTTTCAGATGGTAGGAAATACCCAGATATCCTTTACCTCCGACCAGCTTTGCATCTTCCGCACGAAGGTCTGCTTCCGGTGAAAATCCATAAGTTTCCAGGCTGCATGTATGACCTTCAATAATCTTCTCGAAATGTTCATCATCTCTGTTTACAATTCCTACCTTGCACTGTTTCAGAAGTAAGGACTTGCATCTGAGATAATCATCAAAATCCTTATGTTCATTTGGTCCGATATGATCCGGCTCAATATTTGTAAAAATACCAAAATCGAAAACAAATCCCTGAGTTCTGTGAAGCATCAGTCCCTGGGAGGAAACTTCCATAACCACACAGTCACAGCCGGCTTCTGCCATCTCATGGAAATATTCCTGAATCACATAAGACTCCGGTGTTGTGTTCTTTGCAGGAATCACTTTGTCACCGATGATCGCTTCAATGGTTCCGATCAGTCCCACTTTATATCCGGCATTTTCCAGAATAGATTTTACCATATACGTAGTGGTTGTTTTTCCTTTTGTTCCTGTGATACCGATTGTTTTCAGTTTCTCTGCGGGATATCCGAAATATGCGGCAGAAATAAACGCCATTGCATATCGTGTATCTTTCACAAGAATGACTGTCACATCTTCCGGTGCTTCCACAGCTTCTTCCACGATCAGAACCTTTGCTCCTTTTGCAACTACATCCGGCACAAATTTATGGCCATCCACCACTGCACCGCGGATACAGATAAAAAGAGAGCCCTCTTCTACTTTCCGGGAATCATAAATCACATTTTTTACTTCCTGGTCTGTACTGCCCTGAAGACATGTATATTCCAGCTTTTCCAGTAAGGATATTAATTTCATTTTAATCCTCCATATCATTTCCTGCCTGCCTGAATTTCATACAGCCTCTGCGGCAATTTCGTTACTGTTCACTCCGTTCACAGTAACTTAGCCAAAATTCATTCCAGATTGCCTGTGGCAATGGAATTTCTTTAAAGTCAGGCAGAGGTGTTTTACTAAAGCGTATATTCTATATAAGAATAGCACACCTCCCCTGTCGTTTCAACGTTGTTTCTCTACTTCTGCTGTTTTTTTGTCTTCCTGTAACAAAATGCACTGACTCCGGACATGATTGCAAAAATCCCCAGTACAATATACAAAACCGTTTCTGTCTCATCTCCTGTACGTGGTTTGGAAGCAGTAGTATAAGCACTTCCGGACTTTGAGTCATATCCATAACTCTGGGAAGCCAGAGATGCCGGTTGCGGCGTAACTGTAACAATATTATCAGTTTCCTTTAATTCTACGTTTGCCTTAGATGTCATTGCCTGTGTACCAGTCTCATCAGATGTAACGATTACCTCATTGATCAATTCCTGACTTGCCATATATTGTGGAACAGTCACTGTGGCGTAAAGTGCAAAAGCCTCTCCCGGTGCGATCTGCGGAATCAGAGCCTGTGTGCCTGTGCTGTTTAATGTTACGCCCTCTTTCCTGACAAAGTTTGCCTGAATACCGGCATTTTGGAATCTTTCTGTACTGAGAACCGAATGAAGTGTCCGCTCACCCGTATTCCTGATGCAGATCTGATATGTGATCGTATCTCCCGGATATGCCTGTGTTCTGTCCGCAGTTTTCTCCACCTCAAAAGCTGCCTTTAATGCAATGACTTCTGTTTCGACTGATTTCTGACATCCAATACTTTCTTCCTTTCCCGGATATTTCGCTTTTACAGTTACTGTATGAATAAGCTCTCCTGCCTGCTCTTCTGTAAGCTGTACTGTCATCTGAAGATTTCTGATTTCTCCTGCCTTAAGACCTGAAATAATTCCCTGCATACCATTTACAGTAAATCCCTCTTCCTGTTTCCATTCGGCTTTTATATTATCCTGAGAAAAAACACTGGATATCTCTATATTTTCCAGAGGTAATTCTCCTGTATTCTCTACAGACAATATATAAGTAAGGTTCTGCCCTGCACGTACCTCTTTCGTCTCCTGCTGTAACCGGGCTGTGATCCCTGTTTTTGCCTCCTGTACGGAAAGCAGAGCTGAAGGAGTTTCTGCAACAGTCCGGGTTTCATCCCCTGATTTCATCCAGAAATACGCACCTGTCCCCTCCCAATCTTTGCAAAGCGGTGCATCCTGGCACAGAGGATAATCTGTTTTTACAGAAGAAATACGATATTCTTCACGCAGAGACACCGGCACTTTCATGGTAAAGATATCTGTTTCCGCATCTGAAAGTGCAGTCTCACAGGTCAGCTTTGTAATCTGGGTTGTCTCACCTTTCTTATTTTGTATCTGTACGGATTCAGCCTGCAGATCATTCTTTAACGCTTCTGCATTTACCTGAAAATATTCTGAAATATATACAGTCAGAAAATATCTGGTTTTATCTTCCCTGATCTCATTTTTGTTCTCCTGCTCACTCTGTTGTGTCTGTCCGTTTTCTGTGTCAGATCCTTCTGCGTTTTCTTCTGCCTTCCGGTATTCTTCGCTTTCTATATCTTCTATATCTATTACTGCACTCTCTGATTCACACTCTGTATTTTCGGAATCCACTTCATCTGTCGTATTTTCTGCTGCTTCTGCTTCTCTCACTTCTCCATCCCATGTACTATTTTCCATCTGCAACTGTCCGTTCTCCGAAGCAGTATTCTCCTGTTGACTTTTGTACAGTTCTTTCAGACCGCTCACTTCCAGTGTCAGTTCTGCCTGAAATTTCTCTTCATCGATCCACTGTGCACTCTGCTTTAATCCCACAGCAGGAACATATAACTCTGCAGCTTCAAATTCTGCTGCAGATACTGCTCCTGCTCCCAAAATCCCGACAGCAGCCGTTATCATGACTGCTTTTTTTAACTGATTCCATATTCTTTTTTCCATTCTCTCATTCTCCTGAATTTTTATTCTATGTCATCTGAGGTACTTCCACTGTCAGAATGATATCGGTACAGTATCTTTCGAGATTATAAGTTCATATCCACAGACATACGCATCTCTCCTCTCTGTTTTGCACAATAAATAAGATTTTCAGAGTTTCTGCTCAGGATTCAAAACCATCTCCCGGACTATCAATAAATAATTGGAAATTTTTGCACCGGACCGGTGCGTGAAAATAAGAATACTGATAACGGCTGTTGCCGATGAATCTACTTTAGCATGTCTATGCTATAAAAACAAGATACCACTTTTTATTTTTCGTATTTGTTTATAATTCTTTTATAAATTTACCGATTGTTTCAGAAATTCGACATACTTTGAACATAATTTTCCCATATAATAGGTCTTGGATAGATGAAAAACCACTCTCTATCTCCCCCCTCAAAAAAACAAAACAGCTCTCACAGAAATGTGAGAGCTGTTTGTTTTTTGTTACTGTTCACTGATAATATCCCGCGAGGTGTTTTTTGGGTTATTTTCTATTGCAATTCTACTGGCAGTCTTTTATAATGTAGGATATCAATATGATTGAATATTTATGATATCAGTGATAAAAAATTTCAAAAATCTTTATATATAAGATCACCCCGCAGATATCATATTTACAGAACATGAAAGAATCGAGGTAATTCCCATGAGCGAAAAAATTACAGTAGTTGCACTGGGCCACAGAGCATTAGGAACCACCTTACCGGAGCAGAAAATCGCTACAAAAAAAGCAGCCAAAGCTGTCGCAGATCTTGTAGAAGCCGGAAATCGTGTAGTCATTTCCCACAGTAACGGTCCACAGGTTGGAATGATCCACACAGCCATGAATGAATTTGGCAAAACACATCCTGACTATACATTTGCACCTATGTCCGTATGTTCGGCAATGAGTCAGGGCTATATCGGATATGACCTCCAGACCGCAATCCGCGCAGAACTTATTTCCCGCGGTATTTATAAACCGGTAGCTACTATCCTTACACAGGTTGTCATTGATCCATATGATGATGCTTTCGCTGAACCTGAGAAGATCATCGGACGTGTCCTTACAGAAGAAGAGGCTGAAACTGAAGAAAGCAAGGGAAACTTTGTCACTAAACTGGCTGACGGCACTTATAAAAGAATCCTGGCAGCTCCGAAACCGCAGAAAATCGTAGAGCTTGAAACAATCCGCACACTTGTAGATGCGGGCCAGGTAGTTATCGCAGCAGGCGGCGGCGGAATCCCGGTTATGGAACAGGGAATCGATCTTCATGGTGCAAGTGCGATCATTGAGAAAGACCTTTCCAGCGGACTTCTTGCACAGGAATTAAATGCAGATACTCTTCTGATCCTTACCAGTGTTGAGAAAGTAAGTCTGAACCTCGGTCAGGACAATGAAGAATATCTTAATACAATTTCTGTAGATGATGCTAAGAAATATATGGCTGACGATCAGTTTGCCCCAGGCTCCATGCTTCCTAAATTCGAAGCCGGAATCTCTTTTATCGAAAAGGGAGATAACAGAAGAACGATTATCACAGATATTGCGCATGCAAAGGATGGATATTTCGAAAAAACCGGAACTATCATTAAATGATTCTATAGCAATCCTCGTAAATAATACATTTAAGAGGATTGCTATATTTTATCTGACAATACAAAAAGACATATACCAGAGCAATACATATCATCTTGCCAGTATATGTCTTTTAATTATCATATTATGATGTCAGATTCAAAAGTTTACCCCTGACCTGATATTACATAGATTTACGTTCCGCAATCTCTGCCATCTTCGCTTCGTTCAGACGAGTATCACCATGCACACGGCTGTAGGAAAGATATCCGTTCATACGGTCAATCTTTGTCAGATTCTTGGAACCACAGACCGGACACACGTCCATTTCAAGTTCCTCATGTCCGCAGTCATCACAGTAAGCAAGGGAAAGATTTACTCCCTCATAATATCCCAAAGACATGGCTCTGCGGATCAGAGTACGTATTGCTTCACGATTATAATCGATCGGATAACGTACATACTGAATCTTACCGCCGTTGCACAACTCCCAGAATCGTCCCTCCAGATCCTGTTTTTCAATCGGAGTTACATCTTCAGTCACATGACAGTGGAAACTGTTGCTTACATAAGGACGATCAGAAACCCCTTTCACAATGCCATACATCTTACGGAACTGTTCCACCTGCAGTCCACATAAACTCTCTGCCGGTGTTCCATAAATTGCATAAAGATAACCATCTTTCTCTTTAAATTCATTTACTTTCCTGTTGATATATTTCAGCACATCCAGTGCAAACTGCCCGTCTTCAGCAATAGATTTGCCATTGTAAAGTTCCTGGAGTTCATTTAATGCAGTGATTCCGAAGGATGCTGTCATTGGTTTCAGAATCTTGCCAATCTTTTCATTCGGTTTCAGATGTCCACCGTAAAATCCTCCCTCACAATATGCCAGCGGGTTGGTTGACGCACGCATCTGTCCCAGATAATCATAGGTACGGATATGCAGATTACGGATCATCTCAAGATAGAAATCCAGCACTTCGTAGAAATCCCTGCTCTCTGCTCTGGCTTTGGCAAGGATCATTGGAAGATGAAGGCTTACCGCACCGATGTTAAATCTTCCCACAAACACAGGAACATCCTTATCATCTGCCGGATACATACCGCCTCTCTCGTACCAGGGGCTTAAGAACGCACGACATCCCATAGGACTTATAACCTTTCCATACTGCTTGTACATACTGGAAATATATCCTTTTCCTGACATGGACAGCCAGTCCGGATACATAGTCTTGGCAGAACAGTCAACCCCTGCCTCAAATACATCCTCACTGATCTTGCCTTTTCCATGGATATTTTCATCATAAAGGAATACGATTTTCGGGAAGAGTACCGGTTTCTTGCGTCCTGCCTTACCCTGTCCGCCTTTATGCACTTCAAGAAGAGAAATACTTGCCATCTTCTCGAACTGCTTTATTCCAAGTCCAAGAGTTACAGTTACAAATGGATAATCCCCTCTGGAAGATCCGACTGTATTCAGCTTATACTCAATCCCCTGCCATCCCTGGTCAAAATCTCTGCGGACTTTGTCAAGCGCATACTCAATCGCACGTTCTTCACGTCCTGTCCAGCTCTCGTCAGAGTATTTCATAAATTCCTGGATGTATTTGTCATAACTCTTCTGTGCATAAGGTGCAAGGATCTTATCTACTTCCGGTACTGTAAATCCGCCATACTGCTGAGCAGCAGTGCTCAGAATAATATCACCCATAACATCAAACGCAGTATCCAGCGTCTTAGGCTCATTATACCATACATTTCCCATCTCAAATCCGCCGCTGAGTACAGATGCCACATCAAAGAGACAACAGTTCATGGTATCCAGACGTGCAGACTGGTCATGAATATAAATATAACCGTCTTTACATGCCTGAAGTTCATTACGGTTCATAAAAAATTTGCGATAAAGTTCTTTGTTCAGTTCATTAAAGATCAGGCTTCGCTTTGTAGCTACAAGCGCACTGTCTGTATTGGCATTACTCTTATCGCCAATATAACGAATTGCCTGACTCTTGGTATATACATCATCCATCATATGGATAAAGTCGAGTTTGTAATTTCTGTAATCGCGGTAGCTCTTAGCCACTGCCGGGTTCACTCTCTCAAGTGCTCCCTCTACGATGTTGTGCATCTCCTGGATCTCTATCTCATTCTTTCCCAGTGCCTCTGCATGTTCTTCCGCAAACTGGCAGATAAATTCCTTCTCTTTATCCGAAAATGTGTATAAAATTCTGGCTGCCGACTTATTTACTGCTGCTACGATCTTCTGTGAATTAAACTCTTCTCTCGTACCATCTTTCTTTATAACATATATCATACCTTTTGCTCCCATATACAATATATAGTATTATTTTCTTTCGTTTACCACAATTTATTCTATATGTGGTACGTTTAACAAGTATAGCACAGTATCTGTCAAAAAGAAAGGGGCAAAAAATTATTCGTCATATTGCCGAATTTGATACATTATCAGAAAATTTTCTTGACCATCCGAAGCCACTGCCGATACCTCATCTCCTGTATGCAATTCCACTTTTTCTTTATGCTCCGATTTGTCAAATTTTACAGTTTCATCTTTTCCTGAAGATCTTCTAATCTTCATGGTAAGAGAACCTCCCCAGCCGGATTCCAGTATGTATATTCCAGGTTCTATCGTGAATTCATACTCTATATCTTCTGAATTCTCATCAGCTGCCTCTGTTATAGTGTAAGCCTCTCCGATAACATAATCTTCTCCATCAAAAATATAACCATACGGATCATTTGCTTCAAACTTCTGAGCAGAGACTGCTGTACCAACAGTATCATCCCCGTCATTCTCACCTGTTTCATCCGCAGTGCTGTCACCAAAAAGGCAGTCAAAATCCAAGCTGATATCAAACGTATCATAAATAAATTCCTCAATCCTGTATTCAATTGTATCCCACTGTTCCGCAAACAGTCCTGCTGCTACAATCAGAACCAATATAAGTCTCCAGAAATTTTTTGATGCCCTGGCTTCTTTTTTCTTCGGTTTCTGTGTTGTTTTCTGTGTTGTTCTCACTGCCGCTTTTTTTTCCGGCTTTTTTGTTGTTTTGTTTCTGTCCGGCAGAGGAATCTCGCTCTCTGCCATTGCTTTTCTCACTTTCGCCGAAGAATGCCGATAATGCTCTGACCTGTCTTCGTTCAGGTGATACAGTTCCATATCATTTCTATACGGCATTCCACAATATTTGCATCTGCCGTTTACAACCGGACCGCCACAAACCTGACATTTTTTTCCCATATATCTTCCCCCCTGTCAGATGAATTTATTTATTTTCATTGATTCTTATAAAATTATTTTAACATTTTACCCTGATCTTGCAAAGCTGAAATTGTCAAATGCCTACTTTCCTGTTATAATAGCTGAGTAAAAGACTATAGAAATCCTCTTAAAAATACATTTGAAAGGATTTCAAAATTGTAGGAGGAATCCAATAATGGAACAGATTAAAATTCCTGACGGGTATCAGTCAGCTTTAAATCTCCATGATACCCAGATTGCCATTAAAACTGTGAAAGATTTTTTTCAGCAGACACTATCACAGAAACTGAACCTGCTTCGTGTTTCTGCTCCTGTTTTCGTAAACCCGTCATCCGGTCTGAACGATAACTTAAACGGCGTAGAACGTCCGGTAAGCTTTGATATCAAAGGCCAGCCGGAGAATGCTGAGATCGTACACTCTCTCGCCAAATGGAAGAGATATGCATTACAGAAATATGGCTTTGCTCATGGTGAAGGACTTTACACAGACATGATCGCGATCAGAAGAGACGAAGATCTGGACAATATCCATTCCATATACGTAGATCAGTGGGACTGGGAAAAGATCATCAGCAAGGAAGAACGCAACATGGACACACTTGTTTCCACAGTACGTGCCATCTACAGCGTTCTCCGCAAAACCGAAAAATACATGGCTGTTCAGTATGATTACATCGAGGAAATCCTTCCGAGAGAAATTGCATTTGTCAGCACCCAGGAACTGGTCGACATGTATCCTGATCTAACTCCAAAGGAACGTGAATACAAGATTGTCAAGGAAAAAGGTGCCGTATTCCTCATGCAGGTCGGCAAAACCTTAACCAACGGAGAACGTCATGACGGACGTGCACCGGACTACGATGACTGGGAATTAAACGGCGATATCCTTGTTTATTATCCTGTTCTCGACATTGCTCTGGAGCTTTCTTCCATGGGTATCCGCGTTGACGAGGATGCGCTTGACAGACAGCTTACCATCGCAGGATGTGATGACAGACGCGAGCTTCCTTTCCAGAAAGCAATCTTTAACAAAGAACTTCCATATACTATCGGCGGCGGCATCGGCCAGTCCCGTATCTGTATGTTCTTCCTCAGAAAAGCACACATCGGTGAAGTACATGCTTCCCTGTGGCCGGAAGAAGTAATGAAAGAAGCAGCAGCAAAAGGAGTACAGCTTCTCTAAAAAAGCCGTAAACCTGGAATACTCAGAAATCACAGACACACAGATGTGTAAATACACAATGTATATCTGAGTGCCTTATCAGACAAATGTAACGGGGCGAATACAAAAGTGAATATTTTATTTTTTTTAACACCTAAAAGTGATGTAGCATATATATTTGAAAATGAGACTCTTCGTCAGACTCTTGAGAAAATGGAGCACAGGAAGTTTTCCTGTATTCCGCTTCTGAGTCTGGACGGGAAATATAAAGGAAGTATTTCCGAGGGTGATCTTCTCTGGGGAATGAAAGCCTTAAATGTTCCCGGACTGAAAGAAGCAGAGAGCATTTCCATTATGGCAATCCCGCGAAGAGCAACATATAAAGCAGTTCACGCAGATTCTGATATGGAGGATCTGCTGGACAAGGCAATCAACCAGAATTATGTTCCGGTTGTAGATGATCAGGGGTACTTTATCGGCATCATCACCCGTAAAGAGATCATCAAATACTGCTACAAAGAACTGAAGAAATATATAAAAGCTTCAAATCCCGAACAGACTGATTCTTTGGAAAATTAATCCGTCTGTCAGAGACATCCTGTAACCATTCCATAAAAAGAGCTGTCACATTGCAATTATCTGCTAATGCGACAGCTCTTTTTTACCATAGCATATCGTTCTGTATCATTTCTATCAATAATACATTCAAAAAACTTCCAGGCACATTTCGCTCTCCCATATACCGGATCAGGATATTATCCTGAATAGCGCAACGCATCAATCGGCTTTTTACGGGCAGCTTTATTTGCCGGATACAGGTCAAATGCAATGCACCGCCAATACCGCCAGCAAGCAGCACTCCCACGAGCGAAACAGTAATTACTTTCTTTTTTTCAGCATCTTATAAAACCTTTGAAAGAAAGTCTTTCAGTCTCGGATTCTTCGGATTTGCAAAAAATTCTTTCGGAGTATTCTCTTCCTGTATCTTACCGTCATCAATAAAAAGAACTCTGGTTGCCACTTCTCTTGCGAATCCCATCTCATGGGTAACTACAACCATAGTCATACCTGACTGTGCAAGCTCCTTCATCAGCTCCAGAACCTCACCTACCATCTCAGGATCAAGTGCGGAAGTTGGCTCATCAAAAAGCATCACATCCGGATTCATTGCAAGAGAACGTGCAATGGCAATACGCTGTTTCTGCCCGCCCGAAAGCATATCCGGATATGCATTGGCTTTGTCCGGAAGCCCTACACGTGCCAGAAGCTCATCTGCTTTCTTTGAAGCTTCATCCTTTGTCATCAGCTTCAGTTCTACAGGTGCCAGCATAATATTCTGTTTTACCGTTTTATGCGGAAAAAGATTAAACTGCTGGAATACCATTCCGATCTTCTGACGGTGTCTGTTAATGTCAACCTTCGGATCTGTAATATCAGTTCCTTCAAAGAGGATCTGTCCGCCTGTCGGAACCTCCAGAAGATTCAGAGATCTCAGGAAAGTAGATTTACCGGAACCGGAAGGACCAATGACGGCTACTACTTCTCCCTGACAGATATCTGTTGTAATTCCATCGAGAACCTGATTTGTACCAAAAGCTTTCTTCAGATTCTTTACCTGGATCAGTACATTCTTATCGCTCACTGGTTCTTAATCTCCTTTCCAGTTTATTCATACCCCATGTAAGGATTCCAACGATCACAAGGTAAATCGCTGCTGCTGCCATCAGAGGCCAGAACGCATTGTATGTACGGCTCTGAATCAGCATAGCTCCCTTTGTCAGGTCCATCATGCCGATGTAACCGATGATGGATGTCTCTTTGATCAGCACGATAAATTCATTTACCAGTGCAGGAAGTACATTCTTAAATGCCTGCGGGATAATGATCAGTCGCATGGTCTGGCTGAAATTTAACCCAAGACTTCGTCCTGCCTCTGTCTGTCCCTGATCAATGGACATGATACCGGAACGGACAATCTCAGCTACATAGGCACCTGAGTTGATACCAAAGGCAAGTCCGCCTACAATGATCTTGTTAATGCTTACAGCACCAAAAATTACAAAGTTCATGATCAGCAGCTGGATCATGGTTGGTGTTCCACGGATTACAGTCAGATAAACCCTACAGATCGCATTGAGGATCTTAAATGAGCCTGACTTATCGTGCGCAGAACGGATGATTGCTACAAGGAAACCGATGATCAGACCTACAATTACCGCAAATACTGTGATAATAAGGGTTGTTTTCAGACCATCCAGAAGCCAGAGATAGCGGTCATCTTTAATAAAGTTCAGATAAAAATCTTCTTTTACACTCGCTAATATCATAGGATTATTCATAAAAACCTCTGTTCCTAAAAGAGAGCTGTTGGCAGATCGTCAACAGCTCTGTTATTTGTTATTTTAATACTTATTTCTTTACAATAATTACCTGGCTTGCATCTGCATAGGTATCTGTAAAGTCAACGCTTGATTTACGGTCTTCTGTTACAGTCATACCAGCTGCACCGAAGTCTGCTTTGCCGGACTGTACTGCCGGAAGGATGGAATCGAATTCCATATCTTCAATTTTCAGTTCATATCCAAGCTTATCACAGATTGCCTGAGCGATATCAGCATCGATACCAACGATATCATCACCCTCATGATATTCATATGGTTCGAACTCAGCGTTAGTAGCCATTACCAGAGTTCCATTGGAACGGTCAACATCTTCCGGTGATTCATATGGAGTCTTACCGGCATCCTCACCAATGTAATTGTCCATGATGCTGTCGATAGTTCCATCCTCTTTCAGTTCCTTGAGAGCTCCGTTAATCTTGTCAAGAAGTTCATCATTGCCTTTCTTTAAGCAGATTGCATATTCTTCTTCCTCGAATGGCTCATCCAGAATCTTGATATCATCATTATTCTCAACAAATTTCTGAGCCGGCTGTGAATCGATGATCACACAGTCGATCTGTCCTGCCTTTAATGCCTGAACAGCTTCACTTCCCTTGCTGTAACGTTCTACTGTAGAACCATCTTTCTCATAATCAGATGCATCAAGGTCACCTGTTGTACCAAGCTGAACACCGATTGTTGCTCCTGCAAGATTATCTTTGGATTCAACTTTCTGAGCTGCGGATACGCTTCCTGCCATGGAAAATACCATTACTGCACTGAGTGCAAGAGCTGCAAATCTCTTTTGATCTTTCATCTTTTTTCCTCCTCGCATCCGAAAGTATATCTACGGCTGCCATCTTTTTTACCTTCTTCAGACAACAGCGTATAATTATGCGTTTCGGTTGTATATTTTTGTTTTTAATTTTAACATACTTTCTATAAAATGCAAGGTAAAACTTGAATAACAGATATATTTTCCATATAATGTATAATACATAACTGTTCCGGGAAGGGCAAAATGTTTTTTTACATGAAGGTCACAGAAAAACTTTCCCGATAAAAGATTCGTAATTTTCACTTTTTCATAACATTTTTTCTATATGATACAAGAGGTGTATAAATATTTAACCAAATAAGGAGGCTTTTCTGATGAAATTTACAAAAATGCATGGTATTGGAAATGATTACGTATATGTAAACTGTTTTGAGGAAACTGTGGAAAATCCTTCCGCAGTAGCCAGATATGTCAGTGACCGTCACTTTGGTATCGGTTCCGACGGACTGATCCTGATCAAGCCATCCAAAATCGCAGACTGCGAGATGGATATGTATAATCTTGACGGTTCCCAGGGTGCCATGTGCGGAAACGGTATCCGCTGTGTTGCCAAATATGCCTATGACTACGGCATCGTAGACAAAGAACATATTTCTGTTGCTACAAAAAGCGGCATCAAATATCTGGATCTTACTGTAGAAAATGGAAAGGTATCCCAGGTTAAGGTAAATATGGGTTCTCCGATCCTGACCGCCAGACAGATTCCGGTAGTGTCAGAGAAGGAGGAAGTTATCAATGAACCTCTGGATGTAAACGGAAAAATCTATTACATAACCGCTGTTTCCATGGGAAATCCCCACGCTATTGTTTATATGGATGATATTGACCATCTGGATATTGAAAAGATCGGCCCGGCTTTCGAGAATCATGTTGCATTTCCAGATCGTGTAAACACTGAATTTGTAGAAGTGATCGATGAACATACTGTAAAAATGCGTGTATGGGAACGCGGTTCAGGCGAAACTCTTGCCTGCGGCACAGGTGCATGTGCGGTAGCAGTCGCTTCTGTTCTGAACGGACATGTAGACGGTGACAGTCCTGTCACTGTAAAACTTCTCGGCGGTGACCTGCAGATTTTCTGGAACAGACAGGAGAATCTTGTTTACATGACAGGCCCGGCTGCCACAGTATTTGACGGTGAAATTGATGTAAGCTTTCTGAAATAAAAAACTGTCTGAAACTGCAGCAAATAACAGACAGCTTATCTGCTTCAGCTGCCGGTCACAATATTACGCAACAAAAAACGGATACACACCATTCAGCTATGGTTATGTATCCGTTTTTATCAACTTTTACACTGCAAATTCCAGTATTCTTTCCACAATAAATACCGCAGCACATGCGAATAACGCAACTGTAAGAAGACTTTTCTCCTTATATGCCGCGATCAGTGCCACAATAAATCCCACAGCAGCTGAGATCACACTGTCTGTGGCAAAAAGGATCGCCGGAAATGTCATGGCTGCCAGACATGCGTAGGGAACATAGTACAGAAATGATCTGATAAACGGATTTGTGATCTCTTTTCTGGAAAGAGCAAGCGGGAGCATACGGATCAGATATGTAACTGCTGCCATTACCAGAATGTAAATATAAATATTATGACTCATGAACACTCTCCTCCTCTTTCTCATCCTCTATCGGACAGAAGTATGCGGCAGCCCCTGCCACGATCAGTGTAGTAATAATGATCACAAAACCTGACGAAACCTCCGACAGAAACGGAATCACTTTAAACAAAGTGCTGATCAGCATTGCTGCCACGACAACTGCCAGTACTGCCTTATTCTGCTTTGCCGGAGGAATAATAATTGCAAGGAACATACCGTAAATAGCCACGCTGAGTGCACTCATCATAAAATCCGGAAGAAGATTTCCGGAAATTGCTCCTGCCAGGGTTCCAAGTACCCATCCCGGGATTGCCACACACATGGCACCATAATTATAAAATGCGCTTACCTTTCCGGGCTGACTGGCACTGATCCCGAAAATCTCATCCGTCACACCAAATGCTGCAATATAGCGGTGAACCAAAGATTCATCTCTTCTGAATTTCTGAGCAAGGGAAAATGACATCAGACAATATCTCAGATTAATGATCAGCTGTGTCAGTGCCATCTCCCAGTAAGAGCCGCTCATTACCATGATCTCAAGTCCTGCAAACTGCCCTGCTGAAGTCACGTTTGTCAATGAAATCAGCACAGCCTGCCAGATACTCAGTCCATCAGCAACTGCCATCATGCCAAATGTAAACGATACAGCAAAATATCCCAGTCCTATGGGAATACCATCCTTAACTCCTTTTCTGAAGCTTTCACTTCTCATGTTTCTCTCCTCCTGTCACCTTTTGTGATCCTTTGACAACTGTTTAACTCTTTCACAGCTACAACTTTCGTATTTACTGATACACACAGATAACCCGGAGAACAGTATTCTGTCTCCGGGTTTCAGTCAGGATTATCTGATATGTTTTATTGCATATGCATAAATTCTCTTATAAGTCCTCATAGAATAATGAACACCATCATCTGTATAACCGCGAAATTCACAGCGAGTCGTATAACCACATCTCATCAGATAAGAATAACTGTTGATCCATGTAAAATTCCCGTTCAGTCTCTGTCTGAGTCTGTTATTAAATCCGCGGATCTCAGACTCCTTCCGCGTGGATTTCATTGCCGTATTACATGGATTCACAGACATATAAAATAATTCACAGTTCCTGGCAGTCAGCTTTCTGGATAATCCATTCATATAAGAAGCATAGTCTGACGCAACAGAATCATAACTGATGGACTCCCTGTTTTTGTGGATCAGGTCATTTACTCCCAGATTGAAAATAACTGCCACCGGCTTCGCATTGTCATCCATCCCGCTTATTTCATTCAGCAGTTCCTTTTCTCCGTATTTTTTCATCCAGTCAAGCCCTTCTCCTGTCTTGCATACAAATCCAACTTTCTTTAAACTGTCAGAACTGCATTGCTGCTTCAGAGTACTGCGAAGCATTGCTGTGCGGGAATCTCCCACAAAAATAATCTTATCATATTTCTCCACACTGTCCGCAAGACCGCCTGCATAAATATCCGGTTCCTGATTCCATTTATACTTCACCGGATAAAGATGAATATTTTTCGTAACCTGAATTTTCTGATATGCCTGATACATTGGATTACAGGTCTGTCCGGGAACTGTTGACCATCCCAGAAATGTATATCCCCTCTTATTCACTTCCACAGGAAGAATCACAGAACCACCGCTTTTCACTTTCTTTTTTGTGATTTCTCCTGAAGTCTCTATTGTAACTGTTTTCGTGGATGTTTTTTTCTTTTGCACTGTTGAATTCTTAGCAGTCTGCATTATTGCCGCCTGTGCTACAGACGGGGGTGCTGCACATATTAATACACACGCCAGAAAAAATAATAACATTCTTCTTACACACATCTGTCTCTTCTGTTTTCTCATTATTGCCTTCTTTTATGATTTCATATATTATCTGTTATTTTTACCGGTACTTACAGCAATTTCGCTGTCTTTTCTCTTCACCATACTGCTTCCCAGTCAATTTGACCAAACAGTTGTATTTCAGTTTACATCATCTGACAGAAACAGTCAACAGTCTTCGCCACTGCCTTTACACACTGCCTTTACATTCTTTACAGACTCCATACAAAATAGAATTCTTACACTGCAGGGTAAATCCATGACTTTCTTCAATATGATGAGAAATTTCTTCCATAAAATGACATTCCAGATGAATGATCTTTCCACATTTTACACACTTCAGGTGCAGATGCTGTTCACATCCCCGTCCCGGTTCTACATACTGATAAGCAGCCTGGCAACCTTTCTCTGCAACATATTTGATCACAGTTCCATCCTTTGCAAGCTTGTCCAGATAGCGGTAAATGGTTGTGATATTTACCTCACTGTCATGTTTCTTCAGATACTCATCCACATCAGCAGCTGTAACCGTATGGTCATTACTGTTTTTCAAATATTCAAGTATTTTTCTGCGGCTTGTTGTCGCATAACTGCTTCCTGCCATAATTTTATCATTCCTCCTAAAATCAGCGTTACTGTTCACTCCGTTCACAGTAACTTAGCCAAAATTCATTCCAGATTGCCTGCGGCAATGGAATTTTGGCTTGTATGTCTCGGGATTTTGGCATATTCATGCCAAAACACCTCGCGGGATAGTGATGTGTGAACAGTAACAAATCAGCTTCTTCTGACAGGACAGACCCGGTTAATCAGAAAACAATTCCTGCAAATTCAATAATAATTCCCCAGAATACACCAAGTCCATAAAGTACTCCCACAATTTTCAGATTCTGAATCCTGTCTCTGTTCAAACGAAACAGAATCAGAAGCCCAACTCCTGCATTTACAAGAAGTCCCGCCATCATCGCCCCGGCTCCGATAATATGATCCAGATATAACTGGGTGATTACTACAGAAGAAGCGCAGTTGGGAATCAGTCCCACTAAAGCTGCGATCAGTTCACCTGCAATCGGTGTTCCTGTAAAAAGTCCTGCCAGTGTCTCTTCTCCGACTAATCCAATGATAATATTTAAAGCAAGAGAAATCAAGAAAATGTATACAAAAACTTTTAATGTGTGAAATGCTGCTGAAGAAATAACTCCATGTTCACAATGGCAGCGTTCTTCTTCACAGATTTCATGAATATCCACATCAGGTTCCTGTTTCTTCAGAATATGTGTGTAAACATACTCCAGCACCAGGCCGGAAACTATTCCGATCACCGCTTTGCAGGTCAGGATTTTCACAATTGTAACTACAGGAACTGCATTGGAGATCATGATTGGAAACATTTCATCTGAAGTAGACAGATACACCGCGATCAAAGTTCCCACTGTGATCACACGTCCGGCAAAAAGGCTGGATGCCACTGCCGAAAATCCACACTGTGGGATCACTCCCAGAAGTCCACCCCATACCGGTCCGAATTTTCCGGCTGTACGGATTCTCTTTCGTGCTGCCGCACCTGTCTTATGCTCCAGCCATTCCATAAACAGATAAGTAAGAAAAAGAAAAGGTAGCAGCTTGATGCTGTCTATTACTGAATCTAATATAATCTCTGACATATAGTTCTCCTTATATTTGCACTTTATTTGTATTTGCAACTTATTTACATTTGCAACTTATTTGCATTTCTGTATTATATAGTATTTTTATAATTTGTCAAGTCTGTAAACCATACAATTGAAACATTTCAAAAAAAAGACCATCTTTCAGATATGGGGGAAAATCCGGAAGATGGTCTTTTTATTCATGTTTTATTTATACAATATATAAGGATGTTATATCTGTATTATTCAGCAACTGCCTTAAATGCTTCATCAAGATCCTGAATGATATCGTCAATATTCTCTGTACCAATGGAAAGACGAATTGTATTTGGTTTGATACCCTGATCGAGAAGTTCTTCTTCTGTGCACTGGCTGTGTGTTGTTGTAGCCGGATGGATAACAAGAGATTTAACATCCGCTACATTGGCAAGCAATGAGAACAGTTCCAGATTATCAATGAAGTCCTTTGCCTTCTGCGCATCACCTTTAATCTCAAATGTAAAGATGGAACCACCGCCGTTCGGGAAATATTTCTTATAAAGCTCCTGCTGAACCGGATCTGTGGATACAGACGGATGATGAACTTTCTCTACCTGCGGATGGTTATTTAAGTACTGAACAACTTTCAGTGCATTCTCTACATGGCGTTCAACACGAAGTGACAGTGTTTCAAGTCCCTGAAGGAAAATGAATGAACTTACTGGAGAGATGGTTGCACCTGTATCACGAAGAAGAATTGCACGAATCTTTGTGACAAATGCTGCCGGTCCGCATGCCTTTGTAAAGCTTACGCCATGATAGCTTGGGTTCGGTTCTGTCAGAGATGCGAATTTACCTGATGCTTCCCAGTCAAATTTACCACTCTCAACGATCACACCTCCGATTGTTGTACCATGTCCACCGATGAATTTAGTTGCAGAATGAACAACGATATCTGCACCATATTCGATTGGTCTTACAAGGTAAGGTGTTGCAAATGTGTTATCCACTACAAGCGGAATCTTATGTGCATGAGCAATCTTTGCGATAGCTTCAATATCAACTACATCAGAGTTCGGGTTTCCAAGAGTCTCGATGTAAACAGCTTTTGTGTTATCCTGAATTGCGTTCTCTACTTCTTCAAGATCAAATACATCAACGAATGTTGTTGTGATTCCATAAGCCGGAAGTGTATGCTCCAGAAGGTTTGTTGTTCCACCGTAAATATTCTTGGCCGCTACAATGTGGTCACCCTGCTGTGCAAGATTCTCAATTATATATGTGATCGCTGCTGCACCGGATGCTACTGCAAGTGCCGCAGAACCGCCTTCAAGCGCTGCGATTCTTTTCTCGAATACATCTTCAGTCGGGTTTGTAAGACGTCCGTAAATGTTACCTGCATCTGCAAGTCCGAAACGTGCAGCTGCATGATCGCAGTTTCTGAATACATAAGAAGATGTCTGATAAATTGGTACTGCTCTTGCATCTGTAACCGGATCCGGACTCTCCTGTCCTACGTGAAGCTGTAATGTTTCAAATTTGAAATGTCTGTCTTTTCTTTCGATTTTTTTGCTCATGTGTATATCCTCATCTTTCTCTGATTTATAATAATCTTTTTCTCTGCAAAACTGATTCCGGCTCTTAAGCCCCTTATCTGCAAGTCATTTTTGTTTCTACGCTTTTCATATCGATTTGATATGATTTAGCATAGTTGTATATTACCATTTAATTCCTAGTACGTCAATAGGAAATTTTCTATAGCGTTTAATAGCTAATAACTATAACGTTTCCAAAAAACAGTGCAGATAAGACAGTCCGACAAAATGCGAAAGACAAGGAAAATCTGTCATTTAATACAATTTTCAATCACGCCGCCGCCTACAACGATATCTCCATCATATAACACAACTGCCTGCCCTCTGGTGATAGCTCTCTGTGGTTTATCAAAACGCACGTGCAGCACTCCATCTTCCGTCTGCCATGCTACGGCCTCCTGCTCCGGATGACGGTAACGGATCTTTGCTTTCAGTCTCATTGGCTCCTTCAGAGATTCACAGGAAATCAGATTGACCTTTGTTGCAGTCAGTTCCGAATGGAAAAGATCCTCATTATTTCCCAGAACCACCTGATTGGTCTTTGGAGAAATATCACACACATACAGTCTGGATGCTGCCGGAATACCAAGTCCTCTTCTCTGGCCAAGTGTATAGTGGATGATTCCTTTATGTTTACCAAGAATGTTTCCTTCTGTATCTACAAAATCACCCGGGATTGATTTACGTCCTGTGTACTGTTCAATAAACTTTGCATAATCACCGTCCGGTACGAAACAGATATCCTGGCTGTCATGCTTTCTGGCATTAACAAAGCCATGCTTCTCTGCGATCTCACGCACTTCCGTTTTGCGAAGCCCGCCAAGAGGCAGGGAAATATGCGCAAGCTGCTCCTGTGTCAGCATATAAAGCACATAACTCTGATCCTTCGTATCATCCACAGCTTTCTTTAATAAGTAACGGTTCTTCTCCTCATCATATTCCACACGTGCATAATGTCCGGTTACAATATAATCATACTCCAGTTCACGCATTCTCTGAAACATCTTGTCAAATTTCAGATAACGATTGCAGTCAATGCAGGGATTTGGCGTGGCTCCATGCTCATAGGCATCCACAAAGCGGTCCATAACATCCTCTTTAAACCTCTCGGAAAAGTTAAAAACATAGTACCTGATTCCCATTCTGTAGCAGACATTTCTGGCATCCTCCACATCATCCAGAGAACAGCAGGTTTTCTCTCTCTTTACTCCTATGTCCTCATTGTGAAATAATTTCATGGTAGCACCGATACATTCATCACCGGTTTCTTTTGTAAGCAGAGCTGCCACAGAGCTGTCCACTCCGCCGCTCATTGCGATAATTGCTTTTCTCATTTTTATTCCATCCTGTTCTGTGATCCGATTACACGGAATATTATTGTTTATGATAATTTTACTTATGTTATGATAGCTGTTCTGCAAAATACTGAACAGTTACATAAAAATCATTTGTACAGCATATCTATTCTAACACATTTATGTAAAATAAAAAAAGCCCTAAAAAGGGCTTTTTTATTTTACACAAATAATGGAGTAGAATAGTAACGGTCACCGGAATCCGGAAGAAGAGCTACGATTGTTTTTCCTTTATTCTCCGGTCTCTTAGCCAGCTGGATTGCCGCATAGAGAGCCGCACCGGAAGAAATACCAACAAGAATTCCCTCATGTTTGGCAATCAGCTTGCCAACTGTAAAAGCATCCTCATTCTCAACCGGAAAAACCTCATCATAAACCTCTGTATTTAATGCCTTCGGAACAAATCCCGCACCGATTCCCTGAATCTTATGCGGACCGCTCTTTCCCTGAGAAAGTACAGGGGAAGTTGCAGGCTCTACTGCCACTACTTTCACGTCAGGATTCTGGGATTTCAGATATTCACCAACACCGGTGATCGTTCCGCCTGTACCAACACCTGCCACAAAAACATCTACCTGTCCGTCTGTGTCTCTCCAGATTTCCGGACCTGTGGTCTTTTTGTGGATCGCAGGATTTGCAGGGTTATCAAACTGTCCCGGAATAAAACTGTTCTCATATTCCTTCGCAAGTTCGTTTGCTTTGGCGATTGCGCCATTCATACCTTTTGTTCCATCTGTCAATACGATTTCTGCACCGTATGCTTTCAGAATATTCCTTCTCTCAACACTCATTGTCTCAGGCATCGTAAGTATCACTCTGTATCCTTTGATTGCAGCAAGAGAAGCAAGACCGATTCCGGTGTTACCTGATGTAGGCTCGATGATCACTGCGCCAGGCTTCAGAACGCCTCTCTCTTCAGCGTCTTCGATCATACTCAGGGCGATACGGTCTTTGGCACTTCCTGCCGGGTTAAAATACTCAAGCTTCACAAGTATTCTCGCTTCCAGCCCAAGCTCTTTTTCAAGATTTCCAACCTCAAGAAGAGGAGTATTTCCAACCAGTTCCGCTGCATTTTTATAGATTTTTGCCATGAGTTCGTCCTCCTTATTTCATACTAAATATATATGAATTATATGTTATATACATAATATTCTATAAATCCACTGTTGTCAAGAGGGAAAATCAAATTACATAATCATTTCCCATCTCTTCATACCAGTCTTTAAGATCCTGCAATGTAACCTTATCCAGCACTCCCTCAATAGCTTCATCAAGCATCTTCCAGAGACGGAGTGTGACGCATTCCCCGGCTCTGCTGCACTGATTCGGTTCGTCCTCCAGGCAGGCTACCGGCTTCATGCTGCCCTCTGTCAGTCTCAGAATAGTTCCCACCGTATATGTTTCCGGCTCTCTGGCAAGCATATAACCGCCCTGTGCCCCTCTCAGGCTCTTTACATATCCCGCCTTCTTTAATGATGAAATAATCTGTTCCAGATATTTTTCTGAAATATTTTCCCTTGCAGAAATATCTTTGATCTTGACCAGTTCTCCTGTATTATGAACTGCAAGATCAAGCATAAGTCTCAGAGCATATCTTCCTTTTGTAGAAATCTGCATTTTTCAAAACCTCCTGATTAACTTTCGTCGGATTATCATTGTTTTCTTTTATTATATAGTATTCCTATTCATATAGTCAAGATATATTCAACTTTCCTATATGAATATACAAAAAATCACAGAACCATCCCCAGTCCTGTGATTCTCTCACTGTCTTATACAGTATTATTTCTCCAGTTCTTCTACTGAAGTAAATACATTAAATCCATTATTCTTAAGAATGCATTCTGTCACTGCGCCATCCTCCGTCTGAAGAATTACTACAGGTCTGAGATCTTTTCTGTGGAAAGAAGTATAAATATAGTCAAGACTTACATTACTGTCTGATGCTACTTTCAGGAGTTCATCCAGACCGCCTACCTGATCTTTCATATCAACTACGATCGCCTGTGTAATACGATTCATATATCCACTCCTGTTTAAAACAATTTCCGCTTTATCCGGATCGTTGCAGATCATACGGAAGATTGCAAACTCCGGTGCATCGAAGCATGCAAATCCATAAATATTAATCCCGTTATCTGCAAGTATCCCTGTCACTCTTTTCAGACTTCCTGCTTTATTTTCCACAAATACAACATTCTGTTTGATCATCTCTTTTATCCTCCGGTCAACTCTCTCAGTATCTTTATAATCCCTCATCCACATATTTCTTAATATTGGATGTATTTACATATTTCGTCATATGCTCACCGTCTGTGATCACCAGAGTCGGAGCCTGCATAATTCCAAACTCCTTCACCATCTCCGGATTCTTCTCCGCATCAATAATCTCGAACTCCCTGCCTTCCAGTATCTTCTTCGCCACTCTGCAGTTCGGACAAGTACTGGTTGTAAACAGGTATTTATGTGATGCCACAGGTTCTATCTTCACATCATCCTTAGTCACAGTAACTACACTGGCATGAACCGGCTGTATTTTTCTGATATCTGAATGCATCACATCATAAAGCGTACGGTTCTTATACTCCTGTGCTTTACCGTCATTCCAGTTCTGTACAGGTCTGTAATATCCTGTGATACGACTGTAAACCTCCGCCTTCTTACCACATTTCGGACAAGTGAAATGCTCTCCGCTGATGTAGCCATGTTCCTTACATACAGAATAGGTCGGCGAAATCGTATAATACGGCAGTTTATAATTCTCTGCGATCTTACGTACCAGTGCTGCTGCTGCTTTCCAGTCAGGAAGCTTCTCACCGATAAATGCATGGAATACAGTACCCGATGTATAAAGCGTCTGCAGATCATCCTGAATATCCAGTGCATCAAAAATATCTGTGGTATATTCAACCGGAAGATGAGAACTGTTTGTATAATAAGGAGTATCCCCTTCCTTGCCTGCAGTCTTAATATCCGGCCAGCGTTTTCTGTCGTGTTTGGCCAGACGATAGGCAGTAGATTCAGCAGGAGTTGCCTCAAGATTAAACAGTTCTCCTTCGTACTTCTCCTGATAATCGGACAGACGTTCCCGCATATGAAGAAGAACTTCTTTTGTAAACCTCTGCGTACGCTCATCAGACATATCTTTTCCCAGCCAGCGGGCATTCAGACCAACCTCGTTCATTCCCACCAGTCCAATGGTAGAGAAATGATTGGAAAAGCTTCCAAGATATCTCTTTGTATAAGGATATAATCCCTCATCCAGCAGCTTACCAATTACTTCACGTTTAATATGCAGAGAACGTGCGGAAATATCCATTAAGCGATCCAGACGATTGTAAAACTCTTCCGGTGTCTTGGAAAGATATGCGATACGCGGCATATTTATAGTTACTACCCCCACAGAACCGGTACTCTCTCCTGATCCGAAGAAACCACCGCTCTTCTTGCGGAGTTCTCTCAGATCCAGACGCAGACGGCAGCACATACTGCGGATATCACTTGGTTTCATATCACTGTTAATATAGTTTGAGAAATACGGTGTTCCATATTTGGATGTCATCTCAAAAAGAAGGCGGTTATTCTCTGTATCAGACCAGTCAAACTCATTTGTTATGGAATAGGTCGGAATAGGATACTGGAACCCGCGTCCGTTGGCATCCCCCTCGATCATGGTTTCAATAAATGCCTTATTGATCATATCCATCTCTTTTTTGCAGTCTTTGTACTTGAAATCCATATTCTTTCCGCCTACGATAGCCGGAAGCTCTGCAAGATCATCCGGTACTGTCCAGTCCAGCGTAATGTTGGAAAAAGGTGCCTGTGTTCCCCATCTGCTTGGGGTATTGACTCCATAAATAAAAGACTCAATACATTTCTTCACTTCCGGATAGCTTAAATTATCTGCCTTGACAAAAGGTGCCAGATAAGTATCAAAGGATGAGAAAGCCTGCGCTCCGGCCCATTCATTCTGCATAATCCCAAGAAAGTTTACCATCTGATTGCAGAGAACACTCAGATGCTTTGCAGGTGAAGATGTAATCTTGCCTTCAATGCCGCCAAGTCCCTCCTGGATCAGCTGTTTCAGTGACCATCCTGCACAATATCCGGTCAGCATGGACAAGTCATGAATATGAATATCCGCATTTCTGTGTGCATCTGCGATTTCATTGTCATAAATCTCAGACAGCCAGTAATTTGCAGTAACTGCACCGGAGTTGCTTAAGATCAGACCTCCAACTGAATAAGTAACTGTGGAGTTCTCCTTTACACGCCAGTCCTCAACCTTCACATAACTGTTTACGATTTCTTTGTAATCCAGAATCGTTGACTTCATGTTGCGAACCTTTTCCCTCTGCTTGCGGTAAAGAATGTAGGCTTTTGCCACATCTGCATATCCGGCCTGAATCAGCACATTCTCCACACTGTCCTGAATTTCTTCTACTGTAATCTTATTATCTGTAATCTTTTTCTGAAAATCAGAAGTAACACGCAGCCCTAAGAGATCAATCATCTCTTCGCTATAATTTTTCTCTTTTGCATCAAAGGCTTTATGGATAGCCGCTGTGATCTTGCCTATTTTAAACTCATCCACTTCGCCATCACGTTTTACTACCTGAAACATATCTAATGCCCCCATTTTCTCTTGTTAATCTGTTTCTCCTGCATATTCTTACCGGAGATATTTCTGTCGTTACTGTCCACTTTGCTCTGAGTAACACTGTAGATTCATTGTATCAGAGTATCACCGGTTCGTCAACACGCAAAAATACCACATAATGTTCCTCATTTTCGCGAAAGGCACAATATATGGTATTTTTCTTATTTTTCAAAATATTTTTTTATACAACTCTGGCATAGATTTCTTTCGGCACCCTTGCCTTCACAGCAATCCCTTCCTCTGTGTATTCCTCTGAGATAAGCTGCCCATATTCGCGGATCAGCTGGATTTTTCCTGCTTCCTGATAAGGGAAAAGGCGCTCCACATAAATCTGTTCTTCAGCAAGAAGCTTCTCCAGAAGATCATTCAGATCTGCAAGACCCTCGCCTGTCTTTGCAGAGACCTTCAGCGTATAGTCTGATTTAAAATCTCGCAGTACGCATGCCCCCGGTGCATCCTGCTTATTAAAGAGTGTAATGATCTTCTTTCCCATCACTCCCAGTTCTTTTAATGTCTCATATACCACATGCATCTGCATCTCTGCCTGCGGATTGGAAGAATCTACCACATGGATAATATAATCTGCATATTTGGCCTCTTCCAATGTGCTCTTGAATGCTTCGACCAGATGATGCGGAAGCTTATGGATAAATCCAACCGTATCTGTGAGAAGAATCTGCTGTCCGTCCTTCAAATTCAAAAGTCTGGTAGTTGGATCCAGTGTAGCAAACAGTTTATCCTCTGATAAAACCTCTGAGCCTGTCAGTGTGTTCAGCAGCGTAGATTTTCCCGCATTTGTATATCCTACGATCGCAGCAGTCTTCATATTGCCTCTGGCCCGGCTGGAACGGATCAGTTCCCTGTGTTTCTCCACCTGGGATAATTCCTGCTTCAAAGCAGAGATCCTTGTACGGATAAGACGACGGTCTGTCTCCAGCTTTTTCTCTCCCGGACCTCTGGTTCCGATTCCACCTCCCAGACGGGAAAGAGATTCCCTGAGACCGACCAGACGGGCAGATCTGTAGCGAAGCTGTGCAAGCTCTACCTGTATTTTACCCTCACTGGTTATAGCTCTCGCTGCAAAAATGTCCAGAATCAATAATGTCCTGTCCATCACCTTACAGTCCAGTTCCCGCTCCAGATTATTCAGCTGTGCAGGAGAAAGTTCGTCATCACAGATAATTCCGGTTGCATCCATAGCATATACCAGTGCACGTACTTCCTCTATCTTTCCTTTTCCAATATAAGTTCCGGGATGCACAGACTCACGATTCTGAATGATTCTTCCCACTGTAACAGCTCCCGCAGTTGATGCAAGCTCCTTCAGTTCATCCAGGGATTCTTCCACATTATCATGATCATCCGTCTGCACTCCCACAAGAACCACCCGTTCTTCAAGCTTTCCAAATTCTTCCATAAATTCTCCTCAGTCAGATGGATATTACACACGCGTTTTAAGAAATGCAAGTTCCTTCTTAACAGTTTTATCTTCCGGGTATAATTCCAGATATTCCTGTGCTTTCTGTAAAGCAGTCTGAAAATCCAGTTTCTTCTCATAGACTACGATCTCATTAAACAGCAGACTCTGCATATCCTCCGCTCCTGCCTCATGGATTCCGCTTTCTATATCAGAAAGGGCACTGTCATAATCCCCATCCTCTATATCACACAGTGCAAGTCCGTTAAATCCTTTGGCTCCGTTTTCTGCCTGTGATACATACTGCTGAAACATTGCTTTTGCATTTGCGCTGTCTCCTTTATCCATATATACCATACCAAGCAGAACCAGTGCCTCCGTATTATCGCCGTCTATGGCCTGTTTCAGTTCACTTTCAGCATTTTCATAATCATCCATATAATAATAAACTCTGCCGCGGTCACAATGATCCTCTGCATTTTTTGCAGTTCCTGACAAAGCAGCTTCCAGATAACGGGTTCCGTCTGCTTCCATATCCCTGTTCAGATATGCTCCGTAGATCTGGATAGCTCTGTCATAAGTTGCATCTTCGCCGTAGGCCTGTTCAAAATTAGCAGAAGCTTCCTCATAGGAATCCATGGCCAATGCTGTTTCTCCCGTAAGGAAATACAGATCCGCATCCATTTTATAGTTTTCTGCCAGAGTCTGGCAGTCTTCCAGTGCTGCCTCATAATCCTTTACTTTGAGATAAGCCACAGCTCTATACGACAGAATATCTTTTTTTAATGCTTTGCCAACTTTGTCACATTTAAGCGCATCATTGAAATATGTTATGGCTTCTTCATAGTTTCCAAGCTTGAGTTTCGCTACACCTGCACCTCTGTACGACTGTGCAGGCTTCACTCCTTCAGAAATTGCTGTCTCGTATTCTTCAAGTGCTGCCTCATAATTTCCCTGTTCCAGATCCTGTGCAGCCTGTTTATAATTCTTCGTATCTCCCACATTGCAGCCCGTCAGAAGTCCAAGGCTTAAGCAGACAGCAGTCAGAAATAATCTTTTTTTTCTATTATACATGTAATTCCTTTGCCAGTAAATCAGTCAATGAGCAATCCTTCGGATTCCATTACCTTTACTACATGATCAACATTCTCAAGGCAGAGTTCATCTGTTCCGGCTTCTACCATAACACGAATCAATGGCTCTGTGCCACTCTCGCGTACCAGAATACGCCCATCACTTCCCAGTTTCTTTGCAACTTCCTCTACAGCAGCAACTACCTTCGGATTCTCTCTCGCAGTCTTCTTGTCTGCCACCCGGACATTTCTGAGAAGCTGTGGATAAACCTTCATTTCCCTTGCCAGATCACACAGAGTTGCTTTCTTCTCTACACACGCTTCCATTACCATGAGAGAAGTAAGGATTCCATCACCTGTTGCAGCGTAACGGCTGAAAATAATATGTCCGGACTGCTCACCGCCAAGACTGTATCCATTCTCCATCATATTCTCTGCCACATATTTATCTCCTACTGCAGTCTGCTCATATTTCATACCCTCTCTCTCCAGAGATTTGTACAGACCGAGGTTTGACATAACAGTGGTTACTACTGTATCATCTTTTAATCTGCCCTGCTCCTTGAGATATTTTCCACATACATACATAATCTTATCACCGTCGACCACATTTCCCTTATGGTCAACAGCAATACAGCGATCTGCATCACCATCATAAGCAAAACCGATATCCAATCCATTGTCCACAACATATTTCTGCAGGACTTCAATATGGGTAGAGCCACAGTTTGTATTGATATTTGTACCATCCGGCTGGTTATTGATCACATAAGTCTTTGCCTGAAGTGCCTCAAATACACTCTTTGCAATAGCTGAAGAACTTCCGTTTGCACAGTCAAGCCCTACTTTAATGCCTTTGAAATCCCTGCTTGGAATAGAGATCAGATGTCCGATATAACGATTCCTTCCTGAAGCAAAATCCACAGTGCGTCCAATATCTTCTTTAGTTGCCAGAGGAAGATCCTCGATCAGGCCATCCAGATATGCTTCAATCCTTGCTTCTACTTCCGCTTCAATCTTCTGTCCGTTTCCATTGAGAAGTTTGATACCATTATCATAGAATGGATTATGGCTTGCGGAGATCATAATACCACAGTCAAAATCCTCTGTACGTACTGCATAGGAAACACTTGGGGTCGTCGTTACATGAAGAAGATATACATCTGCACCGGACGCTGTCAGACCTGCAACAAGTGCATATTCAAACATATAACTGCTTCTTCTTGTATCTTTTCCAATAACAATCTTAGCTTTATGGTCTCTTCCATAATACCAGCCTACGTAGCGCCCCACCTTAAATGCATGATCTACTGTCAGTTTAACATTTGCTTCTCCACGAAATCCATCTGTTCCAAAATATTTTCCCATAATTGCTCTCCTTTACTTTTTACAATATCCTCTGTTTCTGCACTGCATACTGTATTTCCCGGATCACACCCAAAACTGCTTTTAATCAGATCAGACATGTCTCCTGCGAAAGCTGCAGATATCTGCTTAACTTATTGATAAAGTCCCTGAGGATATATACCCGCTTCTGTAAGATTTTTAAATGCTCTCGTTACTGTTTCTTTATCTTCCTGATAGGTTACACCAAACCATGTATCCTTTGTCTCCAGGACATCAACTTTAGCACTTTCATTTTTGATCAGATGGTCAACTAACTCCGGAAGCAGATATTCCTTTTTTGTATCTTCCGGTGCGAGTCCACTGAGAAATTCTGCAAATCCTTTCTCGAGAACCTCCATAAAGTCCGGCGTCAGTCCCCACATATTCATGGACACCAGATCCTTTACATCCAGTTCCTGCACACTTCCGTCCGCATTTCTTGACTCTGCACCTGTGGCAGTCTTAAATATATCATGCGTCTCTGTCACACCTGTAAGCTGTCCATTCTCAATATGGCAGATTCCTCTGGTAACGCTTCCATTATCGCTCAATGTATTTCCAAGCCTGAAACCGGCCATGCAGATGTGGAGTTTTCCGTCCTTTTGCTGTTCCTGCACAAGATAATCATGCACCTTCACATAAGCTTCTTTCCCATAATAATCATCTGCATTGATAACAATAAATGGCTCATCCAGAACCTTCTTTGCAGCAAGTACAGCCTGTCCGGTTCCCCAGGGTTTCGTGCGGTCAGCCGGTTTCGTAAATCCCTCCGGCAGATCATCAAGTTCCTGGAATACATATTCTACTTCCGTAATTTTCTCAATACGCTCGCCGATCACTCTGCGAAACTCTTCTTCCAGATCTTTACGGATAATAAACACTACTTTGTCAAATCCGGCTTCCAGCGCATCGTGGATGGAATAATCCATAATAATCTCTCCACATGGTCCCACCGATGCAAGCTGCTTGATTCCTTTTCCAAAACGACTTCCGATTCCTGCCGCCATAATCACAAGTGCTGTTTTCTGCATAAATATTTTCCTCCTGACATTCTTCTCTCATATCAATACTTTTTCTGTCATCTTCTGTCACATACCCTCTCCGCAATATTCTATTCCGCATCCTGAAGATTACTTAATTTTGCTGCCTGATCTGCTGCGATCAGACTGTCAATGATCTCATCCAGATCCCCGTTCAGAACATTCTCCAGTCTGTGCAGTGTCAGTTTGATTCTGTGGTCTGTCACACGGCCCTGTGGAAAATTATAAGTTCTGATCTTCTCTGAACGGTCACCTGTTCCAATCTGGCTTCTTCTTGCCTCAGCCTCAGCATCATGCTGTTTGGCAAGCTCCATCTCATACAGACGGGAGCGAAGAACTTTCAGTGCTTTATCTTTATTCTTAAGCTGTGACTTCTCATCCTGGCAGGAAATTACGATTCCGGTAGGAATATGTGTCAGTCGCACAGCAGAGTCTGTTGTATTGACACACTGTCCGCCGTTTCCGGATGCACGGAACACATCGAATTTACAGTCATTCATATCCAGATGGAAATCGATTTCCTCTGCTTCCGGCATAATAGCAACTGTACAGGTAGAGGTATGGATACGTCCGCCGGATTCTGTTTCCGGAACTCGCTGTACACGATGTACACCACTTTCATATTTCAGTCTGGAATAAGCACCTGCACCTGTAATCATAAATGTTACTTCCTTAAATCCGCCGATTCCGTTCTCATTGAGACTCATCATTTCTGTTTTCCAGCGGCGGGATTCTGCATATTTCACATACATACGGTAAATCTCTGCTGCAAAAAGGGCAGCTTCATCCCCACCTGCACCTGCACGGATCTCCACAATAACGTTCTTGTTATCATTAGGATCTTTCGGGAGAAGAAGGATCTTAAGTTCATGCTCCAGTTCCTCTACATTCTTCTTTGCCTCAGACAGTTCTTCCTTCAGCATTTCCCGCATATCTTCATCTTTCTCTTCCTCAAGCATAGAAAGACTGTCCTGTATCGTTTCTTTGTTTTTCTTATACTCCCGGTAAGCATCTACTATCGGCTGCAGATCGCTCTGCTCTTTCATCAGCTTCTGAAAATGTTCCTGATTATCGGTAACTCCCGGCTCTCCAAGCTCATTAAGCACCTCTTCAAAACGAATGAGCAGATCGTCTAATTTATCAAACATATTTATCCTCCTGTAATTTCTTTCGCCCCAGAACCACCCGGTCCAACCCGGCCAGATCCTGCCTTATCTCAATATCTTCAAATTTATATTTCCGCAAAAGAGCTGCCACATCTTCTCCCTGGCTGCATCCGATTTCATATAAAAGCCAACCACCCGGAACAAGATGATCCTGTGCCTGTTTCGTGATAGCCCTGTAAAAATAAAGTCCATCTTCCATACCATCCAGCGCCATACGCGGATCATGCAATTTTACTTCATCCATAAGATCTTCAATTTCCGCCGTAGGAATATATGGCGGATTTGATATAATCATATCATAAGCTCTGCTATAATTTCTATTACTATTTTCGCATTCTGTCATTTTTACAGTATCTTTTACAGCAGTCCTTTTCATATACTCTGTTCCGTACACAATGTTCTGCATTTCAGAAAACAGATTACTCTGTACGAATTCCGCATGCTCTGCCACTTCCAGTGTCCGTGCATTCCGCACAGCCACTTTCAGTGCCTCATCTGACAGATCCACGCCTGTTCCGTGTGCATCAGCTCTCTCCTTCAGAATACTGATAAGAATACAGCCGGATCCTGTACACATATCAAGAATATATGGATTTTTCACAGCTTTCATGCATTCAAGAGCGGACTCCACAAGTGTTTCCGTATCCTGTCTGGGTACCAGTACATTCTTATCCACATAAAATTCATGCCCCATAAAAAAAGCCTGATGCGTCAGATGCTGCAGCGGTATGTGTCCCGCACGTCTGCTGATCAGTTCCAGATATCTTTCAGCAACACTTTCTGTGACACTTTCTTCTCCGTATGCAAAATAATACGCCCGGCTTTTTCCTGTGACATATTCCAGGAGAAGCCAGGCATCCAGCCCGGCTTCCTTAATCCCCGCCTGTGCAAGGATCATCTGTCCTTTTTTTAATAATCCTGTCAGAGTTTCTCCGTTCATTGTTCTGCTTCAACTCCAAATTCTTCCTTCAGATATGCTTTCCAGTCAAAAACCGCCTCTACAGCCCTGATCGCAACCTCTGCCATATCTGCTGTCGGTTCCTTAGTTGTAAGTTTCTGCATTGCCAGACCCGGTTTACTGAAAAAGTCAGCAAGTTTGCTGTCTGATCTTCCAGCCCACTGAATAATCTCAAAAGATATTCCTGCTACAACCGGCACCATAAGAAGTCTTCCAAACAGTCTCACCCAGTAAAATGGAACCAATACAAAAATAAAATGCAGAAAAATGCTGACCAGCATAACCAGAAACAGAAAACTGGTTCCACATCTCTTATGCAGTCTGGAGCTTGCAAGAACATTATCCACCGTAAGCGGCAGTCCATGTTCCACACAGTTAATACACTTATGCTCTGCTCCATGATACATAAATGTTCTCTGAATATCCTTCATTCTGGAAATCAGAAGCATATATCCCATAAACAATGCAAGCTTTACAAATGCCTCAACTATTGTAACTGCAAATTCCGAAGCGCCAACCTTTCTGCAAAGACTTGCAAGGGCGTATGGCAGCAGCATAAAGGCGGCAACTGATACCACGATTGAGACAGCAACTGTCACATATAACAGCCATTTGAACTGCTTATCTTCTTTTGCCTTTTTTGCAGCAAGCTCCTCTTCTGAAAGAGCAGCGTTCTTCTGCTTATCCTCTTCGTCCTCCTCATCCCCTGCGATCTCCGCTGAATACATCAGACATTTTGTGCCGACCACCAGAGAATCCACGAAGCTTACCACACCTCGGATCAGTGGATATTTGAGAAATTTTGCATTTCCGAATACACATTTGTAATCTTCTACTTTTAATTCAATCTCATTGTCCGGTCTGCGGACAGCAATGGAATATTTATCCTTATGGCGCATCATAATGCCTTCCATTACAGCCTGACCGCCGATGTTTGATGATTTCATTATTTTCTCCCAAAGAAACAAGAAAGGCTGAGATTTCCCAACCTCAACCTTCTCAATTCTTACTATATTCTGATTATTTGTTCAGGCCGTATTTCTTATTAAACTTATCGATACGTCCACGAGCCTGAGCTGCTTTCTGCTGACCTGTATAGAATGGATGACATTTAGAGCAGATTTCTACGTGGATGTCCTGTTTTGTAGATCCTGTTACGAATGTGTTACCACAGTTGCAGGTTACAGTTGCCTGATAATAATTAGGATGGATTCCTTCTCTCATGATTTTCACCTCTCTGTAAAGATTCTATTTTCTATTCGTATTCATTTGACGAATTTACTATTAAACAGCTTTATGAGTATAACATATCGTCCCATGGAATGCAAGTTATTTTAAAATTTATTTTAAAATTTATTTAATATTTTTGTTACTGAGAACGGAGCGAACAGTAACTGTTTTTTTACAACGTTTCAGATAAACTTCTGTTTTTTTACAGTCTGCACAAATTCAGCATTATTTTTCGTACGGGTAAACATATTCAGGATCTGTTCTACCGCATCTTCTGACTTCATTCCATTGAGGGCTTTTCGCATAATGTAAACCGCTTCCTGTTCTTCTTTACTCAGCAGCAGATCCTCTCTTCTTGTACCGGATTTCTGGATATCAATTGCAGGGAATACCCGCTTTTCCTGCAGTTTTCGGTCAAGCACCAGTTCCATATTACCGGTTCCCTTAAATTCTTCATAAATTACATCATCCATTTTACTTCCCGTATCCACAAGCGCTGTAGCAAGAATAGTAAGGCTTCCGCCCTCTCTCATATTTCTGGCCGCACCAAAGAAACGTTTCGGCATATGAAGAGCCGCTGGATCCAGACCACCGGAAAGAGTTCGTCCGCTGGGCGGTATGATCAGGTTGTATGCCCTTGCCAGTCTTGTAATAGAATCAAGAAGAATTGTAACGTCTTTTTTATGTTCCACCAGACGACGTGCACGTTCTATTACCATTTCAGACACACGTTTATGATGTTCCGGAAGCTCGTCAAATGTAGAATAAATGACTTCCACATTATCGCCACAGATGGCCTCCCTGATATCTGTAACCTCCTCAGGACGCTCATCGATCAGAAGAATGATCAGATGCATGTCCGGATTGTTTCTCAGAATAGACTTTGCCACATCTTTCAGCAAAGTTGTCTTACCGGCTTTCGGAGGAGATACGATCATTCCTCTCTGTCCTTTACCGATAGGGCTGATCAGATCTACGATCCTCATGGCAACTGTGCCGCCCGGTCTTTCCATTATCAGTCTCTCATTTGGAAAAATCGGTGTCATATCTTCAAAATTATATCGTCTCTGCCCTTCACTGGGATGGAATCCGTTGATAGAGGTCACATATAGCAGGGCACTGAATTTCTCTCCCTGTGTTTTGATACGGATATTCCCCTTAATAATATCACCTGTTTTCAGGTTAAATCTGCGTATCTGAGAAGGTGATACATAAATATCATTTTCCCCCGGAAGATAATTCTCACATCGGATAAACCCATATCCATCCGGAAGTACCTCAAGGATTCCGTCTGCTCTCTCTCCACTGTCAAGCTGTACTGCCTCTGCCGGGGCATGATACTGTGTACGTTCCGGTGTTTTGTTATACTGGGGGATTCTCTCTCCGTTACCTTCCACTTCACTCTGCTGCGGTTTCTCCCGGACTGTTTCCTGTTTTTTTGTCTCACCTTCCAGTTCATCTTCGTGAAGCATTCTCTCGATCAATTCCGGTTTTCTCAATGCTGAAACCCCTTTTAATCCTCTGGCTTTTGCCAAATCCTTTAAAGTTGCCAGTGATAATGATTCATACTTTTCTCTCATAAAATAATCCTCTGCTTTTTGTTTTGATTGTTAATATTGATAATTATTTTTATTTTTGTTTTTCTGATTTCCTATGTATCTGAGCAATTTATTCTTTATTAACTTTTCCTGTAACAGTTAGTGGGATAATCTGTCTGAAGCGACACGAATATCAGATCTGTAGCAATGCATATCGCAGGAAAATTATACTCCTGCTCCTGTGTCGACAAGTTAATTCCTATAATAATCCTGTCTGCACACCGGTATCTTTATATTTATCTTAGCACATCTTCTTCATAATTGACAATACCATATTATTCCAAATCTTTATTATTGGCAAGCTATTTTATACGTCATAAAACTGATATTATCGACATAAAGACAGAAATCCGGAGACATAAAATATGTCCCCGGATTTCCGCTAAATCAGATATTAACAGCACTTATTAAGAGGGCAATTAATGTACCAGATTTCCCACCAATCCATAAGAAACAATATACATAATCACAGTTGCCATGATAATCCCACAAAAAATTGCCAGAGAGGACTTCTTAATATCAATTTCCAGAAGAGAGGCGATCAGAGAACCTGTCCATGCCCCTGTTCCCGGAAGCGGGATTCCCACAAACAACATCAGTCCCCAGAACTCATATTTCTTTACCTGATCACTCTTTTTCATTGCCCTGTCTTCCATTTTTATAACAAGCCCCCGAAAAAGTTTCGTTTTTTTCAAAATCCTGAAAATCTGTCTGATAAACAAAAGGATAAAAGGAATCGGAATAATATTACCGACAATACACAATGGAATTGCTTTCGCAGCCGATATTTTAAGCAAAGAAGCCGCAAGCAGTCCTCCCCTGAGTTCCAGCAGCGGAATCATTGAGATTATAAAAACTGCCCCTTCCGGTGAAATATATTGTGACAGATTCTGTGAGAACCAATGTACCAGTGCTTCCATAAAACCTCCTAACTTTTACTTCAGATAATCCTTCAAAAAATCAATAAATTTCTGCATTTCTTCCTTTGTTCCAACAGTGATACGAAGAAAATTGTCAATTCTGTCCTTCTGGAAGTAACGAACATAAATATGCTGCCCTCTCAATACCTCAAAAAGTTCTTTCGCATGGCAGGTTTTATGCGTAGCAAAAATAAAGTTAGACATAGAATCCTGAAAAGAGAATCCCAGTGCCTTCAATTCTTTCTTTGTCCATTCTCTTGTCTCTATGATTTTATTACATGTCTCATCAAAATATGCTTTATCTTCAACTGCCGCCACACCTGCAGCAATCGCTGTACGGTCCATAGTATAAGAATTAAAAGAATACTTCACATCATTCAGGAATCTGATCAGTTTCTCATTTCCACACGCAAAACCAATTCTCATCCCAGCCATAGAACGCGACTTGGAAAATGTCTGTACGACCAGAAGGTTGTCATATTTTTCAATCAATGGAAGCGCCGACTGACCACCAAAATCCACATAAGCCTCGTCCACGATCACAATCACATCAGCATTATGGCGGATAATATCCTCCACTTCCTCCAGCGGCATCTCCACACCTGTCGGCGCATTCGGATTCGGGAATACAATTCCTCCGTTTTCTCTGAAATAATCTTCCGTCCTTATATGAAAGTTCTCATCCAGTGCCGGTCTCTCATATGGAATGCGAAACAGGTCTGCCCATACATCATAAAAAGAATATGTGATATCCGGAAAAAGAACCGGCTTCTGTGAATTAAAGAATGTAAGGAAACTCATGGCAAGCACATCATCGGAACCTACTCCCACAAAAACCTGTTCATCCTTCAGCCCGTAATTCTTTGCAATGGCATGTACCAGTTCTCCTGCTGTAGGATCCGGATAAAGTCTCATAGTATCTGTATCCATCTCCCTCAACGCCTTCTCCACTCCAGGTGCCGGCGGATACGGATTCTCGTTGGTATTCAGCTTGATCATATCCGGCTGATTGGGCTGCTCGCCTGGTGTATATGGTATTACTTTACGTATATTTTCTTCCCATCTGCTCATTTATCTGATTCCTTTCATGTTTTTTATTGTTTTTCACTTTCGTCAGTATAACATTAATCTCTATTTTCGTAAATCAACTTTTTGCATTTTACTGATTGACAAACCCACTTTGCAAGTTTATAATAGGCGGCAGAAAAGATAAGAAGAATCAAAACGTTGAAGAGAAGAGTACGCTGAGGAACGTTACAGAGAGAAATGTATACCGGTGCAAGCATTTCATCGCGAACCAGCCGAAGACCACCTCTGAGTGACTTTAATACAGTCCGGTGATTCCGTTACCATCGAATGAAGCGGTTCTGATCAGATGATTTATCCATCAGTAATATATCAGAACAACCGGGGTGGAACCGCGAGTAATGTTATCTCGTCCCCTACAGTATTTAACCGTACTGTAGGGGATTTTTTTATTCTTTCTTTTACCCCTTCGCAGTACAAAAACCTGTTACTGTTCACTCCGTTCTCAGCAACACGCTCCGCGGGATATCAACAGTGAACAGCAACTATAACAAATCCATACTAACGTAAAGGAGATAATCATCATGATCGTAACATTAAAAGACGGCTCAAAAAAAGAATACGCTGAAGCAAAATCCGTAATCGACATTGCTTACGACATCAGCGAGGGACTTGCACGTGCTGCCTGTGCAGGAGAAGTAAACGGAGAAGTTGTAGACCTGAGAACAGTTATTGACAGTGACTGCGAATTAAACATCCTGACAGCAAAAGATGAAAAAGGACTTGCGGTTCTCCGCCATACAGCATCCCACGTACTTGCCCAGGCAGTACAGACCTTATTCCCGGATGCAAAGGTTGCTATCGGACCTTCTATTGATACAGGATTCTACTATGATTTCGACTGCCCTCCATTCTCCCGTGATGACCTGGATGCAATCGAAAAAGAAATGAAAAAGATCATCAAAAAAGGCGCTAAGATTGAACGCTTCACAAAATCAAGAGAAGATGCCATCGCATACTTCCAGGAGAAAAATGAACCATACAAGGTAGAACTTATCGAAGATCTTCCGGAAGGCTCCGAAATCTCTTTCTATTCCCAGGGAGACTGGACAGACCTCTGCGCAGGTCCTCACCTTATGAGTGTAAAGGGTGTAAAAGCATTCAAGCTTCTCTCCTCTTCCAGCGCTTACTGGAGAGGCAGCGAAAAGAACGCAATGCTCACACGTATCTACGGAACAGCTTATGCTTCCAAGGATGAGTTAAAAGAACATCTGGAACAGATGGAAGAAGCAAAAAGACGTGACCACAACAAACTTGGCCGTGAGATGAAGATCTTCACAACTGTAGACGTGATCGGTCAGGGACTTCCACTTATCATGCCAAACGGTGTGATCATGATGCAGGAGCTTCAGCGCTGGATTGAAGACGAAGAAGCAAAACGCGGATATATCAGAACAAAAACTCCGTTAATGGCAAAGAGCGACCTCTACAAGATTTCCGGACACTGGGATCACTACAAAGACGGCATGTTCGTTCTCGGCGACGAAGAAACAGACAAAGAAGTATTTGCGCTTCGTCCTATGACATGCCCATTCCAGTACTATGTATACAAAGCAGAACAGCACAGCTATCGTGATCTGCCTCTTCGTTACGGCGAAACATCCACTCTGTTCCGTAATGAGGATTCCGGGGAAATGCATGGTCTGACACGTGTACGTCAGTTCACGATCTCCGAAGGTCATCTAATCGTAAGACCTGACCAGATGGTAAAAGAATTTAAAGACTGTATCGCACTTGCACAGTACTGCCTGCAGGTTCTTGGTGTAGAAGAGGACGTAACCTATCACCTTTCTAAATGGGATCCGAACAACAGAGAGAAATACATCGGTGATGCAGAAGTGTGGAATCAGACAGAAGCTCATATCCGCCAGATGCTTGAAGAACTGAACATTCCATTTACAGAGGATGTTGGAGAAGCTGCATTCTACGGACCTAAGGTTGATATCAATGCCAAAAATGTATACGGAAAAGAAGATACAATGATCACGATCCAGTGGGATGCTCTTCTTGCTGAACAGTTTGATATGTACTACATCGATGAAAATGGTGAGAAACAGCGTCCATACATCATCCACCGTACATCCATGGGATGCTATGAGAGAACACTGGCATGGCTGATTGAGAAATATGCAGGTATGTTCCCGACCTGGCTCTGCCCGGAACAGGTTCGTGTAATTCCGATCTCTGAGAAATTCCACGACTATGCCGCCAAAGTGGAAGCACAGTTAAAAGAAAGCGGAATCCGCTGCTCCGTTGACCAGCGTTCCGAGAAAATGGGCTACAAGATTCGTGAAGCACGTCTTGCAAGAGTTCCATATATGCTCATCGTCGGTGCCAAAGAGGAAGAAGAAGGCAAGGTTTCCGTAAGAAGCCGTTACCTTGGTGATGAAGGAATGAAAGACCTTGGTGATTTCCTTGCAGCGATCAAAGAAGAAATCAAGAATAAAACAATCCGCAAAATCGAAGTACAGGAAGAGAATAAATAATCTTCCCTTTCAGATAAGTACAGAAACTGTTATTTCTGTTAAAAACGGGGCTGTCGTCAATGAACTTTTGGTTCATACGACAGCCCTGTTTTATTATTCTTTCACTTTTTCCTCAAAATATCAGCATTTTAACCGAATCAAGTAAGTCCTCTGGGAGGTTGCAAAAAGCAATAATCAGTGAGGGATTTGCTTGTATCAGGAGGAATACCAGCTCCTTCTGATATCCAAAAGACAGAAAATAGTTTTACGAAAACGAATAAGTTTAGTTTTTTTACTTTTCACAATTAAATCAGGTAACTTACTTGCTTCGTTCAAATCAGACTATCTCCCGTATCATTCAGTTTTTTACAAAAATTGTCGTATTTTTGCCTGTCAGGAATCTCACAATCATTATCTCCATTTATGCGAAAATATTATGAAAATTTTCGCATAAATAAAACTTTCTTTTTGTGAAATTAATAAATTATTATAAATTCTTTTTTGTGCAACAGGGATAAATTATGCAAATATAACTAAAACTACTTGATTTTTTCTGAAAACGTGCTACGATAAACTTACAAAAACGATTTAGGAACGAAAAACAAAAAACACAAGTCAGGAGTCTGACCAGACTGAAAACTCAATATGGGGAAATATCAGGCAAAAACTGAAAATCAATCATTACAGGGAGGTAATAACATGATGAAGAGAAAAGCTATGGCAATCACATTAACAGCAGCTATGCTTGCAGGCCTTACAGCAGTTCCTGCATGGGCTGAAGATGCAGCAGCAGACGAAGGTAAAGTTTTAAACATTTATTGCTGGAATGAAGAATTCAAATCCCGTCTGACTGACCACTATCCCGGATATGAAGAAGTTGACGGAACTCATGGCAAGATTGGAGATGTGGATGTTGTATGGAACATCACTCCTTCTGATGACAATGCGTATCAGAATAATCTGGATGAGACTCTTCTGAAACAGGCCGATGCAGCAGCAGATGACAAAATCGACCTCTTCCTTGTAGAAGCAGACTATGCTTTGAAATATGTAAATACTGATTATACAATGTCTGTGGCAGATCTGGGAATCACAGATGAGGAAGTTGCAGACCAGTATCAGTACACCAAAGATGTTATGACAGATTCGGATGGCAACTTAAAAGGTCTTTCCTGGCAGGGCTGCCCGGGTGCTATGATCTACAGAAGAGATATTGCAAAAGAAGTATTCGGAAGCGATGATCCGGCAGAGGTTCAGAAGAAAGTTGCAGACTGGGATACATTTAAGGCAACAGCTGAAGAGCTGAAGGAAAAAGGCTATCAGATGACTTCCACTGTAAATGATGCCTACCGTGTATTCTCTAATAATGTAACTTCCCCATGGGTTGTTGACGGAAAGATCACTGTTGATGACAATATCAAAAACTGGGTAGATATGTCCAAGGAAATGGTTGATGCCGGAGAAACAGCTACCTATGAATTGTGGAGTGATGACTGGAGCAAGGGCTTCTTCAAAGACAGCAATGTATTCTCATATTTCGGACCTGCATGGTTCATCGACTTCTCCATGAGTGCTGACCAGGATGGTTCAGTTGGTAAAGATGGCGGCTGGGCTGCAACAGAAGGACCACAGGGCTTCTACTGGGGCGGAACATGGATCACAGCAGCTACAGGCACAGACAATCCTACACTGGTTGCTGATATCATGAGAACGATGACAACTAACGTTGACGTTATGAAAGAAATCGTTACTGCTGATAATGACTTCGTAAACAATAAACCTGCCATGGAAGAAATGGCTAAAGATGAGAACTACGGCGATGCAGTTCTTGGTGGACAGAATCCTCTGGCTATGTTCTGTGCAGGCGCTGATAAGATCGATCTGAGTAACATGAGCATCTATGATCAGGGTTGCAACGAAGAATTCCAGAATGCCATGAAGAACTACTTCGAAGGCAACGCATCTTATGATGAAGCTCTCGACCTGTTCTATAAGGCAGTTGTAGAAAAATATCCGGAACTTTCCTATTAATTAAACAGCAATTAAACAGTAAAACCTGTGTGCCTGCCTGACCATCAGGCAGGCACACTTTGAATTACAGCAGACTATGGAGGAAGATAATGGCAAAGAATAATAACCATAAAGCGGTCAGCTATAACAAATGGGGATATATCTTCCTGATACCATTTGTAGTAGTATATCTCATATTCCAGCTCGTTCCGCTTATCAGTACAATTTATAACAGTTTCTTTGAAAATTACAGATCTGGATTAACGCAGATAGGACCGAATTTTGTGGGACTTGCCAATTATGCAAAACTCTTTCAGGGTGGTGATATCTGGATCTATTTTAAAAACACAATGATCATGTGGGTAATGGGATTTATCCCGCAGATTCTGGTTTCCCTGCTCCTGGCTGCCTGGTTCTCCAATCCAAGCCTCCGGCTTAAGGGACAGCGCTTCTTCAAAACAGTTATTTATCTGCCAAACCTGATCATGGCATCCGCCTTTGCAATGTTATTCTTTACCTTATTTGCAGACGGCGGTCCCATCAATGCAATGCTGATGCAGTCAGGAATACTGAAACAGGCATATTCCTTTTTCAGCCATGCCTGGAGTGCCAGAACCCTTGTTGCAGTCCTGAACTTTCTGATGTGGTTCGGAAATACAACTATTCTTCTTATGGCAGGTATGATGGGAATTGACTCCTCGCTTTACGAGGCAGCTGAAGTAGACGGCGCAACTTCCTCACAGATTTTCAGAAAGATCACTCTTCCACTCCTTCGTCCAATCCTGATCTATGTTATGATTACATCCCTGATCGGCGGCATGCAGATGTTCGATGTACCTCAGATCCTGACAAACGGAACCGGCGACCCCATGCGTTCCACTATGACACTGATCATGTTCCTGAACAAGCATCTGTTCAGCAAGAACTACGGAATGGGTGGTGCATTATCCGTATTCCTGTTCATTATCACAGGAGTACTCAGCCTGATCGTATTCCGTTTTAATAAGATAAAAGACTGATGGAGGTGAGAAGAATGAATGAAAAAAACTCCAAAAATAAAAAAGGAATGAGCATGAAAGGTCAGCGTACCCTTGCCTATATCGTACTAATCATCATTTCCTTCTTCTGCCTGTTCTGGTTTTATGTACTGTTTATCAATGCCACCAGATCTAATGGCGCACTAAAAAAGGGATTCACAGCCATTCCCGGAGGACATCTCATTGAGAACTGGAAAAATCTTCTCGCAGGAACACTCCCTGTATGGAATGGTATGTTCAACAGTATTTTCATTGCTACCTGCTCAGCTGTTTTATGCACCTATTTTTCAACAATGACAGCTTACGCTATCCATGCATACAATTTTAAAGCAAAAAAATTTATGTTTACTTTTATCCTTGCAGTCATGATGATCCCAACTCAGGTAACTGCTCTTGGATTCCTTCAGCTGTTGGGAAAAATAGGTCTGGACGACTCCTTTGTCCCACTGATCGTTCCAAGTATTGCTGCTCCTGTTACTTTCTTCTATATGAAACAGTACATGGAAAGCAACCTTCCTCTGGAACTTGTGGAAGCAGCACGTATTGACGGTTCCGGTGAATTTAATACCTTTAACAAAATCGTATTCCCGCTTATGAAACCGGCTATCGCTGTGCAGGCAATTTTTACCTTTGTACAGAGCTGGAATAATTACTTCATTCCGGCGCTGGTCCTTCACTCAGATAAAAAGAAAACACTTCCCGTACTGATTGCACAGCTTCGAAGTGCAGACTTCCTGAAGTTTGACATGGGACAGGTGTATGTAATGATCGCCTTTTCCATCTTCCCGGTCATCATTGTTTACATTCTTCTTTCCAGATTCATTGTAGAAGGTGTTTCCGCAGGTGCGGTTAAGGGTTAGATGCTGATACAACAAAAGCTGTCTGTTCCGGATGCAAATACATCCGGAATCCAGACAGCTTTTTTAATTATTTGCAGTACTGTTCTGTAATGATGTTACTATTTACAGCTCAGAGTTTTATTTTCTTAGATCTCAGCCAGTTTCAGCAGATCCGGGATCTTGGATTCCCAGCCAAGTGCCATGATATGTACACCCTGACAGTATGGCTTGCACTCTTTGATAATACGTGCAGCGATCTCAACACCTGTGATACCTGCTTTTGTCTTTTCTTTGTCTGCTTTCAGTTCCTCGAGCATTTCGTCCGGAACATGAATGCCGGCAACGTTGTTGTTCATGAATTTAGCCATTCCAGCGGACTTCGGAATGATGATACCAACCTGTACAGGTTTTCCGAACTGTTTTGCTTTTTCCATGAATTTGATGAATTTCTCCGGTTCAAATACTGCCTGTGTCTGGAAGTATTCTGCACCTGCAGCTACTTTTCTTTCCATTTTTGCAAGCTGTGCGTCAACGGAATCGCTGCATGGAGATACAACAGCACCCTTGGAGAATTTTGGCGGCTCACCAACCAGTTCGTTTCCGCCAAGATCCACACCGGATTCCAGAAGCTTCACTGTGTGAAGAAGGGATACGGAGTCAAGGTCGAATACAGGTTTTGCCTGTGGGTGGTCACCCATCTTTGTATGGTCACCTGTGAGGCAAAGGACGTTGTCAATGCCCAGCATTGCAGCGCTGAGAAGATCAGACTCCAGAGCGATACGGTTTCTGTCACGGCATGCAAGCTGGAAAATAGGATTCATGCCTGCATCCTTGAGAACCTTACACATTGCAAGAGATCCAAGACGCATAACAGAAGACTGGTTATCAGTTACGTTAACTGCATGAACATCCTTGAGGTATGTTTTTGCTTCTTCTACCAGCTCATCTACGTGGATTCCTTTTGGCGGTCCTACTTCTGCAGAAACTACAAATTCACCACGGTCGAATAATTCTTTCATTTTCATTGTACATTGCTCCAATCATTATAATCTATTTTAACTCATCGTCTGTTGCAAAGTTATGAATCTGTGTCGGACATTTCAGCGCGTCAAGGCGTCCGATCTCTTTCAGACGTCTGTAGATGCGTTCCCATCCACATTCCATCTCGCTGTCCACTTCACATTTACCGTTCTTGGAACCGCCACACTGGCCGTTCACAAGGCTCTTTGAACATGCTGTGATCGGGCAGATCCCGCCTGTCAGGTTCAGGTAGCATTCACCGCACTGGTCACATTTGTACTCTAACGGTGTCACGCCCTGGAAACCAGGTACCGGGTATGTATCGCAGGCTGCACAGACCATCTTGTCTTCCAGATATTCTGAAACGGTCTGTACACCAACACCGCAGGAGAATACCAGAACCAGATCTGCTTCCTGGATCTTGCTCATATGTTTCTTAAGACGTAATTCCATATTTTCCGGATTACAGATGTAATCAGTTGTCATGATTCCTGTCACATTTCCTTCAGCAGCAAGTTCCTTCTGAAGTCGGGCAGCCTCTTTTTCCGGAAAACGAACTTCTTTACATCCATGACAGTTGATAATGAAAACTTTCTTTCCGGCTGTCAGTGATGTAATCGCTTCTTTTGCTTTTAACTGGGTAATCAACATATTACTTCATCCCCCTTACTGCATTTTTTCCGGCTTTGATACTGTTAATGATCGGAATCTTGGAAGAACAGATATACTGACAGCATCTGCACTCAACACAATCCATAACGTTCATGTCTTTCATGCCCTGCCAGTTCTCGTCTTTCGCATATTTCACGAAATACAGAGGTGAAAGTTCCATCGGACATACATCTACACAGCGTCCGCACTTGATACACGGCTGTTCTTTTGTCTCATCCGGTTCAATGGCAATGATACCATTGGAGCCTTTCATCATCGGTACATCCAGTGTGTTCAGAGGGAATCCCATCATTGGTCCGCCCATCTTAACCAAAACATCGTCATCTGTAAATCCGCCGCAGTAATCGATCAGCTCTCTTACGCTTGTACCGATCTTGATAACAAAGTTTCCAGGATTCTTGATCTTCTCGCCTGTTACTGTAGCAACACGCTCAACCAGAGGCATTCCTGTCTGGATCGCATCGGAGATTGCTTTTACTGTACTGATATTATCTACTACAACGCCGACATCTGCCGGAAGACCGCCGCTTGGAACAATTCTTCCCATAACGCGCTTAATGAGAGTTTTCTCAGCGCCCTGCGGGTATTTGGTTCTTGCAACAAATACTTCCATGTTTCCGATGTCAGCAACTTTTTTCTGCATTAATTCAATGGCATCCGGCTTATTATCCTCGATAACGATGATACCCTTCTCGGCACCTGTTGTCTTAAGGACTGCTTTCAGACCAAAAATAATGTCATCTGCATACTCAAGAAGTACTCTGTGGTCTGCTGTTAACAGAGGCTCACATTCACATCCGTTGAGAAGGATGGTATCTACCGGTTTGGCAGGTTTAAGTTTGACACAGGTCGGGAAACCTGCACCGCCCATACCAACGATTCCGGCTTCACGGATGATATCAATGATTTCATCCGGAGTAAGATTGTCAAGATCACCATGTGGCTGTACGGATTCGTGCAGAGTATTTTTTCCATCCGATTCAATGACAACAGCCATCACTTCGCTTCCACGTGTGCCATGCATACGCGGTTCAACAGCAACTACGGTTCCGCTTACGCTGGAATGTACCGGAGCACTGATAAATCCGGCAGCTTCACCGATCTTCTGACCAACTTTTACAGTGTCACCAACCTGAACGATCGGATTAGCCGGTGCGCCCAGATGCTGTGACATGGAGATTACAACTGTCTTCGGATCCGGGAATTTCTTCAGAGCGATATGCTCACTGAATTCCTTACGTTCTGACGGATGAACACCGCCGTAATATCCGTCCAGTCTTTCTTCTCTGATGGACTTCACATAGTCGTTGATCACTTTGAAATTAACTTTGGAGAAATCACGAACCTGTACAGGCTGGTTTAAGAATTCTTCCAAACGTCCCTGTTTTGCAAGTCTCTGGTAAATCTTCTCCCATGCACAGTCCTTATTCGGATCTACTTCGCATTTTCCATTCTTTGCTCCACCGCACTGTCCATTGACAAGACTCTTTGAACAGTCAACGATCGGACAGACACCTCCGGTAATGTTCAGATAACACTGCGCACATGCGTCACAGCTCTTCTTGGTAAGTGCCATGCCATGATGACCTCTGTAGTTAAGAGTGTTGCTTGCAGCAACTACCGGCTTACCTGCCAGATCCGCAACGGTCTGAATACCAAGGCCACAGGAAATTACTACTACATTCTCTGTACCTTCCGGAATCAGATCCTGTAATTTTCTTTCTGTGTGCATCTTGTTGCATAAGAAATCAAATTTCGCACTGCCTGTAACGTTCTTTCCCTGATCTGCAGCGAATTTCAGGAATTCGTCACAATCCGGTTCGTCAACAGTTTCAAATTCTTTGAAACATTTGTTGCAGGCAATCACAAACAGGTTGTCCTTACCGTCAAGCACTGATGCAAGTTCATCATTGCTTTTCAGTTTGTACTTAGTATAGTTTTCCAATTGCTCACCTTCCTTATGATAAAATAGTAAAAATTATATCCTTATGGTATCTGCTCTTATACGTTCCCTCCATCTCTCTGCACTCAAAAAAAGGGCCAATAAAACCAGATAAATAAGTTCAATATATATTCCTTAATAAATGTATCACAAAATGCTCATTTTATCCAGTTTTATTGGCAAATTTTATAAATTTCTTCTATGGTTTCATCCTAAATTTCTATAAAGTATGGATATTTGTGCTGAATGGGGCAGGAATGATTTTTTATTTCCGGTCAGAGGTAAGACATACAGGTACCGGATCTCGGATTTCCATTCTGTCAGGTTCTACCAGGCAGTCATAAGCCAGAATATGCACTCCTGCCTTTTTCGCCTCCTGCAGGGTTTCTCCAAATTCCCGATGAGTCTCCCAGTTGGGCTCAAACATGTCAACTCCCTTCATCTGGATCACCAGAAGCAGATAAGCTTCGTATCCTTCCTGCATACAATGGATCAGCTCCTTCAGATGCTTCACACCTCTTTCTGTCGGTGCATCCGGGAAACGTGCTATATTGTCAGATTCCAGAGTGACACCTTTTACTTCTATAAAAGCCTTACGTTTCTCTGAGCAGACATAAAGATCAAATCTGGAATTTCCATAAGTCTTCTCAGGCGTTACCTGAACCTTTTCCGGAAAAAGATGTCCTGCTTTTACCCACTCCAGTGCTGCCTTATTGGGAATCTGAGAGTCCATATTGATCAGACCCCTGCCCTTTTTATTTACGCAGATCAGATCATAGGCTGTCTTTCTCGCCGGATTGCTGCTCTTTTCCAGAAAGACCTGTACCCCCGGAATCAGAAGCTCTCTGCACCTGCCTGTATTCTTTACATGAACCGTTTCCACCTGTCCATTGATCTCCACATGTGCAATAAAACGATTGGGGCGGTCTATGAAACGGCCCTCTGTGATGTGTTCGTACTTCATATTTTCTGATTGACCACGCTTTCTATTTTTTCTTTGTTCTTTTTTACACACTGTATATACCATAGCATGTTTTCCTCATATCTACAACATTCTCACCTTGGGAAACTATTCTCCAGGCAAAGTGCCCCCGAGGATGTCAAGTCATTGCTACAAAAAATATGCGGCTTTTTTGCCACGAAAATGGCTTAAAACCGCATATTTCTGTATAGAGGACGTTATATAATTGTCACAAAGTAGGTGGGGAAGATGTTACGTCATTGCTACAAATATCATTCTCCGCATAACGATTTTTTATAAATCATTCCATTCTTGTGAAAGCGGAAAATGATAAGCCATATCGAAAGCTGAAATAGCTGCTCTATTTACATCCAAAATTTCAGTAAAATCTCGATCTTGCCCTTTAATTCCTTTTTTTCCTAACCCCGATAATAATTGTTCAGCTGTTTCCAACATTAAAACATGTAAATTTTTTGTTTCAGCATAGGTTTCCAGAACACTATTTTGACATTGTTTATGAAGACAATAAAGATAATGCCTAAATGCTTCTTTTTCGCCAAAACCTGTTGATGATGGTAAACTTCCATTGAACAACATTTCACTATATTTATTTTTCATCGTTACTGGAGGTTCAATTCTATCTAATAGGTCCATACGTTTTGCAATGTCTAAAAAAGGAATTTTATACTCTGATAATGCTTGTGGACAATAATACCATACCGCTCGACGGCTAGGCTGTTTATCATCTATTGTTTCAAAATGTTCTGGCTGAAACCATCTTAAATTCAAAAAATTTCCTGATGCAATTGCATCACATTTTGCTAATGCCATACATAATAATTGATGACTTGCATAACCCACAATCGTCATCTTCCGCTGTCTCTTAATTCCTGCTACTAATGACATAATATTAGACACCCACAATGGTCGATCCACCAAATAATATCGTTCCGGATGTTCGCATACAATATATACACCTTCTACATCCCATTCTTCAACATACTCTATCACCCGTTCAATCTGGCTTTCATCATTAAGTACATCACTACTCAATGAAATTGTGTGTATATACTTCATATCAGGTGCATATTTTTTTGCACTTTCTATTATTATTTTCTGTATTTTATTCCATAAATCGTCTATTTTCTTAGCAGTAATGGAAGGCAACAAAAACGCTTCTGCCTCAACTTCGTTATTTAATTTTGATAGTTCTTCTACTACCGTATCAAATTGTCCCATTTCCAATGATGTAATATCACTCTTCGGCCAATATGCATACTGAGACAATTTTTTTTGATATTGTCTAGGATAATACAATTGTGGATCAACAAGTACTTTCCCTTTTTTCTTATGCACCCTAGTTGCATAACCTTTTACCTTATTGGGCAAAATGTTCATAGGGCTAATGATAATAGTTCCACCATCAAACTCTTCTAAATGCTCGAGAGCTAACGCTTGCATATTATGTCCCATTTGTATAAAAAGTTCCATTCTTTAACCCCTTCTATTCATAAACAAATGTCTTTTTAGCTACTTTTAACCAATCTATTGCTTGCTTAGCAGTCCTAGGTCTTCTAGAAGGATATTTTCCCATCATTGCCCCTAATAATGCCATAAACTGACTTTGAGTATCCCCTTTGATTGAATACTGTACAGGTGTAATAGTTTCTGTCTTTTGTAAGACTTCAAGTGCATTTATAGAGCCTTCTCTAAATGGATTTTTTCCTGTAATACATTCATAGGTAACAACTCCTAGTGAAAAAATATCTGCTCGAGAATCAATTTCCTTTTTTAAATTATTAAATTGCTCAGGCGCAGCATATCCAGGTGTATGCGGACCCATCATTGCACCTGTTCTTGTCAATGAATCTGCTCCCAATATCCTTGCAATTCCAAAATCCAGAAAAAATATTCTACCATCATCTGCTCGTATAATATTTTCCGGTTTAATATCTCTATGCACAATACCTTTATTCTCTATACAAGCAATAAACTCTAACCCCTGTTCCAAAAATGTCACTGCTTCCTCTAAAGAAAATCTCTTTCCACTTTCAAGCACCTTCCGTAATTCTGTTCCTTTTACTTTTTGCTCAATAATATATAATGTCTCTGTTCCCTCATACTCTATGGTTCCAGTTTCATATATTTTAGGTACCATGGATAAGTTTAAATCTCTTTCTATTTGTATTTCCCTAAGAGACCTGGGATCGTTAAGCTGAAAATATAATTTAATAACAGTTTCTCCATATGAGTTGTGAACTCCATCAAATACAATCTTCTGTCCACCACGTGCCATCAATTCAATTTTTTCAAATTCTTCTTGACACATTTCTTGAAATTTTTTCATCTCTCATTTCTCCTAACTTAAATGGGCAACAGTCCTTCCAATCCATTCATTAAACTGTAAAGACTGATAACTTGACGGTGATGCTAATTTCTTTGCTTCTACTATTTTTCTAAAACTTCTCTTCTTACAATACAAACCTGTGCCTTGTCTTTCAAACTTTTTAATCGTACTACTTTGCGGATTTGAAGTACTTGTTAATGCATATGATTGTGATGCAAACCATGTATTAATAAGAGACTGTTCAGCAACTTTCTTTATATCCGTCATTTTAGCTTCCACTGAAATCAATTTTTTTATATTATATATCTTTTTGATGTCTACTGGTTTCCATAAGCCGTGATCACGTATAATCATATGTGCATCTAGTAATTTTTCTATGGCCTGAATTGTATCTTTTTCTGGCATCTTAAGTCTTGTTATCAATTCACTTCCTGTACTTCCTTTAGTCATCAATAACTGAGATAACACTTTTAAATCATTCGTTTCCAGATTTTCTCTTTGTTCAGACCAATTCTCCAATATTTTAGGTGAATATGATGCAAATACAATGTCAGGAAATCCGGATGCAACTTTAGGTTCTACAAATATAGCTAAATTGTTTGTTTTATTGCTTTTTAAAAAATTATGAATATAATATTCAATAAAATCTTCAACCAAATCCAACTCATCCCCTTGAGTTGATGGTCGTGTATACAATCCTATATCTTTAATATTATGATCAAACATCAATATCCTATCCATTGTTACATTTCACCCTTTTCAATCTCTCTTTTGCACTTTTTATAGAAACAATTATAACAATCCCGCCTTTAAAAATCAATCACTCAAGGCTTCTTAAAATAAACATAACTAGTATTTTTTCATCCCCACTCTACCTCCACTCTCCCATCATCATACACATATATTCCGGACACATATTCTTCCAGCATTTCTCGTGTTAGCTTCTCATAGCCTAAATACTTCAACATTTGCTCCACCGGAACATTCTTTTTCATCAGGATGTCTTTCTCAGCGTTTATCAACTCAGCCAACTCCTGCACACGCTTCTGCAGTCGTTCTTTTTTTTCTTCCAGCTGCATCTTTGCTTCCATGAACTGTTTCTGGTTCATCTGTCCCTCGTGATACTTCTCATAGTTCTGTCGGTTCTGAATCTTTATCTGCTCCTGACGTTTTTCGCAGTCTGCACTTTCCATCTTATAGGCTTCTATACTGTCCTCATGCTGTTTTCTCATAGATTGCTGCATCTGTTCTTGGCTGATATTCTGACGTAAGTAAGCCTTTATTTCTGCCAGCACGATATACTCCAGCATTTTGTTATCCGCTTTCCCGGCAAAACATCCTGTATCTTCTTTTCCTTTACTGTAAGCACAGCTATAAAGGATATGACCATGAACCGGACTGCTTGAAGTCAAGCTTCTGCGACAATTTCCACACTTCACATAGCCACCTAACAGTGTTGTTTCCCTGTCAAATTTACTTTTCTTTGTGTATCTGATCTGCAGGGACTGTGCTTTTTCAAAAACTTCTTTTGATACGATCGGCTCATGGTGATTTTCCATCACTTTCCACTGATTTCTCGGCACTGGTACTTCTTTCCCTGTTCCGGGATCTGGAATCTTTGTCTTTCCATAGACCATACAGCCTATATAAGTCTTATCATCCACAATCTTCCGTATCATATCACTCGTCCACTGCAATCCTCTTGATGCAGCTTTCTTGCTGTCTGATTTCTGTCGTCTGCTCATAGACTGCAAGGGAGTCAATACACCCTCTTCATTGAATAACTTACAAATCTCTATCTTGGAATACCGCTGATTGGTCAGTTCAAATACTCTGCGGATTACTTCCGCTTCGTCCTCTACAATCACCAGTTCTTTCTTATTTTCAGGATTGATTCGATACCCATACGGTGCAGAGCCACAGCAATACTCACCTTTTCCTCGTCTGGTACTGACTGCCGCTTTTACCTTTACGGACTGGTCTTTCACACAAAAATCTGCTATCAGTCCTTTAAACTGTACTTCAATATCCGAACTCTTTCCCTTATAATCTTTAGAATCATATCGGTCTGAGATAGAAATGAATCGTACTCCCAGGAATGGAAAAATCTGTTCCAGATAAGTTCCCATCTCAATATAGTTTCTGGCAAAACGTGAAAAATCTTTTACTACAATACATTGCACTTTATTCTCCCTGGCAAGTTCCAGAACCTGCTTAATTGCCGGACGTTCCATACTGGAACCAGAATATCCATCGTCGTAGAACTCCTGAAAGGGCATAGCCACCAGTTCAGGAATATTGGAAATATAATCTTTTACCAGTTTTCTCTGATTAATAATGCTGTTACTTTCTCCCTCTGAGTCATCTTCCATGGAAAGGCGGTAATATCCAATAATCAGTTTCTGATCACTCATGTTCTACCGCCCCCTTAAACTCGAAGTTGATTTCCAGTCTGCCATCACCATATAGATACATACTTTCAATCAAGCTCTCCGCAAGTTCCGCATTGATTCTGGTTGTCACATCCAATTCCAGCAGACTTCGTAAAAATCTGGCTTCTTCTTTCTGCTGTTTTCCCAGCTTTTGTATGGTATGCTCCAGAGTTCTCTTTCTCTCTTCGCAGAATGCTTTCCAGTTATTACGGTCATCTTTCATTTCTATATAGACTTCTTTGGAAAGTTCACCCTCTTTATATTGCATGAATGCCTGTGCCAGTTTTTCTGAACGTCTTTCCATATCTGCATCCAGTTTCCTGATCTCTGCTTGAATTTCTTTGATTTTGGAAAGAAATACCGCACTGCTTATAGCAGACATATCCTTTTTCCGTAAGCCAGATAACTGAAACTGTCTGGTCAGCTCCGAACGGACAATTTTCTGCAATTTATCTTCAGAAATAGATTTCTGCCTACATTTTCTTTCATCCCGATACCAGGCAGCATTGCAAAAGTAATACACATTGCCTTTGCATCTACGTGTACACATTTTCCGCTTACAATCACCACAATAGAATACATTGTAAAATGCTCTTTCATCATCCTCCCATCCTTCTGTAGTTTTTGTTGCTTTCTGTTGTGCTGCTTTTAACCTGATCTGTGCTTTGTCAAACAGTTCTCTGCTGATAATCGGCTCATGAGCATTTGGCGTAATAATCCACTGACTTTCGTCCAATATGTCACACCATTTTTCACCTCTTTGAAATCTGGATTCGTATTTTCTCTGAACCAGATCACCATAATAATTATTTCGATTTAAAACCGCACGTATCGAAGAATTTCCCCACTGGTGAAGATTCTCTCCATCCTGACAGTACACATGATGATATTGGTTATAGTCCGAAATCCGATGTACCCCATCTTCAAACAGCCTGTCAATAATACTCTGTATACCATCTCCAGAAGCATATTCTTCAAAAATCCTACGGACAATCTTTGCAGATTCCGGTTCCACAATCAGCTTATAAATCCCATTTACCTTTTCCACACAATATCCGTATGGAGCTGTAGATCCCACATATTCACCATTTTTCTGTACAATACGTTTCGCAGCCCGTTCTTTTGCAGAAATGTCTTTCGCATAAGCATCATTCACCAGATTTTTGATATTCATAGATAATTCCTGATTCTTAGCACCAGGTGCATATGAATCATAGTTGTCACATACAGAAATAAACCGTACTTTCATAAAAGGAAGAATCTTTTCCAGATAGTTACCAGTTTCGATGTAATTTCTTCCAAATCGTGAGAAATCCTTTACCAGAATACAGTTTATTTTACTTGCCCTGACATCATTCATCATCCGTTCAAATCCCGGTCGGTCAAAAGATAGGGTTAGATAACGATACTTTTGAAAATACAAGAAAATCAATGTTTTTCGAGCAACGGACAAGCAGGTATTGTACTAAAAACTGAATAACGTACCGCACAGGCGACGTTACCTTATCCCAACAGGGAAACAAGGAACGCCGCTATTTTTTTACCCTCATGTTACGCAGTAGGGGCAAAAAGAGCCTTGCTACACAAGGCTTTGCGGGTGCGGTTTACGCAAAGTAAGGGATTGATACCTAAACCCTCAAAATCGCTGTTCTACTGCGTAACAAATATGAAGCAAAGGAGTTGATGAAGCTATGGCAGTTTTCCGCGTGGAGAGAAACACAGGATATACGGTTATGAGCAACCACCATTTACGCAACAAGGAACTTTCCCTAAAAGCAAAAGGGCTGTTATCGCAAATGCTGTCCTTGCCGGAGGATTGGGACTATACCCTTGCGGGACTGTCCTATATCAACCGGGAAAAAATCGACGCTATCCGCGAAGCTGTCCGGGAGCTTGAAAGAGCCGGATATATTCAGCGTTCAAGGGAGCGCGACGAGAAAGGACGCTTGCGGGGAACTGATTACATCATCTATGAGCAGCCGCCTAACTTGGATTTACCTACATTGGAAAATCCAACATTGGGAAATCCAACATTGGAAAATCCTACGCAGGAAAAACCTACGTTGGAAAATCCAATGCAATTAAATAAAGATATACAAAAGACTGACTTATCAAAAAAAGAAAAATCAAATACGGATTTATCAAGTAACCATTCCATTCCTATCCTTTCCCCTAACCCCTCTCCTTTGAGGGAGGAAACGGCAGAGCCGGAACGGAAAGGAACGGAAGCGGCAGACGCATACAGCGTGTATGAGGAAATCATCAAGGACAATATCGAGTATGAGCATTTTATCAAGCATACCGGCATTGACAGGGAACGCTTGGACGAGATTGTGTCCCTTATCCTTGAAACTGTCTGCACCAAACGAAAGACAATCCGTATCGCCGGGGACGATTATCCGGCAGAGCTTGTCAAAGCAAAGTTTATGAAGCTCAACAGCAGCCACATTGAATTTGTCTTTGACTGCATGAAAGAGAACACCACGAAAATCCGCAACATCAAGCAATATCTGAAAGCGGTACTTTTCAACGCACCCAACACCATAGACAGCTATTACACCGCCCTTGTTAATCACGATATGTACGGCGGCTATTAAAAAACAGGAGGATTTTAATATGGCACAGAAAACAGGAGCTTTGATTTTTGATGAAACGGCAGACCGTTACGACATTCGCTTTGACCTTAACGATTACTACGGAGGATTGCATTGTGGGGATTGCCTTGAAGTGTTTGTACGCGGCAAATGGAAGCCGACCCGCATGGAGTACGGGGACAACTGGTATCTTGTTGGTGTGAGGGCTTCGGATTTGAACGGGCTGCGGGTGCGTATCTAAAGGCGGCATGAAAAATGTACGCCTTATTTTTATGCCCCGAAGCTGCACACCACCCTAACCAAACCACGAAAGGAGGGATTTCATGCAAGATGAAGTCAACGAAAAAGTTGTATCTTTAGCAATCAAAACATCTAAGCTGACTGCCGAAGTGCTGCAAAAGGCTATGAAAGCCCTGCTTGCCAAAGGCAAAGGGCAGCTAACCAAAGCCCCGCATGGGAAAATCACTATGCGGCAGCTTATGAAGCCGGGGGAAAAAGTTTCCAACATTGAGATTACCGACCAAAATATCAAAGCCTTTGACCCTATCGCAAGGAAAAACGGACTTGATTACAACGTCAAGAAGATTGAGAACGGCAAGCCGCCGACCTACCTTGTTTCTTTTAAGGGCAAGGATATTGACGTTATGACCGAAGCGTTTCGGGAATTTACCGCAAAGAAATTAGGCAGGGATAAAAAGCCCTCTATCCGCAAGCTGCTTTCCACTCTGAAAGACAAGGCGGCAGCACTGAACGCACAGAGGGACAAAGTGAAGAAAAAGGACAGGGAGGTATCGCTATGAAGCCGGAACTTAAAAAGCTGCTTATCCTAAATGCCCCCTATCTGCTCTTTGTCTATCTCTTTGACAAAATCGGACAGGCGGTGCGGCTCTCTCCGGGAACTGACCTTTCCGGCAAGGTGCTTTCCCTTGCAGACGGCTTTTCCGCTGCCTTTGCAAACCCGCTTCCGAGCCTTGCCCCTATGGATTTGCTTATCGGTATTGCGGGGGCTGTCCTTATCCGGCTTATGGTGTACTTCAAAGGCAAGAATGCGAAGAAATACCGAAAAGGTATCGAATACGGTTCAGCCCGTTGGGGCAACGCCGAAGATATAAAGCCCTATATTGACCCGGTATTTCAAAACAACGTGCTACTGACACAGACGGAACGGCTTACTATGAACAGCCGCCCGAAGCAGCCGAAGTATGCAAGGAATAAAAATATCCTTGTTATCGGGGGAAGCGGCAGCGGCAAGACGAGATTTTTTGTGAAACCAAACCTTATGCAGTGTACAGGAGAAAAAGGTACGAACTGTATTCCAGTAAGCTATATCGTAACCGACCCGAAAGGTACAGTTTTAGTCGAGTGCGGAAAGCTCTTACAGCGTAGCGGGTATCGGATAAAGGTGCTGAATACAATCAATTTCAAGAAATCCATGCGCTACAATCCCTTTGCCTATCTCCGCAGCGAAAAAGACATTTTGAAACTGGTAAATACCATTATTGCCAACACCAAAGGGGACGGGGAAAAAGCCGGGGAGGATTTTTGGGTAAAATCGGAACGGCTCTTTTACTGCGCCCTTATCGGCTACATTTGGTACGAAGCCCCGGAGGAAGAAAAGAACTTTACGACGCTGCTTGAAATGATAAATGCCAGTGAAGCCCGCGAGGACGACCCGGAATTTCAGTCCCCCGTTGACCTCATGTTTGAACGGTTGGAGGAAAAAGACCCGGAACACTTTGCCGTCCGGCAGTATAAGAAATTCCTGTTATCTGCGGGAAAGACACGAAGCTCTATCCTCATTTCCTGCGGTGCGCGGCTTGCCCCTTTTGACATTAAGGAGCTGCGCGACCTTATGGAAACCGACGAAATGGAGCTTGACACCATAGGCGACCGCAAGACCGCCCTGTTTGTTATCATCAGCGACACCGACGATACTTTTAACTTTGTCGTGAGTATTCTTTACACGCAGCTTTTCAATCTCCTTTGCGACAAGGCAGATGATGAATACGGCGGCAGGCTGCCCGTCCATGTGCGCTGTCTGTTAGACGAGTTTGCAAATATCGGGCAGATACCGAAGTTTGAAAAGCTCATAGCCACTATCCGAAGCCGGGAAATCTCCGCGTCGATTATCTTGCAGTCGCAAAGCCAGTTAAAGGCAATCTATAAGGACAACGCCGATACCATAGTCGGCAACTGCGACACCACCCTTTTCTTGGGCGGCAAGGAGAAAACCACCCTCAAAGAAATGTCGGAAATCTTGGGGAAAGAAACCATTGACAGCTTCAACACTTCCGAGAACCGGGGGCGCGAGGTATCGCATGGACTGAACTATCAGAAGTTAGGCAAGCAGCTTATGACGGAAGATGAAATAGCGGTTATGGACGGCGGGAAATGTATTTTACAACTTAGAGGGGTGCGCCCGTTCTTTTCCGATAAGTACGACATTACAAAGCACCCCAACTATAAATATCTTTCCGACTATGACAAGAAAAATACTTTTGATATGGAAAAGCATTTAAGGCGCAGACCCGCCCTTGTGAAGCCGGACGAAGTATTTGACTACTACGAAATCAGCGAAAGCGATTTGCAGGAGGACACCGACCATGAATAGACGTATCAGAAAGAAAAAGGACAAGAAAATCACAGAAGCCATAAACGGGCTTGTTTTGATTGCTGAACGACGGGAACAGCAGCGGCAGGCTGCTATCCGGCAGTTTGTGAAACGGTGTGAAGCCCTGTATGAGCAGCAGCGAACAGAAAGGAGGAATTGACGCAGTAACAAAGAAAAAGACAACTTGCATGATACGCGCCCCTACAAAAATTCCTATCGCCCACACTGACAACTGAATACCGCCGCGCGGCAGACATTTAGGCAGCGCGGGGACTTATGACCGCGGCAGTTTGAAAACTGACCGCCGTTTTTTATGCCCTTTTACGGGCAAGCCGCATTTGCGGCAGAAAGGAGTTTTATGGAATTTTTCAACAGCGCAATCGGCGTATTACAGACTTTGGTTATCGCTCTTGGAGCAGGACTTGGCATTTGGGGCGTTATCAATCTCTTAGAGGGATATGGAAACGACAATCCGGGCGCAAATGCTCATGTACGGTAAGGAAGCAAGCAACCGAAAACAAGAGATAGACCGCCAGCACTACACTATTCCGAACCAAAGACCAAAAGATAAGCATTGTGGGAAAATCTAAACTTTTGGATTTTCCTACAATGCCGACTACGGCGGAATCCTTCCCACTCCTTATATCTTTATTTCCGTATACATTGAATTTGTATTTAGTAAATGCTATAATGTCCCTATTCAAATTATAAATGTGTTGAATTAGTTACATGTACATATTTTTTGTGCCGCATAAATACCCTGTTGAGGTTGTCGTTCTTTGTCCAGATGTGGAAACAATAAAAGAAAGGGAACGATACAGGGAGAAAACAGGCTATTCCGGCTTTACGGTTGAAACCTTATACGATACATTTATGCAGACAACACCACGGATCGGCTTTTGGTTGGACAATTCCAACCAAACACCACAGCAGACAGCAGAAAACATTCTGAACGCTAGGAAGCCGGTATGATTGTTACATATAAGGGGAAGAAAAATTTCTTTTAGGTACTTGCTTTCCTAAAACTGATGTGATATAATAAACTTATGTGATACAATGATTTAATCCAGAAAAGGAGTAAAAAATATGCGGCAAGGTATTCTTAAATAAAACTATAATCAAATAGTGGGAACAAAGGATTATGATAGCTCCTTTTGTAGGGGCTTAGTTTTTTGTACCCAATTTAAGAATACTTTTGCCTTATCAATTTTGACATATCCCCAAAAACAGCAATCACAAACAGGTGTATGCTGTATATGTGTATGTCCGCAACTTATAATCCCCAGTGGTAAAAGTATTTTACTGCTGGGGATTTTTATGCCCTTTGGGGCTGTAAAGGGAGGACAATCACATGAAAATAATCAATATTGGAATTCTTGCCCATGTAGACGCTGGAAAGACGACCTTGACGGAGAGCCTGCTATATGCCAGCGGAGCCATTTCAGAACCGGGGAGCGTCGAAAAAGGGACAACGAGGACGGACACCATGTTTTTGGAGCGGCAGCGTGGGATTACCATTCAAGCGGCAGTCACTTCCTTCCAGTGGCACAGATGTAAAGTTAACATTGTGGATACGCCCGGCCACATGGATTTTTTGGCGGAGGTGTACCGCTCTTTGGCTGTTTTAGATGGGGCCATCTTGGTGATCTCCGCTAAAGATGGCGTGCAGGCCCAGACCCGTATTCTGTTCCATGCCCTGCGGAAAATGAACATTCCCACCGTTATCTTTATCAACAAGATCGACCAGGCTGGCGTTGATTTGCAGAGCGTGGTTCAGTCTGTTCGGGATAAGCTCTCCGCCGATATTATCATCAAGCAGACGGTGTCGCTGTCCCCGGAAATAGTCCTGGAGGAAAATACCGACATAGAAGCATGGGATGCGGTCATCGAAAATAACGATGAATTATTGGAAAAGTATATCGCAGGAGAACCAATCAGCCGGGAAAAACTTGCGCGGGAGGAACAGCAGCGGGTTCAAGACGCCTCCCTGTTCCCAGTCTATCATGGCAGCGCCAAAAATGGCCTTGGCATTCAACCGTTGATGGATGCGGTGACAGGGCTGTTCCAACCGATTGGGGAACAGGGGGGCGCCGCCCTATGCGGCAGCGTTTTCAAGGTTGAGTACACCGATTGCGGCCAGCGGCGTGTCTATCTACGGTTATACAGCGGAACGCTGCGCCTGCGGGATACGGTGGCCCTGGCCGGGAGAGAAAAGCTGAAAATCACAGAGATGCGTATTCCATCCAAAGGGGAAATTGTTCGGACAGACACCGCTTATCAGGGTGAAATTGTTATCCTTCCCAGCGACAGCGTGAGGTTAAACGATGTATTAGGGGACCAAACCCGGCTCCCTCGTAAAAGGTGGCGCGAGGACCCCCTCCCCATGCTGCGGACGACGATTGCGCCGAAAACGGCAGCGCAAAGAGAACGGCTGCTGGACGCTCTTACGCAACTTGTGGATACTGACCCGCTTTTGCGTTGCGAAGTGGATTCCATCACCCATGAGATCATTCTTTCTTTTTTGGGCCGGGTGCAGTTGGAGGTTGTTTCCGCTTTGCTGTCGGAAAAATACAAGCTTGAAACAGTGGTAAAGGAACCCTCCGTCATTTATATGGAGCGGCCGCTCAAAGCAGCCAGCCACACCATCCATATCGAGGTGCCGCCCAACCCGTTTTGGGCATCCATAGGACTGTCTGTTACACCACTCTCGCTTGGCTCCGGTGTACAATACGAGAGCCGGGTTTCGCTGGGATACTTGAACCAGAGTTTTCAAAACGCTGTCAGGGATGGTATCCGTTACGGGCTGGAGCAGGGCTTGTTCGGCTGGAACGTAACGGACTGTAAGATTTGCTTTGAATACGGGCTTTATTACAGTCCGGTCAGCACGCCGGCGGACTTCCGCTCATTGGCCCCGATTGTATTGGAACAGGCATTGAAGGAATCGGGGACGCAGCTGCTGGAACCTTATCTCTCCTTCATCCTCTATGCGCCCCAGGAATACCTTTCCAGGGCTTATCATGATGCACCGAAATACTGTGCCACCATCGAAACGGCCCAGGTAAAAAAGGATGAAGTTGTCGTTACTGGCGAGATTCCCGCCCGCTGTATACAGGCATACCGTACTGATCTGGCCTTTTACACCAACGGGCGGAGCGTATGCCTTACAGAGCTGAAAGGATATCAGGCCGCTGTCGGTCAGCCGGTCATCCAGCCCCGCCGCCCGAATAGCCGTATAGATAAGGTTCGGCATATGTTCCACAAGTTAGCTTAACAGCTTGCAAAAGTCATATAAAATGAGATTTGAAAGGAGAATGTAACTTCATGTTTGCTAAAAATTCAAAGGCATATTCTGTCTACCTGCTGTTCCGATTTGTCTGTTCCCTGGCGGTTTCTATGTCCACAGTGCTTTCCATCGTGTACCACATGGAGGTGGTGCAGCTGGATGCTTTCCAGCTTGTCCTGGTAGGGACGGTTCAGGAGACCTCCTGCTTTCTGTTCGAGATGCCCACCGGTGTGGTGGCGGATTTGTATAGCCGTCGGCGCTCGGTGCTGATTGGAATGTTCCTCTACGGCCTGGGCTTTCTGATGGAGGGTGCGCTACCGTGGTTCGCGACGGTTCTGCTGGCCCAGGTTGTCTGGGGTTGCGGTGATACCTTCATCACCGGCGCTCTGGAGGCGTGGATTGCCTCGGAGGAAGAGGACAAACCCATAGACAAGGTGTTCATGCGGGGCAGTCAAATGGGGCAAATCGGCGGCGTTCTGGGCGTGGTGCTGGGCACACTGCTGGGAAACATAAACCTGCAAATGCCTGTCATCTTGGGGGGCAGTTTGTGCTTGTTGTTGGGGCTGGTGATGGTTCGCATCATGCCAGAAACCAACTTCTCCCCTGCTATTGAGGAACGGCAGGGCTTGCTTAAAGACTTTGTCTGCCTGTTCAAGCTCAACCTGGGCTTTGTGAAAGGCGCACCTGTGTTGCTGGCGCTCTTAGCAATCACACTATGCGGGGGACTTGCCAGTGAAGGCTTTGACCGGCTCTCCACCGCTCATTTTCTGGATGACACGGTAATACCCGTTATCGGGCCGCTGAACAGCGTCACTTGGTTCGGTGTTATCAGTCTTATCGGCAGCGGCTTAGGTATTCTGGCTTCTCAGTTGCTCATCGCCCGCATGGAGAAAAAAGGGACTGTCAGCCGAACCAGTGTGGTCATGTCCACCAGCGCCGGGTATATCCTGTGCCTGGTTCTCTTCGCGGTGGGGCGGAGCTTTTGGTTCATGTTGTTGATGTTCCTGCTGGCGGGGCTTATGCGCACCATCAAGGAGCCTGTGCTGGCCGCCTGGATGAACGACCAGGTGGATGAGAAAATGCGCGCCACACTCTTTTCCACCAGCGGACAGCTGGACTCTTTCGGGCAGATCATCGGCGGGCCTATTGTGGGGCTGGTAGCCCAGCAGGTGTCCATACCCTGGGGGCTGGTCTGTACCGCTTTCCTGCTGTTGCCCGCGCTGTTCTTAGTGCCGGTGGCGGGAAAGAAGCGGGATTGATATGGCATAGTTAAGTTTACTGACGAGCGGGAAATGATTTACCTGTCCTTTTTCAAGCGTATTCCACAGCACGAAATTGGCAGACAGTACGGGCGCAGCCGCAGCACAGCGGGCTACCATATCCGAAAAGTCCTACGGCAGCTCCAAGCGGAAATGGAGGGAATGGCATATGAGAAATAATAGGCTTCTCCCCTATGAAACAATCGTCCAAGCCACCAGCGGGGAGCCGGAAGCGGTGGGAACTGTATTGCAGTATTACCGCCGCCGCATACAATGTGCCGCCCGTGTGAATGGACGGGTAGACCAAGATACAGAGGACTACATCACCCAGACGCTTCTCACAGCTATTTTCAAGTTCCGCTTTGGGAGATAGCCCTACCGCCTACAACTGAATAACCGCCGCTTCGCCGGCAACCAGAAAGCAGTAAATCTATTCAACAGATTTGCTGCTTTTTTTCGTTCCTGTTTGGCATTTTTGAAAATCCCCAGTATGAAAAAACAAAAGGGAAAATAGCCGCCGCAGTTGGCAAAATCCCTTACTTATCCGTAGAGGGTATCAAAGAAAAAAATACTGCCATTGTCCGCCTATTCCGGCTTGCGTGGTGTTGTAGGGAATAGAGGGGAAATTCTAAAAATCTCCGTCCATTTTGCTTTGCGTGGTGTTGTAGGTAGTGAAAGGAAAATTTTCAAGATAAGCCGGAATAGCGGGTAGCAAAGCCCTTTTGAAACGTTTTGTTAGCGGAAAGGACGGGAGCCGGGGAACGCCGGAGTTTTTCAGAGCAAGATAAGCCGGAATAGCGGGTAGCAAAGCCCTTTTGAAACGTTTTGTTAGCGGAAAGGACGGGAGCCGGGGAACGCCGGAGTTTTTCAGAGCAAGATTCTACCGAGGTGCCAAAATTCGCTCTCCGCTTATTTTTGCCCCTGCGGGAATCTTGTTGGGGAGTGCCTTCCCCAAACCCTGCTATGCGCCCTGTCGGGCGAGAAAGGAGGTCACAGACCATGCGAAAGAAATACAATACGCCCCACCGCCGTCATGTGGTAAAGACCCGCATGACCGATGAAGAATACGCCGACTTCACCGGGCGGCTGGCGGCTTATGAAATTAGCCAGTCCGAGTTTATCCGGCAAGCCATACGGAAAGCGACCATACGCCCCATTGTCACCGTTTCCCCGGTCAATGACGGGCTGCTTGCCGCCCTCTCCAAGCTCACGGCAGAGTACGGGAAAATCGGCGGCAACTTAAACCAGATTGCCCGGAGCCTGAACGAATACGGAAGCCCCTACCGGGGGCTGGAAAAGGAAGTGCGGGGAGCCGCCGCCGACCTTGCCGCCTTGAAGTTTGAAGTCTTGCAGAAAGTAGGTGAAGCCGTTGGCGATACTCAAACATATCAGCTCTAAAAATGCCAACTACGGGGACGCTGAAAAATACCTCACATTCGAGCATGACGAGTTTACCATGAAGCCCACCCTTGACGCAGACGGGCGGCTCATACCGAGGGTAGACTACCGCATATCCTCTCTGAATTGTGGCGGGGAGGATTTTGCCGTTGCCTGTATGCGCTCCAATCTCCGCTACGGCAAGAACCAGAAACGGGAGGACGTAAAGAGCCACCACTACATCATCAGCTTTGACCCACGGGACGGCCCGGACAACGGCTTGACCGTTGATCGGGCGCAGGAGCTGGGCGAGAAGTTCTGCGCCGAGCATTTCCCCGGACACCAGGCCCTTGTCTGCACCCACCCGGACGGACACAGCCACACCGAAAATATCCATGTGCATATCGTCATTAACAGTCTGCGGATTGCGGAGGTTCCCATGCTGCCCCACATGGACAGGCCAGCGGACAGGAAAGCAGGCTGCAAGCACCGCTGTACGGACGCAGCTATGAACTATCTGAAAGCCGAAGTCATGGAGATGTGCCACAGCGAGGGGCTTTACCAGATAGACCTTTTGAACGGCAGCAAAGAACGCATTACCGAGCGTGAGTATTGGGCGCAGAAGAAAGGACAGGCTGCCCTTGACAGAGCCAACGCCCCTATTGCTGCGGACGGTATCGCGCCCCGGCAGACCAAGTTTGAAACGGATAAGGCGAAGCTGCGCCGGACTATCCGGGAAGCCCTTGCCGCTGCTTCCGGCTTTGATGAGTTTGCCGCCCTGCTTCTCCGGCATGGTGTGACCGTCAAGGAGAGCCGGGGGCGGCTAAGTTACCTCACGCCGGACAGGACGAAGCCAATTACCGCCCGGAAGCTGGGGGACGATTTTGACCGGGCTGCTGTCCTCTCCGTTTTGGAGCAGAACGCCGCCAGAGCCGCCGAAAAACCCGCAGCCATAGCGGAATACCCCGGCAGTATCAAAGACCGCTTACGGACGAAAAAAGAAGCGAAAAACGCCCCGAACAATGACGCTGTACAGCGCATGGTAGACATAGCCGCCAAGCGAGCCGAGGGGAAAGGACGGGGCTATGAGAAGTGGGCGACCATGCACAACCTCAAACAGATGTCGGCTACCCTCATGCTCTACCAGCAGTATGGCTTTTCTTCCCCGGACGAGCTGGACGCTGCCATTTCCGCAGCCAACACCGCCACGCAGGAGAGCCTTGCCGGACTGAAAGGGCTGGAAGCCGCTATCCGGGAGAAAAAGGAATTGCAGCGCAACCTTTTGGGCTATATCGGCACGAAGCCCGCCCGTGACGGTCTGAAAGCGCAGAAATCGGAGAAAGCCCGGAGAGCCTACCGGGAACAGCACGAAAGCGATTTTATCATAGCGGACACAGCCGCCCGTTATTTCCGGGAGCATGGAATAACCAAGCTGCCAGCCAGCAAAGCCCTGCAAAGGGAGATTGAGCAGCTTACCGTCCAGAAGAACGCCGGATATAACGACTACCGGGAGAAACGCCAGCGGGCGCAGGAGCTTCAGACAGTCAGACGCAATATCGACCAGATTTTAAGGGGCGCACCGAGCCAGCAGAAAAAGCGTGAACAGGAGCGTTAAAGACCGCCCCGAAATGATACCGAAACCCTACAAAAATACAGGTATGATATGAACCCTTACCGCAATACTCCCCGACTTCCAAACGGGGCTTACAGGGCAGAAAAAGCCCGAAAATGATACCGAGAACATACAGAAAATGCCCCCTATCCCGCTACACCGATAGGAACGGCAGAAAGGAGCTTACCATTGCCGAGAATGAGCAAGAAGCGGCGGCTGGAATGGTCTTTCTTCCTCAACCACCGCAACCGTATCACTTACAACGACCTATGCCGGGGCTGCACCCGTGACTGCAAACAGAGCTTCCGGGCGGTTATCATACTATGCCCTCGCTATTATTCCAAACGCTGGAAAAAGGAGGACGCAGCCTATGGCAGATAACCGCAAATATTACTACCTCAAGCTGAAAGAGAGCTATTTTGACGATGATGCAATCGTTCTGCTGGAAAGTATGCAGGACGGCGTTATCTATTCCAACATTCTCTTGAAGCTGTACTTGAAATCGCTGAAAAACGGCGGGAAATTGCAGCTTGACGAGAATATCCCCTACACCGCCCAGATGATTGCGACCATTACCCGCCAGCAGGTAGGTACCGTAGAGAGAGCTTTGAAAATCTTTATGAAGCTGGGGCTTGTGGAGCCTTTGCCAAGCGGCGCACTCTACATGAGCAACATTGAGCTTTTAATCGGCCAGTCCTCTACCGAGGGGGAGCGCAAGCGCAGGGCGCGGCTGGCTTTGCAGGAACAAAAAGCCCTGCCGCAGACAGGGGCGGACAAATGTCCACCATATCGAGCGGACATTTGTCCACCAGAGATAGAGATAGAGAAAGAGATAGATATAGAAATAGAAAAAGAGAGAGAGTTAGAAACGGGACACCCCGCCCCCGCCGCCTATGGCAGATACCACAATGTCATTCTTTCCGATACGGAGCTTGACGGGCTGAAAACAGAGCTTCCCGGCAAGTGGGAGTATTACATTGACCGCCTATCCTGCCATATCGCTTCCAGCGGGAGGAAATACAAGAGCCATGCAGCCACGATTTTCAAGTGGGCGCAGGAGGACGCAGCCAAGAAAGCCCCGAAAAAGGGCATACCCGATTATACCTGTAAGGAGGGCGAGAGCTTATGACGAATGGATTTGATGAAATGATTTTGAATATGACCGACACCACGCCGGAGCCGGAGGACTACACCGGCGAGGACGGGCTTTTATACTGCGGGAAGTGCCACAAGCCCAAAGAGGGCTATTTCCCCAAAGAAACCGCCGCATGGCTGGGGCGTGACCGCCACCCGGCAGAATGTGACTGCCAGCGGGCAGAGCGTGAGGAACGGGAAGCCGCAGAGAAACAGCGCAGTCACCTTGAAACTGTCGAGCGGTTGAAGCGGCGGGGCTTTACAGACCCGGCTATGCAGGGCTGGACGTTTGAGAACGACAACGGCAAGTGCCCGCAAATGGAACACGCCCATTTCTATGTGGAGAACTGGGAAACCATGAAAGAGCGCAACATTGGCTATCTGCTATGGGGCGGCGTTGGCACAGGCAAGAGCTATTTTGCGGGCTGTATCGCAAATGCCCTTATGGAGCGTGAAATCCCCGTGTGCATGACAAACTTTGCATTGATATTGGGTGACCTTGCCGCCAGCTTTGAGGGCAGGAATGAATATATCTCCCGACTTTGCAGCTTCCCGCTGCTTATCCTTGACGATTTTGGAATGGAACGGGGAACGGAATACGGCTTAGAGCAGGTCTACAACGTGATTGACAGCCGTTACCGCAGCGGCAGGCCGCTGATCGTCACGACTAATCTCACGCTGGAGGACTTGCAGCACCCGGAGGACACCGCCCACGCCCGCATTTATGACCGTCTGATTGAAATGTGTTCTCCTGTCCGCTTTACCGGGAGCAACTTCCGAAAAGCCACGGCGCAGGAGAAAATGGGACAACTGAAAAAGCTGATGAACAGAAAGGAGAGCCGCCTATGACCAACACCCCAAAGAATGACCGCAGCACCCGCCGCCCGGATTGCGTGACGGAAATCCGCATAGGTAATTCTGTCCTTGTCGTTTCCGGCTATTTCAAGCAGGACACCACCGCCACCGCCGCCGATAAAATGCTGAAAGTGCTGGAAGCGGAAGCTGCTACACAAAAATCGGCAATTTGACGGGACGTAAAGAAGCAGAAAGGACTGTACAGCCAGCCCCGGCGTGTGGTATGATAGTCATACGGAATAGTGGGGCTGGCTGTCGGAAATGGAGGACACTATGTTAAGACAGACCACCCGAAACCTTATTACCGCCCTTTATCCGAGATTATCCCACGAGGACGAGCTGCAAGGTGAGAGCAATTCTATTTCAAACCAGAAGCGTATTCTTGAAACCTATGCGAAGCAGAACGGCTTTTCCAATCTGCAATGGTACACAGATGACGGTTATTCTGGGGCGAACTTCCAAAGACCCGGTTTTCAAGCCATGCTTGCGGACATTGAAGCCGGAAAAGTCGGCACCGTTATCGTCAAGGATATGTCACGGTTAGGGCGAAACTATCTGCAAGTGGGAATGTATACGGAAATGATTTTCCCACAGAAAGGCGTCCGCTTTATCGCTATCAATGACGGAGTGGACAGCGCACAGGGCGACAATGATTTTGCCCCTCTGCGGAACATTTTTAACGAATGGCTGGTGAGAGATACGAGCAAGAAAATCAAAGCAGTAAAACGGTCTAAGGGTATGAGCGGGAAGCCCGTCACGAGCAAACCCGTATACGGCTACTTTATGGACGAGGACGAAAATTTTATCATTGACGGGGAAGCCGCCCCTGTTGTGCGGCAGATTTACAGCTTGTGCCTTGCCGGGAACGGGCCGACCAAGATAGCCCGTATGCTCACAGAGCAGGAGATCCCCACGCCGGGAACGCTGGAATACCGTCGGACGGGAAGCACCCGCCGCTACCACCCCGGCTATGAGTGCAAGTGGGCGACCAATACCGTGGTACATATCCTTGAAAACAGGGAGTACACGGGCTGTCTGGTAAACTTCAAGACGGAGAAGCCGTCCTACAAGACCAAGCACAGCGTAGAGAACCCCATTGAGAAACAGGCGATTTTCGAGAACCACCATGAGCCTATCATTGACACCCAGATGTGGGAGCGTGTGCAGGAGTTACGCAAGCAGCGCAAACGCCCGAACCGCTATGATGAAGTGGGCTTATTCTCCGGCATACTCTTTTGTGCCGACTGCGGCAGCGTCCTTTACCAGCAGCGTTACCAGAACGCCACCCGCAAGCAGGATTGTTATATCTGCGGGAGCTACAAGAAGCGTACCCGTGACTGTACGGCGCACTTTATCCGCACCGACCTGTTGACCGCCGGAGTGACCGACAATCTGCGGAAAGTCACCAGCTATGCAGCGAAGCACGAAGCCCGGTTTATGAAGCTGCTGATCGAGCAGAACGAGGACGGGGGCAAGCGCAGGAACGCCGCAAGGAAAAAGGAGCTGGAAGCCGCCGAGAAGCGTATCAGCGAGTTATCCGCTATCTTCAAGCGGCTGTATGAGGACAGCGTGACCGGGCGCATTTCAGACGAGCGTTTCACGGAGCTGTCGGCAGACTATGAAGCCGAGCAGAAAGAACTGAAAGAGAGAGCCGCCGCTATCCGGGCAGAGCTTTCCAAAGCGCAGGAAGCCACGGTAAACGCAGAAAAGTTTATGAATGTTGTCCGCAAGTACACCAGCTTTGAAGAACTTACCCCTACCCTTTTGCGTGAGTTTGTGGAGAAAATCGTTGTGCATGAGTGCAGCTATGACGAGAACGGCACACGCAGACAGGACATTGATATTTATTACTCTTTCGTTGGCAAGGTAGACCTGCCCGAATGACCGCCCGACCTATCCGGCGCAATGCGCAAACGCCGGATAGGAACGGCAAAATTTTTTACACTTCTACTACTTCTTTATCACACATCAGCAAAGAGCCAGGGCATGAAGCAGTTCATGGCTAATTAAAGGGAACAAAAAGAAAGGAAAAGCACAATCCAGACGGTATCAGCGGCAGGCTACAAGAATAAATTGTGATTTCACAAGATTGGTGCTATAATAAGAGAAAAGTTCCTGCCGGGGCAGCCGCTCCGGTGGTATGGATAGAAAGGCAGGAAAACAATATGCACATCAGCTATAAACCACTCTGGCACACACTGTTAGAGCGTGATATGAGAAAAGAGGATTTAAGGCTTGCCGCTGGTATGACAACAAATATGATTGCCAACATGAGCAAAGAGGGAAAGCACATCAGCATGGATACATTAGCCCGTATCTGCGAAACGCTGAATTGTGAGATTACCGATGTGATTGAGTTAGTACCAGACGAGCCTGCTTCCACAGGAGGTAAGGAACATGAGCGAATTGAAACCAAGAATAAAAGAAAACGGAATTGATTATATCCTTGTTGGAGATTACTACATCCCGGACTTGAAGTTGCCGGAGGAACACCGCCCCATCGGAAAGTACGGACGGATGCACCGGGAATATTTAAGAGAAGTCTGCCCAGCCAGATTACACACATTGACCCTGACCGGGGAATTGTGGACATATCTTGCAGACCTGAACGAACAGGCACAGAAACGGTTAGACACCATCATGGAGCAGATGAAAGCTGCCGAGGGCGTGACCGAGGAATTGAAGCGTACCCGTCAAATGGAATGGGTGCAGCGTTGCAATAACATTCACAACCGGGCAGAAGAAATTGTTTTACATGAGATGATTTATTCATAACGGTATGGTA